>JFJP01036227.1_pt1 | contig 22167 bp, 16 predicted proteins | sample 431651 | NCBI WGS metagenome assembly JFJP01 (sample SAMN02602958, study PRJNA72255) | Microbial mat metagenome, whole genome shotgun sequencing project. | biome: fresh water; feature: sink hole; material: water; isolation source: purple microbial (photo- and chemosynthetic) mats found in...
TGGTTGAAGCCGTAGTCGAGATACCCCGGCAGTTCTTCCTGGACATACACCGGATCGACCTTGACCGGGCTTTTGTCGAGGTAGCTCAGATCGAAAATGACGCTGTCGGCGCCCATTTCGCGGAGGAATACGATGGCGTCCGCCATGATGTCCCGGGTCCACGGAAAAAGACCGACTTTTTCTATCGAGGTATCGTCGATGTTTATGAGCAGCACCGAAGGATCCTCGGTAAGCGGCGGCATGGTCCTGAGAAAACGGTCATAGACCTTTGAATCGAGGGTCGTGAAAAGGAAGAGCGAGCACAACAGGACCGACAGTACCGGAACGATAAGGTATAAATACTTTTTCATGGTATGACAAGTATATACCATAATGTGATTAACTCAATGAAATTATCGTGTGCCGGTGATTCCACGGGCGGCTTTTTACGTTCCGTTTACGATCCTTTTACGGCCCGGCGAAAGCTGTTTCCGCGGTCGAATTCGTTTATGAACATGCCGAAACTGGTGGCTCCTGGCGAGAAGACGACGATGTCGCCGCTTCGGGCCGACTTGCGGGCGGCGGAGACGAGTTCGTCGAGACTGCCGAACGGACCTTCGAACGGAATATCCCGCTCTCGGAGAAGGATGATCAGTTTGTCGGTGCCGCTGCCGGAAAGAAGGATGATTTTTTTTGCCCGGCGAGCGGCGGCGGCCAGCGGCGTGAAGTCGAGGCTTTTGTCGGTGCCGCCAGTCAGGAGTATTACCGGCGATTCGAACGAGTCGAGCGCGGCTGCGACGGCTTCGGGAATAGTCGCGGCGGAATCGTTGTAAAAACGGATTCCGTTTTCTTCGTGGAAAAATTCGAGCCGGTGCTCGATGCCGGGAAAGCGGGCGAGGGCCGCGGCCGTCTTTGCGGGATCCGCGCCGTACAGCACGAGGGCTTGCGCGGCATTCAGCAGGTTCGAGCGCATGTGGTTTCCCGGAACCGCGAGTACGGCTGGAAGGATTTCGACAGGTGTATCGACGGCATCCGGGGGCGAAGCCGGCAAATCCTTGAAGCCGCCGCGCATGTAGCCGCGTCCGTCCGCTTCCAGCCAGGCTCCGCGAAGACCGGGGGGAAGTTGCTTCGCGCTGTACCAGTGGACTTGCGCGCGGGTTTCGGAGGCGAATACCCGTCCCCATTCGTCATCGCATCCGCACAGGAGATGGCAGGTCTCGTCCTGGTCGGCGTATATCAATTTTTTGTCGGCGACATAGGGTTCCATGCCGCCGTACCAGTTCTGGTGGTCGGGCATGACGGGAGTGAGGATGGCTACCCGGGGCTTCAAGAGTCCGCGGCCCCTGAGGTCGGCAAGCTGCCAGCTGGAAAGTTCAAGTACGACGGGAGTTTCGGCAGTCGTTTCGTCGAGGAAGGTAAGCGGGCTGACCGTGATGTTTCCGCCGAGAAAGGACGGGTAGCCGAGTTCCCTCAAGCCGAACTGGAGCGCGCTGACGGTCGACGACTTGCCCTTGCTCCCGGTTACCGCGAGGATGGGAGCTTCGGTAAAGCGGAGAAAAACGCCCACATCACTCTCGATCGAGCGCGCGGCCGCGAGGTAGTCGTTGCCTTCAAGCTTTACGCCGGGATTCTTGATTACCGTGTCGGCTCCCGAAAAGTCGGCTATTTCGTGCTTTCCGAGCACGTACCTGATGCCAGGAAAATCGGCGAGCGCACGGATGGAAGGTTCGAGTTCCCGTTCGGTTTTTTTGTCGGTTATGGTGACATCGGCTCCGAGTCCGGCAAAAAACCGGGCGCTTGCGAGGCCGCCGCCGTTGAGTCCGAGGCCCATGATCGTCACCTTGAGGCCTGCTATGTCGGTGCGTGTCCTGAACGGGGGCTTGTCAAAACTCAACGGTGTACTCCTTCTGATCGCGCTCGTTAAGGTATGTCTGGACCGAAAGGTTCTCCCACCGTTTTCCGAACTCCGGCGGTATGCCGCTTCTGAGCCTGGAAAAAAGGGGCATAAGCTCCGAAAACGGGGCTGTCTGCAGGTCCTGCAGGATGGGGTTCAATGCAGGCTCGATGTATTCCCGTATCCGGTGCAGGAGTTCGGGGCTGCTCTGGCCGAAAGCGTTCATCGTCACGCAATGCTGTTTGCAGGTAACCGGATAATACGGATGGTTTCTCTTGCCGGCCGGCAGAATGAGCTTGCTGAAAAACTTGTTGATGTCCGAGTCCATCCAGATACCGTGTATCATGTAACCCTGGCCCGCCTCGCCTTTCCAGGTGACGGGAATCGTCTGCAGAAGCGTAACCGAATTGCCGTCGGGGCCTATCGATGCGAGGGGAAAATAGTCGCATTCGAAATAGATGCGGTTTGTCGTGTAGGCATGGGTGCGGTTGTTCGTGCCCTGTTCGGTCACCGTGCTGTCCAGTGGACGGCAGGTAAGGTCGATCATGAGGAGGTAGAGGTAATTTTGTCCCTCTATGTTCGTTATGCGGTAAAAAGACGGAGTATGGATCGCGGCAGCATCGAAAAACCAACGGGTGCCCGCGGCCAGTTCCGCGCAGTTTTCCATGATATATTCGCAAACCGAGGCAATTTTATCCATGTAGCCGTCGGGAGGATTCGGGTTGTCGATGTCGTGATGTACGGGCAGTGCCGGGACCGAGAGCGGCTTCTCGAGCAGAAGGAATTGATCCTCGTTCTGGTTGAACCGACAGGAATACTTTCGGGTATCCGCCGGGGATATGCTGATCTTCCGTTGTAAAATCCGGTTGATCGCCTCCCCGGTACGGGAAAAATCGATCCGGCTTGTATTCCTGCTCATTAGGATTTATATTATATCATAACCATGGTAAATAAAAGAGCTTCGCTGCTTATCTTGTTCGCCCTTTTGGCCGGTTCGGCTTTCTCCGCGGAATCGTATGCTTCCATTACCTATGCCGAGGGCTCTTCCTTCATTCTGGTAAGGAACGGCAAGACCGCAACCTGGCCAGTCACGTCGGATGAGGTATTCGGCATGCAAATCCTGCCCGGAGACATCATCCAGACCGGTCCCGCTACCTTTCTCGAACTGTTCATAGCTCCGATATCGGCTTCGATCCAGATAGCCGAAAATACCTCCTTCCGCTGCGATGCGGACGAGAGCGGTACCAAATCCACGGGCGAATTGTATTATGGCCGGGTTCGCGCGAAGGTTTCGAAGCTTTCGGGTTCATCATCCTATCGAATTTCCTCACCGTCACTCGTTGCCGGCGTCCGCGGGACCGATTTCGGCTGCGACGTGATCGCCGTCCGTCCGGCGAAGGATGCTTCCGGCGCGGCGACTTCGGCACTGGCGGCCCTCTCGCCCATACTGCACCGCGTTTTCTGTTTCGAGGGCAGCGTCCTGGTCGCCGAGGCGCAGGGGTCGACGCTGAATACCGTTCTTATCAACAAAAATGAAATGGTCGAGAAAATCGTGACCTCGGATCCCTCAAGCGTCGCTCCTGCCGATCAGGTCTTGCAGAAAAAGAGCCTCTCACCGGAAGTGGACGCGTTCTGGGATGCCCGCCCCTTTGTCGAAGCGATGCCCGCGGCGCAGGTTCCTGCTTCGGTTGCCGCGGTCCAGCCGACGATCCGTCGGGAAGGTTCCCTCACCGTCACCGACCGCATGTGGCCGGCGGGAAGGGAAGAAGAACAGTCGGTCAAGAAAAACCGGAATCTGCCGAACGCGGCGGTTTTCGCGCTGATCGGACTCGGTTCGCTGGTCTGTGTCGGTACATCGATCTATTCGACCCAGGTCGACGGCGATTCCGTGCTCCTCGCACCCGCCTATTCCGCGGGTTTCGTCATGATAGGCTCTGGTACCGTTCTGGCGCTATTGTCCCTCGCGGCCGACTGAAATCGGACCGCTTCAGGCGTCCCGCTCGTCCGGGACGTCGAATTTCCCCTCGAAGAGATATCCTCCCGAACCTATCGCGAACAGTTCGTTCGCCTTCGTGTCCCATATGGCCGCGAGCCGTCTCGAATTGTCACGGTCGCGGGCGATCGCGGAGTCGATCTGGCCGTCGGAGCCCGTATGCTCGAACATGACTACCGCCTCGGTGTCCGCCGTCCCGGAACAGACGGCAGCCACGAGAGCCGCCGTCGCCGCCGCGCAGGAACCCGATTCCCGCCTCGCGCCTGCCCGTACGAGTATCGTCTCACGGGTCACCGCCCGGGCGATTACCGGAAGCACGTTTCGCGAGGGAAAGGCTTTTTGCACCAGGGTGCCGAAGCTGGCGTAATTGAGCGTTCCGAGCGACTGGGGAAAGGCGACGACCGCATCCTCGTGGATGTGGAGCGCCGAGTAGGCCGTCCGTATGCCGTCGCGCTCGATCACTTCCACCGGCTTGTCCGAGTCCGCCGTTATGACGAGACCGCTGAGGAGGGCGAAGGGCGAACCGACCGCGATCCTGAATTCGTGGGCGCCCAGCACGTCGAGGGTTTTTTCTCCCCGGGGAGTCTTGAACGCGATGCTCTTGTTCGTCGCGCGTCCCGAATCGAAGGCGAAGCGCGCGGCGCAGAGATAGGCGTCGTCGGCCTCGAGCGAGGGGTTACCCTGCGCGCCGAATACCCGGATCGTGTTGTCCTTCGAGAGATATACGACGCCGGTCGCCCCGACGCCGTACCGCCTGTCGCAGAGGCGGCGGGCCATGGGACCGAAACGGTCGGCTTCCGGCGCGGGGCCGCTGCCGAAGGCGGAGAGATCGACGAGGATGAATCCGTTGCCGGCAAGCTGCAGCTTGTAGAACGGAACCGTCATTCGCGGCTCGTGAGGAGATTTCGCTTTCCGTCGAACCGGGCCTTCGCCAGGTTCACCAGTTTCATGACCAGTTCCGCGTACGGCAGGCCGGAAGCCTCGCACATCTTGGGGAACATGGAGATCGAGGTGAAGCCGGGAATCGTGTTGATCTCGTTCAGGTAGAGGGTTTCGTCCCGCTTGTCGATGAAGAAATCCACGCGGGAGAGCCCGGAGAGGTCCAGTGTGCGGTAGGCCTGGACGGCTATCTGGCGCACCTTCTTGGTGGTCAGTTCGTGGATGTCGGCCGGGATCTTGAGCGAGGCGCCGTCCGGGTCGGTGTATTTCGCGTCATAATCGTAAAATTCATGGGTGGGAATGATCTCGCCGGGGGTGTAGGCGACGGGTCCTTCGTTGCCGGTGACGGAGCATTCGATCTCGCGGGCCGGGATGAAGGGTTCGATGATGATCTTGTCGTCCCAGAGGAAGGCTTCGCCGGCGCGCTTTTCGAGTTCCTCGCGGTTCGAGGCCTTCGCCGCACCCACCGAGCTTCCCGCGCAGGCGGGCTTGACGAACAGGGGATACGAAAGGTCCCGCTCGGCTTTCTGGAGGAGCGCGCGTTTTTCGCCCTCGTTGGTCCACTCGGCCATGCGGAGAGCGACGAAGGGCACGACCGGAAGTCCCGCGGCCTGCCACAGGACCTTGGTTTTTTCCTTGTCCATCGCGATGCTGCTGGCCATGACGCCGCCGCCGACATAGGGCACGTCGGCCATCTCGAAGAGGCCCTGAATCGTACCGTCCTCGCCGAAGGTTCCGTGGAGGACCGGGAACGCGACGTCGACGGGAATCGTCTTGCCCGCACAGCTGAAGGCTCCGGCCGTTCCTCCGCCGGGGATGATCGAGACGCGGCGCGATTCGTCTTCGCCTATCGATAGCACGGCCTTGGGGTTCGCGCGGAGTCCGGCGAGTTGCGCGTCGTCCTGCAGGTACCAGGCGCCTTTTTTTGTGATGCCGACGAGAATCACCCGGTTCGTTTCGGCGGGGATGTTGCGCGCGATGGACGAGGCGGAACGGAGGGATACTTCGTGTTCCCCCGATTTACCGCCGAAAATAACGGCTATGTTCATTTTATTCCTCCGGTTTGCAGTTCTTTCAGGGCGTTTTTCGCCTCGGTGATTTCGTCGTACGGATCGGTATGATTCTTGTAGATGATCGAATTTTCATGGCCCTTGCCGAGAAGGAGCACGAGGTCGCCTGGACCGGCGAGTGAAAAGGCCGTACGGATGGCGAGCGGCCGGTTCGGGATGATGAAAAGCTCCTCGTCCCGTTTTTTGCCGGGACAGCCCGCGGCGATCATCTCGAGGAGTTCGGCCGGATCTTCGCCCCGGGGATCCTCGTCCGCGAGGATGACTATATCCGAATATTCCGCGGCTATTCGGCCCTGCTCGGGACGTTTTTGCGTGTCCCTCTCGCCGCCCGAGCCGAAGACGCTGATTATTTTTCCCCGTACGCGTTTGCGGAGCGAGGGGAAGACGGCCAGAAAGGATGAAGGGGTGTGCGCGTAGTCGACCAGCACCTCGAACGCCTGTCCTTCGTCCACGACGGTCATGCGGCCCTTGACGGGCACGAGCTGCCGGAGGAGCGGGACGAGCTCGGCGACCGGTTTGCCGAGCAGGCGCGAGACGGCTGTCGTAGCGGCGAGGACGTTGTAGACGTTGAAGGCGCCGCTCAGGTTGATGCGCACCGAATGGCGGGGGCTGCCGTTTTCGGCCATGACGAAGGTGACTCCCGACGCGTCCGGTACGATGGCGGATGCCGACAGGCCCACGGCGACATCCTTTTTCGCCGAATAGCCGTACACCGGTTGTCCCGTGGATTCGCGAAAGAATGACGCCGAGGGATCCTCCTCGTTGACGACGCCGAAGGAGGGAACGGCGACGCCGTTCTTGACGTGGTCGTGCCGGTCGAGGGCGCGGAAGAGGTTTGCCTTGTCGAATTTGTACTGTTCGACCGTGCCGTGGAATTCGAGGTGTTCGCTCGTCACGTTGGTCAGGATTCCAGCGTCGAAAAGCACGTCGCCGAGCCGGTTGGTCCTCACCGAAAGCCCGTGGGACGAGGATTCGACGACCGCGAATTCGAGTCCGTTGTCCCGCATTTCGGCGAGCTTTTTTTGGACGGTCACCGCCTCGGGGGTGGTCTGGTGTTCGGGGTTGGGGAGGACTTCAGCGTCGACGCAATAGTCGACGGTCGAGATGAAGCCGGCTTTCCTGCCGCAGAGGCGGAGGAGCTGGAAGACGAGCGAGACGGTGGTGCTTTTTCCCTCGGTGCCGGTAACCCCGATGACCGCGAGATCCCGCGAAGGATGCCCGTAAAAGGCAGCCGCGACCGGCGACATGGCGAACCGGGGATCCGCGACCCTGAGGAAGACGACACCGTCCCCGCAGGCGGAAACGAGGGACGCGTCGAGGGGCGATCCGTGGATGACGGCGCGTGCGCCTTTGGCGGCCGCTTCGCGGATGAAGGCGGAACCGTCGGCATGCAGGCCGGGGAGGGCGAAAAAAAGCGCGCCCGCTTTTACGGCGCGCGAATCGTAGACCAGATCCGTGATTTCGGGGTCGGCCGGGCCGGTCCGTTCCAGGACCGGGATCGCGGGAATAAACTGCGACAATCGTTTGTTCATATCGTTTTAATTGTATCGATACCGTCTTGCGTTGGCAACACCTTGTCGGTACTATACTGCATATGTACGAAACACGTGTCGAGGCGGATTTTGCCGCCGCCCATTACCTGGCCGATTTTCACGGGAAATGCGAGCGCCTGCACGGCCACAATTACCGGGTGCTCGCCCATGCGCGGGGAGACAGTCTCGATGAAGGCGGGATGCTCGTCGATTTCGGAATCCTGAAGAAGGCGCTCCGTGAAGTATGCGAACGGCTCGACCATTCGAACCTGAACGACCTCGCGGTTTTCGCGAACAATCCGAGCGCCGAGCGCATCGCGCGTTTTATTTTCGGCGAGCTGAAAAAGCTGCTTCCCGACGTGCCGCTCCGGGCGGTCGACGTGTACGAAACCCCGACGAGCCGCGCCCGGTATTCGGAATAGGACCTTTTATTGAAAGGCCGTTCGACGGTTACAATCGGACCGGCACCCGCAATTCCGCGAGCGACCGCTTGATCGAGCCGATTGTATAGTCGCCGGAGTGGACCATCGAGGCTATGAGGGCTGCGTCGGCTTTCCCTTCCGTCAGGACGCGGGCCATGTGCGCCGGCGTTCCTGCACCTCCCGAGGCGACGACAGGGATGCCGACATGCTCGCTTATCATGCGGGTGAGGGGGATTTCGTAGCCGTTCCGGGTACCGTCCGCGTCGATCGAATTGAGCACGATTTCGCCCGCACCGAGTTTTTCAGCGCGGACAGCCCATTCGAGGGCGTCGAAATCGGTGGCGACGCGACCGCCGTTGACGAAGACGCGGTAACCTGAGGGCATGGCTTCGTCCCGTTTTGCGTCCATCCCGAGCACGATGCACTGGTTTCCGAAAATCGCCGCTCCTTCGGTCAGAAGGGACGGGTTCCGTACCGCCGGCGAGTTGATGCTTATTTTTTCGGCTCCGGCCAGGATGGTGTTCCGGATGTCCTCGACGGTAGAAATGCCGCCGCCGACGCAAAAGGGAATGAATACCGTCTCCGCCACCCGTCTGATGAGGTCGAGGGTCGGGCCGCGGTCCCGGGCGGAGGCCATGATGTCGTAGAAGACCAACTCGTCGACGCCCTGCCGGTAATATTCGGAGGCCATGACCACCGGATCGCCTATGTCGACATTGTCGAGAAATTGTATGCCTTTCGTGGTGCGTCCGTCTTTCACGTCGAGGCAGACGATGATCCGTTTTTTCAGCATTGCAGTCTCCCCCGGGTAAAGTTCGCGAGCATCCGCAAGCCGTTCGAGCCCGATTTTTCGGGATGAAACTGGAAGGCTTCGATGTTGTCTTTTTTGACCGCGCAGGGGACGGGAAAACCGTAGTCCGTCGTCGCGCTTACGATCGCCGGATCGGCTGGATCGATAAAATAGGAATGGACGAAGTATACGTCCGTTCCGTCGGCCACCCCGTCGAAGAGGGTCGATCCGCCGTTCCTGAATCCGATGTCGTTCCAGCCCATGTGCGGCACCTTGAGTCCGCGCGCCATGAAACCGGCGGGAAATTTCCTGACGATTCCCGGGAGGAGGCCGAGACAGGCGGTGTCGCTTTCCTCGGAATGGTCGAATATGATCTGGGAGCCGAGACAGACCCCGAGAAGCGGTTTTCCGGCCGCCACCCAGTCGCGAAGGAACAGGTCGAAGCCGGTTTTACGCAGTTCGTGCATGGCGAATTTTGCCTCGCCCACGCCGGGGAAGATGATCCGGTCCGCACCTTCGAGATCGGCCGGATTTTTCGAGATCCGGTATTCGGTTTTCAGGGCGAGGAGGGCCAGCTCCACGCTCCGGATGTTTCCCGCGTTGTAGTCAACTATACCTGTCATGCGGCCATCCTACCTGCCGGGGGGGATAAGGGTCAAGACCGGACAATCAAGTGCCGATACTTGGGTATGACCTTCGCCCAGCTTGCAGGCCTTCTGAAATCGGTGCTCCTCTCGCCCGAAGTGATCGGCGTCACTATCGTGATAGCCCTCTATGTCAATATCGTCACATACATTGTCCGGTATCGCAAACAGCCGCCGAAAGAGAAGAAGAAACGGGTACGGGCGGCTCCCGCCGCGGCTCCTGCCGGCCCGACCGCCGCTGAACGCGCAGGTCGGGGCGCTCCACCCGATGACGACGAGGAACCGGCCGGCAAATAGTCATTTTTCCTTTCCAGGGCCACCGCATACCCTCGACCAGTTTTCCCTCTTTCACCAGCTCGTCGACGATGAGCGCGAAATCCGCCCTCCGCCACAACCGGAAACCGTACCGGGCGAGCGCTATCCGGTTTCCCGCCTCGTGCAGGATCGAAACGGTTTCGTCGCGTGAATGGCGTCGACGGTTTTTCCCGACGAATGCGGCGACGGCTTCCCCGTCCGCGGGTTCGAATTCCGCTTCGCCCCGGCATACATCGCAACCCGAACAGACTATCCGCTCGCCTTCGGGCGCATCCGCCGTCGCCCGCTTCTCGCCGAGCGCCTCGAGCAGTACTTCCCGCCGGCACCGTCCGCTTTCCGCGAAGTCCGTAAGTACCCGGGCGCGCACCCCCTGTTTTCCCGGCAGCCGTTCGAGACGCTTTTTGTCCGAAGGACTCCACAGGAGCACCGCTTCCGCGACCGTCCCGTCCCGACCGCCGCGGCCGGCTTCCTGGATGTAGGATTCCGCGGTCGGAGGCGCGTCCCGATGGATCACCGTACGGACATTTTTCTTGTTTACGCCCATGCCCCAGGCGCATGTCGTCACCAGTATCGCCCGCTCGTGACCGTGGAACCAGGCTTCGACCTCGAGTTTTTCGTCCTTCTGCAGACCGGCATGGTAAAAGCGGATGTCGGTGTCAGCGAAGGTTTCGCGGAGCATCCGTGCGGTTCGTTCGGTACCGCCCCGCGTCGCGCAAAAGATGACGAGGGGCCTTTCCCTTTTCGCGGCTTCCCGGATGAGGGCGCTTTCCTTCGCCCGGCAGGGATATACCGAATACACGATGTTCGGCCGGTCCGAGTCGCCGCGGACGAGGTGCGCGCTTCCTCCGTACAGCACCTCCGCGATGCGCGCTAGGACCGGCGGCGAGGCGGTGGCGGTGAAGGCGGTGACGGCAGGGGGATCGAGGCGTTCGATGATTTTACCGAGTTCGAGGTAGGAAGGACGGAAGGTGTCGCCCCATTCGGAGACGCAATGCGCCTCGTCGACGGCAAGATGGGCGATGCGGCATTTCGCGATGCGGTCGAGAACCTCCTTTCCCGCGAGGACTTCCGGATTGGCGATTATCAGTCGTGCCGGCGGTGTGCCGTCGCTCCCCTCGAGTCTTCGGAACAGTGACTCCCGCTCTTCCTTCGTTTGGCCTCCGCGAAAGAGGACGGGTTCGATGCCGTTTTCGCGGAGGCTTCTGGTCTGGTCGCCCATCAAAGCCAACAAAGGATAGATGACGAGGGTCGGGCCGTCGAGGAGCATGGCGGGGATCTGGAAACACAGGGACTTGCCAGCGCCGGTCGGGAGGAGCACGATCTGCCTGCCGCGGAGGGCGCCGTCTTCGTCGAAGATCTCGTCATCGTCCGGTTTTCGCCCCTTCGCGTTCCGTATCGCGTCGACCGCGTCGAGGATGTTGGCGACGACGAGCCGCTGCCAGGGAAAGAGATAGGGGATTCCGAAGAGTGCGGTCGCGGCGGCGGTTACCGGATCGTCGGGGATTTGGTCGGGTTCGCTTTTCATTAAAAGTATAGTATGGGCTTTTTTGGTGTTTGGCCGTTTTTTATGATTCAAGCGACAGAAAATCGGTTAGAGGATGACGGGTTCCGGAAGCGGCGGAAATTCCGGGAGACGGGTTTGGTGGACGAGGATGAAACAGGAGACGAGAACCGGATCGAATTGGCTTCCCGAAAGGGCGAGCAGCTCCTGCAAGGCCTCGGTGCTGGTCATGTTTCGCTTGCGGTAATGCCGGTAGGACGTCATCGCGTCGAAGGCATCGGCGATGCACACGATGCGTGCGAGCAGCGGGATGTTTTCGCCCGAAAGTCCGATCGGATAACCGGTTCCGTCAAAATGTTCATGATGGCAGCGTACGATTTCCCGGGCACCGGCAAGGAAGTCGATTTCCCGGATGATCTGGAAACCGATATCGGGATGCCGGCGCATTTCGGCGTATTCGTCGGTCGAGAAACTGCCCTGTTTGTTCAGTACCTGGTCGGAAATGCCGATTTTCCCGATATCATGCAGGATGGCGCCGTACCGGAGGGTCTCGATGCTTTCCCTCGAGAGGCCCAGCTGTGTTCCGATGAGGAGGGCGTAGACCATGACCCGTTCGCAGTGACCCCCGGTATAGGAATCCTTCGCTTCGATCGAATACGCGAGAGCCTTGACCGTTTCGAAAAATCCGTTTTCGTGCTTTGCGAGCAGTTTTTTCAATTCGCCCTGGGCGATGTTCTTGTCTTCGAGCAGGGATCCGATATGCGCGATCATCTCGTTGATCCGCTCGGCGAGAATTCCCGTTTCATTCCGGGCTTCTATGAGAACCCGGGCAGAAAAATCGTTCTGTCTGATCCGTTCGACGGTATCGAGCACCGATGACAGGGGTTTGATGAAGCGGCGCGTGAAATACTGATTGATGCCCGCGATCAGGAGGAGAAAGAGGATGCTGGTGGCCAAGGTTTCACGGGCGCGACCGTTCTCGGCCTGCCGGTTTTCCCGGTCGGTGAAGATTATTTCGATGACCATCGATTTTGATTCCAAAGGATCCCGGAAATCGTAGGGATAATACCGGTAATAGGTGGTAAAATTGCCGGTTTTTACCTCCCGGTATATCGGTTGCTCCGTTTTTCCCGCCAGAGAGATTTGTTTTACCCGTTCCGGATCGGGCTTTATTGACGAGACGAACTGGTTGAATCCGGTTCCGTCCCCGACGAAGGGCATGACGGAGATAACACCGGGTTCCGAGAGCGCGAGTTCCGAGATGAAGCCGGTGAATGAATCCGTACCCATGAAGGGCTGGAAACTCGAAAGATCGAGGCTCGCTTCGAATATCAACGATTTGTCGCGGGAGGAGAGGTATGCGTACTTGATCATGCCGCCGGTATGGATGCTGTTTGAAAAGCGCGGATTCGTATATGTACCCGTATTTCGTATATAATCCAGCAGCGCGACAAAATCGGGATACGGCGTGAAGTCGAGTCCCCTGTCCTTGGTGTTTGTGGTATCGATTATTTTGTTCGCGGTATCGATGATGTAAAGGTGCAGGTCGGGAAGTTTTTCGAGATAGGACTCGAGGTTTGCAGGTAGTTTTCCGGTCGTTTCATAGTCGTGAGCGATTTTTTCGAGGAGCGGACGCATGTCCTTGTCGGCGGACATTTCCAGCGCATTGTACAGTTTGTCGATCGTAGCGACCCGTTCCATCACTCCGCGGGCCACGAGTTCCATCCGCAGGTTTTGCTGGTCGCGGGCTTCGTTCCTTCGCCGGAAATTGTTTCCCCATAATATGGCCAGGATGGCCAGGGAGGTGAATATGAGCAGACGCGTGATGAATTTTTGACTGAAAAGCGATTTTTTCATGTAGTGCTTTCAGTTTAGATGTTTACGGTCCGCTTTGCAAGAAATATCAGCATGTACTCTTGCACCGTTCCACCGCCTTCTTGTAGAGGTTCGATACGGTATCGCCGTCGATGCGCCGGTTCCTGTTGCCTTTCAGCTCTTTCTGGAGCATCTCGAGCATCAGTTTCTTGTCGCGGATGATGTCGTTCATGGCGGATTTCGGGATGAGGTAGCCGACGGGGCAGTCGTAATGCTCCCCGAGCATCTCGCGGAACGCCCACAGGAGGGCGGCAAGTTCCCGTTTTTCGCCCTTGAGCCGGTCGTAGCCGGGAAACTTTTCCTTGTACTGTTCGTACTGGTCGACCCGGTAGTCACGGTTCGGCATGTCCTTCGAGGTGTTGAGAAACTGCTGGAGGAGCCCTTTTTCGGCAAGTTCGGACTCAAGGTCGTTTTGCACCCGGATCAGGTGGAGCACGTCGTTGATCGCGTATTCGACGAGGTCCCGCGCGAGGGGGCGCCTGAGCCAGTTGGCCCTTTGGAACTTGTCCTTTTTGGTCTTGTCGATGCCGATGTGCTCCGAGATGTTCACCGTCTTGCCGAGCAGTTTCTGGGCGAGGGCGATGTCGCGCAAGGGGCTGATCGTGCAGCCGAGGGTGTTCTGCGTCATGAACAGGTCGTTCTTGCACGAGAACATGACCTTGGAAATATCGGGGCAGGTGAGGAATTCGCGGAGGGCGGCGCAGTTGCCCGTTTTCACCACGTCGATGACGAGCGCTTCCGTACCGTCGAAGCACTGGAGTATGGCGATCGAGTACTCGTAATGGATCGTGCCCTGATCCCCCTCGAGATCGAGGGCTATTTCCTTTACCCCGTTCTTCCGGAGTTTTTCGAGGTACGCGGCGAGGTCCGCTTCGGTCTCGATGATGCGGACGGGACCTGCGTTCGCCGGGTGACCAGCGCCTGCGACGGGATTTACGCCTGCCACGGGAGGTTTTCCAGTTCGGTGACGATGTTCGCGAAGGTCCGGCAGGCCGCTTCGACCGGAGCGGGGCTTTCCATGTCTACGCCGGCGACCTTGAGGGCGTCGATGGGGTAGCGAGAGCCGCCCGAGGCGAGGAAGGCGAAATAGTCGTCCCGTTCGCTCTTTCCGCCCGAAACGACGCGTTCGGCGAGGGCGAGGGAGGCGGAGATGCCCGTCGCGTACTTGTAGACGTAGAAGGCATTGTAGAAATGCGGGATGCGGAGGCCCTCCAGGTCGCTCGTTTCCTCGAATACCATTTCGGGACCGAAATAGGCTTCGAGGAGTTTCCGGTATTCGGCCCGGAGGAGCTCGGCGGTGAGCGGGGTTCCGCTCTCGACGAGGGCATGCGTGCGGTGTTCGTATTCGGCGAACATGGTCTGGCGGTAGAGGGTGGCGAGGATGTCGCTCGCCCGGTTGCACAAAAGGTATGCCTTCATCGCCGGGTCGGAGGCGTTCTTGAGAAGGTGGCGGAACAGGAGGTCCTCGTTGAAGGTCGAGGCCACTTCCGCCTCGAAGATGGTGTAGTTGTAGGACATGAACGGATTGTTTTTGGCCGCGTGCAACGAATGCATCGAGTGGCCTCCCTCGTGGGCGAGGGTGAACACGTCGCGGAGGACCTCTTCCTTGTAATTCATGAGGATATAGGGTTCTCCCTCGAAGCCGCCCGACGAGAATGCGCCCGACCGCTTGCCCTTGTTTTCGTACCGGTCCACCCAGCCGCCGAGGAGACCCTTCCGGAGGGTGTCCGTGTATTCCGCGCCGAGGGGGGCGAGGGCGTCGCCGATCAGGGTAACCGCGTCTTCATAGGGGGTAATCCGCTTCACTTCGCCGATCAGGGGCAGGTACACGTCGTAATGGCGAAGTTCGTCGAGTTTCAGCGCTTTCTTGCGGAGGCCGTAGTAGCGGTGGAGGGGCGCGAGATTCGCGCGGATGGTCGATACGAGATTATCATATACGGTATCGGGGACGCGGTCGGGAAAGAGGGCCATCGAACGGGCCGAACCATAGCCCCTGATTTTGGCACTGGCGACGTCCTGGTTGACGCTGCCGGTGTAGAGGGCTGCTATCGTATTCTTGTGCGCTTCGAATGCCGAGTAGAATTTGGCGTAGGCTTCCTTGCGAACCGTGCGGTCGGGATTTTCGAGGAATTTCGTCCAGGTGGTCTGGCTGAGGGGCTGCGGGCCGTCCGCCGTGTCCACGGTGCCGAAGTCGAGGTCGACATTCGTCAGGAGCGAAAAGGCCTGATGCGGCGCCATGTGCGCTTCGCCCTGGAGGGCGAGGATGCGTTCCTCCTTTTCCGAGAGGATGTAGGGCTTGAGGCGGAGGAGCTTTTCGAGCCAGATGCGGTAGTCGCCGAAGGAGGCGAGACTCGACCATTCGGCGATTTTTACGGGCGGAATTTCCTGGATCGCGGGAACAAGCCAGCTGACCGAGGCCTCGAAGGCGCTCGCCGCCATCATGTAGCGGCCGACCCGGTCGAGGTTGGCGGCGTCGCTTTCGTCGGCGGATTTCTTGAGAAAAGCATAGTTGCCGAGCTTTTCGCCGAGCTGCTGGGCGTCGCGGTAGACCGAAAGGCAATCCGCCAAGACTTCGGCCGTGAGGTTGTCGGCGGCCGCGAGGGCATCCCGGAAGGCGTTTACCCGGTCGGCGAAGCGCGAAAAAAGCTCGAGGGCGCCGTTCCAGGCGGTATCGTCGGAAAAAAGGGATTCGAGGTTCCATCGGTCGTCTTTTGCGACTTCGGAACGATTCGGTATGGTTGTTTGTTTCATGGAGAAAATGATACAACAGATGGTAATGGCTGAGCAACTGTCTGCCTTCCGGATAAAACGCGGCCGGAGGCTTTTCGACTCCTTCAACGCGATAAACGCCTTTTCGTTCGCCCTGGTGACGGGAAATACGATAACACTCTACGCTCTTGCCCTCGGGGCGAGCAGCACGGTCATCGGTCTGCTCGGCGCCTTCATGTTTCTCTCCTTTTTCGCGATACCGCTCGGAAAGGTCGTGGCCAGGCGTTCAAGTCTCATATACACCTACTCGAACAGCTGGGTCGTCCGGACGCTCTCCCTCGTACCCCTCCTTGCAATTCCGTATCTCGTTTCCCTCGGCTGGATCACCGCCGCGATCGTCATGATAATCATCTCGGTTCTCGGCTTCCATTTTTTCCGCGGTATCGGGCTCATCGCGAACAATCCGGTCATCGGAATGCTCGCCCCGGGACGCGACCGCGGCGAATACATCGTCCGTCTTTCGCTCATCAACAACGCGACGGCGCTGTTCGCCACCGTTTTTCTCGCCCTTCTTCTGTGGAAGGATTCGGGCATCCAGACTTACAATCTCGTCGTTCTCATAGGCATCGTCGTCGGTCTCGTCGGATCTTCACTGCTGTATAAGCTGCCCGATCCCGGAGTACAGAAGTCGGGACCGGACGAGGCCTACGGATCCTTTTTCCTGCGGTTCCGCGAGGCGTTCCGCGAGCCGAATTTCCGCCTGTTCGTCTGGAGCTACCTCGTGATCGGCCTCGGCATCGGTTTCGTCCGCCCGTTCATAATCGTATACTGCAAGGAAGTGTACGGACAGGTCGACAGCATCGTCACGGTGTTCACCATCTGTTCGAGCGTCGGAGCCCTTTTCATGGGATACATCATGCGCCTCGTGATCGACAGGCTCGGAGCGAAACCCATGTACATCATCTTCGCCGCGACCAGTCTCATCAGCCTCGTCCCCGCCGTCATTTCCCCGGGTATCGGCACCGTGACTTTCGCCGTGGTGTTTCTCTGCCTCCTTTCGGCGGTAACCAACATGGGTTTCGCCGGACAGGAAAACGCGGCCCAAACCTATTTTTTCGGGATGGTTTCCAAGGAAGCGCTCATGGACCTGAGCATGCTGTATTATTTCATCCTTGGGGGAACGGGAGCGATCGGCGCCGTGCTCGGCGGCAGTTTTCTCGACCTCCTCGCCCTGACGGGGCTTTCTCCCCTCGGCTCGTTCCGGGTGTTTTTCGCCGTCAGCATAGCGATCATCGCCGCGGGAATCAAACTCCAGCGCGGGCTGCTCGATCTCGGCAGCTATCCGGTTCGCGACACGATCGGCATCCTGTTCTCGCCCCGCGACATGCGTGCCCTGACCCTGTTGCGGAAGCTCGACGCGAACGAGGATCCCGACGAGGAAACGGGCATCATCGCCGAACTCGGCGAGGTCGCTTCGTCCGTCTCGGCCGAAGGACTCATCGACCGCCTGTCGTCCCCGCGCTTTTCGGTGCGATACAAGGCCCTCCAGTCGGTTTCCATGCTGAAGCGCCTCGACGCGAAAACCCGCGAAGCCCTGTTTTCCGAACTCGACAACGGCGTCTTCTCGACGGCTTCCCTAGCGGCGCGATTTCTGGGCCAGTTCCGGGTGCTGCAGGCCGTCCCGAAGCTCCGAACCGCCCTCGATAGCCCGGATTACCGGCTTGCCGGCGAAGCCATGCTGGCCCTCGCGCGGCTCCACGACGAGCGGGCGCAGTTCGCAATCGGGGAGCTGCTTTTGACGACATCGAATCCGTTCATGTTGATCCGCGGCGTACAGGCGATGGAGGAATACGGTACGCCTGCCTCCATACCGCTTCTGCTCGACCTCTTGCGGAACGAAAATCTTCCTGCCCATGTCGCCGACGAAACATACCTGGTCATTTCCGCCCTCATGGGAATCCAGAAGAAGTTCTATTACGCCTTCGACGCGTATGCGAACGACCGGAAACGGGCGGCACAGGTGCTGCAGGATACCATCGACGAATATTTCGAACGCCGTAAAAAAGAGGACCCGCTTCTCAAGCAGGTCATCACCGATTTCATCCTCGATCCCGCTGCGGACAGCCAGTTCGTCCGCTGGGTGCTCGATTTCGGCAAGGGTCATACCGGCGTTTATTCGGCGCTTCTCGTCGGCGTCGCCCTCGATGCTGATCTCAAAAAACTGGAAGGGTTCCGTTTTTTCCTCTGTTTCTGGGCGGCATCCCTTTTTGCCAAACCAGACCTGATTGAAAAGTAGGAAACGATAGGGTATTGTGGAGGTATGACCATGTCTTTTTTCCGTATATCCCTCTTTTTCGCCTCTTTCCTGTTTTTTTCCTCCTGCACCGGCCACATCGGTTACGGTGTGGTAACCTGGTCCCTTCCCGAGCAGGGGCTGGCGGCCGGAGACATCGTGCCTGTATTCATCCAGTCGAATATCGGCAAGGTATACGTCGCCGGAGTCGGAAACGGCGGCCGTACCCGGATCGAAATACCCCTGTGGCAGCTCAAACTCCATAAATCGAAGTCCCTCGCCAAAAAAGAGGCTAAAGTGATGGAGGAATTCCGGTATACCTATGCGACGGTGAAACTGGACGGGCTCCCCATCCGGGCCATGCCCGAAAATACCGCCCGTCAGGTGTACCGTCTGAAGGAAGGACAGAAAATAAAGATCGTCCGCAAAGGCGAAGGCACCCCGGTGTTTGCCGGAAATTCGCCGCTCGAGGGCGACTGGTTCGAGGTCATGACCGACGACGGATCCACCGGTTGGTGCTTTTCCTATAATTATACCCTGTTCGACGAACGTACGGCCGAGAACGGCGCCGTCACCGCCGTCGACACCGGTCCCGATACCGTCCTTGAAAACCTCCTGTCGCGTTCCTGGTATCCCGACCTGTATCGAACGATGATCCAGTCCAACCAGGTGGACATCAGCCGGATAAATCCGTCCTGGGGCTTTTCCGCTGGAAGGGATTCGGGCATAGCCCGGCTCGAAACGGCAGAAAACGTCCTGACCTTTCCATACAGCGCGATCGTGAAATCGGAAGAGGGAACTTACCGTTTCGAGGGAAGCTCGCTCGTGGTGCAGGCCAGGAGAAACGACTCCATCGTCGTGCAGTACACCGACGCCGACGGCATGCCGCAGGCCCACTATTTTTCGAGTCTCGACACCAGCCCCGAAATGCTCGTGGAAAACGAACGCGCGCGGCGGGCCGAAGTACTCGCCGAAATCCGGAAAGCCGGACCCCGGTTCGTGTCGGGCAATTACGGCGTGCTCCAGTTCCTCGAAGACGGCCGCTTTTTGTGGAGCGGATACCAGCTGCTCTCCCCGTCGGTCATTCCCTCGGGCTCGGGCGGCGGCGGTATGGTCGAAAGCCGCTGCTTCCTTTCCGAATCGCTCGTTTCCGGTTTCACCGGCGTTCTTTCCTTCAGGTTCGAATCGTCGGCCCAATGGATACATTTTCTGTACATCCTGACGCCCCAGGGCCTCAAGCTCGAGCAGGCGAGCGACTCGAACATAAAGGACTCCATCGTGCTTTCGCAAAACCTCACGCCGACCGTCCTGTTCTTCACTCCCGACGCCGCGGAACGGGGCGCCCGATAATGGCCTTCGTGCAATTTTCCCGCGTTTCCCTCGCATTCGGCGACCGTGACATTCTGGACAATGTTTCCCTCAACCTGGCCTCCGGCACGAAGGCGGCCCTCGCGGGAGCGAACGGTTCGGGCAAGTCCACCCTGATGAAGGTTCTGGCCGGCACCATAAAACCCGACGGCGGAGAGCGCGCCATCCAGAAAGGCACCCGCGTCTCGTACCTTCCCCAATCGGGCATCGTGCATTCGGGACGCTCCCTCATGGACGAGGTCGAGACGGCCTTCGCCTACGGCATGGAACTTTCCGCGCGCCTCGACAGTCTCGGGGACGAGCTTGCCGCCACCACCGCCGACGACGGCCGTACCGCGCGCCTCGTCGACGAGCACCACGAGGTGCAGGTAGCCCTCGAGGAATCCGGCTGGCACCGGCGCCGCTCGCTCGCCGAACAGATGCTCCTCGGCCTCGGATTTTCCCTTTCCGACTTCGGCAGACAGGTGGACGAGTTCTCGGGCGGCTGGCAGATGCGTCTCGCCCTCGCGAAAATCCTCCTCGAGCATCCGGATATTCTGCTGCTCGACGAACCGACCAATTATCTCGATCTCGAGGCCCGCACCTGGCTCGAAACCTGGCTCCGCGAGTTTACGGGCGGCTTTCTCATCGTCAGCCATGACCGGTATTTTCTCGACGTCACGATCAACGAGGTGTACGAGCTGTTCGCGGGCGAGCTGAAGCGTTACGCCGGAACCTATACCCAATACGAAAAGGTCCGCGAAACCGAACTCGAATCCCTCATCAAGCGGTTCGAGGCACAGCAGGAAGAAATCGAAAAGACCGAGGACTTCATCCGCCGCTTCCGCTACAACGCGTCCAAGGCCGCCATGGTGCAGGACCGGGTCAAGCGGCTCGAAAAGCTCGAGCGCATCGAAATCCCCGAAAGTCTCAAGAAGATGCATTTCCACTTTCCGCCGGCACCGCACACCGGCCGGCTCGTGCTCACGACGAGCGGCTTGAACAAAAGCTACGGAGACCGGCGCATCATACAGAATCTCGACCTCGTGCTCGAAAAATCCGAGCGGCTCGTCGTCGTCGGCAGGAACGGGGCGGGCAAGTCGACCCTGTTGCGCATCCTCGCCCGGGACGACGGCGACTTTTCGGGCACCGTCAACGAAGGCGCGGGAGTCGCCGCCGGCTATTTTTCCCAGGACAACGCGGAAACGCTTACCGGAACCGAACGGATCCTCGACCTCCTGGAAAGCGAGGCGCCGCTTGAGCTCGTCCCGCGGCTCCGGGACATGCTCGCTTCGTTTCTGTTCAGGGGCGACGACATCTTCAAGCAGGTGAACGTCCTTTCCGGCGGCGAAAAAAGCCGTCTCGCCCTCCTGCGCCTGCTTCTCAAACCGATCAACCTCCTTATCCTCGACGAACCGACAAACCATCTCGACTTGCATTCGAAAGACGTTCTCCTCGACGCCCTGCGCCGGTTCAACGGGACTGTCATCTTCGTCTCGCACGACCGCGCCTTCATCGAAGGACTCGCCACCCGCGTGCTCGAGCTGACGGCCGAAGGGAACGGCATCCCTTCCCGGGTACGTAATTTCCCCGGCAATTACCGCTACTACCTCGAACGCATCGAGCGCGAGGGGGCGGAAGCAGCAGCTGCAACCGCGGGAGTCTCTCCCGGGGGAAAACAGTCCGCCGGAGCGGGTCCGGCTGTTATTGGCGGGACCTTCCCCTCTTCCTCCCTGGTATCCGCCTCCTCGTACGAGGACGAAAAACGGTTGAAGGCCGAACGCCGGAAGTTCGAAAAGGAAGAAGCGCGCCTCCTCGAGGAAATCGGGGCGGCCGAAGACAGCCTGAAGGCGCAGGAAACGGCGCTCGCCGATCCCGCCGTCTATTCCGACGGAATGAAGAGCCGGAAAGTCCAGGCAGAAATCGAAAAACTGAATGTCCTGATCGCGGATCTGTCCGCCGACTGGGAATCGCTCGTATCGCAAATGGAGGAAAAATAATGAAAGTTCTCGTAATCGGCGGAGCCGGCTATATCGGCAGCCACGTGGTCAAGGCGCTGCTCGCCGCGAAGCACGACGTCACCGTTTTTGACAACCTGTCCTCGGGGCAGCTGTGCAACCTCTTTCCCGAAGCCGCGCTCATAGCCGGCGACATCCGTCACGCCGACGACATCGACAAGGCTTTCGCACGCGGCTTCGACGCCTGCATCCACCTGGCCGCCTTCAAGGCCGTCGGCGAATCCATGTCCGAACCGGAAAAATACTCGGTCAACAACATCACCGGTACCCTGAACATCCTGAACGCCGCGAGCGCGCACAACTGCAAGAACATCGTGTTCTCTTCCTCCGCCGCCGTTTTCGGCCAGCCCGAGTACGTACCGATGGACGAAAAGCACCCGACAAAGCCCGAAAGCTACTACGGCTTCACCAAACTCGAGATCGAACGCTTCCTCGGCTGGTACGACACCATCAAGGGGATCAAGTACGCCGCGCTCCGCTATTTCAACGCCGCCGGTTACGATCCGGAAGGCAAGATATTCGGACTGGAACGGAATCCACAGAACCTCCTCCCCATCATCATGGAGGTGGCTTCCGGCTGGCGGAAGGAACTGCAGATCTACGGACAGGACTATGACACCCGCGACGGCACCTGCATCCGCGATTACGTGCACGTTTCGGACCTCGCCGTCGCCCATGTGAAAGCCCTCGAGTACATCAGTTCGAAACGCGAAAGCCTCATCGTCAACCTCGGCAGCGAGTCCGGCGTCACGGTCACCGAGATGGTCGAAGCCGCCCGCCGCATCACCGGGAAGGAAATTCCGGCCAAATACGTGGCACGGCGCCCCGGCGACGCCTCCGCCCTGT
>JFJP01024567.1_pt1 | contig 22166 bp, 14 predicted proteins | sample 431651 | NCBI WGS metagenome assembly JFJP01 (sample SAMN02602958, study PRJNA72255) | Microbial mat metagenome, whole genome shotgun sequencing project. | biome: fresh water; feature: sink hole; material: water; isolation source: purple microbial (photo- and chemosynthetic) mats found in...
CCGAGCAGTCGGATCCTTCGACACAGGAATAGTTAGTTAAGCGACGCTGAACTCCGAGACGACTGCCTTGATCACCTTTTCGAGGATGCAGTTGTCTGGCAACTTGAGCTTGCTGCAGTACACTTGGGTTATCTTCGAGTCGCTGAACAGACTCGGAGTGGCTTCCAGCTGCGCGAGGATGTCTCGCACGTCTCTCACGAAGGTCTCTCGGATTGCTTTTATGTTGCATAGAGTGATCGCGAAGTGGACGGCCGATGGGTGTTGGATGACCGGAGCGTACCAGTTTTTGCGGTTGAGTGCTTCAGCGAGTTGGAAGGTGTCGAACTTGGGGCTTTCCACCAGGAAGGCGAAGGTGTTCAGTTGCGGATTGCCGATCACTTTGATGCAGGGGGTGGCTCGGAGGCCAGCGACGACTTCGAGGAGCGCTTCGTGGATGAGCAGCGCGTTGCGACGGATACCGGCCTTGCCCAGCCGCAGCGAGGCGATCCATGCTCCGATCATGCTGGCTGCGGGTTTGGAGCCGCTGATGACTGGCGTGCCGTAGCAGCCGCCCATCCAGTCTTCCTGGACGAAGATGCCTGCTCGCTTGAGTTCGGAGCTGCGGAAGAGCACGAGGGAGATGCCTTTGGGGGCGAGGCCGTACTTGTGGGGGTCGATCGAGATGGAGCAGACTTCGGGGACCTCGAAGTTGAACTTGGGCACGTCGAAGCCGAGCTCTTGCGAGAAGATCATGGCGTAGCCGCCGAGACAGCCGTCCACGTGGATGGGGATGTTGAGCGGCCGGACGATCTGGGCGACTTCGGGGATCGGGTCGACGAGGCCGTGGGGGTAGTTGCCCGCCGAGAGACAGACTGCGATGGTGTTCTTGGTGATCATGCTCTTGAGCTTCTTGAGGTCGACGGTGAAGGTGAGCGGGTCCAGCGGGACGGTGATCGGCTTGATCTTGAAGTAGAAGCAGGCCTTGTAGAAGGCCGAGTGGATGCTCGCCGGCAGCAGCAGCTCGGGTTCGGTCACGCCTCGCTTCTCGCGGGCGAACTCGCGGTAGGAGACCATGGCCACCAAGATGGACTCGGTCCCGCCGCTCGTCGAGGTGCCGTTCGAGTTCTCGTCGCCCTTCATCATGCGGAGGAAGAAAGAGACGAGCTCGGAGTCGGCCTGTCTCACGCCGATGACCTTGTCCACGTGCAGCGGGTTGTAGTAGAGGTAGTCCGCAGACCGGCGAGACACCTCGGTCTCCAGGCCGTCTTCCTGCGACGCGTAGTACATGCCCGACAGTCGGCCGTTCTGCTTGAGCTCGTTGTCCGGCTTGTTCAGCGTCCGCAGCTTCTCGTCGATCGCCTCCCAGGGTATGCCTTCCTCGTTCAAGTCCGTGGTCAGCTTGGCTGGGTTTTTGTCTTTGATGCTCTGTCGGAACTCCAGTCGCGTTTTTTCGGTCTCTTTGTGGATCTTGCTGGCCACGAACGGGAGCTTCAGGAACTTCTGCACGCAGCAGCGCTTGATGTCCACCCAGTACTGCTTGCGCGTGAACTCATGGAAATTTCTCCAGATGAATCGCACGGCCAAGGCCAAGACCAGCGTGAGCAGGACCAGGTCCAGCGAGTCGAGTCCGTGTTTCTGGACCGTCGGTTCGATGAGGCTGTTGAGGTTTCTCTTGATCTGGACTGCGAACTCCATGGCTGCTCGGGAACAATTAAATTGATCTGCTCGGCCAATAATTAATGCGCAGGCTGCAGAGAAAGCGAACAAAGATTACGCGCAGACGACTCTATCTTTTGGCGCGTCGGAAAACCCCCATTCGACGATTCGGAAAGTAATGGAGTTCCAGTGGCCTGCAGGCGTCTACTACTGTCCGCGAGACAAGAACCACAAACTCGACACCAAAGACAGACTCATCAAACACCTCAGCAACTGCAAGCTCCTCAAAGGCTACCCCGAGTTCTACTCCTGCGCCTTCGACACCTACCACCTCTTCGTCTCGCCCTTCGAGAAAGAAGCCCACGAGCAGGTCTGTCTCGGCCGCAGCAGGGTCGAGAACCCCGAAGAACTCATCGCGAACTCGAACTTCATGTTCACCAACCCCGGCTTCGACGAGAAGTTCGTGCCCAAAAAAGTCGACTCGCAGTTCTACAACAAGAACAAAGATAGACTCGAGCGAGAAGAGAAGGAGATCAAAGAGATCAAAGCCAAGATCCGCATCAACGTGGCAGACATGAAGAAGAACTCTGCGGCCGGCCTCGACGACAACACCGTCGCGCTGAACATCCAGTTCGAAGACGCGGTTCTGGCGAGACTGGCGCTGCGCGTGACGAATCTGCAGAGGTTCGAAGAGGTCTGTCCCGAGTTCGACAGCAGCGCGGTCTACCTCGCAGCCATCCCCAACGACAAACAGCTCACCGCCTTCAAGTCCGCCGAAGAGCTCGCGGCAGACACCATGGGCGAGCTGCTGGTCGACTCGAGCAGTCCGCGGCTGGCAGAGCCTCTGGACCTGGTCCGGCGGAAAGTCGTGGAGTTCAGCCAGGTCTACACGTTGAAAGACAAGAAGGAGAACATCTACTGCATCATCTCTTCGGACGCGCTGGACGGAGAGGCCCAGCAGAAGCTCTCGCTGAAGCCGAAAGCCCTGGCAGTGGTGTGGCTGCTGAAGAGCGAGCTGTTCAAGACGGTCTTGAGCAAGTCTGCGAAGGAGAAAGACCTCCTCGACGAGAACAGCTTGAAGAGCAACGAGTCTTCGCGGCTGTCGAACGAGATAAAAGAGACGCAGGAGACCATCAACAGCTTCGTGAAGAAAGCAGCGAACTCTTCGCGCATCAACGAGAACCTCAAGCGAGAGCTGTCGACGCTCACGATGCGGCTGGTCAAAGAAGACGAGTCGAGCTCGCAGGCGAACATCGCGCGCTTCACCTCCGAGATCGAGACGCTGAAGAGTGCGATCGCAGAGCGGCAGGAGAAGTTCCAGGAAGAGCTGGCCGCGGTGAAGAACCAGAAGATGAGCGAGTACCTGAAGGTGCTGGTGGACTGCCTGCTCTCGAGCAACGACAAGCTGCAGGTCTTCAACAACCACATCAGCAAGTACGAGGAGAACATCGGCAGTCTGGAGGCCTACAACAAAGACAGCGAGAAGCTCTCGGAGAGCTGGAAGCAGAGCATCACGGACTACGAGTCTTCGCTCGAAGACATCAAGGACAAGCTGAACCGCTTCAAAGACCCGATAGCGGACGACAACGTGCCGAAGAAAGGAGTCATCTGCCACAAAGACCTCCACTGCCACATGTGCAAGTCGACCTACGCCAGCGTGGTCACCAAGCCCTGCAACCACTGCATCCTCTGCTGGAGCTGCTTCCACGGCTTCGTGCAGACCGGCCTGCGCGGCTGTCTGCTCTGCGACAAGCGCATCGACTACGTCTTCAAGATCAAGTTCGTCTAATCTAACTTCTTCCTCTTCTATTCTCGCAGTCCTCTCGGTGCCGAAGCCTCGCGTCGGCGACTACCAGCAGACACAGGCCTCGAGTCTGCCTGGGAGAGGTGGACGGGAGTCGAGTCGCAGAGAATGATTCGCTGGCACTCTAATTAACACGTTAGTTCTCATCGTCGTCTTCGCCTTCGTCTTCGGAGTACTTTTCGTTCTCTCTCCTGACGAGGACCGCGGCGACGTGGTAGGCCGGGCTTTCGGGGTTGTAGGTTTGTCTGAAGCCTCCGTAGGGGCTGTTGGGGGTGTGCAGGGAGGAGCCGGAGTTTTGCTGGGACAGCGAGGGCGAGCCTGGGTGAGGGGAGCGTACCGCTGGAGTTGGGCGAGTAGTTGGGGGAAGACTGGGAGTTGTAGGAGTAGTTGGGCGACATGCCGTTGTAGTGTCTGTTGGAGCCGACGGGGGAGTAGTGCCTGATGGGCGAGTTGGTCTGGTAGTGGGGACTCAGGGGCGAGTAGCGGATTTCGGAGCCGCTGGGCATCATGTTGTTGCCGCTGTTGAGGTTCGAGTTGACGCTCGGACTCATGGGCCGCGAATTGATCGGCAGCAGCGGACTGGAAGCCTGGTTCATGTCGCCTGCGCCGCTGGGTGAGAAGAGGCTACTCTCCGTAGTTGTGCTTGACGTACGGACTGTAGGGCGTGTCGTGCGGACTGTGCGCTTTGTTCGGCGTGCGGCCGCGGGGCGTGAAGCCTCCGTACGGCTGGGGACTGGGGCAGAACTGGTCGATGTCTCCGTAGGCCGGAGTGCCTTTGTTGATGTAGTCAGTGTGGGGGGCGGGGGTGTGCGGCACGTAGGGCGTCTTGCTGGTGCCCGCTTCGCCGTCGTCCATGTTGGTGTCTTCGATGACTGCGTTGGTGTCGGGGATGTACTGGAACTGGTTCGCGATGCGCTCGCGCTCCTTGGCGTTCGTCGAGATGAAGTGGTACTTGTCCATGATCACGTCGAAGCAGCCCGTGCCCAGCCTGCACAGCTGGCCCAGCATCACGTTCTCGGTCACGCCGCGCAGCTCGTCCATCTCCGCGAAGGCCGAAGCCTCCAGGAAGATCTCCACTGTTTCCTCGAAAGAGCTCTTCCTCATCACGCTTTGGTAGACGCGGTTGATGCCGTTGCGCGAGATGCTCATGGGCTTGCCGCCAGAAGTGACCACGTCTGCGAGGAGAATCGTGTGTCTGTAGTTGACGTAGATCTCGAAGTAGTAGAAGACCAGGCGGATTTCTTTGAGGATCGCTTCGCGCGTGGCTTCGATGCCGAGCACTTTGTAGATGTCCATGATGTGGTTCGTGCTCGTGCGACGCGTGTTGACGTAGGGGAAGCTCAGCACCTTGGCCAGGTCTGTGCCGGAGGTTTCGAGGATGTACTCGCCTTCCTTGTCGCCGACCTCTTCGATGCCCTTCGCAGCGCTGAACTCGGTGACCTTCTCGCGGCGGTAGCTGACCTTCTTGCAGAAGCCTTTGATGGGCATGTCTTCGAGGATGTACTGCTCGATCTTCTTCAGACTGTGGTACTGGCTCGTCAGGTCGTCTGCGGAGAGCTCCGAGTCGTTCTTGAGCCGCAGCCTCAACACGATCGGCTCTGCGCTTTCGAGCGACTCCACGATTTCGAGCGGCTTCTCTTCGAAGTAGTGCTCGATCTTCTTCAAGATGTCTTTCAGGCGCAGGCCCTTGCGCAGCAGCGGCTTGGACTCGATCTCGATTCTGAGGACCCAGGGAGAGACGTAGCGCTTCTTGTCGGGTTCCTGGTCGATCCAGAGGAGGTCCTGGTCTTCGGGGATGATGGTGTTGAGGGGGTCGGGGTCGTAGTAGATCTCGGAGACCCGCGAGACGTGCTTGAGCGTGGTGAACTCGAGCAGCGACATGAGCCGCAGAGCGATGTCTTTGTCGAAGCGGTACTCGTCTTTGAGGTAGATGGTCATGGACGGGCCTTTGATGTTGTTCGCGCAGTTGATGATCTCTTGGATTCGAGGCACACCCAGCGTGATGTTCTGCGAGGAGACGCCGGCGAAGTGGAAGGTGTTCAAGGTCATCTGCGTGAGGGTCTCTCCGATGGACTGCGCGGCGATGGAGCCGACCATCTCTCCGGGGTGCACCTGCGACATCTGGTAGCGTTCTCGGATCTCGTCGAGCAGGTAGCGGAAGGCTTCGGAGGAGAGCTTGTAGTCCAGGATGACTTTTTTGGAGCAGAGCGAGTAGAAGAGGAAGGAGCGGAAGAGCTTGAGCGCGTGGTGGTTGACTTTCTTGGCTTCAGGGTCGTCTCCGTTGACGATGGTGAGCTCGTCGGAGAGCTTGCGGACTTCTTCGACGACTTCGAGGGGGTTGAGGTCGGACTTGCCTTTGGAGGGGATGTTGAACTGCGCGTGGGTGATGAGCCGCGTGAAGTTGACCGGCAGGTACGAAGTGTTCACCTTGATGTCGTTCTTGAACTGCTGCTGCAGCTCGGTGCGCTTTTCGATGATGTCGTCGAACTCCTTCTGCAGGATCGCGAGGGCTTCTTTGTTCTTCAGCAGCTCTTCGCGGACCTTCGAGGTGATCTTGTCGGTGTCGTAGAGCTTCTGGATGCTGTCTTCGAAGCCCTGGTCCTTCGACGGGTCGATCTCGAAGAAGCAGCAGTTGCGCTTGAGCTTCTCCTCGGAAACCTTCAGCAGGTCGAACAGCTGCTCTTCGACGTACTCGCCTGCGATGCCGTCCTCGCCGTAGAGGAACTGGACGATGTTTCCGTAGGAGTCTCGGACGGTCGAGTCGTACTGGACCATGACGTCTTCCATGGCCTTGACGAGTCTGCGCTGCATGTAGCCGGTCTGCGAGGTCTTGACTGCGGTATCGATGAGGCCTTCTCTGCCGCCCATGGTGTGGAAGAAGAACTCTTCGGGAGTGAGTCCTTTGTAGTAGGAGTTGGCGACGAAGCCTTTGGACTCCGGTCCGTAGTCGTCTTTGAGGAAGTGCGGCAGCGTGCGTTTGAGGAAGCCGAAGGGGATGCGCTTGCCCTCGACGTTCTGCTGGCCGACGAGTCCGGAGATCTGCGAGATGTTGATGTTGGTGCCTTTGGAGCCTGCGAGGATCATGGTCTTGATGTTGTTCTCTTTGCCGATGTTCTCGTTGAGCAGCTTTCCGACGTCTGCTCTGCAGTCGTTGAGCAGACTGTTGACTTTGTGTTCGAAGGACTCGATGATGGTTTTGCCCGGCTGGTGGACGATGATGGACTTGTCGTCTTTCTCGGTGTCTTTGAGCGCCTCGTAGAACTCTTTCTTGGCCTGGTGGACTTTCTTTTCGATGGTCTGGAGGATTTCGTTGGTGGCGATGGTGTCTCCGATGCCGACGGTGAAGCCGTGGAGCAGCAGCCAGTTGTTGATGATGCGCTGGGCGTAGGTGAGGAAGTTCTTGGCTTCGTCGGGTCCGTAGTCGATCCAGATGCAGCCGATGAGCGAGCCTCTGGTGGAGCCGACGAAGGGCTTAGAGAAGGAGCCGACGAGCAGCTCGCCTCGCTTGATGATGACTGCGGTGTCTTTCTCGTAGAAGGTGCGTTCGTCTGCTTCGTTGGGTCTGATGTAGTTGATCTGCGGGATGATCATCGAGATGATTTGCTTGCCCGTCCAGAGCGGCTTGGGTTTGAGGATGGCGGGCTTGGGGATTTCTCCGTTCCAGTTTTCGATCCACATGAGGATGTTGAAGAGGTCTTCTTTGCAGACGAAGGTGTCGCGCAGGGTGAAGAGCTTGATGCCCAGCAGGACGTCTTGGACGAGGCCCATGACGGGTCTGTTGGACTGGGGAGTGACGATTTGTTTGGGGACGTGCATGAGCTTCATGATCTCGGCCTTGGACTCGAGGTTCTGGGGGACGTGCATGTTCATCTCGTCGCCGTCGAAGTCTGCGTTGTACGGCGTGGTCACGGAGAGGTTCAGTCTGAAGGTGGAGTACTGCAGCACCTTCACACGGTGGCCCATGATGGACATCTTGTGCAGCGACGGCTGTCGGTTGAAGAGCACGTAGTCGCCGTCCATCAGGTGTCGCTCGACCACGTCGCCGTACTGCAGGTTCGGCTTGGTGTTCACGTGGTTCAGGTCGATGATCTTGCCGTCCACCTTTCTTATGTAGAATCGCGCGCCGGGCCACTCGTCGCCTCTCTCGACCAGCTCCTTCAAGAAGTCCCAGTTCAGCGGAGTGACCACTTCGGGGTAGGTCAGGGTCATCGCGACGCTCTTGGGCACGCCGAGCTGGTCGAGCTCGAGACTGGGGTCAGGCGAGACGACAGTTCTGGCGGAGAAGTCGACTCTCTTGCCCATGAGGTTTCCTCTGAGCCTGCCTTCCTTGCCTTTGAGTCGCTGGCGGATGGACTTGATGGGTCTTCCTCCTTTCTGTTTGGCCTTGTTCTCTTCGTTGTTCATGAGGTAGCCGACGAAGCCTTGGAGTCTGTTGACGATTTCGTCGATCCTGCTCATGGGCAGACCTTTTTCTTTGGCTTTGGTGAGTTCGTCGTTGGTGGAGAGGATGGAGACGTACATGTGGGTGAGGTCGTCTTCGGACTTGGCGCTGGAGCTGAGCTCGATGGACGGCCGGACGCAGGGAGGAGCGACTGCTAGGATCTTGATGATGAGGTTTTCTGGTCGCGAGAAGTTTCCGTTCATGCCGAGCAGCTCGACTGTCTCGTTGTCGATGCGTTTGAGGATTTCGTAGGCTTCGTTCGCACGCAGCTGGCGCTTGGGGTCGACGTCGTCTTCGCCGAGCGCGCCCTTCTTCACGAAGATCTCGTTCTTCTTCTTGAGGTACTTCGGCTGCTTCTTGCCGCAGCCTTTGATCATCTTCGCGTTCTGCTCTTCGCCGGGCTCGGCCGCGTAGCACTCTTTGCTGGCGTTCTTGAGGATCTCTTTGAGTCTTTTTTTGGGGTTCTTGTACTTGCTGATCTTCTTGAGGTTCGCGTCTGTGAGGAGGATCCTCGAGCAGTTGAAGCAGACGGTTTTGAGGATTTTGAGGACGATGCCGGTGAAGCCGATGTGGTAGACGGGTTCTTCGAGCTTGATGTGTCCGAAGTGGCCGGGACACTGCTTCATGTCTCCGAAGCAGGTCTGGCAGAGGATGCCTCTGGTGGTGACGCCCATGCGCGGGTCGTTGAGTCCGTGTTCTGCGGGGAGGCCCGAGTCTTTGTCGTAGAGGATGCAGGAGTTGATATCACAGACGGACATTTTGAGGACGTCTTGTTCGGAGAGCACGCCGAACTGGATCTTCTTCACTTTGTGGGTCTCTTGCGTCGAGTGTTCGAAGCTCATCTCGCCGCGAGGAATCTGCGATTATTAAATTGCTCCATCGCGTCCGCCTATTGCCGGCAATCGATCAACAATATTCGAGCCAAATCTTTGAACCTGCAGTGGAGCGCTGCTGGCCGAGGCAGTTATTATTGGCTTAGTAGGCAATTCATTTATAGCTGGTGCAGCAGGCTGCTCTTGGCTGCGGGCTGCTGCGTCGCAGACTGGCTGGGAGGCTTGCCGTCTCGCGAGGCGTCTGAGTCGGCCAGCGGCTGTTCCTGGTTCTTGTTTCTTTCTTTTAGAGGCGCTGCTCGCTGGGCTGGGGCTGCGTCCGCCAGCTCGTTTTCTTTGGAGTCCTGGCCGACCTGTTCGCTGGGCTGCAGCTTCTCCGAGGCGTCTTCTTCGTCTGCTTCGGGCCTGGCAGGGTCGGCCGAGAGCTTGTCGAGGTGGAGGCTTTCTTCGGGGTCGAAGTCTGCAGAGTCTTGCCTGGAGGTGCGCTTGCCGAGGAAGGCTTCTTCGTCTTCTTCTTGGTCGTCGTCGAGGTCGAGGCAGTTGGTGCACATGACGTCCATTTGGTTGAGCTTGGTGTCGTCTGTTTCTTCGATGCCCAGACAGGTGGGATGGAACCACTGGAGACACTTGCCGCATTCTGGGGTCACGGGAGTCTACCGACCATGATCTCTCCTCGCCAAGGTTTCTGGCAGAGGCAGTATGGTTTGTCGTCAAAGTCTGGTCAGTCGGAGCTACTCTCGGTGTTCTGCACGAATACGACTCCTGCTTCGTCGTCGGAGTCCTTCGACTGTTTGACTGGCTTCGACTTGATCAGGCCTTCGAGGGGAGACTCGGTCGAGCCCATGAGCACGCGCTTGTACTTCTTGTAGATGTTCGCGAAGGGCCAGGCGTGCTTCTTCGCGAGCTGGTTCCAGACCTTGTGGTTCTTGTGGATCGCAGACCTCAGGAAGACCTTTTTCGGCTGCTCGTAGTCCGCCGAGGCCGGCAGTCCCAGGTCGTCTTTTTTGATGGCGATCACGTTGCCGAAGTCGGGGAACTTGCTGAGCTCGCACTTGACTTGCCGGAGGAACTTGTTCTTGAGCAGCTTGTCCTGCAGCGAGTTAGAGGCAGCTTTCTCCAGTTTCTTCTTGTGGAGCAGACGGACGTAGGCCGGGGTTTCTTCTTCTGGTGGTCGCTCGTCGAACTTGTACTTGTAGGAGTCGTAGAACTTCTCGATGTACCTGCAGAACTTGGTGATGTCGTTGCAGATCGAGACTGCTTGGGAGTCGAGCTTTCGCTTGGCCATGAGGGGTGCGTGGCGGTCGCAGTAGATGGTGTAGAAGCGGTTGTCCGCGTTCTTGGTCTCCATGTACATTTTGGTCCGCCTGGCGCACTCCACGTGGAACGGTTCTTGGCAGTTCTTCGAGGAGCACTGGATGCAGGCGCCTTCTCGCTTGCCGCAGATGCTGCACTCCATCTGGAAGCGGCGACGGTCGACCTGGTCGAAGCTCTGCACCATGTTCGGGACTGGCTCGCCCGTGACTTCGAGCTTCGGGATCCAGAGGCAGCAGGAGAGGTGCACCCAGGTCAGGTGGCTTTTGGGTTCGAACTCGCAGTCGGAAGGCTTGAACTTGTCCAGCTCTTTGTAGTAGTCGTAGTAGAGGAACTCTTCGAAGTTCTTGGAGTTCACCGACACGTCGTCGTCGATCAGAGCTTCGCCTTTGTTGTAGAGTTCCGGAGGCTCGTCCTTCGAGACGCCTTTGTGGCGCGCTGCTGCCTCGTAGTAGGAGCTGTTGCGCTGCTTCCAGAAGTCCGAAGCTGCCGGGATGTTCACTCTCCGGAGACAGCCGCCTCTCCGAGTGCAGAACGCGCAGCGGATGAACCTGCCGCTCGGGCCGAAGTGTTTGCAGAGGTCGCAGATCCAGTTGCCTTCGGGGATCTGCGCGATGCCGTAGCAGCGCTGGTGGAAGGAGATGTTGCACCTGGCACAGAAGACGATCTGGTTCGAGTCCGTGTAGTCGCCGTCGCTGCAGATCTGGCAGACGTAGTCTTCGCTTTTCTTGGGCCTCTCTTTTTCGGGGAAGACGAACTTGTCTCTGCTTTGCTGCGAGTGCTTGATGCTGGTGAGCACCGAGGTCTGCTGCTTGTACTCCATCCTGTCGAGGAAGAGGTCTTCGTCTTCGAACCGCAGCTGCAGGTCTTTCAAGAGGCTTTCTCTCCGGTAGTTGCCTTCGAAGTAGAGCTCGTCGTTCAGCTCGAGCTCCATCTTTTTGGTCAGCTGTTTGATGAGCTCGTCGGTGTCTGCTTGCTGGTGCTCGAAGTCTGACTCGAGGTCTTCGATCATCTGCGAGAGGTTGGTCTGCTTCGCTTGGTCGAGGTGGCGTTGTTTGGTGTTGGCGTCTGCCTGTGGGTCTTCGAACTTCCTCAGCAAGAAAGCTCGCATGGTGTTGATGAAGAGGTCGTCTCGGATGGAGTATTGCAGTCGATGCTTCTTGTCGTGCTTCTTGTCATAGACGCTCGACATCAGCTCGTTCTTGAACTGGCTGCAGTCCAGAGCAGCAGGTTTCCTGCCTTTCTTCGAGACTGACTGCTGATCGCTGCTCAGCTTGGCTGTCCGCTGGAGTCCGTCTGAATACTTTTTTGACAGGTAGTTGTAAACAGGAGCGATGAAGGTGGATATCTGGACGGCTGGCTGCTGGCGGACTGCTCGGAGCGTCTCTGCGTGCCTGGCTCGGAGGCCTCGGGCGAAGTAGGCCGAGCAGGCCATAAACCAGAAGCTGGCTCCGGTCATGGGCGGATTGTGGTCTGGGTGAGCGGATCCTACAGGGGGAGTTCTGGTGCACCTTGGGGTCGACCTTCTCCCAGTCCATGAAGCGCAGGAGTCTGACGCTCGCGACCATCTCGTCGTAGTTCTTGAACTCGCGTCGCCCGCGGCTGCCGGTATCTTCGTTAGAATGCTTCTTGGCGGCTGCAGATGCCGCTCGCTCTTCGGCCTGCAGCTTGTCGCCGCGGAGTCGCTCTCGGCGAGGCCTGCCGCTGCGCTTGCTGCCAGTCGCGTCTGGGTCTCGCGTGTCTGCGTCGTTCGTCGTCAGCGACTTGGACTTGGAGTCTTTCTCGACTAATATCAAGTCGGCCCCTCGAGCTGTCTCCTCGGCCTGCGCTGCTCCCGAGGGCCAAGCCAGCGGCTCTTCGTCCATGCCTGCGTCCTTGGGGTCGCCCACCAAGATCCTCAGGTGGCTTTCGTTGCGGCGAAAGAACTCGTCGAGCGGTCCGCGGGGCGTGGCTTCGGGCTCCATAGTTATTCCCGCTCAAGTCGAAGCAAAAAAATTATTAATCAGACCAAAGCCTGCCATCTGCCGGCCGCAGCCAGACCCGCACAGCAGCCCAAACCCGACCTCGCAGGGCCTCCCAGCAGCCAGTCCGAAACAAATCCACGCGCACCAGCAGCTGCATCCCGCTCCAGCGACAGACCCGCGGCCCAAGACTTTGATTAAAATTGCCACTGCTGATCAAAAGAGAGTATAATCGAATGAGCAGACCGCTCCGTCCCGTGGCTTCTGAGGCGCGCCTGCCGAAACTCAAAAACAAGACCGTGCAAGAACAAGAGATCGAAGACAACCGCAACAAGATCGTGCACATCCGACAAGAGATGGAAGACATCTACCACCAGAAGCGACACATCAAAAGCGAACTCGACCGCATGGACGGCATCAACACGGAAAACCTCGAGTTCAAGCACCTCAACCAGCTCAAGAAAGACAGGAAGAAACTCGAAAACAACGTCCAGCTGCTCAACAACCGCATCGAGCTGCTCAAAAAAGAAGAACAGCGCTTTTGGAAGAAGATCAGAGAACTCCACAACGTCGCCAGCGAGATAGAAACCCTCAAAAAACTCAACGAAAAACGCAAAAAAGAGAAGGAAGAGGTCAAGAACAAGATCCAGCACCTCTCCACCGCTCGCGGACACTCCAGTCTCGAATCCAAAACCGACCAGCAGAAGCGAAAGCAGCTCCTCAAAACCCTCCGCGAGGCCCAGCTGAAGAAGCGCGCCGAAGAGATCAAGAAAGAGTCTCTGCAGAACGAGAAGGTCTACCGCAAGACCGCGAACCAGCTCGTCTACACCAACATGATGAAGAAGGCGCAGGTCGCGCGGAAGGAGTCCGAGGCTGCGCTCTTCCGCAAGCTCTACGCGGAGGAGAAGAAGCGCAGCGTGGCCGAGCGGCTGCGCAGACAGGTCTCGAGCGAGAAGTTCATCATCAAGAAGTACAAGCGCGACCTCGAGTCGCTCGGCCGGACCGAGGCCGAGCTCATCGGCAAGCTGCGCAACAGCCAGCAGATAGAAAGCCAGGCCTTCGACAAGCTCAAGAAAGTGCTCGACATCAAAGAAGAACCCACAGACCCAGGCCTCGCCCAGGCCAGCCCCGAAGACAACGCCTCGGCTCGCCTGGCCGACAAAGACCAGCTGCTGCGCAAAGAAGACATCGAGAGCCAGTCCAACAAGGACAGCCTGACCGACAAAGAGTTGAGCGTTGAATAGGCAAACGTTCGGCAGCATAATTTTTAATGTTTGTCTTTTTCGAACATCCCTGCAAGTAGCTCCACGAAGCGCAAGCCCACGATGCCCACTTCGGCCCAGATCCTGACGGCTCCGCTAACTGCGTCGTCCTTTTGGTCGTTTCCGAAGAGCGCGCCCCTGGTGAGCGAGGCTTACCGGACCACTTTGCGCACGTCGTTGTTGAGGTAGTAGCCGAACACCACGCAGAGGAAGAACAGCAAGATCAAGCCGAGCAGGCTGGCCTTCGACAGCACGATGAAGCTCAGCAGCGGCGCCAGTCCGAAGCCCAGCACCACGAGCATGCTGGGCAGCGCCTGCATGTAGGATGCCGCGAACCTCGGTCAGCAGAACTTACCTCGCGTAGAGCGCGAACCCAAACGATATCGAAGTCAGCGTCGTCAACGTGAAGTACACCAGCAGCGATCCGTCCGCCTGGCAAAGCCAACCCACGCCGAATGCCAAACACAACGTGAATACTCCGAACACCACCATGTTCACCGGAGGCTTGCTGCTTGCCGGAGACAGCAGCGAGAATGCCAGCAGGATGCCTGCGATGATCAGTGCGATCAGACACAACCACCACACCTTGGTCACCCAGGTGAATGACTTGGGATAGCTCACGATGAACGAACTCCAAATAAACGTGATCAGCAGTTCAAGGAACAAAAGTCCGTAGAGGTTCCTCAGGTAGCTCAGGTTTGACTTCCGTTCCAAAGGTGCAGTCTGGTCTGCCACGACCGATATTGAGCTGCGGTCCATCGTTCGATTGCGATTAAGTATTTCGATAGACTGCGGACAGCTCTTGAACGATCCAATAAAATACTTTAAGTCAGCAACGAAGAGTGGTGAGGAATTACTTAGCGCTTCCCAGCCGCGTGCTCGATCGGCGAGTCAAGAGATGCGCGGTGGTCTCGTGGGGTCGGAAGCAGCTGCGAGCAGCGATGGCAGGTCTCGTGGGAGAGGTCGTGCGAATGCAGTTTGTGGTGGTGAGAGACTGCTGATCTGCGGTGTGTGGTCGACTGTGGTGTGACTTCCGAGAGCAGACAGCCGTAGATGTAGTTGCTGTTGCGGTTTGTGCTTGAATGCAGAAAGCAGCTGCGGATAGCTTCGATGGCATGTGATGCTGCTGCTCTAGCGTCGGTTGCTGCTTTCACTCCTGTGTCCTTTCGACTGCTGCTTGAGTCTATGAATTGTGATAATGAAACTAATAGGTTTGCAGAGCGTGCCATCCACGAGTCCGGAACGCAACTGCGCTTCGAAGGATCAGTCGAGAGCAGCAGTCTCGAGGAGCACTGCAAGGGTCGCTCGAAGTTTATCTCATCTGAGCCTTCACTCCTGTGACAATCTCACCGCAGCAGCCACAGGTCACCGAGACGGCAGAAGCGAGTCGAGACTAACCAGCAGCGATCAATCTCACGTATGCTTGCAGCGGTCAAATAATATAATCGTCGATTGATGAAACGTATCTTTTTGATGTGCCTGATACCGTTTGGCTTCGACTAGCGCAGTTACACCTAACACACAAAACGCAGTGATGCCGATCACTCGCATAACCAATCTCTCCTTAAACCGACCATCTCTAGTCTGCGAGCGTCAGGCAGCTGTCGCCCGATCACCGATGGATGGTGATCCGAAGAGTCGAGCGAGCAGCGACGACTGCTCGTATTGATCTTGTTGCTGCCAGGGTCGGTTATGAGTTTTCTTATTAAGGTGTCGAAGGTGATACACTTGGCGCTACCGATACAGCTATGTCTACCTTATTCGCATATAAGATCAGAAATTTGGATCAGTTCGTTCGAAATAAATTCCGATTATAATTAAGGGCAGGAGTTAATTAGTCGCTGTTACTTTTGGATGACGGACAGCCGGTCCAGCATGCAGCTGAGGTAGTCGAAGGAGTCGGTCAGCGCTGCGACTTTCGCGCCGAAGATGCTTTGCAGTCGCTCGAGCAGCGGCTGTGAGGAGCTGGCGAAGGCGGAGTAGGCGGTTTCGATGAGGCACTTGAGCACGACGGTCTTGAGGTCGAAGTCGGAGGCGTCTCGCATGACCACGAGCATCATCGCGAGGAGCTTGTCTGCGTTCTGCCTGTCTTCGAAGACGCTCGAGCGGATGAAGTAGTTGATCTGCGAGGCGGGCTGGGCGGACAGCGCGCGGAAGAGGGCTCGGAGGGTCTTCTTGGACTCCTTGCCCAGACAGTCGTCTGCTGGCACTGCGGCCAAGAGCTTGCTCGGCTGGTCGCCTGTCTGCTCCAGGTACTCGTTCTTTTTGTTCGGCTTGACTATCTTGCTCTTGGTCACCGTCTCCTTCTTCATCACCTCCGAGTCCATCTCTTGCTTCAGGCGGTTCAGCGGGTTGTCGAAGTCCAGGAAGAACGGCACTTCGATCGTCTGGTTCTTCTCGGGCTTGTTGCGCTTCTCGATCACCTCGATGTAGTCCAGGGGCATCCAGCGGTTCTGCGGAATGTCCGTGAAGCCTAATAGCTCTTTTCTGCTGCTGGAAGATGCGACGACATCTTGGTTGGCCTCGAGCGCATCTTCGAGGTCTCTGTAGAGCTGGTCGTCGACATCTTCGATCTCTTTGTGTTGGTCGTCGTCGCTGTCGTCGTGGCGACCGAAGTAGTGTTCTCTTTTGTTCTCGCCGACGAAGCTGAGGTGCGAGGTGAAGCGAATCTTGAGGGCTTTGGGGTTGAAGAGCGAGAGCTTGTTGATGTGCCAGAGACGGACGTGTCGGTCTCCTTCGAAGACTGTGGCGAGGAAGGAGAGGTCTGCGTTGACGGCAAGCGAGACGACATCTTTCTCGAGTCTGTAGCGAGAGACGAGCTTCTCCGTGAAGATGTCCCAGACTTCGAGGCCAGCTCCCCGGGTGCTCGCGATGACTTTGCGTTCGTTGAAGATGATGCAGCAGTCGCGGATCTCTCCTTTGACAGACTCGAACCTGCGGACGGGCTTGAGACTGTGGAACTCGAAGAGCTCGATGGCGCTGCCTCCGACGACGACGCCGAAGACGCTGTTGTTGACGTCTGGACAGAGCATCGAGATGGCTGCGAGGGGCATTTCGAACTTCTTCTGGAAGAGTCCGGAGTAGAAGTCCCAGAGGCCGACTGCGGACTCGTCTGCGGTGATCATGGAGTGGTTGAGGCTGTCGACGAGGAGGCCTTTGATCTCTGCGTCTTGGTGGATGCACTTGTTGAAGAAGGTGCGGATGTGGCTGCCGTCCTGCATGGAGAGCTTCACGAGGTAGCCGTCGGAGAAGCCTGCGATGCCGAAGTTGCCGCACGCAGACATGGCGACCTTCGTCACGAAGCGCTTCTTCCTGCCCAGCTCTTCCACGAAGGCGGTTTTGGTCGCGCGGCCTTTGTCGAAGAGCGTCATGGGCGTCTTGACCAGCGAGTGCGCCTCGAGGTCCCAGAAGCAGGGCTTGAGGCTGTGCTTGTTGGCCGTGATGAGGTTCGCCCAGTCGCGTGCGCGGTTCGTCGCGAAGGAGAAGTCGAGGACCTGGCCGACCGAGTCGTCGCGTTCGGTCTTCGTGTACTTGTTCAGCCCCTTGCTGCTGCTCTTCTGCGAGACCTTCGCGGTCATGTCTTCGCGCAGCACCGAGAAGTCGATGATCTCGCTCTGCGGGTGCGCGCTGATGCCGATCAAGTGGTACCCGTTGTCGTCGTAGAACTTGACCGACCGCAGCTCGTGCGTGCAGCCCTGTCGCCGGCGCAGCTGGTAGTAGTCCGCGTCCCGCGCGTCTTGCCGGTTCCAGACTTTCAGGCAGTTGTCCGCCTCGGACCCGCTGACGAACATGTCCTTGCCTTCGAAGTCGAAGAACTGCACGAAGTCTACTTTGCTGCCGTCGTGCGCTGTGCGGTTGACCGACTTGACCTCGCCTTTGTTCAGGTCCCAGAAGCTCAGACAGCCTTGATCGTCGCCGACGACCAGCCTAGTCAGCGGCGGCTACAGAGGGTCTCGAGTGTAGTCCGTCGAGAAGGAGAGACAGGTGGGTCTGTTGCTCATCTTGAACACCTTCAGCACCTGCGCTTTCTTTATGTCGATCATCGCGAGGTGGCCTTTGCGCGTGGCGACCGCGATGACGTCGACCACTGGAGACTGCTGCATGCACTGGATGCCTTCGGAGAGGTACCGGTCCACCTGCTCGACGCTGTTCAGGCTGAAGATCAGGTTCGAGGTGTTCACGTTGTAGAGCGCGAGCGAGGTGTCTGAGGCGAAGAGCACTTTGTTCAGGTAGGTCGTGGGGTGGAGCGCGTCTGTCGGGACGAACTCGAGGGTGACCGCGGAGCTTAGGCGGACGCCAGCCACCGAGCGGACCCGGGCGACGTTCGAGCCTCGCAGCAAGACGAGCAGGTGTTCGCCGAAGAGCAGCATCTTGTGGATGTCTGCCTCGAACTCGTACCGGTTGATCTGGTCACCAGCGGCTACCAGGTGCAGGAAGCTGAACTTGAGCACCTCGGCCCCCACGGCCACGTAGAGCAGCTCGTTGTAGGCCTGCACGGAAGCCACGCGTCCCGCGAGCGTCGGGCCCAGGATCTTCGTCTTCAGGTCGGGCACGGTCAAGACCTCTTCAGTCTGCAGCCTACCTTGTACGAGCTGCCGGTCCCCAGCGCCATGTAGTGGTGGTGCTCCATCGAGTAGAACGCTGGCTGCACTTCGCCGCAGAACTTGCCGATCTCTTTGTACGGAATGAACGGCAGTCGCGCCTGCTGGCTGTCCATCGACTTAGGTGAATTAAACTGCGGAGGAGAAACTCTCGTTAATAAGAGGACCGAGCCTGCCAGCCAGTTAATTCTAATTTAAGCACTCGGCTGCCCAGACCCCAGACGTTGGCCGGCCTGGGTCCGACTGGCCCTCGCTGCTACTGCGGTCTCGACTCGACTCGGTCCACAGATCCGCCAGTCGCCAGCTCTTTCTAAATTTAACTCTTCGGGTCAGTTGTTTTCAAATAAATCAAATCGATGACTTCGAGCGACCTGCAGTCCGGCTTGCAGAAGATCGAAGACGCCCTGACCGAGCGCGAGAAAGAGAATATGGTCTGGAGACCCATGCTCTTCCACCTGTTCGCGTCACTCGAAATGGAGAGGCAGGCTCTGCTCACTCAGACTGATGGAAGTGGCCGAAGAGCGAGGCAAGGAGAAAGAAGCGCTGCACATGAGAATCTCGGAGCTCGAGATCGCGGTCAAGAAAAACGAAGGCATGACCGAAGAGCTGCGACAGGCCAAGCTGCGCGAGAAAGACCTCCAGCGGATCGCCGACGAGCAGAAAGCCGAAAGCGACAGTCTGCGCGCTCGCATGCTGCAGGCCGGCTCGCAAAACAGTAGACCGCCAGTGACGCAGAGGATGGATTCGAAGACATCAAGGTCGGCCTCGAGAAGCAGCTCAAGATTGCGAACACAGAAGTCGAGCGGCTGCAAAGACTCGTCGCTGAGAAGTCCGAAGAACTCGAACAGCTGCAGTCCGGTAACGTCGACATCGCAGACGTGCAGAAGCGACACCGAGCAGAAATCGACAGCTACAAGAAAAAACTCAAAGACAGAGACAAAGAAAAAGATGAGTGGGTCGAGGAGCGCAACGGCTTTCTCCTCCAAATCCAAGACCTCAAGACCCAGCTCTCCTCCAAGAAGAACGACGACACAGGCCTCGCAGAAGACATGATGAACCAGGTCCACTTCTACCAAACAGAAATCGAAACCTACAAGAACAAAACAGTCAACTACGAAGCGATGCTCGACGAAATGAGCAAAATGAACGAGTTCCTCACTGCGCAAGCCAAAGAAAACGAAAACAAACGCAAAGACCTCGAAAACCAGCTCAGACTGCTCGAACAGAAAGCAGGAGACACAGGCGCGCTCACCAAAGACCTCGAAGAAGCCAAAACCAAGATCTTCAAACTCGAAGCAGAAATCCGCAACCTCAACGACCAAGTCGGAGACCAAGACAAAAAACTCAAAGCTGCCAACTCGAAGTACACCCAGCTCGAGACAGACTACTCAGAACTCCAGGGCAAGTACGACAAGCTCAACCGCGACAAGCTCAAAAACAACGACGAGGTCGAAGAGCAGAGACTCAAAGTTGAGCTGCTGGAGAAGAAGATCCAGGTCAAAGACGACGAGATCAAAAGACTCGGCGACAAGATCAATGCGATGAGGACCGAGTAAACCGCAGCTTACGCAGATCCGGAAACGCGCAGGCGCTTGAGTCTCAAATCTACGGACTCGAACGCAAGAACAAAGAACTCGAAGCGGAGAACCAAACCCTTACCAACGACAAGAAAAACCTCCAACAAAAGCTCATGCTGCTCGAAGAAAGCAAAAACTCCAGCGCAGACCAAATGAAGCGCGAACGAGACGACCTGGCCAACCAAGTCGGCCTGCTGAACGGCGACATCATCAGACTCAAGGCCAGACTCGAAGACAGAGAAAACGAGATCAGCGAACTCAACTCGAAGATCAAAGACCTGCGCAAAGACAAAAACCAAATCTCAGACCTCGAAAACATCGTCGAAGAGTTCAGAATCAAGCTCGAAAAAGCGAACAAAGAGAAAGACCAGTGGAAAGAGAAGGCGAACGCTGCGGAGAGCAACGCCGCAGACGCCGATGCCTACAAAGAGAAGCTGCGACTCTCAAACATCAGACTGCAAGAACTCGACAGCGAACTCAGGAGCAAAAGAAACATCAACAGCTCGCTGCAAGAAAGACTCGCAGAGATCGAAGAGCTCAAGAACACCGAAGCGATGCTCCGCAGCCAGCTCAGAAACGCGCGCGAAGAGCTCGAGTCGACCCTCAGAGACCTCGAGAGACTCAAGATCAACAACAACGGCTTGGAAGTCCAGCTCAGAGAAATGGCCTCCCTCAGCTCCATCGTCAAAGACAAGAACAAAGAACTCGAAGAACTCGAAACCAGGCTCGGCGAACTCATGGCATCCAACAAAGAACTGAAGATGAAGCTCATCGACGCAGAGCAGTCTGGTCATTCCTACAAAGCAGTCGACCAGTCTGCAGAGCTCAACCGAGAGATCGACGGACTCAGGTCCATGATCCGCAACAAAGACGACGAGATCAAGCGACTGAACATCCACCTCATCGACCTGGGAGAAGCCAGGAAGAAGTACGACTCGCTGGAAGACGACCTGAACTCCTTGAGGCGACAGCTCGAGAAAGTTTCGGCCCAGAGAGACAGACTCAAGTTCGAAAACGAAGAGCTCAAGCGCGTCCTCGACGACGGCAACCTCTTGAAATACAAGATCGACGAGCTCAACTTCAGAATCGCTTCCCACGACGCAGAGATGGAAGTCAAGAACAAAAAGATCAGCTTCCTCGAAGACGAAAACTCGAACCTCAATAGCAGACTCAGAAACCTCAAGCGAACTGGCGAAGAGAACGAAGACTTCAGGAACGAAATGATGGGTTTCCAAGACGAAAACTCAAAGCTCAAGCGACTCCTCGAAGAAAAAATCGAAGAACTCCAAACAGTCAACAGCCAGAACAGACAGCTCAAAGACAGAGCAGACCTCTCCTCAGCAGAAAGAGAAAAGATCCGCAAGCTCGAGCGAGACCTCATGCAGAAAGACGAAGAAACCAACAGTCTTATCAGTCGCATGAAAGAGCTGCAGATCCAGTTCGAAGAGCTCAAGCGCGAACTCGAAGACTCGAACCAAGTCGAGAAGCTCAGAGAAGATCTGAACCGCTTGAACCGCAACTACGCACAACTCGAGATGACGACTTCACAAAAAATCCGCGCTCTCGAAGAAGAGAACTCCGACCTGAAGCGCAAGAACATGATGGCCGAAGAGATGAAGCTGATGATGAAGCGAGACAACGACATCGCACTCGAGAACATCTCGGCGAGGCAGAAAGAGCTCGAGCGCCAGCTGCAGCGCAACGATCCCACCCGAGCCAAGGACTTCCAGTACATCTCGAACCAGCTGGACGACCTGCGGGCAAAGCTGCTGCGCGCCGAGCAGCAGAAGTCTGCAGAAAACTCAGAGCTGCGGCAGAAAGTCGTGGACCTGCAGCGACAAGTCGTCGAGCAGAAGTTCGAGCTCGACCGCCAGCGACACATGACCGAAGAGCAGGACCGTCGCGCGACGCTCGAAGCCGCCTCGCTGCGCAACAGCCTAGGCCCCAAACAGCTCAGCCAGCTGGACGGTTCTCGTCGCAACAACTACATGTCGGTCGACGAGCGAGAAGAGCTGAACAGAGAGATCGCGCTGCTGCGAGAAAAGCTCATCCAGAAAGACGACATCATCTACAACAACGAAGCAGAGATCCGCAGACTCAAAAGCGCTGCGATGAAGCCTGACCGCTCGCTCGACCGCAAGCGCATCGACTACCCCACAAGCCCCGGCTTCTCAGGCTCAGACCTGAACACCACGCCGACCAGGCCAGGCCAGCGCTACACCCACACAGAAGTCGTCCATATCACCGAACACAAGTAACCCGCTTTCAACCAGCCAAAAAGTTGAACACCTCGAAGAACAGATCCGCACTCTCAACAGCATCATCGAACAGAAAGACCAGATGCTCCAGCGACTGCAACGCTACTTCAACGAACCCGAAGACGGCCGAGGCTCCAAGTACAGAATCAGACCCAACGACATCGACGCGGACTACTACGGAGACAGCAACGGCAAGTCGCTCCAGGCAGAAATCAGAGCGCTCAAAGAAGAGAACGAAAGACTCACGAATCTCCTCCGTCGAAACCAACTCACCAACCAAGACTCCCTCGAAGACTCTCTGAAGTAATCTCGCATCACTCAGGAAGTCGCTCAATCAACCCAGAACCTACGGCATGCCGACCGAAGGCTCAGGAGGCGGCAACAGGGTCAGGAACCACTCACCCTTCAACAACTTCCGCCAGAGCTAATAATAAACCTCTCCTAAGTACCGGTTTTGATCCCTATACAACTTTCGGTCCGACCTCT
>JFJP01021649.1_pt1 | contig 22152 bp, 13 predicted proteins | sample 431651 | NCBI WGS metagenome assembly JFJP01 (sample SAMN02602958, study PRJNA72255) | Microbial mat metagenome, whole genome shotgun sequencing project. | biome: fresh water; feature: sink hole; material: water; isolation source: purple microbial (photo- and chemosynthetic) mats found in...
CACCAGTTGGAAAATGGGAAAAACATGAATCCACTTGAACTCTTCGGGATTTCGTTAGGGTTACCCCACAGCTAAAGGGTACATAGCCAAATTTTTTGTCTTCTCGGGCCGAACGGTGCGGGAAAGACAACCACGGTGAATCTCTTTCTCAATTTTGTGGAACCCACTTCAGGCGAGGCGATCGTGTGCGGAATCAACAGCGCAAAAGATCCGCTCGAAGCGCGCCGTCATGTGGCGTACATTCCCGAAACGGTGATGCTCTACCCGAATCTCACCGCTCTTGAAAATCTGGAATACTTCGCGGCGATCTCCACGGGGAAAAAACACTCTGAGACAGAATTGAAATCGCTTTTGGCAGAATCTGGTCTTCAGGAAGAGGCGTTTGCTCGTCGAGTAAAAGGATTTTCCAAAGGGATGCGTCAGAAAGTGGGAATCGCAATCGCTCTGGCAAAAAATGCGCAGGCACTTCTGCTCGATGAACCGACCAGCGGACTCGATCCGAAAGCGGCCAATGAGTTTGCGGCGATCATGGGGAAACTGCGCGATCGAGGCATGGCGATTCTCATGGTGACTCACGACCTATTTCTTGCAAAACAGTGCGGTAACCGCGTGGGAATTATGGAACAAGGCCAACTCAAGCAGATTCATGCAACAGAATCACTCGATCTGATCGAACTGGAACAAATCTATTTGGCAATCTCTTCGGGAGCGGGATCATGAATCGCGCCGCGGTGATTCAGCGAATCGCTCTGAAAGAGATGGCCGATCATTTTCGTGAATCGCGCCATCGCTGGTTGTTTGGCATTTCCATCGTACTGACAATCTGCGCAATTATGTTCGGAACTGTTCAAATTAAACGATTTAACGCCGAACAAACAGCTTCTTCAACAATGGACGCTCAGATTTGGAACAGCCAAGGGGCGAAAAATCCTCACGCGGCAGCTCACTTTGGTCAGTACGCCTTTAAACCGTGGAGTCCGCTCACTTTAGCAGATCCCGGCGTGGCGCTCTACGAAGGAACGGCGATCTGGATGGAGGCGCACAAGCAGAATCCGGACAGCTTTTCACCGGCTCGTGATCGCGGAACCGCCGGTCGAAATGCAACGCTGACCTTGGCCTTTGTTCTGCAAAAAATGATGCCTTTGGTGATTATCCTTCTTGCCTTTTCCGCCTTTACCAAAGAACGCGAACGGGGAACGCTTCGCCAGCTGTTGAGCCTTGGCGTATCACCGGCGGATCTCTTTGCAGGAAAATCTATTGCATTTATTGTGATGCTTGGCCTGCTCATGATTCCCGCTCTTGTCGGAACTGGTGTAACGCTGTGGATTTTCAAAGATTCGGTATCGTTTCCTCTTGCTGACCTTGTGGCTCGAACCGTATGGCTTGTGGGAATCTATGCGCTCTATCTCTTTGGATGGTTAGCGGTTACAATCGCCGTGTCCGCTCGGTCGAAAACATCGGGAACCGCCTTGGTCATTTTGACCGCGTTCTGGATTTTCAGCTCCTTTGCGGCTCCTCGAATCATGAGCGATCTCGTGAAAGATCGTCCAAATCTGCCGACTTCACTTGAATTTAACACGGCAATCGCGGAACAGAAAAAGAAGGATTTCGGGCACAGCACCGATCATCCAGCCTACGCGGCGTTTCAGGATTCAATTTTGAAATTCTATAAGGTCGATTCGGTGTCGCAGCTTCCCGTGAACATGCGCGGACTTTCACTTCGCCGATCCGATGAAGTGGGATACACGATTTACGACACGCTCTTTGGTCAACTCTATGACGATATTTATCAGCAAGATATGGTGCGCGCATCTCTTGGGTTTATCATACCTTCTTTGGCGATTGAACAGCTCTCCATGAGTTTTGCCGGAAGTGACAATCGCGGGCATTTTCATTTTGTCACCGAAGTGGAAAAACATCGGCGCATGATTCAGACGCTCGCCAGTGAAGATTTGATTTTCAACGCAAAATTTGGCGATGAAACCTACGCCGCTTCGCCGGAGTTGTGGGCAAAAATGAAACCGTTTGTGTATCACTCAGCATCGGTCGATTCGGTTGCACAACAACAGTTTCCGATTCTGCTTGTCTTACTCGGATGGGCTGTTCTTGCAACGGTTCTCGCCATTCGTTCTATTAAATCGGTAAAACCGCTGTAAGGGATTGATTATGGAAAACGACATGCTTTTTATGCAGCCATACAGACCGAACTTCGACTGATTCGAGCGGAAACGGCGCCAAAATTAGTGATCCTCTTGACCGCTCTAACGCTGATCTACGCTCTGATCAGCGGCGTTGGATTTACGCAAAGCCGTCAAAAATCGGCAGAAGCGGTAACCAAAAGTGCTCAAGAGAAAGTGGCATCGCAACGCGATAAAGCTCAGCAGATTGCCGAGGGAAAAATCCCTGTGCCGGATAAACCCTATCAGGATCCGGGCAATACGATCTATGTAGGCTCAAGCGTGTCCGAAGTGGCGGCACTTCCGCAAGGGCCGCTTGCCTTTTTGTCCGTGGGAGAAAGTGATCTTTTTCCGCCGGCGATTCCCGTTTCTGCACGAGGAAAAGAGAGTTTTCTTTTTAATGATGAGATTAGCAATCCGTCCCATCTTTTGACCGGAATTTTTGATCCCGCCTTTGTGCTCGTGGTACTTCTGCCGCTCTTTATCTTGGCGCTCACCTACAATGTGATTTCCGCTGAACGAGAACAGGGAACCTTGTCGCTCAACGCCGCTTCGCCGGTACCTCTTCGGGTAATCATGAGTGCAAAACTGTTGGTTCGCGTTGCCGTTCCGGTACTTACCGCGGTGATTGTGCTCTTGGCGGCGGTTCTTTGTATCAATCCTTCCGCTTTCAATGAAGTACTCCTTGTCGCCGCTGCGGTGACTGTTTATGGACTTTTTTGGGGAGCGGCAGCTCTTGCGGTCAACGGTTTTGGATTGGACTCGACCGGTAACGCCTTAGTGATGAGTGTTTTGTGGATCTGTACGGCTTTTGTAATTCCCGCGGGAATCGATGCGGTGGTTGAGATTGTTCACCCAGCGCCGATTCGATCGGAAATGGTTTTGGCGGTGCGCAACGGTGCGGTTCAGGTGGAAACAAAACACAGTTCCGCTCAGGCGCAGTACGAACTTGACCACGCGAAGACTGGGCACACTCACGGTGAAGACACGGCGGTTCATACGCATAGTGATCCTGCAATGGAACGCGGTTCGGTGCAGGAAAAGACCTACCTTCGCCTGCAAAGTATCAAAGCTTCACAGGTACTTGGCGATTCTATCTACCAAAATCAGAACAGGTTACTTGATGAGCGCAATCGCCTTGCATCGATCTTGAAACTCAGTTCTCCGGTTCTTGTGATGCAGGAGATTCTGTCTGAAATTGCCGGAACAGGGAGCCTTCGCTATCGTTCCTACAGCGATCAGGTGGATCAGTTTCACGATTCATGGCGAACATTTTTTATAACTCGCGCAGAACGGGGAATTCGTCTCGATGGCGCGGCGTATGATTCGTTCCCGAAATTCCATTACTACGAACGCTGTTCTGAAGAGTCGGCGAAACATATTTGGCGAGGAATTATTGTAATCGGACTCTTCTTCCTTGGATTTTCCGCTCTTGCAAAAGGATTGCTTTCTCGGTTTCGGGTTGCAGGGAGATGAAAGTTCGCGTTCAAAAAGCGGTTCTGTTCGGGGCAATTCTGATTGTATATGCGATCGTTTTTGCCCTGACCGTTCCTCAAAAATCACCGGAATTGAAACCAATTCCCGAGCCGGAAACGGTTCGCGTTCGGTTGAAATCAATCGCTCCAACGGTGGAACAGTCCGCAGTTGTTCCGCCTTCGGTGATCGTTGAAAAAAAGCGGGCTGATCCGACAAAACCGGTGGAAGTAACACCGGATATTGAACCAAAAGAACCGGCACAAGTCTCGGCTCCCGCGGTTGTTCCTACAGTAAATAGTGTTCAAGAACCGGTAAAAGGTTCGTCCACCGTTGTAGAAACGCCGGTGTACCAACCGACCGCTTCGGAAATCGAATCGGCACGATCGAAGTGGTTCAGTGCGGTGCGATCCACCGTGGAAAGCCGGAAAAAGTATCCGAAACAGGCGATGCTTGCGGAAATCGAAGGAACCGTCACGATTCGGTTGAAAATTTTGAAAAACGGAACGGTTAGTTCCTGTGAAATTCCTTCGGGAAAAAATGGCGTTCTTGAACGCGCAACGCTTGCAGCTATGGCTGACCTTCGATCAGTGGCGCCAATTCCGGAAATTGTACAAAAATCAGAAATGACCGTGGATATTCCGCTGGTCTACGAACTAAAGTGAGGAACCTATGAGTATCTATTCGTTTATCAATAACGGCGGAGCGATCGCCTGGATTATCTGTGGTCTGTCGGTGATCGGCCTGTGGCAGATCGCGTGGAAATTCATTACAATACATCGGTTTTGGAAACGGGAACGGACAACCCTTCCGGAAAAAATCTTGAGAAAACTGCGCAATGTGGAAGCAAACTCGATTGTCATGCTCGAACTGATCCGCACCGAAACTTCCTGTGCTTTTGCCCCGCTCGAAAAGGGTATCACCACGATCAGCACAATCGCTTCGACGGCACCGCTTTTGGGGCTCTTGGGAACAGTAATGGGGATTTTCGAAACATTCGGCATGATGGCAAAGCAGGGAACCGCCGATCCTCAGGCGTTGGCGGGCGGAATCAATATCGCGCTGATCACAACGATTGTCGGTTTGATCGTGGCGATTCCTCATGTGGTGAGTTACAACTACTTTATCAGCCGAATCGACAGCGAACGCAACGAAATTGAAAACGAAATTCTCAAGGCACTGGAACTGAAACTGGTGGTGCATTCATGAGAAAACGTCCCACACTGATGCAGATCGATCTCACGCCGTTGATCGACTGCGTGTTTATCCTGCTGATTTTCTTTGTCGCCACCGCTTCGATGCAGGAAAAAAAGGCGACGCTGAAAATCGATCTTCCGCAAACCGACGGCGAAGTCGCTCCGCCCAACCAGAAAAACCACGCCCTCGAACTATCAGAATCGGCCATGGCCTTTGACAGTAAGCCAATCGATCAAGCGGCGTTTGTGCAGACTTTGAATTCACTGCCAAAAGAGTCGGTCATCTCGATTTATATCGACAAAAACTGCCGCTATGAACGAATCGCCCCGATTCTCAAGGCGATTCAGACAGCAGGAACCGCTCAGATTGATCTGGTGGTGGAAGCGAAATAGGGGCTCTTTCCGACGGGGTTGTTCGTTTCCCTCTGGTTCAATTCCCAAAGAAATCGTTATTGTCACGAATTCTGCGATACCGGCGGCCATTTTGCTTCGAAATAGTTGCGAAAAAGAGAGGCGATAGTCTGTTTTTTATGTACTTTTGAATAGAGCACAATTATTGTGGCGATTCTACCTCGATTTTTTGGAGAATCTGCCGATATAAGGAGAGTACGGGAGTTCATGGTCACCGGATCAACAGGGGGAAAAATGAGTTTCATATCAGGTTTTAATGCGAATCAGGTTGCCGTTTTTACTACTACGCAGATTCGCGATCTGCGCACTGACGATTACGCGCAAATGTCAACCGAACAGTTGAGTATTCTGAGTACGCAACAAATTTCTGCTATTGAAACTCGTGATTTGGTCATTCTCAGTACGGGGCAGATAAGTTCCCTGTCTAACTACTCCATGAAAGGGTTACTCGTCAATCAGGTGCGCGCTTTTTCAACGGGACAGATTGCCGCACTCTCCACGGGGCAATTGGCTGGACTCACCTCTGCTCAGATTGCCGGATTGACATCGCAACAGATAGGCGTTTTGACGTCGGAACAACTCTCTAGTTTCAGTTCTACACAATTGGTGGCGTTTTCTACCGATCAGATGAAAGCATTTTCCAGTAGTCAGATCGGCATACTAAGTACGGTTCAATTTGCGGCACTAGAAACCGCCGATCTTCGGTCGTTAAGTACAGCGGTAATCGCATCACTTGATAATTCATATATTTGGAATCTCTCAACAGCCCAGTTTGCTTCACTTGCCACTGCTCAGATTGCCGCCTTGACTACTGCTCAGATCGATGGACTCCGCTTTGAACATGTGGCGGCCTTGACCACTGAACAGGCGCGCGCGTTGACTTCGTTACAGGTGAGCGGTTTCCGCGCGGATCAGCTGATCTACATTGAAACTGCTGATGTGGCAGCCCTTGCCACTGCAACGGTGAGAAAATTATCCACTGATCAGCTGTTTAATCTAAACAGTGCTCAGATTGCCGCTTTTTCCACTGCACAAATCGGTTCATTGGGAAGTGAACAACTTGTGGCGTTCCGTGCGGAACAACTTGAAGCGTTTACCACTACCCAGGTTCGAGCATTTCAGTCGAATCAGGTGCAAGGATTCACCAATTCTCAACTTGATGCATTAGAAAGTCGCGATTTAGCTTCTTTTTCAACCTCGGCGATCCGTGGATTTACTACGGATCAGATTCGTTCACTGGAAAATCACAAAATCCCCGTTCTTAGCACTGCTCAGATTAGTGCCTTTTCCACCGCCCAACTCGCTTCAATGACCAATGACCAGATTATCTCCCTCTCATCAATACAGGCGAAATCATTAATCAGTGCTCAGGCGGTGGCGTTTTCAACTGCGCAGATTCGTTCGCTCGAAAATGAAGACCTTGCGGCTCTATCCACACCGGTAATTCGCGCGCTTTCTACGGTGCAAGTGTCAGCTCTTACCAACGACCAGTTCAGTTCACTAACTACCATTCAGACGGGATCGCTCACGACAATTCAACTGGCAAATCTCTCTACTGATCAAGTTGCGGCATTGACAACAGCCCAGGCGCGTTCGCTGGTGGGAGCGCAGATCAGTGCGATGGGCACAGCGGCGCTTCGGGCTATGGAACCGGATGATGTGGCGGCGCTTTCGCTTTCAGCAATTGCCGGATTAACAACTCTTCAGATGCAATCGTTTACCACAGGGCAGATCGCCGCTCTTACGACGACACAAGTGAGTTCATTTTCTACCAATCAGTTAGCGCAACTGTCTAGCGCACAAATACGATCTCTCACCACTGATCAAGCACGAGCACTTAATTCTTTACAACTGAAATCTTTTTCAACTGTACAGATTAGTTCACTTGAAAATGAAGATCTCGCGGCTCTTGCAACTGGATCGATCCGCTTGTTGGATTCAAATCAAATGAACGTGTTGAGTTCAAGTCAGTTTAGTTCATTGGCCACTGCTCAGATCAGTTCGCTCACCACTGGGCAAATTTCTCATTTTTCATCAAATCAGATTATCTCTCTCACTACAGATCAGGCTCGCTCGCTGGGCAGTTCTCAGATCGCCGTCTTGACCACTGCGCAAGTAGCCAGTTTTGCCACGGATGATTTTGCTGCACTTGCCACAGCGGCGGTGCGGTCGCTCAGTTCACATCAGGTTGAATCGTTGACCTCGGCACAGTTTGCGTCGTTCACTACAACGCAACTCAGTTCGTTGAGCAGTGGCGTTATAACTTCACTTTCGACGAGTCGACTTGCGGAACTCTCCACAGCGCAGTTCTCTTCACTGACGAGTCAGCAGATTTCGGCATTGACGACGGAACAAGTGGTTTCGCTTTCTACCGCGCAAGTGGTGGCGTTTACTACAGCGCAGGCCCGCGGCCTCACGGGAGCTCAGATTGCCGCTTTTTCTACAAATCAACTGAGCAAGATGGAAACTGGTGATGTTGTGTCACTAGCGGCAAATACAGTGCGATCGTTGACCACGGATCAGGTCGCTTCGTTCTCCACAACTCAAATTCAGGCCTTGAGTTCTACACAGATCAGTTCACTTACCACGGCTCAGACGGCAGCGCTCTCGACAGATAAAGTGGTTGCACTCACCACGTCGCAGATGAAAGGGTTGTCAAGTCTGCAGGTCACTTCGCTGGCCACCACGGTAATTGCGGCGATGGAAACAGAAGATATGGCTTCGCTGGCCACAGGGGCAGTTCGCGGATTGAGTTCTGATCAGATTGCAACTCTCAGTTCTGCGCAATTTACGTCGCTCACCTCGGCGCAAATCGGGGCATTGACGACGGCGCAAGTTGGAACATTAAGCACGAATCAAGTAATTCAATTGACCACTTCTCAAGCGGGAGCGCTTACTAGTATGCAGATTGGTGCATTGAGCACTGATCAAATCGCATCGATTGAAGCGGCGGATCTCACTCTGTTGACGACGCTAGCGGTGCGAGGATTTTCAACGGCTCAGATTGCGGCGTTGACCAGTTCGCAGTTTAGTGCTCTTCAGAGTGGGCAAATTGGTGCCTTTTCAACGGCGGTGATCAGTACTCTGTCTACAGCTCGTATCGCAGATTTCACTTCACAGCAGATCAGCACTTTGACCACCAGTCAGGTGGCCGCACTTGCCACTGCTCAAATTGCTGCCCTTTCTTCGGGGCAGATCGCCGCATTCACCACGGCACATGCGCGAATACTCAGCTCAAATCAGATCAGCGCATTTAGCTCTTCACAGATTTCGGCTCTTGAAACCGCCGATCTTCGCATGTTGACCACTGCGCGTATCGCCGGACTCACCACTGATCAACTGCGCGGCTTAAATTCAGAACAGATCGGCAATCTCGGCACAGAACAACTAGCCACCTTGAGCACTTCTCAGATTGACTCACTTCGAGGTGACCAGACCGCCTCGCTTACCACCGACCAAGTGGTTCGACTCAGTTCAACACAGGTGAAAGCCTTGACAACGAGTCAGATTTCGGCGCTTCTCACGAGTCAGGTAGCGGCTCTTGAAACCGCTGATTTTGTCGCGCTCAGCAGTGCTCAGGTAAGTGCGCTTTCTTCGAGCCAAATCGGAGCTATCACCACGGCTCAACTGGCAACGCTTTCCACCGTATCGATCAGCGCATTAACCACTGATCAGGCTTTGGGACTTACTTCGGTGCAACTGCAAAGCTTGAAAACTTCTCAGGTGGTGGCTCTTGAAACTGCAGATGTGGCCGTGGTTTCTACTGCCGCCCTTCAAGGATTTGGTTCTTCGCAATTCGCAGCGCTTTCATCGTCGCAGTTGACCGCGCTTACTACCAACCAGATCAGTAGTCTCACCACGGGGCAGATCAGTTCGTTCTCCTCATCGCGGATTGCCGAGTTGACCACTTCCCAGTTTGAATCGCTCACCACGGCGCAGATCTCCTCGCTCACGGCAGATCAACTGCGCAATCTCACGACATCTCAGATCGAAAAGCTGACCACTGCACAGGCGGGTGCGCTTAGTTCTTCGCAGGTTGAATCGCTCTCGACCAATCAGATTCGCGCCTTTGAAACAGCGGATATATCCTCGTTCTCTACCACGGCGATTCGTTCGTTGAATGCGAGCCAAACAGCATCGCTCACCACGGCGCAAGTGTCAAATCTTACCACTGCTCAGATTCGCGGGTTAACCACCGATCAGATCTCCGCGCTTACTTCTGATCAGGTGATTGCTTTGACCACTGCTCAAGCACAGACACTGACCACTGCACAGATTTCGAACCTTTCCAATGATCAGATTCGCGCCTTTGAAACAATCGATCTCGCGGGACTTTCTAGTTCGGCGATTCGCACGCTCAACGCAAATCAATTAAACACTCTTACTTCAACTCAGCTCTCTTCGCTTTCCACCGAACAGATCGTTGCGTTGGCCACTGGACAGATTCAATCGCTCGCGTCAAATCAACTCGGCTATTTAACCACTGGGCAGATTGCGGGACTCTCTGAAACACAGGTACAAGTGCTTAGTTCGGCGCAGATTTCTGGACTTTCCACTGAACAGATTCGTTCGGTTGAATCCAATGACCTGGCAGTTCTGACCACTGCGGCAGTTCGCGGTTTCACCACGGCTCAGATCGCTTCGCTCACCACGGTGCAACTGACCGCATTCTCACCGGATCAGATTCAATCGCTCAGTTCACAGCAGATTAGTGCCGCCACTACTGCTCAGATCGCATCACTCACGGCTGATCAGTTCCGTGCGCTTACGTCGACTCAGATAAAAGCGTTCACCACGGCACAGGTTGTGGCATTGACCAGTGAACAGGCGCAGAACCTTTCCACGGTTCAGGTATCGGTTCTTTCAACCGCGCAGATTAGTGCTTTGCAGACGGACGATCTCGTCGCCATGAACAGTGCTTCACTGCGGACTTTGCAAGGGGATCAACTTCGCGCTCTCGGGACGAGTCAGATTGACGCACTCACCACTGCCCAGATTCGGTCGCTTGCGGCAGATCAGATTACCAATTTCACCTCCGGTCAGATTGTAGCCTTGACCACGGCGCAAACGGCGGTCTTTACCACAGCCCAAATGACCGGTTTTTCAAATGAACAGATCTCCGCGCTCGAAACGGCTGACATTGCCGCACTTAACACGTCGGTTGTCCGTACATTGAACGGTTCCCAGATGGCGAGTCTCACCACGGCTCAAATCGGAGCGATCACTACGGATCAGGCAAGAGTTCTCACCACAGAACAGATTGCCGGATTTAGTGGAACGCAAGTAGCGGCCTTCGAAACTGAAGACCTTAATGCGCTTTCCACCGCGGCTATTCGATTTTTCAGTGGCAACCAGATAGCTTCGCTCAGCACAGCTCAGACCAACGCACTCTCTACGGTGCAGATCCGCGCTCTTACCGGCGATCAACTGACTAGTTTTACCACTGCTCAAATCGGAGCCCTTTCCACCGCTCAAACGGCCGCACTCTCTAGTTCACAACTTTCTGGTCTCACCTACGAACAGATCCGCGCTCTGGAAACCGATGACTTTGCTTTGTTGAGTAGTTCTGTGATTCGCGCATTGAGCGGAGAACAGATCGCCAGCCTTACGACAGATCAGATTGTGGCGCTGAACAGCACACAAGCGAGATCACTCACCACCGATCAGGTGGGGTATCTCAGTGGATCCCAGATTGCAGCCTTCGAAACCGATGATATTCAAGCACTTTCAACAGCGGTTATGAAAAACCTCACCCCTGAACAGTTTGCCACGTTGTCAACAGCGCAGATCGAATCGTTGACCACGGCTCAGATAAAAGTGGTTAACGCCGATCAGCTTGCCACGCTCACCACATCTCAGCTTGCGGCACTCACCACCGCCCAGGCATCGGTGATTACCAGTTCGCAGATCACCGGTCTTTCCAATGATCAGTTTAGAGCGATTGAAACACAAGATTTTGCGGGAGTTTCGAGTGCGGTGATTCGCACCATGAGCGGTGATCAGATCGCCAGTCTCACCACTGCGCAGATAGTCGCGCTTACAACAGCTCAGTCCAAGTCGATCACCACAGATCAGATTCAGTATCTCAGCGGAAATCAGATTGCCGCTATCGAAACGGAAGATTTCCAAGCGCTTTCAACGACGGCAGTGCGCAACCTTAGTGCAGAACAGCTTGCAGTAGTGACCACGCAACAAATTCGCGCGTTGGCCACGGCTCAGGTGAAATCACTTACACTGGATCAGATTGGCGTACTTTCGTCAACCCAGGTCCAGCAGTTTGGTTCAGACCAGATTATTGCCTTGACCACTGCTCAGGTGGCGGTGTTTAGTTCCAGTCAACTGGCCGGTTTAACCAGCGCGCAGATTCGTGCATTTGAATTGGCTGATTTGGCGGCGATGCAAACTGCCACCACCCGTGGATTCTCCACCGATCAGATCACCGCACTTTCGACACAGCAGATTCAATCGCTCACCAGTGGGCAGATTATGTCGTTAACTACGACTCAGACCGGTTCGTTTGCCACTGAACAGATCGCATCGCTCACCGAATCGCAGGTCGGGGCGCTTTCAAATAGTCAGATTGGGAATTTCTCAACGGTACAGTTTGCCTCGATTGAACCGAATGATCTTTCCGCCATGAGCTCTTCGCAGGTTTCAGCATTTTCCACCGCTCAAGTTGTGGCCTTGACCACTTCCCAGGCGGCGGCACTTCAGCCTTCGCAAATGAGCGGGCTTTCCACACGTCAATTGACGGTGATGGAAACGGCTGATCTGTTCGCGCTGACATCGGCAGCGGTAAATGCGCTCACCACGACTCAGACCAGCGCACTCACTACGGAACAGTTCAGTATGCTTCATTTTGTATGATCTTACCGCAAATCACCTTAATTCAAGAGCCATTTTATTTGGTAGACCGGTGACTCAAGTAGGCTGAAACTGAAAAAGGAGATGCTATTAAACATCTCCTTGAAGTTTTTATTTGTTCTTGATTCGGTGAGCCGGTGACTCTCAGATAGCCATGCCCAGCCAAGAACAAGGTGTGATACTATCTACCACTGTGTTTGTAAGCCCCATGATTCAGGGGGAAGCGATCCACTATACCGCTCATACTCTGAAATTGAGTGCCAGGCATAAATGTTATCACCATCTTTTTCGTAATCAACTTCTCTGTAAACTGCAGCATCTCCGTTAATAGAAAATCTATCAAAAAAATCCATTCGCCTCTTCACCGTATTGGCATAGCGTTGGTAATTTCCCGGGGCTTTACGATGATATTGAATAATAGAATCAGCGGTGATCACATAGATATTGGTTGATTCTTCTGCGGAAGAGTATGAATTAGCACTATCACTTTCGGATATGTCACCATATTTAATTTGTGACATCTGCTCACGATGTGATTTCATAAACCACGCTCCAATGAGTTCAGTGGGGACAGTATACGTTTCTGATGCCCACACAATATCATCAATGGATCCGGTGTAGGCAGTATACGTCTCTACGGCCCGGCCCAGTGGCCCCGATTGACGAAGTATCAATTGCGAGCCGGAACGTGCATACGAATAGTCTTTTATCCATGAATTGACAAGAAGCCTTCCCGATACATTAACACTATCTCTCATCTCCTCATACTTTTCTTTTTCGTAGTTGTAGCGTTTTGCAAATACAACATAATAGCTAATCAGTGAATCATTGCGAATGGTAATGATGTGTTGAACATTTGAAGCGGAAGCAGGGTAGGTATGTGTTTCCGTTTCTCCTAGTGCTTCGGACTCTGACTTGACGAGAAGCCAAGTACCGTTGAGGTCGGGCACTGAGTTCAAACTGATCACTCTGTATTCAAAGGAGTAGGGATATTGATCGCCGTTGTTCGTAAAGAATACTACCGTAACGACATCATTCTGAACTGCCTTAAAAGTCGCTGTGTAATTTGCATAATAATTTTTGAGATTACTCAGTGTATCGCCGTTTGAGGAAATCGCTATTGCCATCACCCAAGTGTTTCCAGAATTTCCAGATGGAAAATCTATAGCGTACGACTTTCCAACTTCCACATTAAAAGTAGTCGACACAGAATCCGTCTTATTGGTAATTGATAGTGTACCGGATTTAACTACGTTCAGAGGTAGTTCTTTACCGGTGGATTGATTCGCACCCGGTATAGTTTTGTCATCATCAACTAAATTACACCCGGGGAGCATCAGAATTAGGCACAGCGCAACAAATGTAGCAAGTCTCTTCATGGAGTCTCCTTAAAAGATTAAATATGGTCGTCGGTTCGGCACTGTTATTCCTTAACAATCAGGTAGTGTGAACGCGCTTTTAATCGTAAATTACATCTTTTTGAACTGAATCCGGCAATTTGGAATATATCTACCCATAAAAAGCACGTTTTATCCATTTGCAAACGGTACAACCTTCCCGCCAACTTGGTGGAGAGCTTGCACGTCTGTGCAAGCCACTTTACAGCCGGTGGATAACCTTGCACGCCTACGCAACCCTTCCTCCAACTTCGGGGGAGAACTTGCACCCCGTAGCGCAATCTACTCTTCAACAAAAAAAGGTTCTCTCGATTGTCACGGCAATGGCTCGCCGTTGAACCAAGAGAACCTCATACGTTTCCAGAACGAGCGAGTCTTAGTCGATCAAGCCGTACTGATCTTTTAGAATCGCGATAATTTCGCCTTTGGGATCATCGGAAATCTCAATTTTGGTTCCGATAATTTTTTCAGCGATCGATGTGTAGGTTTCGGACACATCGAGAAGAATCGACTGCGGAAGCAGGTTTTTAGCGAGATCTACCCGTTCAGGCATGCGATCTTTGTTCGTTAAAATATCCGCATCAGGGAAATGAGCCATAAGCGCTTTGCGGAAACCTTCCTTGGAATTTTCCACCACTTTGCCCGCGGCGTATTCGTTGGCATCCCACAAACGCGAACTGTCCGGCGTGCCCACTTCATCCATATAGATCAGTTTGTCCTTGCCGTTTACATCTTTCACATAACCGAATTCAAACTTCGTGTCCACGAAAATCTGACCAATAGAATCAAGCGCTGATTCGATCACGCGGAACCCTTCGGTGAGAAGTTTTTCGTACTGGGCAATATCATCTTTGCTATTGAACTTGAATGCTTCGAAATTGGTTTCAATATCGGTACGAGTAATGTTCACATCGTCGATTTCGGGAATTCCCGGAATCCCCACCATGATTCCCTTTGTCGAAGGGGTGATCAGCAGTTCCGGAAGTTTGGTGTCTTTCTGAAGATTTTCGGCGATTTTGATTCCGCAGAAATCCCTTTCGCCCTTGGTGTATGAACGCCACATGGAACCGGTAATGTAGTTGCGCGCAATCGCTTCGATCATCACCGGACGCGCTTTCTGCACGATCCACACCAGCGGATGCGGCGTGTCGAGAATGTGGTTGTCCGCAAGTCCCTTTTCGCGGAACAGTTTGAACCAGTGGTTCGAGATTGCGTTGAGCGACGCGCCTTTTCCGGGAACGCCGTTCATGCTGCCTTCGCCTTTCCAGATACATTCGAACGCAGAGATTCGGTCGCTGATCACCATGATTCCCAGCTCTGTCGATTCGGGAACCGCGTATCCTTTCTCTTTGATCAGGCGGCGACTATCTTCGGCGGTGAGCCAGTAGACTGAACGCACTTTTCCGCTGTGAATCGGTTTATCTGTGCGAATGGGAAGGTCGTTACTCATTTCAAGAACTTTATAGGCTGACATAGCAGATCCTCCTGTTATTGGTAGTTTTATTTTTCAAGCTGAATTGCGACTGGCATTGATATTCGCCGCCAGCGATTTTACGATCAGTTTTTCCAGAATCTCCTGCTCTTCAGGATTGATCGTCGATTCGTTTTGTAATCGTTCCAGCGCATATTGCTGAATTACCAAAAGCGGAAGAACTATGGAATCTCGAATAGTGATTGACGAGCGAATCATCGGATCATTTTCGAGAAGTGTCTTGATTCCCGCAGCTTCGCAAATGAGATCACGGGTCAAGTTTGCTTCGCTTTCAAGGGTCTGCCAGAATGTTCCGTACACCGAATCATTTCTCAATGAAGCGGTAAGGGGAAAACAGGTTTTCGCCAACGATTGCATCGCATTGTCCAAAAGCGTCTGGAAAAATAGATTCTCCCGATAGAGTTTGCGTATTTCACTCCACAGTTCCGGTTGATTTTTTGCCCACTGAAGCGCGGTTCCCAGTCCATAGAACCCGGGAACATTCTGTTTGATCTGACTCCACGATCCCACAAAGGGGATTGCGCGAAGATCGCTGAACGATCGCAGTGTTCCTTTTCGTTTCACCGGACGACTGCCTACATTGAGTCGATCGTAGAACCGAAGGGGGGTCATCTCTTCGAGATAGGGAACAAAAAGCGGATCATCGCGAAGAAGTTTGTACTTTTCCCGTGCAATTTTCGCCAATGTTTCCAGAAGTTCGCCATCGGACGATCCGAGCACGCCATCGTTGTGATGGAACAGTGACGATTCCAGTCCTGCCGTAAAAATCTGTTCAATATTGTACCGCGCACTTTCCAGTGTGCCGAAGTTCGAACTGATCGTCTGCCCCTGAATCGTCAGATGGATCTGATCGTGGGAGATCTCTTTCCCCAAGGAACGATAGAACCGGTGCGTATTACCACCGCCGCGCGCCGGAGGCCCGCCGCGGCCGTCGAAAAATACCGCTCGAATTCCCGCATCGCGACTCAATGCGGTCAACCGCCGTTTCGCCTGATAGATCCCGAGGTTCGCGCCGAGATAGCCGCCGTCTTTGGTCCCATCGGAAAATCCTACCATAATATGCTGAACCGTTCCCTGCCGTTCAAGATGTGCGCGGTAGAATGGATTGGCGTAGAGTTCAGCCATAATTGCATCGGCATTTTTCAGATCTTCGATGGTTTCAAAGAGTGGCACGATATCGAGATGCGCATTTTCAATTGAGCCACCGGAAAGGTGAATCAACAAGAGCACTTCGAACAGATTCGCTGCACTCTGGGTATTGGAAATAATCGACCGATGAATCGCCCGCATGCCGTTGGAACCCTGCACCGACCGAACCGCGTCGTAGGATTCCAGAGTGTCGCGGGCAATTTCCGATAGATCCGCCGAATCAAATATCTTTGCAGGAATATCTCGCCCAAGAATCGCCGTGATCAGTTCCACTGGCGATTCGCCCCGGTTCCACTGTTCCAGTTCTGCCGTTGTAATCATTCGGGTCTTTCCTAAATGAACCATCAGTTCCGTGCAAACCGCGTGGTGAACTCGGCTGTCTTGGCGAAGATCCATCACGGCAAAGTGAAATCCAAAGAGTCGGATTCGCAACTGAAGTTGTTCAACCTGATCGGCAAAGAGTCCCTGATGATCGCGATAGAGCGCATCGAGAATTGCTTGGATATCCTGTTCCAACTCCTGAGCCGAACCGTAGGCGTTTTGCACCACGCTTCCGTTTACCACGGCAAGAGTCTGTTCGATCCGCGAAATCATGCCAATGAGTAGTTCGTAGACACCGTCAAAGGTGAGTCGTTTTTTCAGCGCCTTGGCATCGCGAAGATAGCAGGTCAGAATCGACCGTTTTAGAGCCGCTGCCACGGCAAGTGTCACATCGGCAGTGACAAAAGGATTGCCGTCGCGGTCACCGCCGGGCCAGAATCCAATTTCTAAAAGGGATGTCAATGATTCCGGTGCTAAGTCCGAAGGAAATGCTTCCACCGCCTGTTCCCAGATTGTGGGCACCACGGAATAAAAATTGTTCTGTAAATACCAGAGAACCGAAAGTGCTTCCATGATCGGGGTCGGTTTTTCCCGGTTGCGAAAGCGCGTCCGCCCCAGTTGTATCATGAGCATTCGAATTGTGTCCAGATCATCGCCGCGAAGTGCCGGAGTCAATTCGCGAATAATCCCCAAAACCTGATCGGGATAGAACTGCGTCGGGTGAGCGGTCAGGACGATTCGCACCGAGTAGTCGCGCAGTTTTTCGATATACTGATCCTGAACGCCCTCTTCGCGAACTCGCTGAATCAATGTTTTCAGCGTTCCCGAATCGGATGATTTATGAAGAGCCGGAAACGCGGCATCTTCCACAGCGTCAAAGAGAACAATTTCCCGTTCCACAATCTGAAGGAACCGAAAGAGCGTTTCCCACCGTTCCGATTCGGGAAGAGTTACGAGAAAACGATCCACTAAATTGATCGGAGATTCACCACGCGCAAGAATCTCTTCCGCATCGTGAGAAAAATTCGCCAACTGATTTTCGATCTTTTTCAGATTGCCATAGGGAAGCGTAGAGAACAATCCGCTGTAGAGTGAATAGCGTAGTGCCACCAGTTCGTCATACAGCGATTCATGTTGAGACACAGAAATCATAGGTCACCCCTTTTGTGAAACTCTTTGTTACCCGTATACAATGCAATTAAAAATGCAGCAAAAACTAAGACGAAGCTCAGGGCAATTCCCGGCGTGTAGGTTCCGTGAACATCGGCGATCCATCCGCCGGTTGCGGGAGCGACAAGTGCCGCAATCCCGTATCCCACAAAGGCGATCGGGTAGAGTCTATTCAGCAGTTCCATGCCGAACCGTTCCACAATTGCCGATGCGTAAATCACAAAACTCGCCCCGAATCCAAAGCCCACGAAAAGTATCAGCGGAAGCAGGAGTTTGTGAGGAAGAAACTCGATCACCACCACAAACGCCACGAGGGTCACCGCCAAAAATCCCAAGGCTACCAGAATCGTCTGGAAACTTTTGAATCGATCGAGAACTGCTCCCCAAGTGAGTCGGCCTACCGTGTTTCCAATCGCAAAAAGAGTTATGCTGGTCACCGCAAACGATTCGGATTCGATGGTGGAAAGAATGAACGGCTTGAGATTTCCCGACAAGAGCAGACCCGCAAAGGTGGCGCTGAACATGGCGAACACAATGGTCAAAAACCAGGGTGAACGATATGACACCGCTTTTGTTACTCCTTTTGCTTGAACCGGAACAACCGAGGGGATTTTCAGAAAGAGCGATGCCACCAGAGCGGTTCCTCCAAAACAGAGTGCGGTGATCTGAAACATCTCGTGTACTGACTTGCCGTGAATATCAATAGCGTAGTTGGCCACATTCGCCAAGAGAATTGCGCCAAGTCCAAAACCCGCCGTGGCCACACCGGTCACCATACCGCGATTGCGAGGAAACCACTGCATCCCGGTAGAAAGTGGGCAGACATAGACCATGCCGATCCCTGTTCCCGCCACAAATCCCAGTGAAATGAGCAAAAGCACAAACGAATTCCCCGCCAGTGAAGCGAGTCCGTAGCCGCTACAGAACAGAACTGCCCCAAAAAAGGCGGGAACTCGCGGCCCCCATCGGCGAAGCATTGCTCCTGCGGGAATAGTAACCACGGTAAAAACCAAAATTTGGACACCGAGAAGGAGTCCGGTTTGAGTTCTGGTCAAACCGAGTTCAACCAGCGATGGCACAAAGGCGCTCCATGCGTAAATGCCACCAATAGCAGTCTGCAATACGATTCCGGCGATCAACACGAACCACCGCCGAATCGCCAAATCTTTTTCCTCTTCACTCATACCTGCTCCTTTTTTGTTGGATCCCCAAACGACAAAAAGCCCCCGGTAAATCTGAACTAATCAGGCTTACCGGAGGCTTTCGCAAAGACATTCCCCAAAGGGTTTTCGTCGAGACTTCCTCAATTGCTTCAATATATACAAGAAACGTGCACAAGTCAATAACTCTTACAAGAACGTGTTCCTTCGCGTTTTTTTTCTGCCGGTGGGGAATAGCCGATCGTGGTATGAGGAACTGATTTTCGTAGTGGTTGATCGCCATTACAATCGCCGAGTAAGTGAGGTAAGTTTATAGTATTAATCGATAAGGGCATTTCCCGCGCGAATAATCGAAGGGTAATCAGAATCAGTTCTGTAAAGATTTGACCCAGTGGTATTTTCCGAAAGGGGATTTCTATTTTTCTGTCGAATTTTGTTTGGTACTTTTCATAGAATATGAACTACCGTCGTTTTTTCGGACATTTGAGAACCCAAACTGTTTTTAACTGAAGGAGTTTCAAATGAATGAGAAGAAACGACGGTAGTTCAACTCACTCAATCCGACGCATTCCAAAGATGCACCAAAACCGAAAATTGCCGTCTTCACTCCAGAAATTGTGTCACTAAATACTCTTGATTTTTCATATCAGAAACACCTTTAAATAGTATATATACTATTATTAATTATACAAGTAAGAAAAGGGTTGACAATGGAAAAACGAAGTCATTTTATCTGAACTTTCCAGTTGCTGTGGCAGATGCTGCGGAAATGGAGAAAGCTGAAATTTGGGAGTGGCAAATTGAAGATAGGAACACATTTGTACTCAAACGAAAGGATCCTCGTAAGTCATTGTTAAAATGATGCTTAATAAATTAGCTTGACGCGTATGCCCTTGTGGGTGCCTGGGATTGGGAACGGCAGGCAGGAGCGGCAAAAAAGGAACGACTCTTGCGAATCGTTCCCTTCATTTTTTTCAGAATTACTACAGGGCTATTTTCCTTTGTAAGTAGCACTCCAGAATGTCCAACCAGTCCAGTCGCCACCTGCAAGAGCACCTTTTGTAGTGCTTGTTGCAGGAACAAGGTTCCCTGAAGTTACGCCATCAGCAACACTGAACGCGTTCGCAGGAGTGAACTTTGCCATTATAGCAGTCAAGTTATTTGGCTGTGCGTTTACAGCATCTTCTTCATGAGAAAATGGAGTTGCGATATTATAAGCATTACCCATCATATCGAACTGATTATTTGCAAAATGAACTGTACCGGTGTAGTTTTTACCACCGTCATTGTCATCAACTTTCAAGCCACCGTTTTTTACATTTGCGAATACTGAGTTTTTAATAATCAAACCAGTCTCTTCGTGGATCGTCATACCACCAGCAGCAGCTGCAGTGGCGTCAACTTTACCAACAAATGTCGCATTTGTAATTGTCCCCATTGAGAACAGTGCAGATCCACGGTTGTCTTTGCTTGTACCATCGAGTTCGAGCAGTTTATCACCAACAGTTCCAATCTGTACGACTACCCAACCGTCACCGTTACCGCGATAGCCGAAGTCCCAGTCAAAACCGTCGTCATCAGCTCCAACAACCATTACATTTTTTGGGTTCACAGCACCACCGAAGAATTCAACACCGTCATCGGCACAGTTGAACACTTCCACATTTTCGATTACCGTTCCGCTACCGACACCAGCAAGTGTCAGACCGTTGATTTCGTTGTCCTTTGTAAGAGCAGTTCCCGGGTAACGGATTGAGAGGTATTGGATAACTCCGCTGTTGTCGGCATCGTTCATTCCGCCGTAAACAGTACGTGTTTCGGTCGCCGCGATACCCTCAACCTGAGACGTTCCCGAAAGTGTGTTTACTTTTGCATCACCACAAAGAACCAGTCCACCCCAGAGACCGCGAGCAGTTGCATTGTCGAGATCGGTTGCATCTGCAAGATCGTCAGATTCTGCAGTCATGATAACAGGTTTTGCCGCAGTTCCTTTAACGTTGATCTTTGCACCTTTCGTAATGATAAGGGCAGAGACGTTATCATTTGTTCCGGCTTTTGCTTTGATTACAGTTCCAGCAGGAATGTTGAGCACAGAACCTGCTTCTGCATAGACAAGACCTGAAAGTGTATACACAACAGATGCGTCGAGAAGGATTGTATCATTGGCATTGATATCGGCATCGGTGATCATTGGACCTTTGAACAATTTTCCACCGAGAACTTCAGAAGTAGTAAACGACACGCTGTCAATAAGTGACACGTCAGTGGTAACCACTGTTTTGTCTTTCATGTGCATATTGATTGTTGTAGCAGCAGCTACAGTAGAAACGGCGATTGCGATAGCAGCAAACATCTTTGTCATGGAATATCTCCTTACAGGTATTTTCTAATTATTATTTGATCATTACTTTGCGAGCAAGCATTTCGTTGCCAACGCGAATCACTACTGAGTAGATACCAGGCGCAACGCCATCGTAGTTCAAATTGAGTGCGCTTCCGGTGTTGATTCCGTTGAACAGCTCTTTCACAACACGACCATTCATCGAGTAGAGACGCACAACCATCATCGACGGTTTGTCGAGACTTAGGCTCAATGAATTTCCGTTTGAACCAAACGAGATTGGTCTGTCGATGCGATTGAAATTCGTGATAGATGTACCATCATCGAAAAATGAGAGGGACACGATATCGCTGTAAGGAATACTTTCCTTGTCAACGAGCAGTGCTGCATCGCTGAACGACATTTTGGCGATCGCAGAAATCTTTTTGTCTGACACGCCGCTTTTCAACGTAACTTTCATAACAGGCTCGGCACTTGCAGACACAGCAATTGCAGCAGCCATCAATGTAGCTCGAAACAGTTTCACACAACCTCCTATTTGACCGGTTAACTTTTCGTCCTACAAAAGATATCTCTACGCCTGTAAGCCTTCCGCGTGAGTTCTGCGAGAAGATCGTGAGGGAAATCTCAACAAAAATGTTCCAAGTGATTGATTTGGGGGCCAGAACATTAGCAAACTGTTCGACACTTACCATTACTTGGCAAAGGGGACGATTTGCAGTCTTTTCTCTACACGTCAATCGAAGGCTCTGCCACTATTACTTATTGGTGCGGTGTGAATTAAACCTACATTCCGCAGTTGGAACATCTTTCTTTCCTGTGTTTCACTCGTTTCTATCTTGTTATATCACTTATTGTCTTTAACCTAAAATCCGCAGTTAAGTGACAAATTCCAGCCTAAATTGCCCGTGAAATGCCACCGCAACATTCGCGATCGAAGAACTGAAATCCAACTGCGGAGCAGTTTGGATCAGCCAGTTTGATAATCGCTTATAGCCAAT
>JFJP01037827.1_pt1 | contig 22147 bp, 14 predicted proteins | sample 431651 | NCBI WGS metagenome assembly JFJP01 (sample SAMN02602958, study PRJNA72255) | Microbial mat metagenome, whole genome shotgun sequencing project. | biome: fresh water; feature: sink hole; material: water; isolation source: purple microbial (photo- and chemosynthetic) mats found in...
CAACAGGTACAGAGGCATCTGGAAGGTTAGGAATATTGAGTAAAATATTATCTTGAAGCGCCTGGAGTTGTGTTAATTCTAACTCATCAGTTTGCATCGCCAATTTTATAAGCGCAACGTTGTTAACAAGATGATCAGCATCTTGTTTATTCTTTTTGAGTTCGCCGATTTGTTTTGATAAATTATTAAGTTCAGCTTTTTTTGTTTCAGTATTAGTTACTAATTCTTTTCTTTTTTTATTATTCGCTAAGACCTGATCAATTACAGATGTATCAAAGTTTCTATTTGCGAGACTCGCTTTAATGTTAACAAAATCACTTTCAATTTTTTTAATGTCCAACATGGGATGTACCTATTGCATAAGATTAATATATGACTGAATATTATTTTTATCAGCGGCTTCGGGGTTCATTTCAAGATACAATTTATAGGATTCTACGGCAAGAGCGCCTTGACCGAGAAGGCGGTAAACATCCCCAATTTTCCTATGAATAACTGGCTCATCACCCTTTTCTGCCATGGCCCTTTTGTAGAGATCTAGCGCCAAATCAAAGTTATTTCTTTTAGAACTAATATCGGCCAGACCCACCAGCGACTCATAGGCCTTGGGGTTAATTTTCTGAGCTTTTTTAAACAAGTTCTCGGCTTGAATTAATTCACCTTTTTCGACATAGATTTGTGCCATAAGAGTTAGATCAGCATCATTGTCACCATTGGCCTTAAGATCAGCCTCAACGTCTTTTAAGGCACCATCATAGTCCTTACTAAGATATTTTATTTTCGCTATGTAGTACTGTACCTTTGGGTAAGTTTCTAACTTGTCCTGAATACGTTTAAACCACTTTGCCGCCTCAACGAGCTTGCCATTTTCATACAAAACTTTACCAGCAGTCATCATCGCTTCAAGCTCGCCCGGCTCGATCGCCAGTAAATTTTCCACTAACTCAGGAATCTCAGTAAAGCGCTCATCTAAAAGGGCTGCTTTGATAAGGAACTCATAAAGTGACTTATCTCTCACGGGCATTTTCTCTAACTTTTCTTTGTAAACCTGAAAGTCTTTGATCTTTCCTGCGCGGTAATAGAAAACAGCTATTTCGGACAGCACCTTAGGGTTCTCTCCAAATTCATCCAACAGCCCTAAAAGATATCCAATAGCAGAAAGATCGTCTTGTTGCTCATAAACTACTTTAGCGTAGGCAATTCTATAATCAGGATTAATCGGGTCGAGTTCCATACATTTATTTAAGAGCAATCTTGCAGCATCAAAGTTCGCCCTCTTAATAAGGAGCTCGGCCATAAGAAAGATATCAGCGTCATTAAGAGGGTTCATATTCATTGAATTTTTAAGCCAAGAAATTGCTTGTAAGGTATCTCCCATCTGAATGTAGAGTCTTCCATTTGCCGAAGCAAATTCGTAGGTACCCTTGAGATCTGTTCCTGACATCACACCAATTTTATTTTTGGCATCATTAAATTTGTAAGTATCAATATAGGCATCAATCAATGCGAAGTTGATTTTTTTATCATCAGGGTATTTTTTGGCAAGCTCTTCAAGAGTCTTCAACGCTTGTTTAGCAAGACCAAGTTTTAGCTGTACTTTAGCGAGAAATAATTCAGATGGAATATGTCCTTCCATCATGTCAGTTGCTTTGGCTGCTGAACTTAAAGCAAGTTCATAACTTCTCTTATCAAAAAAGTCCTTCGCTTGCGCAAGCAACTTTATAGCTTTTGATTCAGCAATTAGTTTATTTGTTTCATTGGCCGGATCATCGCTACTAGTAAGATCGGAAAGGCGCATTCTTAATTCTGTTGAATCTTCTATTTCTAATGATTTTGTAAAAAATGCTGTCGCAGTTTTAACATCACCTTTATGAGCAAGCAAAAGACCTTTTAGTTCTAAAAACTTTGCCCGGGTAATATCGTTATGCCCTAAATTTAAGTCTTCGGCTTTGAGGAGTAGAGGTTCAGCTTCTTTGAATTTTTTCTCTTTTATTAATTGGTCAGCCTTGAGGAGATAAAAACCAACTATCTTTGGATAGTTTTTGATCGCATCATCTATATATTCATTGGCCTTATCGTCCTCCTGGTTGAGTATTGAGTACTCAATCAGTGCCTCATAGACATATCGATTTTTTTGTGGGGTTTTTTCAAGAGGTGTTTTGAATTGTTTGGCGAGGTCAATTTTTCCAGTTTTAAGTAATGTCTTCAAATAGACCGCAAACAAGTCTGGAGTTACATTTTTGGGATAGAGTTTTAGATACTTTGAAACAACGTCAGCAGCAGCTTCGTATTTATTTATGCTCATATAGAAAAGGTTAAGGCCAATAACACCATCTGGATTTTTTGCAAGAAAAGGCCGCTGCGCCTGAATCATGTTAAACACGACCAATGCATTGCCTTGTTTGTCTTCTCTGGAGTATTTTAATTGTTCTGCATAGTCGCGTACCAATAATGAAATTGCCTCTTCGCTATCAATATTATTTTCGTAACTACTCTTAAGTAAAACCCCTGCCTTGATCAGACTGATGTAGTCACCCGCAGCGAGTAACTGCCGAGCCTTTTCCTGCTCGATTTTTGACCTCTTCAAGTCGGCTTTATCAAAAGGTACCGGAAATTCAACAATAGGTTCTATATGTTTAAATGGTGGTTTCTTTGGTTTCTCATCACTTGGAAACATAACAACATAAAGTAATATCGCTATTGCTAATGCGGCAATTGTTTTGATCTTTTTCTTTTTTCCGGCATCTTCGGCTTCACCTTCTTCATCTTCTTCGTTCTGTTCAGCTTGTTCTTTTTGTTTTTCTTTTTTTCGTATAGCTTTGGCTTCTTTCTCGATTTTTTCTTCTTCTTCATTTGCAGCAAGCATCAACTCTGAATTAGTTCTATCAATACGAATCATCTGAGTTGACTCATCTGCCTCAACCAGCGCCAAGGCTTTAGCGGACTTTAATTTTTCCTCGGCTTCTATTGTTTTTTGTTCATCTTCCCGCTTAAGCCGAGCTTCCTCATCCTTTTTCATTTTTCTTATTCGCTCTAGATCTTTCTGAGCTACTGGATTTAAAGCAGTCTTATCACCGGCATCTTCAATAACTACTTCAGGTTTAGGTTTATCTGGTTTTTCTTCTGCTATTTTATTATCAAGTTCTAATTCAAAGCTCGTATGGGTCGAAGGATTCGATTTGGGTGTCACTGCCAACTGAATAGTTTCTGTTAATTCTTGAACTGGATCATGAACCAAAATATCAATTGTATCAATTTCTGATTCTTTTTTATGATTGCGAAGTTTAGTCAGATCGATAACAAAAGTTTCTTCTTTGGGCGATGACGTTGTGACTGCTGTTTTATCCTGATCCATTAGTTCTGCATAAAAATCAAAACTAGATATTGGAGACCAGTTTCCGGTGGGAAAAATCTGCGCTTCCTCATCACCTTGGATGTGGCCTTTAGCCTTTAACTCGTGAAGTTGGCTTTTAATGAATGGACCTATAACCCGTGCATTTTTAAGCCGGATCCGATATTTCGTCATTCTTCTATTATAGGGTGTTTTGCAAAATTAGGGGGGGAAAACAAAGGGGAGCCTCGAGCTCCCCTGGTGATGATTACTTGATGAAAAGAACAGCGTTCCCAGAGATGGTCATGACTTTTTCCCAGAAAATTCCGAGAAAAAGAACCGGGATAAAGAGGGCGATGATGACTGCTTGATTGGCCGGAGTAAAGCCAGCGACCTTAACTTCGCCGTCGGCTTGACCAAGGATGATGGTTTTGGCCAGCTTCACATAGTAATAGAGAGCAATAACCGAGTTTATCGCTGCAACAATAGCTATCCCATAGAGTTTTTTCTCAATGATGACGGCAAAAATATTGAATTTAGCAACAAATCCGCTAAAAGGTGGCATGCCTGCCAGTGAGAAAAGTACCGCTGCCATAATGATCGCCATTGTCGGGTGCTTATAAATAAGTCCCTTGAAGACATCATAGGAATCGGTCCCGTACATATCTGATAAATGTGAAGTGATGTAGAAAGCAATCAGAGTCATGAACATGTAAACAATTCCGTAAAACAGAATTGCTCTTACCCCTTCATCATTCAGGGTTACGATACCCAAAATCATTAAGCCCACGTGACCAATTGATGAAAATGCCAGTAGACGCTTAACTGATGTTTGCCCGATGGCCGTGACGTTACCGACCGTCATAGTCATGGCAGATATAACCAACATCAATCCAACCCAAGAAACATTTAAGGCAGCATTGCTAGTAAAAAAGATAAATGAAACGCGAACTAGGGCAGCTAAGCCAGCCATTTTAGGAATAATGGCAAAGAACGCTGTTACTGGAATAGGTGCACCCTGGTAAACATCTGGAGTCCACATGTGAAATGGGAAGACAGATATTTTATAGCCCAGACCAACGAAAAACAGGATGAATGAGATCATAACTAGCACGAGGTTAGTACCCTCGAGGCCAGGAAGTTTCGCCACCATCTCAACAAACTGGATAGATCCTAGAATTCCATACAAGTGGCTGATTCCGTAAAGTGCTACACCTGCCGAAAGACCACCATAGAGTACATACTTTAAACCAGCTTCAGTTGAAGTGGATTCATCTCGCTTAAATGAACTCATCACATAAGAGAGGATTGAAAGCGTCTCAATACCTAAATAGAGAGTGAGCATGTTATTGGCCGAAGCTAGAAGCATTCCTCCAGTTAAAACACCAACCGCCATGATGGCAAATTCAGACTTAAGGTTTGAGTAAATATCCTTGGATGAATAACTAAGGAATATTGTACCCATTGTTCCGAGGACCATAATAATTTTGATCAAGGTACTGAATGGATCAATCGTGATGGCGTTGTGGAAAATATAAATAGGAGCTTCGCTCATATTTTGAATTAAGAAAAATAAACATAAGGCAAGCATGCCAAGAGCATAACCGATAATTTTGCCTCTTGAAGCGTGTTCGTCTTTTACGGCGGATTCAGCTACTAACAAAGTGGTCATTAGCACAACGCAAATGATCTCTGGTATATAATAGCTTAAGAATCCAAAGAGCTGCTGTATCACAAAAAACCTCGCTTAGAATTTCGCCATCAGGTCAACAAGTTGACCCACAGATGCTTTCATTACGTTTAGAAGCGGGCTTGGAAAAATACCAAACACAACTACGCAAATACAAAGTGGAAGCATGTAAAAAATTTCACGTGCATTCATATCTTCGTAATCTTCAGTTTCAGGATTAACTTCCCCGAAGAACATACGTTTGAACATCCAAAGAAGATAAGCAGCACCAATTAGGAGACCGACTACTGCAATAACAGTAATTGTTGTGAACTTCTGGTAAATCCCGAGGAAAATAAGCGCTTCAGAGATGAAGCCAGATAGTCCAGGAAGACCAAGAGAAGCAAACATACCAATGATAAATACAACAGTGTACTTAGGAAGTTTTGTAGAAAGACCGCCGTACCCTTTTGAACCATCAGGTTTTACAATCCAACGGTGGTGTGAGCGCTCGTAAAGAATACCAATAAGTAAGAACATCATCGCAGTTGAGGTTCCATGGTTAAACATCTGGAGAACGGCACCATTCATACCCTGAGTTGTCATAGCCGATAGGCCAAGCATGACAAATCCCATATGCGATACTGAAGAGTAGGCCACAAGTTTTTTTACATCATCCTGTGCCATCGCACAGAAAGCGCCATAAATAACAGAGATCAGACCCAACCAAGCAATGATGGTTGAAGACTCAACAGCTGCCTGTGGAAAGATAGGGAATGCAATTCTTAAAAACCCGTACGTTCCCATCTTAAGTAGAACACCTGCGAGAATAACTGAAACAGCTGTTGGCGCCTGAACGTGTGCGTGAGGCAACCAAGTATGGAAAGGGAAAACAGGAACCTTGATAGCAAAACCAAGGAACATGAACCAGAAAAAGAGATGTTCGAAAGAGAACGTATGTCCAAAAATGCTAACCGTTTCATTAACATATTTCCCGCCTTGGTGAGCAAGGATACTGAATGAATCAACACCTTTTCCAGAAGCGTAGTAAAGAGCAATGATACCAACCAACATGAAAATTGAACCAAAGAAAGTATAGAGGAAGAATTTGATCGCTGCGTACTCTCTATTTTCTCCTCCCCAAATTCCAATAAGAAAGAACATCGGAAGAAGCATAACTTCCCAATAAACGTAGAAAAGGAAAAAATCGAGAGAGAAAAAGACTCCAAACACGGATGATTGAAGCATTAGAAGTAGTGCAAAGTAAGCCTTAACATTCTTCTCAACTGTCCAAGAGGACAGAGTACAAATAAAGAAAAGGAGGGCATTAAGGAAAGTCATCAGCATCGTGATGCCGTCGATTCCTAAATGATAATTAATATGGAATTGCTCAATCCAAGGAATCTTCACAACAAACTGCATCGCAGCTGTCGAAGTATCAAACTTCAAATAAAGAACAATCGACAAAATCAATGTGATTGAAGTTGTGATTAAGGTAACCAAGCGAACCGCATTGTCCTTGGCCTTAGGAGTTGCAAGAACTGCAATTGCTCCAATGATAGGTAACCATAAAATCCAATTAAGTATTCCGTTCACAAAGAACCTCTCTATAAAAAAACTAACTAAATGTTTACTGTCCAAATATAACTAGCAAGAACCATAATCAGCATGATGAAGTAAAACTGGATCTTTCCTGATTGCACTATTCTGAGTACCAGGTTGAAAAGATTTACAGCAACACCGGTTCCATCAACACCGATAGCATCAACCACCACGTTATCAAACCACTTAGCAGATTTGAAAAGGACGCGGTTTACAGCAGCCCATCCATCAACAGCAAAGCGGTCATAAATTCCCATGTCAAACCAGGCCAGACCACGGTTTAAACCGAGAAGACCTTTTTTAATAAGGACTTCTATGTAGAAGTCATCAAAGTAGTACTTGTTCTGAAGAACTTTTGTCAGCCCAGGGAACTTAGAAGCCCATGGTTTAACAGATCCTTTGATGTACATAAGGAAAGCAAGGAATACGCCAGCGAAAGCTATAATGATTGAAGCAATTGCTCCAATTGTATGAGCAGAGTGTAGTTTATGCTCGTCTGGATTTGGACCAGCGTAGCCGGTTTGGTGATGATAATGAGCATGCTCTAGGTGAGCAGCCTCTTTTGTATCAACCTTGCTGAACTCTTGACGTGGATGATTAACAAAGCGTTCAACTCTTGGGGCTTCAACTAGAACTTTAAACCATTCTGTTTTTGCACCAAAAACTTTACCAAAACTTTGACCAGTTAAAGTACCGCAGAACCAGAAACCAAGAGTGAAAACTGATAAGATGAGAAGAGGAACGTTCTGACGAACATCCAGGTGCTCATGATGAATATCGTGACCATGAGCCTCATGCCCCTTAGCATCGTGGTGACCATGGCCATGACCGTGATCATCGTGGTGAGTTCTGTTTTCTCCGTAAAAAGTCATGAACATCATACGGAACATATAAAATGCCGTGAGGCCAGCACCAGCGAAACCTAAGATTGGAACGATTGCAAGAAGTGGGTTCTGGCCTGCCATGAAACCATAATAAAGAGCATCGCCTAGTATTCTGTCTTTTGATACAAATCCAGAGAAGAACGGAATACCAGCAATCGCAAGCGTACAGCACATCATCGCAAAATGCGTATATGGAAGAAACTTACGAAGGCCGCCAAGTTTTGGCATTTCCTGTTCATGAACGGAGTGAATAATTGAGCCAGCAGACAAGAAGAGACATGCTTTGAACATAGCGTGAGTAATAACGTGCATAAAAGCAGCATTATATGAACCAACACCAACTCCCATGATCATATAACCAAGTTGAGAAAGTGTAGAGTAAGCGAGAACTGCTTTAATATCAGTTTGCACAACAGCAATAGTTGCAGCACCAAAAGCGGTAATGGCACCTATTACAGCAATAAACCAAGTGATGTCTCCAAGAACCATTAATGGGTACATACGAAGTGAAACCCAAACTCCGGCCGTTACCATCGTAGCCGCGTGAATAAGCGCGGAACCGGGAGTTGGTCCCATCATCGCATCAGGCAACCACACTTGAAGTGGAAACTGCGCTGATTTCCCCATGGCTCCCAAGAAAATACAAAGAGCTGTAAAAGTAGCAAAAGAAATCCCCAGAACTGTTTGACCAAGGAATTTACCTTCAGCTATCGCCGCGTAAATATCAACGTAATTAACAGAACCAAGAGTTGTCCACAAAGCCACGATACCAAGAAGAAGGAATACGTCCCCAACTCGAGTAGTCATGAACGCTTTAAGTGAGGCGTCTCCGGCTTTTTCTTTTTTATTATATATACCGATGAGTGAATATGAGCAAAAGCCCATGATTTCCCAGAAAATGAATAGTGAGAATAGGTTATCTGATAGAACTAGACCCAACATGGCCGAAGTAAAAAGTGGCAAGAAGACAAAGAATCTTCCATGCTTTTCATCATGATCCATATACCAGGTTGAAAAGAGGTGAATAAGGGTAGCAACTCCAGAAACCATAACCAGCATAATGGCTGCCATGTTATCTATATATATACCCATGTCTATTTTATAGATTTGTGTTCCATAAGAGAGATCAAACCAAGTGAATACTTTATGGATGTAGTAGTCAGTTGCAAATTGACCAAAAACAAAGTCCCCGAAGATTCTGGCAGAAAAGATAAAAGAGACAAAAATACTTAAAGTTGCTAACCAATCTCCCTGGCGGGGGAGCTTTCTTCCAAAAAAAGCATTTATGACAAATGCGATTACTGGGGAGAGGAAAATCGGCGCAATACTTCCAACGGTATATTCCATATAGAACCCTTAATTTCTTAGCTGAGTGGCTTCATCGACGTGAATTGTTTCTTTTATCTGGAAGAAACGAATCACAATAGCTAAACCAACAGCAGCTTCAGCAGCGGCTATCACAATAATAAATAGACTAAAAATGTGACCATCCAAATTGTTGGTCACATAACGTGAATAAGCGACAAAGTTTAAGGCAGCTGCGTTGAGAATTAATTCAATCCCTAGCAAAATTGCCACAATGTTTTTTCGCGAAATCATGACCATTAATCCCACAACAAAGAGGATCAAAGAAATAATTAAATAAGAGGCCAGGCTCATCATAAGTTTTCTCGCTTAATTTTGCTTACGTGGGCGTGCAATTATTGCAGCCCCAACTAAGGCACCTAATAAAAGTACAGACGAAATTTCGAACGCCAAAACGTGATCCTTAACTAACAGGTGACCGATTTCCGTCACCGTTGAAGGAAATTCGTTGTTAATTGTTTTAGTAGGAAGTGTTTGAGTTAGACCCATAAGTAGTTTGATATTAGTGAGGAGAAAAACAACACCAACAAAAAGACCCATTCCATAAGTCCACTTGTTCCCCATCGAAGGAGCCAATCCAAGTAGGTTCTGAGCACGTGATATAAAGTCAGTTCCACCCGTCAACATCACAGCGAAGAGCATAAGAATAACGACGCCACCGACGTAAACCATAATCTGAGTTACTGCCACAAAATCTGCGCCCAAGGTCGCGTAGAGTCCAGCGACTCCCATCAGTGACCCCAAGAGGAACACACATGAGTGCATGATATTTTTAACCACTAACACACCCAGTGCACACGAGACCGTTAGTACAGCAGAGCTAATAAATAGAAACTCTAAAAACATGAAAAGCCCTTAGTTAATGACTACCGAGAACAAGCTCAGCAATCGACTTACCATTAAAAACAACCATCCATATAGCGCAACCAATTAAATTAAAAATCGCAATTGGTGTTAGGTATTTCCAGCATACAGACATCAACTGATCCACTCTTAGACGGGGGAGTGTCCAGCGAATCCAGATAACGACGTAATATAGAATTAACGTTTTAGTCATGAAAATAACAAATTGAGCGGCCTGAACTGGAAGAATATCGATGGTTATTCCAGGAACGTTATAGCCACCAAGAAATAGCGAAGCTGCTACACCACAAACAACAAAGACTTCAATATATTCAGCAAGTGCAAAAAACCCAAATCTCATGCCTGTGTACTCAGTATGGTAGCCGGAAACGAGTTCAGATTCTGCCTCAGGTAAATCGAATGGGGCCCTGTTGGTCTCAGCTAGTGCACCAACTCCATAAACAAAGAAAGCGATGAATGCGAATGGGTTATGAAACAAAAACCACTGGTGCGGAAGTCCGCCTTGCTGCCCAACAATTGTGCCAAAGCCCATTCCACCGGCCAAAAGAACAATAGCCAAGATCGATATGGTTACAGGAATTTCATATGAAATGATTTGAGATGCTCCTCTCATACCACCCAACATAGACCACTTTGAGTTAGAGGCATATCCGCCAAGGAAAACTCCAAGCCCAACAAAAGATGAGATCGCAACGAGATAAAAAATACCGACGTTTAGGTCGGCCATGATGAATCCACCAGCGAAAGGTAAAACTGCAAGAGTGGCAAACACACCCACTAAACAAAGTAGAGGAGCTAGATAGAAGAGGGCTTTATCAGCTGTAAAGGGCATGATGTCTTCTTTAGTCATCATTTTCACACCATCTGCCAGCATCTGAAGAAGCCCGTATGGTCCAACACGGTTAGGTCCTAAACGCGCCTGTAAATCTGCAGAAATCTTTCTTTCTGCATAAGTTCCAAGGCCACCGATAGTGGCGCACATACCAATGATGATAAGTGCAAGTAGAAAATAAATTGTAAATGCTAAAACACCCTGATTGTTTCCAAAAAGTGCTAACAGGTAGTCATAGAATTCATACTTTGAAAGGTAGCTAACAACGGTTTGATTCATAAATAATGGACCTTATTTAGTTTCTTTTTTAAGAGAGTGCTGGAAAGACTTAACCCAATCAAGGTCACCTTTTCTCCAACAGTAAGCGATACCTTCAATCAATACTGAAATGAAACTCAAAAATATAATCAAAGCATATCCGCCCTGACCCATGTCATTTAATTCTCTAAAAATTGAAGCGACAGGAAACATTAGAACTGATTCAACATCGAAAATAATAAAAATTAATCCAACAACATAGAAACGAACGTTGAACATAGACCAAGCCGAACCAACTGGTAGCTCACCACACTCGTATGGAGTAGATTTGAGATGCGAAGGTTTCTTAGGGGCCAAGGCTACAGAAAGAAAATGGCCGCCAAAAAATAGCAAAACTGCTAGTCCCATAAAGATAACAACAGGCATTAAGCCATCGAACTCGGCTGGTATCATGGAAGTCTCCACTGCATTAAGATCTTAAGAAAAAGTAGTTTTAAGATACAAAAGATGTTGAAAATAGGGAAGATGTTATTTCATTTGCTTGGGTGTAAACTCATGGAACAAAAGCTATAAAAACGAACTTTTTTAATCGGACTTTAACGATATGTTATTTAGTGGCCTACAAACCAAGCTCCAACACTGGAAAGATCATCAGCAACTCTTGCAGTTAAAGGGTATTTCCCCTAATCAATGGTCTTTATTGGCAGGAAGTTATTTTCACGATCAGGTGTTTTCGACACCACATGTTCTGATCTGCTCAGATCAGGATGAAGCCGAAGATGTTTATGAAGCGTTGAAGCATTTAAGAAATGTCTTTTTTTACCCGGGGCACAATCATTCCCTTTATAGCAGTATATTAACTTCAGAAAGCTCACTTCTTTCACGCTGGTCCGTACTTCAAAGACTAGTTAGTGGTGAGAAAATAATCATTATAACCACATGGGAAGCAGCTTTAATGCTGGGCCCCGATCCTCAGTTTTTCAGAGAAAAATCTTTTACTATTAAAAAAGACGACATTATTTCCCCATTTGATCTCGCCCAAAGATTAACAAGCTTAGGTTATTTTCCTGCCTCAACTGTAGAAGAACCAGGCACTTTCTCAAAGCGCGGTGAAATTTTTGATATTTATCCTGTGGCACACTCACCTGTTAGACTTCATTATTTTGACGATTTGATTGAAGAAATTTTTAGCGTGGATCTGGAAACTCAGAAAACAGAACGTGATAAGACATTTCAGGAAGTTTGTTTGGTTCCTGGACCAGGTTTTTTAACTCATGACCCGTATGCAACCAATCTCAGGTCAAAACTGCCTCAACCACAACCGCGCTTTAAAAATAAGTATGAAACAAGAAAACTGTTGTTTCAAAAAATGGGAGAGAGTCAGCTTTTTGATAATTATCCTTTATTCATACCACTTTTCTTTGAGACTCCCAAGACTTTGGTAGATTTTTTACCCAAAGACTCCAAATTCACTTTCTTTAATTCGGATAATGGTCAAAAAAACTTTGACCTTTTTCTGGCACAACAAAATGATGATCATCAGGCACTTATAGATGATGTAGAGAGCTCGTCTATTATCCCTGGGCCAGATGCTTTTTATCAAAAAGACTTTAATACAGACAAATTTAAAACACTACAAGTTGAGCAGCTTGATATCACTTTGGATCTTGATCAGTCCCTTGACCGTCAACTCCACCTTAACCTTGAGAAATTAAAATCCCATTTGCAAACAAAGATGCAAATCGCCGGCGAAGCTCCTGCTAATAAATTTGAATTCATCAAGGGCAGCCTTAAAGTGTTGAAGAATGAACTCAAGAGTTATGGCCACCTAATCGTTACCTATAAATCAGAAAATGCTCGTCAAGAACTAACATATTTAATGGAAGAAAATGGTTTAACAGCGCTTGGGGACAGGCTCCATTATGTTTTCGGGAAATTGGACGAAGGATTTTACTACAAAGCTGAAAATATTTTTGTTCTATCAGAGAGCGACTTTTTCGCCATAAAAAAGAAAAAAACTAAACAGTTAGCTTCAACTAATAAAGATCTGTTTGCGGAACAACTAGCGACTTTAAAAATTAATGATTATGTCATTCACAGAGACTATGGAGTAGGGGTTTATAAAGGCTTAGAAACGATTCAGGCAATGGACCAACAAAATGATTATCTAGTTATTTTGTATGAAGATAACGATAAAGTTTATGTACCAGTTTATAAGTTAAATCTAGTTCAAAAACACGCAGACTCCTCTTCTGGATTAAAAGTTGCGTCCCTTAAATCCAAAAAGTTTAATGAACTCAAAGCAAAAGCGCGTAATTCTGTTAAAAAACTCGCCTTTGATCTGTTACGTCTACAAGCCGAGAGAAAACTTGGGGGAGGATTTTCTTATTCACCACCCGATCATCTATTTAAAGAATTCGAACTCTCATTTGCCTTTGAAGAGACCCCTGATCAGTCTAAGGCCATCAACGATGTAATTGAAGACATGCAACAGCAATTTCCCATGGATCGACTCGTTTGTGGAGATGTCGGATTCGGTAAAACAGAAGTCGCCATGCGAGCAGCAATGATCGCTGTTTTAGATAAAAAGCAAGTTGTTATTCTTGTTCCCACTACTGTTTTGGCACTCCAGCATTTTCATTCTTTTAAAAAACGTTTCGAAAATTTTCCTGTAAATGTAGATTTTGTTTCAAGGTTTAAAACACCCAAGGAAAAAACTCAAACCCTTAGGAATGTTACAGAGGGAAAAGTTGATATTCTCATTGGTACCCATGCAGTTCTTTCCGATAAATTAGAGTTCCACGATTTGGGACTTTTAGTCATTGATGAAGAACACCGCTTTGGTGTTGCCCATAAAGAAAAATTAAAAGTTTTAAAGACGGGCATTGATGTCCTAACTATGACAGCAACCCCTATCCCCAGAACGCTTCAATTATCTTTTTTAGGAATCAGAGATTTATCTTTGATTCAAACTGCACCTCCTAGACGACAAGCGATAAAAACATATGTGATCAAACAAGATGACCTCACTCTCAAGTCCGCCATTGAAAAAGAGCTTTCCCGTGGCGGCCAAGTTTATTACGTTCACAATCGAGTGCACGATATTGAAGAGCATGAAATCTATCTTAAAAAACTTGTTCCGAAAGCTCGCATTAGTGTCACACATGGGCAAATGAATGAGCGTGAATTAGAGAAACGTATTAATGATTTTTATGATCATAAATCTGACATTTTACTGGCCACTACCATTATCGAATCAGGCATTGATATTCCTAATGCTAATACTATGATTATTGACCGCGCTGATACCTATGGTCTTGCACAACTTCATCAATTACGTGGGAGAATCGGAAGATCGGACCGCAAAGCCTATGCTTATTTCATGGTTCCAGAAAATCGAATTTTGAGTGAAAATTCTCAGCGCCGCCTTCAAGCCTTGCAGACCTATGCTGAAATGGGCGGTGGATTTTCCCTCGCTTCTTCTGATATGGAAATTAGGGGAGCTGGGGACATTCTTGGCGCTGAACAGTCGGGCCATATTGAAGGCATTGGCCTTGAGTTTTATATGGATCTTCTGCAGGAGGCAATTCAGGAAATTCGCGGAGAGCAAAAAGTTTCCGCCAAAAATATTGAAATTCAGGCACCTTTCTCTGCATATATACCCAATTCTTATATTCCCGATCATGCACTACGGTTGAAATATTATAAGCGCCTATCAAACTGCAATGACATGAACCGTTTGGAAGATATTATAGTGGAGATCACTGATGCTTTCGGATTAACGCCGCGTGAACTCGAAGCACTCTACTCAATTCTTCGCGCACGAATTTATTTTCAGGCCCTTGGTCTCAGGCAGATCAGAGTTTCTGCGGCACAGATTTCCCTGTTTTTTGATCTTGAAGTACTCAACCACAACACTCAACTAAGAGACAAAATGCTGGGCTTTTTCATGAATAAGCCCAAATTTTATAAGCTAAACCCTGATTCATCCGTCACATGCTTCTTTAAAGAGCCTGTTGGCCATCTTATGCTGCTGGAATTTGCGAAACATATTGCAGCAGAAATGGGCGTATGTTAACGTTTTTATTAGATTCGATTATCAAACCAGGGATGTGTATGAAGAAACTCTCAATTGTAGTTTTCGCGGCCATGATGGCCCTTCCAGTTTTTGCGCAAAAAGACGTGGTAGCAACTGTTAACGGGCGCAATATTACCAAAAAACAATTCGAAGATTATCATCTTCAAAATTTGAAATTTGTTGGTCAGAGAAAAATCACCAAGGAAGTTTCACTTCAAGATCTAATAAATCGTGAATTAGGAATTCAGAAAGCTAAGAAGACTGGATTAGACAAAGATCCAGAAGTGATTAATAAGCAGGAAGATATTCTATTCCACGCTCAAACGTCTAAAGATCTAGAAAATGAATTCAAAAAAATTGTTGTTTCAGATGAAGAAGTGAAAAAATATTACGAAGATAGTAAGGAGTACCGTTCAGCACATATTCTCTATCGTTTAAGAGCTGAGCCAACTCCTGATGAAGTAAAAGCTGCTTTTGCTCAAAGTACTGCGCTTTATGCTCAGCTACAAAAGAGCCCAGAGGATTTTGCTAAAATGGCGAACAAATTCTCTCAAACTTCAGCGGCACCAGTTGGTGGAGATCTGGGATTCCAACCACCGACACGTCTGGCCCCTGAATATTATGAAGCTATCAAAGGTCAAAAAGTTGGTTACATCACTAAACCAGTAAGAAGCCAGATGGGTTACCACATTATTAAGGTGCTTGGTGTTAAAAGTTACGATCAAATCGACAAAAACTTGTACAAGAAAATCATTTACGATAAAAAAAGAGACGCACTTATCGAGAACTATTTTAAGAATCTCGCTAAAGGTGCGGCAATTAAGACGAACCTTTAAAATTGAAGCTTAGTGAAAAAATCATTTCTGTTATTCTTTCTTGGTATAAACTTCGCTCTAACGAGCGGGGTTTATGCCGAGGACAAACTCCTCGATAAATTAGTCGCTGTTGTAAACACCAGGATCGTCTCTCTTTCAGAAATTGTACGTATGGAAGACACTCTTCCCGCAAGGAAAGAAGTTTCTCCAATGGTTTATAATGAAAGCAAGTACGATAAAAAACAGCTCCTTGATATCATCATCAAATCTTATATTATTCGCGACAAGATTAATGCTCAGGGATACGTCATCAACGATGACGCTGTGGAGTCTCGTATTAAAATGACTGAAGAGCGCTTAGGTCTTAAAAGAGCGGATCTTCTAAATTTTCTTAAAACTAAAAATCTTACCTATGAAGAGTATTTTGAAATCATCCGTGAAACGATGGAGTACAACGTATTTGCTTCCAAAATTATAGCTCCATTAATTTCTGTTACTGAACAAGAAATTAAAAATGAATATTACCGCCGCAATAGTTCAAATAATGCACTTTCGTTTAAATACAATCTGGTAGATTTTTATATTAAAGAATCTAGCCTTGTAGATAAAAACACAGATCGATTCCTGGTAGTCCTTAAGGATTACCAATTAACAGGTAAACTTCCTGAAGAGTACCGTGACCTTGAAACAAATAATTTAGACAATCTCAACGAAGACGCCCTTTCTAAAGAGCTAGGGACCATCCTGAAAGCAACTTCAGAGGGCTCATTTTCTAAAGCTTCGTCTATTGCAGGATATCTGCACATTTTTTACGTGCAAAAGAAAGATCTGGTCGAATCTCAAGATTTTGTAAAATTTAAAGAGCAAATTCAAAATGACATCTTCATGAGTAAGGGTAAATCAGTAACGAACAACTGGTTTGACCGTGAATATTCTAATTACTACATCAAGAACCTCTTATAAAAAAATGAAAGTTTATGTCACTCAGGGGCATGAGGAAGGTATCGGTTTAGAGGTCTTCTTCAAGACCTGCTTATTTCTAAATCCCGAGCAACTTTGGTCACTCAATCTTTTAAGTTATAAAAATGCTGTCACTGAAAGCCTGATTACACTCAGGCTGCCCTTTGAGATCTTCGATGACCATATCCAATTGGCCCACGCTAGTATCCCAGTCACATGGCTAGATACTGTAAATCATTCACAAAGTTTTTCCTCTCTTGAACTGGGTATGAAGTTAGCTGAAAGTGGGGGAGTCCTTTACACCTTGCCCACCTCCAAAGACCAATTCCCTGGCTTCGCGGGACACACAGAGTACTTTCGCCATTTTTATCGCAGACCTGAGCTAGGAATGTTTTTTTCGGCTAGTGGTATGCAAATGCTCTTGGTAACGGATCACGTAGCAATAAATCATCTCTCTGAGGTCCTGAGTGAAAAGAGAATCTATGAATGCATTGTCAACGCATTCACGACTCTAAAAGCGTGGGATTGGCCGACTAAAAAAATTTTAGTTTCTGGTTTAAACCCCCACGCCGGAGAGGGTGGACTGATTGGATCAGAAGATCAACGAATCACAGCAGTAGTTAAACAGATCCAAGACAAATTCAAAATTGATATTACGGGGCCTTTTCCGGGTGATACAATGCTAAATGAGAAAAGAAGCCCTGAAGACGTTTTAGTTTACCTCTATCACGACCAAGGTCTTGCTCTCTTCAAAGGGCTTCAAGGGTTTGTGGGTACAAATATTACGTTAGGATTACCTTATCCGCGTTTTAGTCCTGACCATGGAACCTCCTTTAATCTTTATGGGAAAAATGTAGCTGACTATAGAGGCTGCCAGTTTTCTTTGAATCAGGCGCTCTCACAGCTCACGAGGTTGATAAATGGACAAAATAATAGTCACAAAAGCCAAAGTACATAATCTAAAAAATATCGACGTTGAAATTCCCAGACATTCTCTTACTGTCATTACCGGTCCCTCTGGCTCTGGGAAGTCCTCGCTTGCATTTGATACGATCTATGCCGAGGGTCAGCGACGATACATGGAATCCCTCTCAAGTTACGCTCGTCAATTCATAGGCCAAATTGAAGCCCCGGAAGTTGAAAGTATAACGGGACTGTCTCCTGCAATTGCCATTGATCAAAAATCCACTACTAAAAATCCAAGATCTACCGTTGGAACGATCACTGAAATCTACGACTACCTTAGACTTCTCTATGCCCGCCTTGGTGAAGCCCATTGCCCAGAGACCGGTGAAAAAGTAGCTAAACAATCTCCCCAGCAAATCGTTGACCAGATTTCAAAATTTAAAAATGGCACTAAGCTCCAGCTACTTTCTCCCGTCATAAGAAACAAGAAAGGTGAAAACAAGGAAGAACTCGCCAAGTACCTCAGTATGGGATTTTCCAGGATTAGACTCAATGGAGAAATACTTAATCTAGACGACCAAGTTAGTGTCACTAAAACTAAATTTAATAACATCGACATCGTTGTCGACCGACTCGTGATGAAAGAAGGGATCTCCCCAAGGCTCACAGATTCAGTGGAGCACGCGCTTAAATTATCTGACGGTTATTTATTGGTGCTAGCCGATGATAAAGATTTTTTTTATAGTGAGCAAAATTATTCATTCAAATCGGGGAAAAGTTATCCTGATCTTGAACCCAGATTATTTTCCTTTAATTCTCCTTTAGGGGCTTGTCCGGTATGTAACGGATTAGGAATTTCTAAAACCTTTGATATTGATAGTTTAGTTTTAGATGAATCCATGAGCTTAACCGAAGGGGCAATGCCGATTCTTAAAAAGAATTCTTTTCTCATGCAAATGATTAAGTCCGTTGCAGCTGCAGAGAAAATTGACATAGAGAAACCATTTAATAAACTTTCAGAAAAATTTCTTAACATTTTGTATAATGGTAACGGCGATAAAGTTTATAACTATAAGTTTGAATCAGAAAACTCATCATGGAACTTCAAAAAAGAGTTTCCAGGAATTATTGCCTGGCTTGAGAAAAAGCACAACGAATCAGAATCGGAAAAGACTCGCCAAGATCTAGAAGAGTACATGATTATTAAGAAGTGCCCAGGTTGTAAGGGGAAAAAACTTAATCCATTTGCACTCGCGGCTACGATTCAGGATAAATCTATTATTGATGTATGTGATCTTCCGATCAATGAGGCATCTGAATTTTTCAAAAACCTCAAATTCACTGGCAACCAGGCAATCATTGCTCACAAAGTCTTAAAAGAGATTAATGACCGCTTGAAATTCTTATTAAATGTGGGTTTAAATTATCTGACTCTTAATCGAGACGCCATGACTCTTTCTGGAGGCGAATCTCAAAGAATACGACTGGCGACTCAGATCGGATCAGCATTATCAGGTGTGCTCTACGTATTGGATGAGCCAAGCATTGGTCTTCATCAGCGTGATAATGAAAAACTTATTCAAACGTTAATCAATCTTAGAGATATTGGAAACACTGTCCTTGTGGTTGAGCACGACGAAGAAACCATGTTAGCATCCGACTATCTTATCGATATGGGTCCATATGCTGGGCTTCACGGTGGTGAAGTGGTAGCGGCCGGAACTCCAGCCGAAGTGATGAAAAACAACAAGTCCATCACTGGGAAGTATCTTTCAGGGATTAAAAAGATATCTGTCCCTGAAAAACGCAGAAAACTTGATCAGTATATTATTTTAAATAAGGCACGTGAGAATAATTTAAAAGACGTCACCTTTAAGCTTCCGCTTTTTGGAATGACTTGTGTCACAGGTGTCTCTGGCTCTGGTAAATCAACTCTCGTGCATAAGGTTTTAATTCCCGCTATAAAAAATTATCTCTCACGCGGCAAAAGAGGCAGCTCCGCTAATTACCAATCCGTTACGGGCGTGGATAAAATTCAAGGGATTATTGAATTGGACCAGTCCCCAATTGGAAGAACACCTCATTCTAATCCTGCAACCTATACCGGTCTCTTTGATGACATACGCAATATTTTTTCTATGACCAATGAATCAAAAATTCGGGGCTATAAACCAGGACGTTTTTCTTTTAACGTGAAGGGTGGAAGATGTGAAAGCTGCGAAGGTAATGGTCTATTAAAAATTGAAATGCATTTTTTACCTGATGTTTATGTGACTTGTTCAGAATGTGGGGGCTCTCGTTATAATAATGAAACTCTTTCTATCCTTTATCGTGGGAAAAATATCGCAGATGTCTTGGCGATGAGTATTGAAGAGGCAGCTCCTTTTTTTGAAAATCACCCTAAAGTAAATCGCGCCCTAAAAGTGATGAATGATGTTGGTCTTGGGTATATTAAATTAGGTCAACCGGCCACCACACTCTCTGGTGGCGAAGCTCAAAGACTTAAACTTTCGCGTGAGCTCTCTAAATCAACCAAGGGCTCAACTCTCTATGTCCTGGATGAACCTACGACGGGTTTGCATTTTGAGGACATTAATATTTTGTTAATTGCTTTAAATAAGCTTGTTGATAACGGTCACTCCCTCTTGGTAATCGAGCATAATCTCGACGTCATTAAAACGGCTGACTGGATTATTGATCTTGGACCTGATGGGGGGAAATACGGCGGGGAGATTGTGGCTGAAGGTACGCCCGAGACAGTTGCAAAAGTTAATGGGTCTTATACTGGTCATTATCTCGCAAAATCTCTTAAAGCAAAGTAATAACACTAAAGCCCTCGCAAGAGGGCTTTAGTGTTATTACTTATCCCACCATCGATCATTAATGTCTTGTTCGGTCAGCTTATGACAATAAAGCTGATTCAATTTTTCATCATAACCAGGAAATTCTCTATTCGTAACCTGTATTAATAACCGTTTTAATAGTGTGCCATTCGCACCAGGTTCTATATCCACGACTAAAGTCATATGATGCGACAATATTCTATCGTTAGTACTTATGACTTCAAGAGTTGTTGTAAATTCTGATTCGTCTTCAGATGTAGTTGTTTCCAAGTCAAAATTTATATCGTCACAATAATCCAAAACAGCTTTTTGCTCAGTATAAACCATAGTGCCATTTAGCATCGTAAAATTAAGCTCACAGCTTTCACTATTAGGGATTTTTGACAGGTAGAATGAATTCCCGGTAGTTATATTATTCGTTGTGTGATTTGGATTTGAAGCCGAACAAGAATAATCTCCCACTTTTGGATTTAGATTAATTTTTCCAAAATCATAGTTGTCAGCGAAAAATCTTGCGACCGTTCTTCGAGCACGAGATGATTTTTCAGCACCAGCATTTCTTTCATAAAACCAAATAAGTTCATGCATAAGTAGACCCGCCCTAGAGGTTTCAGTAAGGCGGTCCCAAAAATCTTTAACAACAAAAATCCGGCTCATTCCCTGAAAATTTACCACTTGTTCAATTTTACAGTTTGCTGGAATAAAGATTTCACTAGAATCATCAACTGGATTTAATCTCACTCCAGTAGGAAGAAATTTAAATCCCTTTAAAACCATGTCACCATATTCCATCATTCTAAGAATACTTTTAGATGCAGCTTTTTTAATTGTTTCTTTATAGATCTCTTTAAAGTCACCGTGTTGTTCTGGAAGATTATATCCCTCTAAAAGACGGCCTTCAAAAAAATCCAAAAGTTCGACTGACTCGATTACTTTTTGATTTGCATCTACGTAACAAACAACGCCACGTCCTCCGCCACCATCTGTTCCTCCGCCTAGACCTGCCTGAGCAAAGACCGAACTAGAAAGTATTAAAACCGTTACATAAAACAACAGACACTTTTTCATTATCAACTCCGTTTGAGATAAGGCTAGGGTCATTAAATAAATATGGCAAACAACATAAGCTTGCTTTGTTTACAACTAGGCTAATTAAACTCTTTTCTCCGTGTATTTATAGGTCTAAATTATTAAAACGAGGGCTTTATTGTTATCAATTATGCTAACAATGATGGTTTAAGACTATGATTTTTATGACATTATGTTACAAGGAATTTATCAACCAATATTTCGATTCTTTGCCCAAAAATGGACGTGGGCAGTACAAAAAGCTTTCAGAGTATTTATCTATAAGCACTGTGATTGTTTCTCAAACACTGAAAGGAGATCGCGAATTTACCTCTGAAAATGCATTTAAAACTACAAAATTTTTAAAACTTAATCCTCTTGAAACAAAGTATTTCCTAAAATTGGTCGAATACAAAAAATCCAGTCATCATGAACTTAAAAATTTCTTTTTAGAAGAACTCAAACACCTTCAAAAAGAATCTAAAAAAGTTAAAAGCAGCTACTCCAATACTGAAGAACTAAAAGACGAAGATAAATTCCAGTTTTATTCAGATCGCTATTATAGCTCTATTCGCATGGCCAGTTCCCTGCCTCATTTAAAATCAGTACAAGATTTTGCAAAGTTTTTCAATCTCGCGGAAGACAAGGCAGAAAAAATCTTAAGCTTCTTAC
>JFJP01002035.1_pt1 | contig 22146 bp, 26 predicted proteins | sample 431651 | NCBI WGS metagenome assembly JFJP01 (sample SAMN02602958, study PRJNA72255) | Microbial mat metagenome, whole genome shotgun sequencing project. | biome: fresh water; feature: sink hole; material: water; isolation source: purple microbial (photo- and chemosynthetic) mats found in...
TTGGGCAAACAAGGTTTTGTGGTTGCCCGACGCACCGTAGCCAAGTACCGGGAGTTGTTGAATATTCCTCCCGCCAACCAGCGCAAGTCGAATTGACGGGCGCATTACAGAAGGAGCGTTTGTATGAACCTCACTATCACTGGTCATCATCTCGATATCACCCCCGCCATTCGTGGTTATATCGAAGACAAGATAGGAAGAATCAAGCGGCATTTCGATCAAGTCATTGATGTGTCAGTTATTTTGACCGTCGAAAAATTGAAGCACAAAGCCGAGGTCAATTTGCATTTGCGCGGCAAGGATATTTACGTCGAGGCGATTGACGCCGACATGTATGCGGCCATCGACGCGTTGGTCGATAAACTCGACCGTCAGGTAGTCAAGCACAAAGAGAAATCAGGTGATGTGCATCGTGCCTCCGGCGGCGTCAAAGGACAAAACGCCGAGTTGGGCGGCGAAGTCGATTAATTGATCAGTCTCTAAAGGCAGATGCCAAATATGCGAAAAGAAGCGTCCTTGTGGGTGCTGATTTTCGATTTTGACGGCATCTGCCGTTCAATCGTTGCCTGAAACAATGTCCTCGTACCCATGAATCTCATCTCCCCATTGCTGCAGCCTGCCAATGTTCTGGCCGCTTTTGAAACTACCAGCAAGAAGCGTTTGTTCGAACATGCTGGACAGTTATTCATGAATAGCTATGCAGTGCCTTCCGCCGAAGTGTTTGAAAGTCTTTTTGCACGTGAAAAGCTGGGGTCGACCGCCCTGGGATATGGCATTGCTATCCCGCATGGTCGAATCAAACATCTTAAACAGACCGCATGTGCGTTTATTCGGTTGAAGGAAGCAATCAATTTCGACGCCCCGGATAATCAACCGGTCGACCTGGTTTTTGTTTTGCTGGCGCCGGCAGCGGCCTCCGACATCCATTTGCAGATTCTCGGCGAACTGGCCGCCATGTTTTCCGACGAGACCTTTCGCGCCAGACTTCGCGCAGCTGCGGACAGTATCGAATTGCACCGCCTGATTACCGAGTGGACGCCTTGAGATCCGCTCGATGCAGCCTTTGATGGTCATTCCAGAACACCAGATTACGCAACACCCGATCACGGTCGAGGCGTTGTTCCGTCAGGTCAGTGAGCGTTTGCAGCTTTCCTGGATTGCCGGCCAGGCCGGTGGTGGCAAGCTGCTAACCTCGGATACGGTGCAAAAGCCGACCTTGGCCCTGTTCGGACACACCAATTTTGTACATCCGAATCGGTTGCAAGTGCTGGGTTGCGCGGAAATGGATTATTTGCGCAATCTGTCGCCCGAAAATCTGAAGGCGGCAGTAGAAAATCTTTTCTGCAACGAGATTGCGGCGGTCATTATCGCCAATGGCGAAATCGTGCCTTCCATCATGATCGACCGCGCCGAGCATAACGCCACGCCGCTGCTCACCTCGCCCGAGCCTGGCCCGCAGTTGATGCGCGTGCTCTCGCACATGATGACCTTGGCGCTTGCCCCTTCGACCATTCTGCATGGCGTATTCCTGGAAGTCTCCGGCCTCGGCGTTCTGATTACCGGCGAACCTTCTGCCGGTAAAAGTGAACTGGCATTGGAACTCATCACCCGCGGACATCGCTTGATTGCCGATGACGCGCTGGAAGTCTTCGCCGTCTCGCCCGATACCCTGGAAGGACGCTGCCCGAATTTATTGCTTGATTTCATGGAAGTCCGCGGTCTGGGCGTATTAAATGTTCGCCGCCTGTTTGGTGATGCGGCGGTTAAGCAGAAAAAGAATCTCAAACTTATCGTGCATCTTGCCCCGGTGCATGAGTTTGCCGACAAATGGCAAGAGGTCGATCGCCTCAATATGCTCGCCAGCAATAGCAATATTCTCGGCGTTGATATTCCCGAAGTCAGAATACCCGTCGCGGTGGGCCGCAACTTGGCCGTGCTGGTTGAAGTGGCGGTGCGCAATCATATTTTGAGATTACGCGGTTTCAATTCCGCACAAGAATTCGCTGAGCGTCATCGCGCCGCCATCCAGGCGGGAGACGAGTAAGCCGTCATGCGTCTGGTCGTCATCAGCGGGTTGTCCGGTTCGGGTAAAAGCGTCGCCCTCAAGGTGCTCGAAGATACCGGTTTCTACTGCGTCGACAACCTGCCTGCCGCGCTACTCCCCGAGACCGTCGAATATCTGCGTCTGTCTGGCGTAAGCGAAGTCGCAATCAGCATTGATGCGCGCAGTGGCGCCGGCTTGCCTGGTCTGCCGAACGATCTTGACCGTCTGCGCCAACGCATGGATTTGCGCGTCCTTTTCCTTACCGCCAAGGATGAGACGCTGGTCAAGCGCTTCTCTGAAACGCGACGGCGACATCCCCTCGCCACGGGTGATCGTTCGCTCGAAGAATGCATACGCGCCGAACGTGAAATGCTGGAACAGATATCCGCCAACAGCCATCTGATGGATACCAGCGAACTATCCGCCAACAGTTTGCGCGCCTGGATCAAGGACGTGCTGAATTTGCATAACGCCAGTTTTACCCTGGTATTCGAGTCTTTTGGCTTCAAGCATGGCATTCCAATGGATGCCGATCTGGTGTTCGACGTGCGCTGTTTGCCGAATCCGCATTACGATCCCGGCCTCAGGCCGCTGACCGGGCGCGATGGGCCAGTGATCGCTTTTCTCCAATCGGAGGCGATGGTGCGCTCGATGCTGGATGATATTCACGCCTACATCGCCAAATGGTTGCCTGCTTACATCAAGGACAACCGTAATTATTTTACCGTTGGCCTCGGCTGCACTGGCGGACAGCATCGTTCAGTCTACTTCGCTGAAACACTGGCGGACCTTTTTCGCGATCAACAACAGGTTCTGATTCGGCATCGGGAATTGACCTGAGGTGAAAATGAAGGTTTTGCGTGTGCCTTCTGCGCGCCCGATTCATCCGGCATCAAGCGGATACCCCTCGTTGCGCCTGGGTGACTGGTTGCTGGCGGGTATCGGTCTGGTGTTGATTGTCGCGCTCTGGATGCGGCAGTCCGGTAGTCTGGATGGGCATGTCATCATCCGTTTGAATGGTCAGATTTTTCAGCAAGCCAGCTTGCGTTTGAACCGCGACATCGAAGTGCTTGGTCCGCTCGGGGTAAGCCGAATCGAAATCCGCGCCGGCCGCGTTCGAATCGCCGCCGACCCCAGTCCGCGTCAGCTTTGTGTCCGCCAAGGCTGGATTCCACCTGGCGGCGCGGCGGTCTGTCTGCCGAATCGTGTCAGTGTGGAAAACGCCGCAGCGGGTTATGACACCCTCAACTATTGAGCTTTTAACCAGCGCGGAAGATCGGCGCATTGCTGGTCTGGCTGCCGCCGCCATCGGGCTGACCTTGGCGGAAGCCGCCATCCCTTTGCCGATTCCGGGTATCAAACCGGGGCTGGCCAATATCGTCACGCTGGTTGTGCTTTACCGCTATGGCTGGCGCACCGCAGCTTGGGTCGCCGGGTTGCGCATTGTTGCCGGCGCTTTGGCGTTGGGCCAGTTTTTGACGCCTGCTTTTATGCTCAGTCTGGCTGGCGGTGCGACAAGCTTGGCCGTGTTAGCCGCCGCCATGCATTTGCCACCGCGCTGGTTTGGTCCGGTCGCGCTTTCGCTACTGGCTGCTTTCGCCCATATTGGCGCCCAGTTGTGGGTGGTCGACGTCTGGTTGCTTCCGGGCGCCAGTATTTTAGGTTTGCTGCCGTTATTTCTCGCTGCGGCCTGGATAACCGGTTTAGCCAATGGTCTGGCAACCGGCTATCTGCTCAAATCCAACCCTCAACCAGAGGAAGATTTTCCATGAAACGCATCACCCTCGCCCTCACTGGGGCTTCCGGCATGGCTTACGGTTTGCGTCTGCTGGAATGTCTTCTGCGCGCCAGTTGCCAAGTCGATCTGCTACTGTCGCAAGCCGCGCGCATTGTCGCCAAACAGGAGCTTGACCTGCAATTGCCGAGCGGCAATGCACAACTGGTTGAGTTTTTCGATGCGCGTTTCCATGGGCACAGCGGCAAGTTGGCGGCTTATGGCAAAGAAGAATGGTTTGCCCCGGCGGCTTCCGGTTCAAATCCGGCCGACGCGATGGTGATCTGCCCGTGCACCATGGGCAGTCTTGCCGCCATTGCACATGGTCTGGCCGACAATTTGATCGAACGCGCCGCCGATGTGATCCTGAAAGAAAAGCGTCCGCTGATTCTGGTCGCCCGGGAAACACCATTTTCTTTGATTCACTTGCGCAACATGACCGCGCTGGCGGAGGCCGGCGCAACTATTTTGCCGGCTAACCCCGGTTTTTATCATCGGCCGCAAAATGTCGACCAAGTGATCGACTTCATCGTCGCCCGGGTGCTTGATCAACTCCATATTGCCCATCACCTGATGCCGCGTTGGGGCGGTTTGCCGGCTTGAATCCCTAAGTATCGTTGTTATCGGGCCGCCCCCAAGGGGCGCGCCAGCGGTGGTTCGACTTCTACCCGGTTACGGCCGTTTGCTTTGGCGCGGTAAAGCGCCTGGTCGGCCCGGGCCAGGATGACATCGGTGCTGGGATCGTGGCGCATGAACGTGGCAACCCCGATGCTGAACGTCACTGCGATTTCTTTTGCCTGCAAGCGTGCCGGTTGCGCTGCCGCGACGTGGCGGATGCGTTCGGCGAATTCATAAGCGCCGATGCTGTCGGTGTCGGGCAGCAGAATGCCGAATTCCTCGCCGCCGAGGCGGCCAAGAAGATCGATATTGCGCAAGCTGGACTGGATGACTTTGGCGTAATGTTTGAGTACGGCATCACCCGCCGCGTGACCATGATTGTCATTCACTTGTTTGAACCAATCGAGGTCAAGCATCAATAGTGCGGTCGGCGTGCCATGCCGTAGATGGCGAGCTAACGCCAGGATCATTTGTTCCAGAAACTGGCGACGATTGGCGAGGCCGGTGAGTGCATCGGTGGCGGCAAGGTGGCGCAGTTTCTTTTCCATGCGTTTGTGCGTGGAAATGTTGTGCAGCACGCAATGTGTCTTTTTGAATGCGCCCTGGTTGTCCCGCTCGACCAGTCCGTCGACCGAGACGCTGACAATGCTGCGGTCGCAATGCAACAAATCGTATTCGACTTTGCTGGTGGATCCGATGCTTAAAAATTCGCTGAAGCGTTGTTGCAGAAGTGCATCCTGGCCAGGTGCCAGAAAATCGTTGATGAAACGTCCAATTACCGCCTCGCGCTGATAGCCCAATTGCTTGAGCCAGGCCGGGTTGACTTCGATGATACGGCCGGTGATGTCGAGAGACTGGTAAGCGACTGGCGCATGTTCATAAAACAGTCGAAATTTTGCTTCACTCTCGCGCAATTTGCGTTCTGCATTTTTGCGCGCACTGATGTCGTGCTTGACGGCTATGTAATGACTGACTTTGTCGCCTACCGCACACACCGGGGTGATGGTGATTTCTTCATCATAGTGACCACCATCTTTGCGCTTGTTGATCAGTTCGCCGCGCCAGACTTCTCCGTTCAGAATGGTCTTCCACATTTGTTGATAGACCTGTGGATCCTGCAGACCGGATTTGACCAATTCGGCCGGTTTACAGCCAATAGACTCGTCTAGGGGGTATCCGGTCAGCGTTGAAAAGGCAGTATTGGCCCACAGAATGCGCGGCTCGGCATCGGTTATGACGATCGCATTGGCGGCGGCATCGAGTGCTTGAATCAGAATAGCCTGGAGCGGAAGCTGGGTCACGGCGTCAAAGACCTGGAATATCGAAGATTGTATGCCCACTCATTATCGTTACTTTAGGGCTGGATTAAGGTAATGCCTTCCCTAAAATGGTGCGCCTTTTCGCGGGCTGCTGGCAACTTAAATTTTTGTTGCTAGGAGACTAGCGCACTAGCGCAGCCTGATTCTGCGATCCGCACTATCAACGCCATCATAAATCCGGGTATAGCCGCCGATGCCCATCAGTATTCGTACCAGGCCGTAGGCAACCCAGGAGACGAAGCGGGTATGCCAGGGAATGCGTTGCCAGGCGCGGTAGTGAATCTGGTGCGCGCCGCGTTGCAAGGCCGATTCCAGGCTCGTCCTCAGTTGCGCGGCAAAGCTGCGATCGTGCGCGATCAGATTCGCTTCGCGGGACAGCAATAAACTGAACGGGTCGATATTGCTGGAGCCGACTGTCGCCCAGGTGTCGTCAATGATGGCGACTTTGGCGTGCAGTTCGGTAGCGTGGTACTCGTAAAGCATCACCCCGTTATCGAGGAAATGCCGATACAGCGCGCGCGCCGCAAATTGGTACAGCGGGTGGTCGGAGTGACCCTGCACGATCAGTCGCACCCGCACGCCACGCCGAGCTGCGGCAATCAACGCATGGCGAAAACGAAGTCCAGGCAGAAAGTAGGCGTTGGCGATGAGTATTTCATTACGGGCGCGACGAATCGCGCGCAGGTATGCCGCTTCTATGGTGCGGCGTTGGCGCACGTTGTCGCGGGTCACGAACGCCCCGCGTTGGTTTCCGACAGCATCGGTACAGGCTTTCAACCAGACCTCTTCAGCACGGTGCAGGCCGAGCCGGCTCCAGACAACGCGTTGCCACAAGCGATGCACAGCGATGTGCATGTCGGCCACCAGTGGGCCTTCGATTTTTACGGCGTAATCTTGGCGCGGGGCGCCCAGGTCGCGGCCATGCAGATCATCGATGATGTTGATGCCACCAACGAATCCGATACGGGCATCGATTACCGCCAATTTTCGGTGCATGCGGCGTAATCGGTGGCGGCGTAAACCTAGTCGGCCACGTTCCGGGCGAAAAAACAGGACGACGACGCCCGCACTGCGCAGCGCTTGCAGGCTGCCGGCATCAAACTCGCGAGAGCCGAAGCCATCCAGCAACAGTCGCGTCTCGATGCCCCTTCTGGCGGCGCGCATGAGGGCTTCAGCAATTCGATTACCGGTATCGTCGGCGAAGAAAATATAGCTTTCCAAGTGGATTTCGCGCAGCGCCGAATCTAACGCGGCAATCAGCGCGGGGAAATATTCGCTCCCGTTTTCCAGCAGGGTCAGACGATTGCCACCCTTGATCATCCCGGCTAGCTTGATGTTGTGAGGTCAGGCCAGCGGCCGCAATTGCGCCGTCAAAGCGGCGTGGTCGGACAGTCGCCGCCAGCGTTGGCCGTGCAGCACCTGCGCCGAGGCAATGCCGAAACCCCGAACATAAATGCGGTCCAGCGATAGAAATGGCAGCGCTGCGGGAAAGCTCCTGGCATGGTGGCCGTGATGGGATTCAAACACTTCTTTCAGCCCAAGTACTTCTGCCAGGTATGCACTGCTGCGTTGCCGCCAATCGTTGAAATCGCCGGCGATGATCAGCGGCGCGTCGTCAGGCACCATGCGGCGGATGCGTTCGCCGAGTTGATGAATCTGCTTGCGGCGTCCGGATTCATTCAATGCCAGATGCAGGCATATTGCGTGCAGGGGTTGTCGCAGTCCGGGGGCGTCGAGTTCGCAATGCAGCAAGCCGCGACTTTCAAACGGGTGCGCCGAGATGTCGACGTTCTCCCAGCGCAGGATGGGATACCGTGAAAGGATGGCATTGCCATGATGGCCATGTTCATAAACCGAGTTCTTGCCATAGGCGAATTCGTTCCAGAGATCGCCGGCAATAAATTCGTGTTGTGGCATGGTGGGCCAACTCTCGAATTTGTGCGCGCCATGCGCATGATGACCTTGTACTTCTTGTAGAAAAACGATGTCGGCATTGATGCCGATCAGGCTTTCTCGCACGTCGTGCAGCACCATGCGCCGATTGAAAAAAGAAAGGCCTTTGTGGATGTTGTAGCTGGCAATGCTGAGTGGTGGGCTCATGTTGAGCGCGGTCAATGCGACTTTTCAGGAGCGTCGGCTTCAGGCTTCGCTTCTGCCTTGCTGTCAGCCTTATCAGACTTGCTTTCATCCGCTTCGGTTTCCGCATCGCCGGTTTTCTTCTTTTTCGGCTTTGCCGGGGCGGGTGGGTCTATGGGAATGATTGGCGTCACAACCTGCATATTGTTTTTGGCCATGTACTCGTTCATTTCTTTCCAGCCGGTATAAATGTAGGACTTGGATGCATCTTTGTTGAGGCGATAGCAATCTTCCAATCCACGTCCGGCATGGCGGCAGGCGCTGCCGATTGCTTTGCCTTCGGCTTCAAGTCTTGCCGGATCGGGAAAGCCGGCGCGTTCGGAAATCTGGTCGCAGCCGGATAGCATCGCTGCAACCAGCAACAGCCAGAACACCGTCCAGGGGTGAGGTTTGGGCATGCGCATCTTGATGTCGCTAGCGGGAATAGTAGGGTGATTTTCTGACTTCGCGGGCGCGACGCTCGGCTTCTCGCCCAACCGCCTCGAAGCGGCTCCGCACTTCATCTTCAACAAAGTAGCCCGAGCCAATCGGAGGAATTGGGCTGATCGGAATGATATGCGCCCGATAAGTCAGCGTAACCGGCGCTTTGTCGCCAATGATGCGCCACTCGCCGGACATGGAAACCAGTTTTCCAGTTACCGCGCGGAAGCGAATTGAACTTTTCGGCGTTTCTTCCATGGCCAGAACAACCTGATCGGGCATGACAAAAGCGAACATGCCCGCATCGGCGATTTGCTCGACTCTCTTCGGCGCGCCGGGGGCAGAGATGACCCGACTGGACACCATGTCGGGAATGAATGTCGCCAGACGGTTATAGTCGGTGAGGGTCTCCCACAGCGTATGCGGGTCGGTTTGCAAGACTTGCGAGGCTTCCACCTTGACGCCGGATAATCCGGTCTTGGCATTCACTCGCGCCTCGCTTGCATGAACATTTGGCGCTACCAGCAACAGCAAGAAAATCACCGATAAAGTGCGCCTCATTGCTTGATCCTTTTTATTTCACGGGAAAATGCATCGACCCAGGTTCGCACTTGTTGCTCAGCGATCAAGACCGCCATCGGTGGCGGGAAGGGCGTTTTTGTGATGTCCATGCGCATACGATAAGTCAGTCCGAGTTGTTTTCCGGGTTGAATGTTCCACTCACCTTGCACATCCTTCAATGGTCCGCTGACAAAGAGTATTTTGATGCTGTCTGGCACGCCATCGCGCTTGATTTCTTCTACCTGAATGACCCCTTGGAAGGGCATCTCGAACTGGTCGCTGGTGATCATGCCGCGTTGTTCGATCAGTTTGAAGTTATTGCGTTGTTGCAGAATTCGGTTGCTGTGAATGCCGGGCACGAATTCCGGAAAGCGCGTGTAGTCAGTCAAAATCGCCCAAGCGGCTACACGTGTCACCGGCGCGCTAACCGTGCCCTCCACCGTAAGAAAGTTGCCTTCCTGATGTATGCGGGTTTGCCCGACGGTCTGCGCCTCGACCATAGGGACGGGCAACAGTAACAGTCCAGCGAGAAGTAAAGTTTTGAGCTGCGATTTCACTTTGATCGTTAATATCTGATTTGCGAGCGAGTCCGGCGTGCGGACCAACGGAATTGCAAAAAGCCGACTAATTCGAAAGCTACCAACTTACGCACACTCGAAGTATATCCATGCCGCAGATTTTTCGTTCTCATCGTCTGACAGACTTTGTACTTGTAACCATTTTGTTGCTCGGCGCATGGGCTTATTACGCCATGCCGCGAGCGCAATATCCCGAGGTCAATCTCAACTGGGTGGCTGTCGCGGTAGTCTGGCCCGGGGCGACGGCGCAGGATGTGGAGCGTGAAATTACCCGGCCACTGGAGGTGGCTGCTCGCCGGGTCAGCGATGTGCGCTTGGTCGCAGCGACCTCGCGCGATCATGTCGCTACCCTTCTGGTGCGTTTTCAGGATCTCGATCACACCCGATTCGAACGTCGGCTGGCGGCGCTGGATCGAGAAATTCGACAGGCATCCTCAGAATTTCCAAAAGAGGCCCGCCCCCCGCAGGTGATTGAACTCACTTCGTCGAATTTCTTTCCTACCGCGATGGTGGTAGTGAGTAGCGGTGAGTCTGGCGGTTCGGCGGAAGGGCGGGTGTGCGATCTGGCCGAGGCGACGCGCGACAAGCTGGAAAAACTGCCTGGGGTGGGCCGCGTTTGGTCGTATGGCTTGCGCAGCCGCCAACTGGTGGTCAACTTCGATCCGGCCGAGATACAGAAACAAGGCGTTTCGCTGGAAGACTTGACCCGCGTTGTCGCCGAACAGACCCGCAGCTTGCCCGCCGGCATGGCCGATATTTCCGGGCGGCGCTATGCCATGCGCGTGGAGGGGCTGAACGCCAATCCGGATTTTCTCGCCGAATTGCCGATCGTCGGCGCGGATGGTCGCATATTGCAAGTGGGTGAAATTGCGCGCGTTGCCACCAGCATTGCGCCGGCGCGTGAGTTGGTCAGCCTGGATGGCAAGCCGGCGGTGCTGCTGTCGGTGATCAAGCGCGAGAACGTCAATACGCTGGAACTCACCGATGCCGTGCATGCTTTGGTGCATGACACCAATCAGACCTTCGACGCGCAGATTCTGACTTTGCTTGACGACCAAAGCGCGACAACGCGCGAGGCGATCGGGGTGATGGAAGCCAATGCCCTGTTCGGACTCATTGTGGTGTTGCTGGTGACCTGGTTTTTCCTCGGCCATCGCCTTGCCCTGCTGACCAGCATCGGCGTGCCATTCGCGCTGGCTGGAATGTTTCTGGCGTTGTATCTGATGGGCCAAACCCTGAATGTCTCGGTGTTGCTGGGGGTTGCCATCGTGCTTGGTATTCCGCTCGATGACGCGGTGGTGGTGGCCGAAGCGATTCGCTTGCGTCTGGCCAGAGGCATGCAGCGTGGCGAGGCGGTGACGGCGGCGTTGAAGGAAGTCGCTCGGCCGGTGACAGCTTCAATTTTTGCGACCTGTTTGGCGTTTGCGCCATTGCTGCTGCTGCCGGGCTTGATGGGGCGATTCATGTTTGTGACGCCGTTGGCGGTGATTCTGACCCTGTTGTGCAGTCTGGCCGCTTCATTGTGGATCTTGCCGCGCCATGCTGTGGCCTGGGGCGGCAGCGCTGATGTCGGCGCTTGGCGCGATGTTTTTGCGCGACGGCTGCGCGGCTTTTACGGCAACGGGCTGCTCTGGACGATGCGCCATCCGGCGCCGGTGTTCGCGGTATTTACCAGCGTTTTTTTGCTCGCTGGCGCATCGCTGGCGCTGGAGTGGGTGAAGCCGCGTTGGTTTGCTTCCGACCCGCTGCGAGTATTCAACGTCAATGTTCAAATGCCGCCGGCCAGCAACCTGGAAACCACGCTGGCCGCCGCGCGTGAACTGGAACTGGCGGCCAAGCGCATCGCCCGGCCGGGCGAAATCAATGCCACGCTAGCGATGGCCGGTCTGCAATTCACACCCAGCGAGATGGTGATTGGTGAACAAATGGGCCAGATCACCATCAGTCTGGCGCCGGAATCGGTCAGTGGCCGCAGCGTTGCCGACTATGTTGCAGCGTTGCGGCCGGCGCTGCACGCGGCCGGCGCCGAGAGCATCTCGGTGCAAGTGCTTTCCGCCGATCTGCCGATGCTGTCGAGTCTGTCGCTGCGCCTTACCGGCGCGTCGCTGGATCGACTCGCCGAAGCCGCGCGCGAACTGCGTGTTGCCTTGGCGGAAGTTCCTGGTTTCAGCGATATGAACGACGATGCCGGTTTCAGTCAGCCGCGCCTGACGCTGCGCGTGGACGCGCCCGCCGCAGCGCGTGCCGGTCTTGATCCCTTCAAGCTGGCGGCGCTGGTGCGCCTGCACTTCGAAGGCATCGGCGTCGGCAAGGTCAATGATGGCGATATAACGCTGGAAGTTGTGGTGCGCGGCCAGCCGATGAATCAGGCCGATGTGCAACACTGGCTGGCGAAGCCGTGGCAGTTGCCGGATGGGCGCACAGTCAATCCACGTGATCTGTTCAAGATCACGATGGAATCAACACCGGGCGAACTGCGTCGAGTCAACGGTGAACGGGCCATTACGCTGCATGCCGGATTCGATCAGGACAAGATCACCGCGCGTCTGGCGGTAGCGGCAGTGGATGCAGCCTGGGGGCGGATTGCACCGCGCTATGCCGGGGTCAGCCTGCAGCAAGGCGGTGAACTGGACGACGTGAAAGCCAGCTTGCACGATCTGCTCGCCTTCATGGTGTTGGGTTTTGTCCTCATGTATGCATTGCTGGCGGTGCAATTCGGGCGGCTGATCTTGCCACTGGTCATCCTCGCCACCACGCCGATGGCGCTGGCTGGGGTGGTTCTTGGTCTGCTGGCTTCCGCCATGCCGATCACGCTGTACACCCTGTATGGTTGTGTCGCGCTGTCTGGTGTCGCGGTCAATGCGTCCATCGTTCTGGTATCGGCCGGCGAAGACCGCCTCGCGCGCGGCCAATCTCCGTTTGCGGCCGCGTTCTATGCTGGCCGGCGGCGGTTGGTGCCGATCATCATCACGACTTTGACGGTAATTGGCGGCCTGGTTTCGCTCGCCTTCGGCTGGGGCGGTGACTCGCTGCTGTGGGGGCCGCTGGCGGCCAGCATCATCTGGGGCCTGGCCGTCGCTACCCCGCTGACGTTGTTTGTGACACCACTGATGCACGGCTGGCTGATGCGCAAACGGCTTGCAGTGATCAGTCCCGCAACAACGTAACCGTTGACTCGCCGCCGAGTTTCGCAATCTCGAAGCGGACTTCGCAGTATTCGTTGACTTCATGCTGGGTGGTTGGGTCATCGGCGCAACTACAGCCGGCGATGATGCCGGTATAAAACAAGCCGGCTTTGACCTGGATGGTATCCGGTGTTTCGCTGCTGTTCAGAATCGTGACCCCGATATTCGCCCCGTTGGCGCTGCTGGAATGCGCCAGCCCCTGTTGCAAGGGCAGCAGATCGGGGTTCATTCGTTTGACTTCAGCCTTGAAAACATCGTTGAAATCCGTGCTTTGCCAAGCGGCGAGCGATTCTGTCAGCAGCATGTCTGTGTCCGCTCCAGCAGGTTTCATACGGACAGCTTGCGTGTCACATTGACGACATCGGTCGCCAACTCGGTCACCCGGCGCAGTGCGGCAGCATCCAGCAGTTCGCCCGCGTTGCTGAACGCCTTGTCCGCATTGGGCACGGCAACTTTTTTCGGCAGCACCATCGCGCCTAGCGTGGTAAGCACGCGTTCGAGATGATCCAGACCTTGCAATCCGCCGAGCCCGCCCGGCGATGCCGCCATGATGCCGGCAACTTTGCCGGTGAACGGGTTGCCGCCTTTGACGCGCGGCGTGCGCGAGACCCAATCCAGCGTGTTCTTCAGCAGCGCGGAAATGCTGTGGTTGTGTTCCGGCGAGGCAATCATCAGCCCGGCATGCTCGGCAATGATGGTCTGCAACTTGAAAGCGTTCTCCGGTGGGCCGTTCTCCGCCTCGATCTCGCCGCTCAGCAGCGGCATCGGGTAATCGGCCAGCTCCAACAGAGTGGCTTCCCCGCCGGCGGTATTGACCGCGTTTGCCGCAGCCTGCGCGAGTTTGCGATTGACTGAATCAAGGCGGCTGCTGCCGGCAAAAATGAGAATTTTCATGTGGGTAGGTTCCAGGTTCTGGTTGATATCAGGTTGTGATTGAAGCACAAACAGCGGTGAGGTATGCCAAGCGTCAACGGCTATAGCTTGAACCTAAGCCAGACAAGCCGGAACCAAACATACCCAGCGTCGATTTATTTTGATTATGATTTGCACGCGATGTATGCAGACATGAAAAGGTCGGAAGATGAACACATTGCCGCTGGTCATCCCTTTGTTTCTCCACCATCTGAATTCTTAATCCCGTAGTTGATTTTTCATGACGCCTTATGAACGGGGTTTTTTTCGGCAATTGCAGCCAGGACTTCTTGCAGTTCTTTTGCGTTGATCGGTTTCGTTAGATAACCATCGACGCCGGCGGCCATGCCTTGCTCGCGTTCTTCCGGCAAGGCGGCGGCGGTCAGCGCAAAAATCGGCATCCGCACGGAGGCATCCTGGCCGGATTCTTGGGCGCGAATTAGCCGGACTGCGTCCAGCCCATCCATTTCCGGCATGTGGATGTCCATCAAGATGACATCGAACCGCTCACGCGCATGTAATTCGATGGCTTCGCGGCCATTGCTGGCGAGGGTAATGTGATGGCCAAACTTGCCGCCGAGCAATGCGGTAATCACCTTTTGGTTGATGGCATTGTCTTCGGCAACCAGGATGCGCAGGGGGGCATTTTGTGGCGCGGTTTGGGTTGCGCTGGACGGCGTGTTTGTGGCTTCGTTAGTTGTCTTTCGTCTGTTACCGAGCAAAGAACCTATGGCTTGAATCAGGTCAGAGTGGCTGACCGGTTTGGTGAAGTAGGAGGTAATGCCGAGTTCTCGGCAGCGCGCAGCATGGCCGCGCACGTTGCCGGAAGACAGCATGACGACCTTTATGTTGGCGGCTTCTGGCTTTTCCCGTATGCGTCGCACCAGCTCGAAGCCATCCATCTCTGGCATGTGGTAATCGGTGAGAACGATATCGAATGTTTTCCCTGCCGCGAGTTGTGTGTTCAGTGTGCCCAGCGCATGGCGTACGTCTTCTGCCTCGAAAACCGTCATGCCGGCGCGGTTCAGCACTCGGTTGAGTATCTTGCGGTTGGTGGCGTTGTCATCCACCACCAGGGCGCTCAGGCCATGCAGATCGACGTTGACTTCAACCTCTTCCACGTTGCCATCAACTTCGAATGGAATCGACAGGTGGAAAGTGCTGCCTTCCCCGATGTGGCTTTCCACCCAGATACGTCCGCCCATCAGTTCGACGATGCGACTGGAAATGGTCAGGCCCAGGCCGGTGCCGCCGTAGCGCCGGGTAATCGAGGTGTCTTCCTGTGAAAACGCTTGAAAGATCAGATCCTGTTTTTCAGTCGGAATGCCGACGCCGGTATCGCTGATTGAGAAGTGGAGTTCGGCTTTGTTGCGCGACATTTCATCCAAGTCGACTTTGAGCAGGATTTCGCCGTGCTCGGTGAATTTGATTGCGTTGCCGATCAGGTTGACCAGCACCTGGCGCAATCGGCCCGGATCGCCCATCAGGCCGGTGGGAACTTCCGGGGGAAGTTCGCTTAGCAGTTCCAGTCCTTTTTCTTCTGCGTGGACCGCCAAGGGTTTCAGGGTGTTGCGTATCAGCGTGGCGAGATTGAAGGAGATCGATTCGATGCTCAGTTTTCCGGCTTCGATCTTCGAGAAGTCGAGGATATCGTTGATGATCACCAGCAGACCGTCGGCCGATGTTTTGACGATGTTCAGATATTCCTGCTGCTCATCATTCAACGGTGTGTCGAGTGCCAGATCGGTCATGCCGATGATGCCGTTCATGGGGGTTCGGATTTCATGACTCATCGTGGCCAGGAAATCCGATTTGGCGCGATTGGCCAATTCGGCCTGCAATGCGCTTTCCCGCAGTTCGTCGGCCATCGTCTCAAGTTGCCGGCTCTTCTCGCGTAATTCGCGTTCGACGGCCTCGCGGTGGGCGATTTCATCGGCGAGGAGCTGGTTCTGCCCTTGCAACGCGACACGGCGCTGGTCCGATTCGGCGAAATCCTGCGCCAGTTTTTCGGCCCGCCGTTGCATTCGGCTGAACATGAATGCCGCCAGCAGAATGATCAGTGGCACCGCGCTGGCTGAATAGAGAAACAGCCGGGAGGTGATCTGGCCAAAGATTTCCGATTCATCGAGAACGCTGACCAGCGACAACGGAACCTCTGCGATGCGGACGCGGATGGCAAAGTCGTATTCGTCGGTGAGGGGTTGCAGCGCCGGGAAAGATCGCAGTGTGGTTAGCTGGTCAGGCGAGATGGCTGCCAACGCCTTGGTAACAGTCGGTGCGAAGGTGGGTGATTTGCCCTCGGCCGACAGTTCTCGGCCGGAGTCAGTCAACAGTATTTGACGATAGTGCCGATCAGGCGTTGCGGTGATCAGATAACGGTAGAGCAGGCTCAGGTCTGTAACGGTGGCAACGCTGCCGCCCGGATGCGCAATGTCGATAACAAAGCGGGGCGTATCTTTTGCGCCCGCCGGCAGGGTGATGGCATCGCCGGGTGCGGTATCGGCCAGCGGTGTATCCGTCTCGTCAAAATAGATGATGCGTTTGTAGCCGGGAACGCCACGCACCAGTTTCTGCCCGGATTTCCTGCGAAAGCGCTCCTCGATTGCGTCCAGATTGGCTGAAAGCCCATATCTGAGCGACATGCCCAAGGCGCGGTTGACCAGAAAGTTTTCAATTTCTCTGCTTTCCGCCAGATCCAGCACGACATTGCGCTGGTCTGTCGCAAAGTCGGCCAATACGGCTGCGATTTGCCGGTTGTCCGACAACAAGCGCGCCTCGGCGGCGGCACGAAGCTGATCCTGCGAGCGAAATGCGTTTCCCAGCAGCACCACCGAGTAAGTCGCGAAAATGGCCGCAACAAACAGCGGCCAACTTTGCGACAGCCTGGAGAGATTCATTGACAACCGCCTTCGAGGCTACTTCTTAGCGAAAAATTCTGGGAAATAGCGGCGGATGCCTGGGTAATACTTGTTTACGAGCTTGTCGTAGCTGCCATCGGCCTTGATCTTGCGCAGATAAACATTGAACGCATCACGTAGCAGTGGTGCATCTTTGGGAAAAGCGGCAGCCAGCTTCTGTTCTTCTGAAATCGGCCCGAGTACCTTGAATTTTCCGGCCCATTTTTGCAGGTCGAGGATCACATCCGGCACGTCAAGCAAGGATAGATCGGCATCCAGGTTCAGCAGCGCCGGCACCATTTCGTTGATGTTGCTGCTCTTCGTATAGGTCTTCAGTTCGAGACCGGTGCCTTTTAAGCCATAGTTGGCCGGGTCGAGGCAGGTTTTTTCCATGACCAGCAGGCTCTGCTTGCCGATCAATGCTTTGGTTTCCTTGATATCGCGGGCGAGGTTGTCGCTACCCTTGATCGGCTTTCTGGGTGAATCGGCGCGGGCGATCAGCAAAACCTGTGACGGGAAAGTCGGTTCTGAATAGAGCAGCACTTTCTCGCGCCAGGGCAGCATAGTGAAGCCCGTCGCGATGATGTCCCCCTTGATCGGAAAGTCACCTTCGAGCGTCACTTCATCACCCTTGCGGACCACGTTCTTGCCGAGCAAGTCGCGGATCACCGAATAGAAATCGGTGTAAACCAAGCGGTACTTGACCCCGATATGTTTGGCGAAACCTTGCGCCAATTCGACATCGAAGCCATCGCCCGCGCCGGTAACAAAGTTAGCATAGCGGATACCCAGATGACGTAATTCTCCGCGCGCCTTGATCTCCGGCAGATCTGCTGCAATGGCCTGGGAGGTGAGGAAAAAGCAGGAAAAAAGGTAAATCAGCCACGAAATAAAGCGTTTATTTGACATTGGGAGCTCCGAATCGGTTTTCAGGACAGCGGTCGCATAGAAGCAGAGGTTGCAGACAATATGCGTTGGCTGCCACTTATCGGGTGTCGTTGCCGATTCTTGAGAGTACGACGGATTGTTTCCAGATTGTTGTGTGATCCACGAATCTTGGTCTAAGAGTCAGTCCTGCAGTTAGGTGATTTGCTGCGCCGGTCCGTTTATCAATCTCGAAACGGACTTCGCAGTACTCATTGATTTCATCGACTGGCGTCGGATCGTCCGTGTAACTGTAGCTGGCAATGCTGCCGCTTTAGAACCGCCCGGCCTTGAAAACAGCGTCGAAGGTTGGGGTTTGCCAGTTGGAGAGAGTCTTAATCAAAAGCAAGTGTTGGCTGTAATTTAAAGTGAACATTTGTTATGTGACAAGGTCACTGTTTTGCAGCAAGTGCTGCTCTCAATGTGCATTTAAATAAAGCCGCCCAAGTAAGCCAGCCCATATTTTTTGCAACCACCTCGACTGGTGGGGCGTCAATTCCCTGTAGCACTTCAGACAATGGACGCAAGCTGTTATTTCGTCCGTGTTTGTAATAGTCGAATAGCCAAGCGCTTCGCCATTTATCTTTGAATCCACCACCTGGCGTTTCCACCGCATCTGATTTCTTGGTTCTTTTGAACAATAAGTCAACTGGTGCAATATCAAGGAAAACAAAAAAGAATTCTAGATCGTCATTCTGAATCGAATCTAATCCGACTCTTAGCTTCCTGGCGATTTGGTCATGTTTTTTTTCCGGTGGTGATGCCGGGCTTACCGATGAGTAGAGTTTAGCCTCAATAAACACCAATACTCCGGGAGCCTCGATACTTGCGTCTACTTCAGTAGATTCTTTAGTCGAAATGCCAGTATATGACTTGCCAATGTGAATACTAATATCTTTGTTTGTTAGATTTCGTGCTCGAAAGGACAAGGGGCTATCGCCCTGAAATGAATCCTCCAATATTTCATCCAACGCGCTGGCTTTGTCCAAGTATGGAAGACTGGCTAATACATCGAAGCAGGACCAAGTAAGAGCGTCCTCGCTATTGGAACTTACTGCATTTTTCAGTTTGTGCTGCATTCCTTTGTAATCTTGCTTGAGAAATGACAGCAATGCCTCCTCACGGCCTGGAAGAATCACATGGTTGCGTTGATATTCTTTGTAAATCATCGGCATAGATTAAGAACTCCACATTTCACTGATGGTGGGCACCCAACGTAAATCTAACAGGCGCCCGCGAAGGGGCGTCCACGAAGTGAAGCTGGCTGTCCGGGCGTCCCGTTTGAGCGGCAAGTTGGACATGGCAGAATTATTAAAGTGGTTAATGGAAATGCGAACCTGTCCCTTTAATCTTCTCGGCAATAATCGTGTCTGACCCCATTGTTATTGTTATTGTTTTTCATTGTTAATTTTTTGAATTTAAAACCCAACGTAATTCAGGTCCATTGCGTAATCTTGTTCCCATCTTTGTCTGCGAATGACCCAACCACAATCATGATTAAATCGATGAGCGTCCAAATACCGAGCCCCCCAAGAGTGAATAGTTGAAGGATGCCAGTTCCAATTTTGCCCACATAGAAGCGGTGAACGCCAAAAATGCCGAGAAAGAAGCATAGCAGCACGGCTGGAAGAATTCTCTTAGTTGTGCTCGTGCCAGCAGGCAATTGCACCGCCCCGCAACCTGGACAAGCGGTTGCACTCGAATGGATTTCCTTTCCACAGCCGCGACAAAATACCATAGACATCTGTTTTCTCCTTTGATTGAGCAAAAATGGCGTCCGCTCATTACGCATAATGTTCAAATTGAGGAGCTGCCCGGCGTTTTATCGGCCAGTCCCGCTCGAATGCAGAGTTAGGCAACAAATACAACCGATCACTGATTTTGATTAAACTCAACTTGTTTCGCACGTTGTACGTAATCTTGATATGCAGGGATAGCGATAGCGGCCAAGATGCCTATAACAAATATGCCAACGAAAAGCAGAACACCCCAAAATGACCATTTCTTTTGAACACGGTTAAAGTGTTCAACGCTTTCCCATTCCTTATTTTTCCAGGCCCATTCACGGCCTTTAATGCCAAGAATGATGGCCATAATGACCCCTACATAAGGGATAAGAGCGAGCAATCCAATCCAGGTTTTGTTTCCAATTGCCCAAATCCAATTTAATAAGAAAGCACCCCAAGACCAGCCTTTAATACCATCTGGTATAGTGCCACTCTCGTTATTTTTTATGCTAACTCGCTGCAATGCACCACAATGCGGACACGTTGGCGCAGTTTCGTGAATCTCTTTGCCACAGCCACGACAGAAAACCATACCCATAATTTTTTCCTTTAAGTTGGTGTTAGAACTTGCCAATGAACACGAGCAGCGCTATTGACGACAAAATAATGCCGGTTATAGCCATGCCTTCACCGGTTGTTTGCTTGTTAATACTGATGGCACCGAACAGCCAAAGGGGCCAGGGTCACATTGATTTCAATAAATTAATCCACCCTGGCCCCTTTAATCCTGCCTTCATCTGGAATTGCTTTCCGGATATCTGACCTTTCAAAGTTTCTGTGGCTATTACATAGATGAATCGATTCGTCTCGTTATTTCATATCCTTGGACATGGTCGCCCCCAATGCAGTTTGAATATGTGAAGCAGAAAAACGGAGGAATGCATAGGGTGGCAGAACATGCAGCAAGTATATTCCAGGATAAATCGAGCTTGGCCCCTTTCGGTTTTCGGGCCCCTTTAGCCCGGTTTTCGCGACTCGTGGCGCGCTGAGGTCCGGGCTTGTCCAACAAACGGTTCAGATCGTGGCTCGCTGCGCTCGCACGATCTAACCTTATTCGTTGGGCGTCGTGTCAGCAGATTTCTTCTGGACAGACAGTAGTTTGTTATGTACAGTAAAGCGTACATATTTGGAGACAAGAAAATGGATGCTATGACTTACACCACTGTTCGCGCAAACCTTGCCAGCACAATGGATCGGGTTTGTAACGACCACGAAGCTCTGATTATCACGCGCAACGGCGATCAAGCCGTGGTGATGCTCTCGCTCGAAGATTACAAAGCGCTTGAAGAAACGGCCTATCTTTTGCGCACTCCGGCGAACGCCAAGCGTTTGCTTTCGGCGGCTGCACAACTGAATGCCGGCAAAGGCGTTGAGCGGAAATTGGCAAAGTGAAGCTGATTTTCGCAGAGGAGGCATGGGAAGATTATCTGTACTGGCAAAAGCAGGACAGGCGGATAGTTGAACGGATAAACAAGCTGATCCGTGAAACACAACGCGAACCTTTCGATGGCGTGGGAAAGCCTGAAGCATTGAAACATGCGTTATCGGGTTTTTGGTCACGCCGCATAACAGATGAGCATCGCATGGTGTACCGCGTTGATGGTGATGATCTGTTGATTGCTCAGTTGCGTTTTCATTATTGAGACGCCCAACGTCAAAGCTAACCGGGCGCGCGCGAGCCGGCAACCACGAAGCGAACCGGCATTTCGCGCGGTCCGGTTGAGTGGCCTGTTGGACATGGCAGAATTATTAAAGTGGTTCATGGAAATGCGAACCTGTCCCTTTAATCTTCTCGGCAATAAACGTGTCTGACCCGAGCCAGGCCCCTTTAACTGGCAAACGTCCCATGGTCCACGCTCGCTGCCTGCGTCCGCTGCGCGGAAAATCGGAGCCGATGGACTCACACATCGGCGGCAGAGTGTGCGATCTGGCGAGCCGGTTTCAGCCGTTCATCGCTGACCAACCTGTGCAGATCGGCCTGCCATGACGCTGCCCTACACCGGAGAATGTGTCTTGAGCCAGTCGCGCAGCGCCGCATTCATCCGGGTCTGCCAACCCGGGCCGGCGGAACGAAAAGCCGCCAGCACATCCGTATCGAAGCGGATCGTAACTTGCTCCTTGTTGGCCGAACCCGCTGGCCTGCCACGCACCTTGCGCGCTGCCGCCACCCCGGCGCGCAACTCCGCATCGGATGCCGGCCGGTCATCTTCCTCCACGCCATTCCAGACGAAATGCTGTGCAGGCGGAACCGACCGTACAGCGGCGCGGACTTCATCCAGCGTCATGTTATTGGTTTTCGAGCCAGGCATCGTATTGCCTCCATTCCTTTTCGCTTGCGTGGCGGAAGCTGATCACGCGCGCCGCACCGTCGCGCTCGGTGTGAACCACCGTCAGCACCGCCAGAAAGCCCAGCGCGTAGGAAATCGACTGCATCCTACCTCGCCAGCCCGCACCACCGGCACATCCAGCCGGTAACGCGAATCAAGCACCTCACAGGCATCGGCGAAATCAAGACCATGCTTGGCAAGGTTCGCCAGCCGCTTGCCTTCATCCCAGATCAATCGCGTTCCCATGACAATTATTGTAGATGCGTTAATTGCTGGAATCAAAGATTATTTGTAGATGCAAATGGAGCTGATATGAGCAACAAGATCATCCAACCGGCCTACCGCGATCATCAAACAGCGCGCTGCCGTGACTGTGCGGAAAGCACCAAGCAACGGCAGCTGAGCGGCAACAGCATCAAATGCAAGCTGCATCAAGTGCCCGTTCGTCATTCGGCCCGGTGCGACGGCTGGCATGCGAAGGGGACGCTGCTATGACAACCCACAATTCAATGAGAGCGCCAACCAACTTAAGGAGAAGGTTGATGCAGGGATGCTTTGCGCTCTCACCCTATAACGTCAAAGCTAACCGGGCGGGCGGGAGCCGGCAACCACGAAGCGAACCGGCATTTTGCGCGGTCCGGTTGAGTGGCCTGTTGGACATGGC
>JFJP01037828.1_pt1 | contig 22138 bp, 23 predicted proteins | sample 431651 | NCBI WGS metagenome assembly JFJP01 (sample SAMN02602958, study PRJNA72255) | Microbial mat metagenome, whole genome shotgun sequencing project. | biome: fresh water; feature: sink hole; material: water; isolation source: purple microbial (photo- and chemosynthetic) mats found in...
GGCCTTGTGATTAATTTCAAAAATATTTTTAGTCTCTTTTTTAAGGTATAAGAAAGTTCTCCTTGCAAAAATTTCTTTTTTAATTCACTGTAATTTATTTCGTTAAAGATGGTTTCTTCCAGCTTATTTGCTTCAACAAACATATCAAACTCATCTGTTCCAATAATGCTTGTGCGAGGAGTTCTAACATTAATAAGAGGTAATAATTCTTTGAATTTAAAATTATAAATGAGTGTATTAATGAATGCCAGTCCTCGGCCTTTACCTCCTAATGATCCTGATTCTAAACTAACAATATTGTTTTCTTCAAGTATAGCGGTTTCACTGAAATTTACGATTTTACCCTTTTCTTGTTCATTTCTGTATATCTTGAGAATATTGATTAAGAAATCACGCAATTGTTGAGTATTTTCGAAATCAGTAATACGCAACGGATTAATAATTTTTGCAATCTGCATTTCACCTCTAGCCATTAACCAAAGTGAAAATTGATTCTTAACTGCGTGATATACAAGTGAATCGTCGGGTACTGTTTTAAGGTACGATTCGAATTCTGCCATCGACTTAGCCACAGCAATTTGTCTGCCCTGATTATCGCGATAGACGAAATGTCCGAAGCCAAGATGATAATTAATAAAACTCTTAAGGTCTTGCAACAGACTTTCAGAATTCTTATTGATGAAATTTGTTTTTAGTTCGTATGATATTTTTGCATTATCAGGATTTGATGATTGCAAAACAGTTGGCAGATTGGGTACGGTTTCGCGTACAAATTTTATTAATTCAAATCCTGCTTCATCATCCATAACTCCATTACGAGGGAAGCTAACATCAGAAATAACACATAAAAAATAATCCTTATATTGATTAAAGATAAGCATGGCTTCTTCGTAATTGCCTGCCAAAAGGATTTTAGGACGTGCTCTCATTTTAAGCACTTTATACAAATCATCCGTATTCACATCTTCTATCAATCGTCGGGTTTGCTCCATAATGATTTTATAGAGCATGGGGAGATAACGAGAATAGTATTTAGCTGAGTCCTCAATTAATAAGATTACTCGCGTAAGACCACCTTGTGTATCATTTTCAACATTCACCTTGTCTTCGATCAATTTAACCATTGCAAAAAACACCTTAGAATCGCCGTTCCAGATAAATACCTTATCTATCGACGATAAATCCTTTTTCTGCTCCTCAAGAATTGATAAATCACTATTGTTGTTTAGTAACAAATAGAGAGGAATATATTTGTATTTTTCTTTTAGTGTATGGCTGATCTTCAGGGGTGTTTTTTTATCAACACCCATCATTAAAATAACCAGATCGAAATGCTTGCTTTCCATAACCTCTAATGCCTCGTCTTCTGTAGAAACACCCGTTACTCTTGGAAGAGAAGTAAGATTAAGCTGGTGATACTCACCTAATATATGATCAGTAAACCTACCCTCTTTTTCAATACTATATGCATCATATAGGTTGGCCACAAGCAATATTTCCTTTACCTTAAAAGGCATTAAATCATGTAAAAGGTCGCGATCAGAATTATGCTTATTTAAAAACTTTTGCAGCAGTTGTCTGCTATTTAGGGACTTATCCTGGTTTTGATCACCTTTAACAGATCCAGGCCTGTCAAGTTCTTTTTTACGAATAATTGTTTTTGCTTTAAGGCTGTTTATATACCCTACAATTAAATTTGCAAGGTTGTTTATCAGGTCTCTTTCTTCTTTTAAAAATGGGCCATCAAATAGTTTTGGAAATTCTTTTGTATAGAACACCTCAATAGAACCTTCTTCTCCATCAATGGCTTGAAAAGATTGCTTTTGTCTCCAATCCGTTTCGTTAAATCCAGGACTTAAATAGTTTATTCCTCCGTATTGAATACGTGATACAGTATAATCAGAATTTTGCCATGCTTTAGGCATTAGCAGAACTATTTTTTGTAGTGTTTCTTCAATAGATTTACCCTCTTTAATAATGGCAGATGTCTGATTTATGCACGAAAGTTCTTTGAGTCGTTCCTTGTTTTCGGCAAGCAACTTGCTTAATTCATTTTGGTCCAAAGAGTCATTCATAATCTAAAGAATAAAATGGGTGGTTCCGAATTTTAATTTTAAGGATTGTTTAATCCACATCCTATAAATATAAATGAAATTTAGTGTAGATAAAAGTAAACTATATCAAATAAATTCAATAAAAAAGGGATCGAAAAATCCGATCCCTTATAAAATAGTAATGTAATTTTATTTTACTTCCCAGGTTTCGCCACTATGAAGTAAATCATCAACGCTTTTAATCTTTGCTGTTTTCATAACATCAAGAACCTGATCACGAACATTATCATCGTAAGTCGAATCTTTAACGTTACGAATTACACCAAGTGCAACTGGATATTCAGGGTACTCCATATTAGCTAACATCATATGTACCCCAGGATTTGGCGCAAAAGCATCGTGGGTAAGAATATCATCCATTGAAAAACCACCCTCACCAATAGTTACAACCTTAAGACTAATTCCACTTAAGATAAGTCCTTTATCACGATTTTTACCAAATACCATCTTTTCACCATGACGAATTACTATAGTTCTATCCTCGCGGTTCTCCTTATCAGTAATTGCTGAATGTGTCTTATCGTTATATATAACGCAGTTCTGAAGAATCTCAATAACTGAGGTTCCATCGTGTTTTGCAGCCTCAACCATTATTTCAGTTGTCAGCTTGACATCTACATCGATTGAGCGTGCAAAGAATTTACCCTGAGCGCCAATAACTAATTCACCAGGACGGAAAGGATGTTCAACGGTTCCAAATGGAGAAGTCTTTGTGATAGCACCAAGTTTTGATGTTGGTGAATATTGTCCTTTGGTTAGACCATAGATCTCATTATTGAAAAGTAGAATGTTGATATCAATATTACGACGAATAGCATGAATAAAATGGTTTCCACCAATTGCCAAAGCATCGCCATCACCAGTAATTTGCCAGACACTAAGTTTTGGGTTAGCAACTTTAACACCAGTTGCAATAGCCGAGGCACGTCCATGTATGCCATGAAATCCAAAAGTTTTCATGTAATATGGAAAACGGCTTGAGCAACCAATACCCGATACAAAAACGTAACGCTCAATATCGTAATTTAGAGCATTCGAAACTTCAGGAAGAGCTCTTTGAACAGCGCTAAGAATTGCGTGATCTCCACAACCAGGACACCATTTTACTTCCTGATCACTCTTAAAATCCTGAGGTGTATATTTATAATTTTCAGCCATGATTACTTACCCTCCAATACTTTATTAAATTTATCAACTAGTTCAACAACTGTAAAAGGAAGACCTTGTACTTTATTAAACTGATTATAATTGAATTCCTGAAAATTCATACGTAAATAATTTGCAAATTGACCCATATTGAGCTCACAAACAAGAATTTTTTTGTAATGTCCAAAGATTTCTTTTACATTCTTTGGTAGAGGATTGATATAGTTGAAATGGCAAAGCGAAACACTCTTTCCTTCCTCGCGTATCTTTTGAACAGCGGTAAGAAGGTGTCCGTATGTACCACCCCATCCAATAACTAATAAGTCTCCTTCTTTATCGCCGAAAACATCCTGTTCAGGAATAAATTCCTTAACTCTTTCAACTTTAGCAGCACGAATATCGGTCATTTTTTGATGGTTAATAGGATCGTGTGATACGCTACCTTTGATAAAGTCCTTTTCAAGTCCACCAACACGATGCTCAAGTCCTTTTTTACCAGGGAAAGCCCAACTGCGTGCTAAACGTTTCTCGTCTCGCGCGTATGGCATATATCCTTCGGTACCTTCTGGTACAATTGGAGGATTGATGGCTGGAAAATCTTTCATACTTGGGATTTTCCAAGGTTCTGTACCATTTGCAATGTAACCATCGGTAAGTAGAACGACTGGGGTCATATGCTCCATTGCAATTTTACCAGCGGTAAATGCAAAATCGAAGCAGTTACTTGGAGTGCTTGCTGCAATAACAACCATTGGGCATTCACCATTACGACCATATAAAGCCTGAAAAAGATCTGATTGTTCTGTTTTGGTTGGCAATCCAGTTGAAGGTCCACCACGTTGAACATTAACAATAACCAAAGGAAGTTCAGTCATAACGGCAAGACCCATTGCTTCGCTCTTAAGTGATAAACCTGGTCCTGAAGTTGATGTTACTGCAAAGTTACCAGCATACGCTGCTCCAATTGAAGTGCAAATACCCGCAATCTCATCCTCTGCTTGTAAGGTTTTAACTCCTAAATCTTTACGCTTTGCCAACTCAATTAAAACTTCGGTTGCTGGAGTAATTGGGTACGAGCCACAAAAAAGAGGTAATCCTGATTTTTCTGAAGCTGCAATAAAGCCCCATGCAGTAGCTGTATTACCATTAACATTACGATAAGTTCCCTTGGGAATAGTTGTAGATGAAGGTATTGTGTAAGTATTGGCTATCGCTTGAATATTTCCAGCATAATTGTATCCATCTTTAAGTACCTTTTTATTTGCTTCAATAACTTCAGGTTTCTTCTTGAACTTAACCTCATAATAGTGCTCGGTATAATTTAGAGGACGGTCAAAAATATAGTAAACCATACCAAGAGCAAACATGTTCTTACAACGAACAATGCTTTTCATATCAAGACCCGAATCCTTTAAACTTTCTTTAGTTAAATTGGTAATATCAGCAAAAATTACCTTATAATCTTCAAGTTTTAGCTCTTCGATTGGGTTATCGGTTTTGAAACCAGCACGTTGGAGTCCTTTTTCATTAAAGGTGTCAGCATCAACAATAATCATACCTCCAGCTTTTACCCACTTTGCATTAGCTCTTAGGGCTGCAGGATTCATTGCAATAAGTACATCGCAATAATCACCAGGAGTATTAACCTTTTTAGTACCAATGCTTACCTGAAATCCAGAAACACCAGATACAGTACCCTGTGGAGCACGAATTTCAGATGGGTAATCGGGAAACGTACAAACGCTATTACCAAACAATGCAGATGCATCGGAGAAAAGAGTTCCGGTTAACTGCATTCCATCCCCTGAGTCACCAGAAAATCTTACAACGACATGGTCTAACTCGAGGACTTGTTTTTGTTTACTCATGATAGATTTTAGTTTAATAATTATTAATAACAGGTTTTTACAAACTGTAAATGCATACAAAACAGATCTACTATTTTATATGCATTTATTGAGTTTTTATTATCAGTTTATATTCAATAATTTACTTTTATCAAATAATAGTGCAAAATTAATCAATGTAAATTAATAATGAATACTTTTCAGATTAATTTTCCCCTTTAAAAGAAATGATTTTTCTCATCTATTTGTGTTAATGTGAATATATTATCTTTACAGAAAAAACAGAAAGATGGCGCTAATTAGAAAAGTACGAGGTTTCGATCCCAAATTTGGAAATAATTGCTTCTTAGCTGAGAATTCAACAATTTTGGGTGATGTGATAATTGGTAACGATTGTAGCATTTGGTTTAATGCTGTAATTCGAGGGGATGTTAACTCAATAAGAATTGGTGATAAGGTTAATATTCAGGATGGTGCTGTTCTTCATTGCCTTTATCAAAAATCTGTTATCGAGATAGGAGATAATGTATCCATAGGTCATAACGTAATTATTCATGGAGCAAAAATACATGATAATGTCCTTATTGGGATGGGTGCAATTATAATGGATCATGCTGTAATTGGGGAAAATTCTATAATTGCAGCAGGAGCCTTAGTTCTCGACAGCACCATTATTGAGCCAGGCAGTATTTATGGCGGAGTTCCTGCTAAGAGAATTAAATCCATAGATCCAAACCAAACCCGCGAAATGATTGAACGAATAGCCAATAATTACCTGATGTATGCAAAATGGTATGAAGAATAATCCTTTAAATAGTCGTTGCTTTATAGTGAAATCCAGTTATGTTATAAACAAATGATTCAAGTATTTCTGGATTTCCTGAAGAATAAAACTTATATTCTGGATTATCCATTGAATTATTCATCAAGTCTTTTTCAATTAAAACATTAGTAGTTTGTTTAATAACTGCTGGAGCAGGATCGATAATTGTTATATTCGAAGGGAGAACTTTTTTTAAAGCATCTGTTAAAAAAGGATAATGAGTGCATCCTAAAACCAGATGATCAATATTTTTCTGAACCAGAGGTATCATAAGTTCTTTTAAATGAGCTTCTGTTTCAGGATAATTAATCTTATCATTTTCAACTATCTCAACTAGTTTATCACCTACTTTTATATGTAGGTCAACGTCAGAAGCATATTTTTTACTCGTTTCGAGATATAATTTACCGTTAAAAGTACCCTCGGTGGCTAATACCGCAATACTTTTAGTTTTTGTATTTAATGCAGCAGGTTTAACCGCCGGCTCCATGCCAATAAAAGGAATATCATAATGCAACCTGAGATAATCAATAGCTGCTGCAGTAGCTGTATTGCATGCAACAATAATTAGTTTAACGTCATATGAAATTAAGAACTTTACTACCTTATCAACAATTTTAATAATTTCTTGCTGAGATTTAGGTCCATATGGGCAATTTTCAGTATCAGCAAAATAAACAGTATTCTCGTATGGTAAAGTTTTTACAAGTTCTCTCCAAACCGATAAACCACCAACACCCGAATCCAAAACGCCGATAGGTCTTTTATCCATAGTAAATAATAAAAATGACCATCTCTTTTTAAAAAGATGGTCATTATATATTTAAAAGAAATTTACTGAGTTACGATACCAAGTTCCTTTTTAACTAAAGGTAAAATATCAATACTTTGTGCTGAATGATAAACCAGGCCACCAGCACTAAGATCAAAAATATATGTAAAACCATTATCCTTACCAACTTTTTCAATTGCAGCTTGAGCTTTATCCATAATTGGCTGAATTAATTCAGCTTGTTTTTGTTGGTAGTCCTGTTGTGCAGTTTGTTGAAACTCTTGAACTCTGCGTTGCATTTCCTGGATTTCTGCTTCTTTTGATTTTTTAACTAAATCAGAGAAGGTCGCTTGTTTTTCAAGATATGCAGTTACTTTAGTCTGATATTCAGTTTGCATTGCTTCCATTTCTTTTTGTAGCATTTGGCTATAATCCTGTAATTGTTTCGTTGCAGCTTCTCGCTCAGGCATTAATTCTAACAATTCTGTGGAATTAACATGGCCAAATTTTAAATCTGCTTTCTGTGCAAATGCTGTTGTTGCTATAAATAATAAAACAACAAATAAGAATCCAAAAATCTTTTTCATATTTCTACTTTTTTAAATGATTAACAAATTTAATAAATTATTTTTTATACCCTAGTTTTTCTAAAATTTCATCGCTTTTATCGTGCTTAGGATCAGTATATAAAATATTTGTTCCACCTGCTGTATCAAAAATAATTGAATAATTACCTGTTTCTGCAAGTGTTTTTATTGCATTATATACTTCATCCTGTATTGGTTTCATAAGTTCTTGTCTTTTTCTAAAAAGCATCCCATCCTGACCAAAATACTTTCTCTGAAGTTCCTTAACCTCTGCTTCTCGTTTACTTAACTCTTGTTCACGAACTTTCTTCATGTCATCAGTTAATAAAACCTTTTCTGTTTGAAACTCTTTAAAAAGTTTATCATATTCAGCATATTCAGCTTCAATTTCCTTTTGCCATTCTTTCGAAAGTTGATTTACTTTATCCTGAGCTCCCTTGTATGTAGGAATTTTGCTTAGAATATATTCGGAATCAACAAAAGCAAACTTTTGACCAAATGAGTAGCTAAATACAAATATCAGGCCTAAAATAAGGATTGATTTTTTCATATTCGATATTTTTAGAATTGTTGTCCAATTACAAAGTGGAACTGGCTTCCATTCGCATCTGGGTTACCCGGTATTTGGTCAAATCCATAACCCCAATCTACACCAAGCAATCCGAACATCGGTAAAAATGCTCTAAGGCCAACACCTGCAGATCGTTTAACTTTAAATGGGTTAAACTCATCAATACTCTCCCATGCATTACCTGCTTCAACAAAACCAAGTACATATATTACTGCTTGCGGTTTTAAAGATATCGGATAACGTAGTTCGAAATTTATTTTTTCGTAAACATTTCCATTTTTATAAGATGTATGATACGGTGGAGTTAAGGTGTAATTTTCGTATCCTCTTAAACCAATAATATCATCATCGTACATATTATAGCCAGATAAACCATCGCCACCTAATTTAAATTTTCCAAAAGGTGCATGACCCACATCCTTGTTAAAATAACCCAGATAACCAAATTCAGTATTTGCGGCAAGAACCATATCTTTCCACACTTTAATAAACCACGATCCTTTATATTTCCATTTATGGTACTCCATCCAATTATACTTGGTTTGATTTTCTCGATCAGTTATTGCATAAGATATTGCTTGATCCAAGGTATATGTGGCTGTGAGAGGATTATACTCATCAGTTGTTTTTGTTGTTGCATCAGCTATTTCAGATTCGCTTAGTTGCCACCACATATCTTCTTTAAATAATGAATATGGAGGAGTAACCTGTAAGGTTAATGCAAATTGTGATCCTCTTCGGGGATATATAGGCCAATCGATAGAATTTCTCGCAAAGGTTGTGCTTATACTTAGGTTATTTGTTTTTCCATTACTAATAATAAATCCACCCCAATCATTCAATCTATATAATTGATAACTAATTGAGTTTGAAAGAGTGAAATAATCATCAGGCCATTTTAATCGTTGACCAAGCCCGACAGATGCCCCAGTAATTTTGATATACTCGTCTCCTACTTCATAAACATAATTCGTGTTTTTACGCACTGAATGGTAAAAAGAAACAGAGAAAGCATTCGGCTTTCTACCACCCATCCATGGATCCATAAAGCTCACACTATATTGTGAGTAATACTCACCATTTGTTTGTACTCTTAAACTAAGTGTTTGACCATCACCTGAAGGAATTGGATTCCATGCACCTTTCTTAAGAACACGGCCAATTGAGAAATTGCTAAAACGCAAACCAATTGTACCAATAAACATATTAGCACCCCAGCCACCAGCAATTTCAAGCTGATCATTAGATTTCTCAACCAGGCTATATTCCAAGTCAACCGTTCCTTCCGCCTGATTAATATTAATCGGCTCAATGCCAAATTGCTCAGGGTCAAAATGTCCAAGTTGTGCAATTTCTCGTTGAGAACGCATAATATCAGATTTACTGAATAAATCTCCTGGTTTAGTGCGCAATTCTCTACGAATTACATGTTCATTGGTTTTATCATTACCTTTTATAATAATATTATTTAATCTTACGCGCTTACCTTCGAAAAGACGCATTTGAAGATCTATTGAATCTCCATCTATTTTCATTATGGTAGGACTGACATTAAAGAAAAGATAACCATTGTCGAGGTACAAACTGCTTACTGCATCTTCGTCAATATTTAGTCGTTTAGATAGCATTTCGGTATCGTAAGGATCACCTTTTTTAATTTTAAGTGCTCTGTCGAGAATTGCAGCTGAATACTTTGTATTACCTATCCAGTCGAGATTACGGAAGAAATATTGCCTTCCTTCAAATACTTCAATCTTTATTCCAATTCGTCGATCACTTATTTTGTAGACACTATCCTTAACTATTTCTGCATCACGAAATCCCTTCTCGTTATATGCTGCAATAACTTTATCTTTATCATCCTTATAATCACTTTCGATAAACTTGGAAGCTTTAAAAATATTTAGATCCCGACGCTTAGTTTCTTTCATTTTGCGACGCAGCTTAGCATCAGTAAAAACCTCGTTTCCAACAAAATCGATCTCTTTAATTCTTACTTTTCGGCCTCTGTTAATATCAATTTTTAAGTTGACATTATTTTGTTGTGAAACCGTATCGTCGAACTGGTAAACATCAATTTCCGTATTCAGGTATTTTTTCTTGTACAGATAATCACGAATAGTTCTTTTTGCATTATTAATGGTGTTTTCAGTTACCTGAACTCCTCTTTTAAGCTCTAATGTTTCACGGAGATCTTTTTCCTGGCCTTTTTTTACTCCTGTAATTATTAATTCTGATAACCTTGGTCTCTCTTGTAAAAATATGTCTAAAATAATACTATCACCGGGAGTTTCGGTTGCAGTAATCTTTATATCAGAAAACAAACCTTGTTTCCAAAGTTTTTCTACAGCTCTTGTAATATCTTCACCTGGTACAGTTATCGGTCTATTAATCAACAACCCAGATAATGTAACCAAAATATTATGATCAAGATACTTAACACCAGAAACAGTTATATCCTTTATAATATATGCTTTGGGTTTTTTGTAATCAATAATCTGTAAAGACTTGAAATCTACTTCTTCTTGCGCTAATAATTGAATTCCTAAAAGTACTAAACAGAAACTCAATACAAATTTTCTTACCATTCCGATTCTATCTTATTTTAATTTAAATATTCTTTATTTGTTCGCTTGTTTTACCAAATCGTCGTTCACGTTTTTGGTAGCTTATTATTGCTTTAAAAAATTCTTCCTTATTAAAATCCGGCCACAACACATCTGTAAAGAACAATTCAGTATATGCTATTTGCCAAATTAAAAAATTACTAATTCTATATTCGCCACTTGTTCTTATTAACAAATCAGGATCCGGTATTTCAACTGTATTCAGATACTTTTCAAAAAAATCATTACTTATATTATTTACCTCTATATCTTTTGTCTTTGAATCGATTACAATGTTTTTAATTGCATTCAGGATTTCCCATCGTGCACTATAATTAAGGGCCAAAATTAAAGTTAATCCTGTATTTTTTTCTGTTTTTTGAATAATTTCTGATAAATTCTGTTGAACTTTTTTGGGTAAACCTGCAATATCACCAATGCTTTTTAAACGAACATTGTTCTCCATTAGTGTGTTTGACTCAGAATTAATAGTTGAGACAAGCAATGACATAAGTGCATCCACTTCCTGTTTAGGGCGATTCCAGTTTTCGGTAGAAAAAGCATAAAGGGTTAGGTATTTAACTCCTATCTCTCCAGCAGCTTCGACAGTATCGCGAACAGCTTTTACTCCATTTTTATGTCCAAAAATGCGTTGATTCCCTTTTTTTTTAGCCCATCTGCCATTACCATCCATAATAACTGCAACATGTACTGGCAATTTTGTCCCATCGATTTTATCTTTTAAACTCATCTCACCTCTACTTTATATATGCCGGACAATCAATCTTTTCTTTAAAAACTCTATACGTAACGAACAAACCACAAAACGAATACCAATCGTCGTTATGAATTGAAGGAGTATTTTCAGGATCTTGTACATTGATTACCCCGTCAATTGTATCATTAAAGGTTTTTCGGAAACTCCATTCCAACCCTAATGTTACGCGCTCAAAGATATTATATTTAAATCCTAATCCAAAAGGAATTGTAACCGGAGTAGAATTATCTGTGGAGTTAAATACATAATTGCCTCCAATGCCTAAAAATACAAAGGGTGTAAATCGTTCGTCGTTCTTCTTTATAAATCCCGAACTAGTATATGACATAAAATTAAACTCAACAATTGCTGAAATATCAATCACGCTGGTTGAAAAAGAGGCCTGTCTTACTACATTTTCAGAATTTGAGAAATCAGCATCGTTTCCATTAAGCCTCCCATAGAAACCTTTTAAACCAACAGCCAAATGTTTGCTAAGGTTATAATTTGCAATTGCTCCTAAACCTAACGAAGGAGAATAGAATTGTTGCGAATGATTAATATCGCCATTATAATAAGATGTTCCTAAAAACAAACCGTATTCTGCTCTACCTTGACCTGAAGTAAAAAAAAAAGAAAAAAGAAAAACACTAAAAAAGAAAATACCTCTCATGATGAATTATTATTTAGTTTGTCTTCTTTTGGGTTTGAATTTTATTTTATGAGTAAGATAAAAAGAAGTAAAATAGTAGGTATCGTTATACTTTGATCCACTAGGTTTAAATCCATCAATGTAATCAGTACTTGTTAATCGTCCTGTAAATTCAAATCCTAAATAATTGCGTGATGTAAGTGGATATTTTATTCCAATACCAACAGGTAAAACAATTCCAAAATTTTTATCATCAACAAATCTTGGATCACCTACAAAATTGTCCTGAGCAACTGGTGTAAAATAAACTGCACCAATACCCACAAAAACATATACACTAAAAGTGGCATTAAACCTACGTAAGCCATCACGTAAACTCATAGATGAATATCGTACCATTTGTTTTTCTTTAATTAGCCAATACTCAAAATATCCAGTAAGCTCATAAAGGTTTGTGGTAAATGCATAATTCCGATCGGCATTTGAAGAGTTTTCATCTGAACCTATAAATCTACCATAGGTTAAATTGCCGCGAATAGTGCCCCATTCATCAATTCTGTATCGATAACCAAAATTTACATTGGGTCTTGTTGACATAAAATCAAGATCAGAAATCCATAGTGCATCAGTACTTTCTGCTCCGCCAATATCACCAAAGAAACTCACAGTACCAACACCAAAAAGGATTTCTGTTCTGTCAAGCTTCCATTTCTGGCCATATCCAAAAGATGGAAAAACCAGTAATAATAAAAGAAAATAAACTCTATATTTTACTATATGTTTTATCATTGATACAAAGGTATTTATTTTTATAAATCAAAAAAGGATTATTAATCGAATTAACTTTTTTTAAGATTTAATTACGTTTATCAATTCCCCACATTAATTTATTTCTTAGCGTTGAATAATAATCAGTTGTATTTAATTTCAGTAGTTTAATTTTAAACTCTGCTTTGGATATTATAATATCTTCCGAATTATCCATAATAACCGATCTGTGATCAAATGAAATCAAATAGTTATTGCTTCGGCTTTCAACTTTAAGCTTAATCACAGACGAATCAGGAATAACAACTGGACGAACAGTTAAATTATGAGCACTTATAGGAGTAATAATAAAATTACCTGAATGAGGTATAATTATTGGACCGCCAGAACTTAACGAATATGCTGTTGATCCGGTAGGTGTTGATATTATTAATCCATCAGCCCAATAAGTATTCAGAAATTCGTCATTTATAAATGCATGAACAGTAATCATTGTAGAGTCTTTTTTCTGAATAGCAACCTCATTAAGACCATAAGGAAAGTCTGAAAATATATTTGATTCGGTATTTATTTTTAACAAAACACGTTCATCGATTTTGTATTTTTTTTCAATTATTGCTTCAACGGCCGATCTAATCTCTTCTTTTGCAATATTTGCGAGAAAGCCAAGTCTCCCTGTATTAATTCCAACAATTGGAATATTGGTATCTCTAACCAGGTTTATTGTTTCGAGTATTGTTCCATCACCACCAATACTAATTATTAGATCTATTGAGTTTTTTATGTCTTCGTGCGTTTCAAATGTTTTAATGCTATTAAAAATGAATTTTAGCTCATTACGCAGAAATTCAAAAAACTTTTTTTCAATAACGAAATCAATATTATGTTGCTTAAGAATGGATAAAAATTCCTTAACATAGCTTTCAAATTCTTTATCAACAGTTCGTCCGTAAATAGCAACCTTCATATTCTACATTATTATTCGAGTAAAAAGCAATTTTATTACAGCAACTAAATATTTAAATATTTCATAAAAAGCTCATATCGTGCATTATACAAATCATTTTGTTCATCATATTCCATAAATGATGCTTTTATGGTGTACTCATATCGGTTAAATGTTTGAATGATGGATGTTAGATCAGTTACATTTAACTTAAGAGTAACTTCGAGTTTTGTTGAATCGGTGGCTGAGTTAACATACATACTTAAAATCTTGGCATTATTTGATTCCACGATTTGGGCAATTTCGGTCATTTCGTAATCATTCTGGCTCATTTCAAGAACAATTATTCCTCCGGGTTTTTCAATTGCTGTTAGTTTTGAGAAATAATGCAATAAATCATTCATACGAACAACACCCATATACTTGTTGTGATAATCGAGTACAGGAACAATGGTTAGTTTTAATCTGGCAGCAAGTTCAATTATTTCATAAATATGCTGATCTAGTCTCACATATGGTCGTAAAAGAGATAGTCTGTGATTACCAATAGCTTCTTCGGGAGCATTCAGATCATAAATATCGGCATCAGAAATAAGTCCAAGAAACTCTTCGCTATTTACAATGGGTAAATGCGAAACACGAAAAACCTCCATCCAGTTAAGGGCCTCCACGGCTGTATCAGAGGTTCGTATAGCAGGAATTTCGTCTGATATTAAATCTTTTGCCAACATGAGTCCGAGTATCTTAAAAATACTGTATTTTTGTTCTTTAAACAATCAAAACGCTTCAAAGTTTACAATATTGTAAATTATTACATTATGACCAGATTAAGTGTAAATATAAACAAAATTGCAACATTAAGAAATGCCCGTGGAGGAAATATTCCTAATGTGCTTGATGCAGCTATTAATTGCGAGAGATTTGGTGCCCAAGGGGTTACTGTACATCCAAGACCAGATGAGCGACATATACGATATCAGGATGTTTATGATATAAAACCAATTATAAAAACCGAGTTTAATATTGAGGGCTATCCATCACAGAGTTTTATTGATTTGGTGCTAAAAGTCATACCAAATCAAGTAACATTAGTTCCTGATCCTCCCGATGCGCTTACATCAAATGCCGGTTGGGATACACTAAAAAATAAGGCTTTTTTAAAAGATGTAATCAAGGTTTTTCATGATAAAAACATTCGTACTTCAATTTTTATTGATCCTGATTCGGAATTAATTAAAAATGCTGCCGATACAGGAACCGATCGCGTAGAGCTTTATACAGAGCCTTATGCTGCAAATTTTAAAAAAAATAAGGCAGAAGCAATTGCTCCTTTTATAAAAGCTGCTGAAGTAGCAAATAATTTGGGGCTTGGATTAAATGCCGGACATGATTTAAATCTTGATAATCTAACGTATTTTAATCAAAATATCCCTGGATTACTTGAAGTTTCTATTGGTCATGCACTGATTGCTGATGCCATTTATTTTGGGTTAGAAAATACGATACAAATGTATTTGAGAGAGCTTAAATAACCGATATGAATTTGTTTTTCAGAAAGTTAGGACAAGGACCACCTCTTATTATAATCCATGGTTTATATGGATCATCGGATAACTGGTTTACTATAGGAAAAAAACTTGCCGAAAATTTCGAAGTTTATTTAATCGACCAGCGAAATCATGGGCAATCGCCACATACACATGAACATAACTACATTTTACTTAAGGAAGATTTACGCGAATTTATGGATCAGCAATCCATTGAAAAAGCAATAATTTTGGGTCACTCAATGGGAGGAAAAACTGCCATGTTTTTTTCGGCCGATTACCCTGAGCGAATTTCAAGTCTTATTGTTGTTGATATTTCGCCTTTATCCTATTTAACAACCAATTCGGCTCAATTGCTTCAGCATAAAATTATCCTTGATTCTATGTTATCTATTGATTTTTCGAATATTTCAAGTAGAGAACAAGTAGATGCAATCCTTTCTGAATCAATACAACAAAATCAGGTAAGACAGTTTCTTTTAAAAAATATTAAAAGATCTAAAGACAATAAATTTCATTGGGGCCTTAACATTTCTGTTTTACAGAATGAACTTCCAAAAATTATTGATGGCATGAATATTAACGATTTTAAAAACAAAAAATCGATAACCGGATTTCCGGTACTTTTTATTAAAGGATCAGATTCGGATTACATTCAGGAAAATGATATTAAAGCAATACTAACTATCTATCCTCAAGCCGAATTTGAAACCATCAATGATGCCGGACATTGGGTCCATGCAGAACAACCCAAACTTTTTTTAAAAACTGTCCTTCAGTTTTTATTGCCGTAATAATTATTTGGTTTTTGCCGACTCAACGTTTTCTTGTTTAATCAACGATTCGCCTTTGTATTTTAAAAATACCTGTGCAATTGCCAACACATCCTTTTCGCAATAGGTAACAATTCGGTCTAGGTTTTTTTCTTTCCAGTATACATCAGCCACCATACTCCCATCAATATCATCTTTTGGCGTAGGAATATTAAAAATATGGGTTAATAGATTTAAAGAGGTATAGTTCTTATAATCGCCAAATTTCCAAAGTTCCATGGTATCTAAAAACTGAACTTCCCAAGGTTTTTTACCTGCAACATCAAGAATCTGGGGCAGTTTAACATCATTTATAATCATTCGACGAGCTATATAGGGAAAATCAAATTCTTTTCCATTATGAGCACACAATTGCAAATCTTTATTCGATGAATGATATTTTTTTAACATTCCGGCAAATTCATCAAGAAGCTGCTTTTCATCATCACTATAAAACGACTTAATGCGGATTGATTTCTCATCATTTTTATTTATAACAATTCCTGCTGAGATACAAATAATTCGTCCAAACTCTGAGTAGATTCCAGCTCTTTGGTAAACATCGGCAGCCGATTGATCTGCTTCTCTAAAATATGATGATTTCTTTTCCCAAAAATATTTCATAGTTTCGGGAATGTCTGTAAAATCTGGGTATTGGGGAATAGTTTCAATATCTATAAACAGAATATTTTCAACTTTTATAGTATCAAGCATACAAATTTCTATTTAAGTTTAGAGCCTAAGTTTAGTTTCTTTTCAATTATCGAAGCAAGAATATCGATTCCCACTTTGTTATTGCCGCCTTGCGGAATAATTATATCAGCATACCTTTTTGTAGGTTCAATAAACTGAAGGTGCATCGGTTTAACAGTTTTTTCATAACGCTCAAGCACTTTGTTTACCGAACGCCCACGTTCAACAATATCGCGCATAATAACACGCATAAGACGATCGTCGTTATCGGCATCAACGAAAACTTTTATATCCATTATATTTCTTAATTGAGCATTGGCAAGAATAAGAATTCCTTCAACAATAACCACTTTTTTTGGCTCAACTAAAATAGTTTCTTTAGATCGGGTGCAGGTTAAGTACGAATAGATGGGTTGTTGAATTGAATTACCAGCTTTTAATTGTTTTATATGTTCCACCAGCAAGCTAAACTCAAGTGACCGAGGGTGATCAAAGTTCATCTCCTGCCGTTCTTCGAGTGGAAGGTCACTATTATCTCGATAATATGAGTCTTGCGGGAGTATTGCTACCTCATCCTTTGGTAATAGTTCAATAATTTTTTTAACAACAGTTGTTTTACCAGAGCCTGTTCCTCCTGCTATTCCTATTATAAATGACATATCAATAAATTTTATAACTTTAACGAGTTAAATTCGTCGTGTTGAAGATAAATAATAAATAGGAAAAATCATAAACTTGATCAAAACTTAATAAAAGAATAAAATAAGCCTATATGAATCAATTATATCCTTTAAAGTTTAAACCTATTAGCAAAGAAAAAGTATGGGGCGGTAATAGATTAAGCACATTCTTAAACAAACCTTTTCCCAAAAACAAAAAAGTTGGAGAAAGTTGGGAAATTTCAGGTGTAGATGGAGATATATCTGTTGTAGAAAATGGATTTCTTGCTGATAATGATTTGCAGGAGTTAATTGAGATCTATATGGGTGATTTAGTGGGCGACAGTGTTTATGAAAGGTTTGGATTGGAATTTCCTTTACTTATAAAATTTATTGATGCAAATGAAGCCTTATCTGTTCAGGTTCATCCTGATGATATGTTGGCACAGAAAAGACATGAAGCATTTGGAAAAACTGAAATGTGGTATATTATAAATGCTGATAAGGATGCTCTAATATATTCGGGTTTTAACCATGAAATGGACAAGACCCACTACTTAAATCATGTTAAAAATAAAGATTTTATTTCTATTCTGAATACATTTAAGGCAAACCCAAACGAAGTGTATTATTTGCCTGCAGGCAGAGTACATGCCATTGGGGCGGGCATTTTATTGGCCGAAATTCAGCAAGCATCAGATATTACATACAGAATTTACGACTGGGATAGGTTGGATGATGAAGGAAATCAGCGAGAATTGCATACAGAACTTGCTATCGATGCCATCGATTTTAAAAAATACGCTAATTACAAAATCGATTACTCAGTAGTCAAAAACCAATCTTCTAAAATCTTATCAAATAAGTACTTTCAAACAAACATTATTAATTTTGAAAAGCCAATCGAAAAAGAATACAATACGCTCGATTCATTTGTAATATACATGTGTCTCGATGGTGAGTTTGAAATTGAGTATTATGAAAAGGAACGAATTAGGGTTTTAAAAGGTGAAACAATTCTTATTCCGGCAGTTATTGAACAAATAAATCTTATTCCTGTTCATCAGAGTAAAGTACTTGAAATATTTTTGCCAGGAGTTTCAAATGAATCAACAAAACATTCAACATAAAGGATTAATTATTTTCGACGGATACTGCAATCTTTGTTCGGGGTTAGTTCAATTCTTAATTAATAGAGATAAAAAGGATTATTTCAGATTTTTATCGCTTCAATCCGATTTAACCCAAAAGATTCTAGCATCTCACAAAATCCCTGTAAATTATAATGAATCAATAATTCTGATAATAGAAAACAAACTCTTTTTTAAATCTGATGCTGTTTTAAAAATCACAGATAAGCTTGGTAGATTCTGGGTAATATTTAAAGTATTAAGGATAATTCCAAAACCTATGCGAGATTTTTTGTACGATTTGGTGGCAAAATATCGGTACAAGATCTTTGGTAAAAAACAAATCTGTATGGTTAGTTCAGAAAATTATAGATATAAGTTTATTGATTAAAGCTCAACTTCACCATTCTCAATTTGTTTATATTTTTTGCTAAGTTCAGCAATAAGTTTACTGATATATTGCATAGCTTGAGCTGTTTCAGGACTAATCGTTTTATTTTTCATTCTAAATATCAGCAATCCATATAAGCCATTAAAGCAAGCTTCGATTTCATTTATTGTTGGATTGGTTGATTTTTGAATCAAGTCATCAATACCAGGTTTAGCAAGTACATAGTTTTTTTGATAATCAACTTCTTCGGGAGACTTAATCATTCTAATGTGCAAATCATTTAAATCATTTAGTGAATTTTGTATAAACTGCAGATGCCCTTTTTCAATTATATTTTCATCCTTCATCATTGCAATAAGCCCAACATACCAATCTCTCATTTCATTCTTAATGTTATCAGGTTGATCAAATTTCAGAATGATTTCTTTATTGATCTTTTCAATATCCAATTCAAAAATCCTAATCAGGTTTTCGATCTGCCACATATATAAAATATATTCGGCAATATTTTCCTTTTTCTTGACCTTTGCAATTATCATACTTCCAATTTATTGTATTTTCTTTAAATGATCAATTAATCGACGTTCGCGTTTTGTAGGACGACCGATTCCTCTATCGCGGATTTCGAAACCGATATGTTTTTTTATTTCGGTTTTTTCTTTTTCCTCATCAGTAGTGAGATCCTCTACAAAACTAACTATCATTTTTGCAGATTGTCGGTTTTCCAGAAGTCCAAGTATTTTATACTGATGAGTTACCGGAGGTTTTTTGACAATTACAATTTCTCCCACTTTAATAACTCGTGATGGTTTAACCTGAACATCATTAATGAGTATTCGTCCTTTCCGACAAGCTTCGGAAGCCTGACTGCGGGTTTTAAAAATACGTACAGCCCAAAGCCACTTATCAATGCGTATGTCGTGTTCGTTTTCCATATGTAATTATTTGAAAACAAATTTAGAAATAAAGTATAAGCACAAAAAAATCTAAGAGGTATATAATTTATAAAGGTTATTTTTTATTGAATTGGTTCATTGTTTGTGCAAGGCCGACAAAACCAAAGCTTTTTATTATATCAGCAGCCAAATCGAATTTGGGAAGGAGTATCTTTTTTTCTTCATCGCTCCATTCGCCGAGTACATATTGAACCTGAAATCCTTTTGGAAAATCATCTCCTATTCCAAAACGAAGTCGTGCATAGTTCTGGTGACCCAATGTTAAATTTATATCGGCTAATCCATTGTGTCCAGCATCACTACCCTTTGGACGTAATCGTAAAGTACCAAATGGAAGGGCAATATCATCAACAACAACAAGTAGTTTTTCTTCGGGTATTTTTTCTTTCTGAAGCCAGTAATTTACCGACCTACCACTAAGATTCATATAAGTAGTAGGCTTAATAAGAATAAATGTTCGTCCTTTCAGCTTATATTCAGCTCTGAAAGCCAATCGATTGTCCTTAAAAGAAATATTGGATGCTTTGGCAAAAGCATCCAATATCTGAAACCCAACATTATGTCGTGTGTTGACGTATTCGTCACCTATATTTCCTAAACCGACAATAAGATATTTCACTAATTATCTGTTTGTAAAAAATTATTTTTTACCTTCTTCGGCTTTTCCATCAGCTGGAGCAGCACCTTCAGCACCTTCAGCAGCAGTTGTTTCGGTCGTTGCGGCCTCAAGTTGAGCAGCACGTGCAGTTCTAATTCTAACTACTACATCGTTTTTTGGATCAAGAAATTCAACATTTTTAAATGATAAATCACCAACTTTAATTGATTTACCTATTTCGAGTGGAGTAATATCTACTGAAATGTGATCAGGAAGATTATCAACAAGAGCTTTAATCTTAATTTTCCTCATTTTCTGATCTAATTTACCACCTTTTAAAATACCTTCTGATGTACCTTCAACAACTACTGGTACATGAATCCAAATAGGTTTTTTTTCATCGATTTGATAAAAATCAGCATGAGTAATTTTGTCACTAATCGGATGAAACTGAAGATCTCTCATAACAACTTTGTATTTCTTACCTTCAATATTAAGGTCAACAAGACAAGCTTCTGGTGTAAATACCAATTGTTTAAATGATTTTTCATTCAATTTAAAATGAACATTTTCTCCCATTCCATATAAAACACATGGAACTTCTTCTTTTTTTCTAGTTTCTCTGGCATTTGTTTTACCAACAGCTTCTCTTAAGCTACCTTTAATTTCAATTGTTTTCATTTTTTTTTAATTGCGTGTTACTCAGAATAATACTAAAAATAATTAAAAAGCTTCTTATTCCCCATCACACTTTTTTACAATGTGCTTTTTATTTTAGTGTGCAAATATATACTATTAAACAATAAAATTAGAACTTATTGATTGATAATTATGTACTTTATTAATAACGTCGGCAAAAACGCCTGCAATAGATAGTACTTTTATTTTATCAGATATGGGTTTTATTGGCAATGAATCAGTAACAACAATTTCCAAAATTTTTGATTCATTTATTCTTTCATATGCAGGACCTGATAAAACTGCATGACTTGCAATTGCTCTAACACTGAGAGCCCCTTTTTCCATCATCATATCTGCGGCTTTTGTAATAGTGCCAGCAGTGTCGATCATATCGTCCAAAATAACAACATTTTTACCTTCAACATCTCCAATTACCGTAAGCTCATCAATTACATTTGCTTTTTTTCTGGATTTATGGCAAATTACTAAGGGCGTTTCCAAAAACTTAGAGTATGCATTTGCTCTTTTAGTTCCTCCCATATCAGGTGCAGCTAAAACCATATTATCAAGGTTTAAACTTTTTATATAAGGGACGAAAATTGAGGATGCATATAAATGGTCTACTGGAACATCAAAGAATCCCTGGATCTGATCTGCATGTAAATCAAGTGTCATAACTCTATCAACTCCTGCAGCACTTAGAAGGTTGGCAACCAATTTTGCTCCGATAGAAACGCGGGGTTTATCTTTCCTATCCTGACGAGCAAATCCAAAATAAGGAATTACTGCAGCAACCTTATATGCTGATGCTCTCTTGGCTGCATCAATCATTAATAGTAACTCCATAAGATTATCAGATGGTGGAAATGTAGACTGAACAATAAATACATAAGCTCCCCTTACTGTTTCCTCAAATGCGACCTGAAACTCACCATCGCTGAACTCAATAAAAGATGTACTTCCTAATTCAATACCATATTCTTTTGCAATTTTCTCAGCAATATAGCGTGATTTAGTACCTGAAAAAATCTTAATTGGAGGCTGACTCATTTTAATAAAGATTTTATATTTCTAATTTTGCC
>JFJP01020372.1_pt1 | contig 22136 bp, 19 predicted proteins | sample 431651 | NCBI WGS metagenome assembly JFJP01 (sample SAMN02602958, study PRJNA72255) | Microbial mat metagenome, whole genome shotgun sequencing project. | biome: fresh water; feature: sink hole; material: water; isolation source: purple microbial (photo- and chemosynthetic) mats found in...
TGAAAACCCGCCATCGATGGCGGCGTTCGTATGCGGCAAATGCATGTCAACACTATTCTTACATCAACGTCTTAAGTCAGGTGCCATTGGCAGGATGGCGGAGAGCACGGCGATGATGCCGAGTACCACGATCAACTCGATCAGGGTGAATCCGGATCTGCGAGGATGACGCATAAGGCCTCCTATGCACAATGGCAGCCTGTCTCAGCCTTATTATACGTGACGGGGTTCGAATCACAATGCGGATCGATCCATCATTGTCGTTTTTATCCGGTCCACAGCAGTCCCAGGCAGGCTGTTGACCGCAGGATGGCGCGGTCGGAACTCCTCAATGCCGCAACGGCCACTGGCATCGATGTTCTGGGCCTCACGCTCTGCGCATCATGCGCGTTATCTTCGCAGGTTCCGCCTTCCCCGAGGATCCCGGTTCCGGGCATGGCTGGGAGGAGAGCTTGGGTTGGCCAGCCGGCTGGGTCGCTCCAGCCGCATCGGTGGGTGTTCCATGCGTGCTGGACTGGCGACTCGAATTCCACCTGCCAACCGCCCGCACTCTGCGACTGCACGTCAGCGCCGATGAGCGCTATCTGCTGCGGATCGACGGGCGGGCGATGGGAGAGGGGCCGGAACGCTGCGACCTGGCACGTTGGTCCTACGAAACCTACGATGTGCAGTTGGGCCCCGGCCCGCATCGCCTGGAGGCGAGGACGTGGAACGCCACGCCCCACGCCCCCTGGGCGCAGAGCACGCTTGGACCGGCCCTGCTGGTCGCGCCTGGTGCCGCGGCGGATGTCCATCTCGTCGCGACCGGGCATGCGCCTTGGCAGGTTCGGCCCGCTGCCGGCCTCGCGCTCGTCCGTGCCGACGTCGGCAGCGGCTTCGGCGGCGGCGCGGCCGAAGCGGTGGACTTGCGCGCGGCGGAGGCCGCCTGGGGCGCCGTCCGCCTGACCGCCTCTGCCCACGAGGGCTTCCGGCTGTACAGCACCCGCCCAGACCGCCTCCTGCGTCCAGCCCTGCTGCCATCGCAGCAGCACGAACCGCTCACCTGGCGGATCGTGCATGCCGATCAGGCCGGACTCGACGAACGCTGCGTCGCAGGCCACTCCCCGCCCGCGCTGCCGCTGCGGGTCGATCCAGGGCGGAGGATGCGCCTGGTGGTCGATCTCGGATGCTACGCCTGCCATCGTCCCGAACTGGAGGTGGCGGGGGATGGCACGGTGCGCGTGCGCTACCTCGAGGCTGCCTGCGCCGATCCGGTGCATCCGCTCGACAGCAAAGGGCGACGCGACACGGTCTCCGGCCTCTTCCTGCGCGGCATGACCGACACGGTCCAGGCCGGGTCGGCCCCGACGGCATGGAGTCCCATGTGGTGGCGGGCCGGGCGTTTCGTCGCCATCGAACTGCAGGCGGGGGCCGGTGCGCTGGCGCTTCTGCAGCTGGGGTTCGCTTCCACCGGCTATCCGCTGCCGATCGAGGCCCGCTGGCCCGACGACGCGGTCGCCCAGGCCTGTCTGCGCACCTTGCGCAGGTGCATGCACGAGACCTTCGTCGACTGCCCGTACTATGAGCAGTTGCAATATGTCGGCGACACCCGCATCCAGGCCCTGCTCACCCATGCACTGTCGCGCGACGTCCGGCCTGCGGTCGCCGCTCTGCGCCACTTCGCCGCCAGTGCGCTGAACCCGCTCTGCCATCCGACCAGCAATCATCCGGCGGCGGGTGGTCAGATCATCCCGCCCTTCGCCCTGATCGTCATCGGCATGGCGCACGATCTGCTGCGTTGGCGCGGCTGCCTCGCAGAGCTGCGACGCCTGATGCCGGTGCTGCGACGGACCATGGAGGTGCTGCTGGTGCGCGATGCAGCCGGCCTGCCGGTTGCGCCGCCGGGTTGGAACTTCTTCGACGGTGAACACGACCTGCATCGCGATGGCGTTCCACCTGGCTGCCAGGCCGGCGGGAATGGCGCCTGCTGGGGCTGGCTCGTGGTGCTGGCCTGCGGCTGGCTGGCCGATCTGGAGACGGCCCTGGCCGAGAGCGAACTGTCCGCTCGCTGGCGCCGTCTCGCGGTGGAACTGGCGCAGGCCGTACACACGGCGACCTGGGACGGCGCCGGGTGGCGATTCGCACCGGGGCATGCGGAACGCTCGCCGCATGCCGCCGTCCTCGCCTTGCTGGCACACGCTGCCCCATCTGCCGATCTCGCGCGTGGTGCCGAGGCGTTGTTCGCGGATCCGGCGCAGATGCGCTTCGGCATCATGTTCAGCCATTATCTCTTCGAGGTCGCAGCCGAGCGGGGCTGCCTCGACGCGGTGCGACCGCTGTGGCGGCGCTGGGAGGCCAGCCTCGCTGATGGCTTCACCACCACCCCGGAGAGCTGGGGTCGGACCCGCAGCGACTGCCATGCCTGGGGAGCGCATCCGCTGTTCTGGCGCCTGGCCGGCGTGGCCGGCATCCGTCCTGCGGCCGATGCCTTCGCCCGGGTCCTGATCGCCCCGCAACTAGCCGAGGGGGAATCGATATCGGTGGCCATGCCGCATCCGGAGGGGGGCGAGATCTCGGTCGAACTGTGCTGCCAGGGTGGCAGGCTGTCAGGTCGGGTGCATTCCCCAGTCCCAGGCATCCTGCGTTGGCAGGGCGAAGACATGCGATTGATGGCAGGCGGCCAGCAGGTCCTGCCTTAGGCGGCTTGCACCCGTTGGCGGCACGTTAGAGGAGTCGTCCAGGAGAGCGCCATGGCCGACCATCCTTTCGCTTCCAGCCTTGCCATGCACAAGGAGTTCTTCCTCCGCAGCATCGCCTGCTTCCGTCCCGCGGATGCGGGTTTCGCCCCGGCCGAGGGCATGTTCACCGTCGCCGGTCAGATCGCCCATGCCGCCCTGACGGTCGACTGGTTCGTGGCCGGCGCGTTCTGCCCCGCTGGCTTCGACCATGATTTCGCCGCGCACGAGGCTGCGGCGCGCCGTGTGACCGCGCTGGATCAGGCGGTCAGCCGCTTCTCGGCCTCCTACGACGCTGCCAGCGCCCGCTTCGCGGCGACCAGCATGGCCGAACTGCAGATTCCGATCGCCGCAGGTCCGATCATGGGTGGCGCGCCCCGCCTGGCCGTGGTCGAGGCGATGGCCGATCACACCGCCCATCATCGCGGTGCGCTGACCGTCTACGCCCGCCTGCTCGGCCTCAAGCCGGCGATGCCCTACGCCTGAACCGAGCCCGGACGAACCGGAGATTTCGACTCGTAGTGCTACAGGGTGAGGTCGGCCCGAGGCGGCAGCGCGCGGCGCGTCCCCATGTCGGCCACCACCCAGAGGTGGTGCGGCATCGCACCGTGGGCGATGCGGAAACAGCGCGATTCGCCTGGCAGCAGGTCGAGGTAGTTGTCGTCCCACACGGCAGGGTGTTCGAGGGACTCCAGGCCGACGCGCACCCGCCAGGCGCTGGCAGCGATCTCGACGCGATCGTCGAGGCGACGCACATGCAGCGTTCCGGACTTGGGATGGACCAGCCGTCGGCCACCTGGCGCCTCGGTCGCGTCGTTGAGCAGGCAGAGGTAGCGGACATCCCGTTCGATGCCGTCCGCATGCGTGGCGGTGGCCACCAGGGCATGCGTCGTGCGGTCGAGGCCGGACGGCAGTTCGAGCCGGGCCGGGGTCGACGCCGCGGGGCCGGACAGACTGAAGGCGCCGCGGCTGCTGGCCACGACCGCTCCGTCAGCGATGCGGCGCAACTCGAGGACGGCTTCGCCGCGGCTGTCGCCCGACCGGTCGCGCGCGACGTGGGCCTCGAAGACGCGCTGCTCGGGCCCGGTCGGCTCGATGCCGACCACCAGCGGACGGAAGGCCCGCCTGCATTCGTAGTAGGCCTGCTTCGGGCGGCGATACCAGTCGACCAGCGCCCAGCACACCGATGGCCAGGTGCTGGTGTAGTTCCACACCACCACGCCGCCGGTGAAGGCGATGTTGCGGCGGTAGTGCCGGACGTAGCGGCCGATGGTGTCGGCCTGGAAGGCCTGGGTGGTGGCGATGATCGCGTCGAGATTGCCCAGGGGTCCGAAGGCACCGGCCCGGCCGAACAGCTTCTCGAACTGGGCTCCGTGCCGGGCGAGCAGCAGGCCAGGACTCATGCCCTGGGGCTTGGAGACGGCGCCCGGGGTGAAGGTCTCGTCAGGGTGGATGAAGCTCTCGATCGACTCGCGCTGCGGGAACGACTGGGCACCGAATTCGCTGTTGAAGCGCGCCTGGTCGGGGATGTGGTCGGTGCGGTTCCAGCCGAACCAGACATCCCAGTTGTGGCGGTCGCCCTCCCCGTCGCTGTCCGGATGCACCTCCATGCTCTCGCTGGCCGGCGAGCCCGGCCACCAGGCCCGCTGCGGATCGAGTTCCGCGAGCACCGCGGGGATCACCTCGTAGTAGATCGGGTGGCGTCGCCACCACAGCGGTTCACCGTTCTTCATCTGGCTGGCGGCAAGGACCTCGTTCTCGTTGTTGCCGCACCACAGCGCGATGCAGGTCCGCGAACGCAGGCGGCTGACGATGTCGGTTACCTCGGCGCGGACCTCGGCGAGGAACTCCGGGGTGCGCGGATAGACGCCGCAGGCGAAGAAGAAGTCATGCCAGATGATCAGTCCGAGTTCGTCGCAGGCATCGTAGAACGACGGCTGCTCGACGATGCCGCCGCCCCAGATGCGGATGCAGTTCACGCCGCCAGCCTGCAGCAATCCAAGGTAGTCACGGTGCTGCTGCGCCGTCGTCCGGGGGTGCATGAAATCGATCGGCAGCCAGTTGTCGCCCTTGGCCCACAGGCGGTGGCCGTTGATGGCGAAGCGGAAGACCTTGCCGTTGGGGCTGGCCGGATCGCGTCGCTCGAGTTCGATGCGGCGGAAGCCGACGCGCTGCGTGGCGCTGTGCACGAGGCGGTCGCCCGCATGCACGCGCACCTCGACGAGGTGCAGGGCCGGTTCGCCCAGCTCGCGCGGGAACCAGTAGGCGACATCCGCGGGTTCGGCGCGCAGCTCCACCGTGCTGCGGCTGCCGGCGGCGAGCCGCACCGGGCAGGTCGCCACGACGGTCCCGTCCAGCAGGAGCTCCGCTCTGCCTTCCAGGTCCATCGTCGCCTGCAGCGGCAGCGACGCCTGCAGGCGGCCAGGTCCGCGCCCGGGGCAGGGCGAGGTCGCGGCGGGTGACGCCTGCAGGTGCAGGTCGCCGCCCCAGGCCCCGTCGCTGAACTCCAGGCGGATCGGGGCGAGGATGCCGGCCAGCGGGGTCCGGCTCGCCCAGTCCCAGCCGAACGACATCTGCGAGCGCCGGACCCACAGACGCTCCCACGGATCGTTCCAGTACGGCAGCCGCTCGCCGGCGCGGCGCACCGTCCCGGGCCAGCTGGCCTCGAAGGAGATGGTCAGGATGTTGTCGCCGGCACGCAGCCGGCCGCCGAGATCGACGATGAGCCGCCTGAACTGGTTGCTGTGCTCGGCGATGATCTCGCCATTGAGCCTGAGTTCCGCGAACACATCGAGGGAGTCGCAGACCAGCCGGCAGGGCCTGGCGAGGTCGGCTTCCCCGATGGCGATGGTCGTACGGTAGACCCAGTCGCGCTCCTCGATCCAGCGGCAGGCCATGACCTGGTCGCCGTGGTAGGGATCGGCGATCCGGCCCTGCGCCAGCAGATCCTGCGTCACGACGCCAGGGACGGTCGCGGCGAGCCAGCCGGCCGGACTGTGGTCGGGGGTGGCGGCGTGCGCGGCTCGCAGCGGTCCGTGCCGGTGGGCGGTGTCGAAGATGAGCCAGGGCTGGCCGGCGGCGGTGGCGAGATCGCGCGTGGTGGTCATGGCCGCACGGTATCCGTCTGCAGGCTTGCGTCTTCCCCGGAGGTGATGCAATTGTTGACAATGGGTGATGCGCCGCGACCAGTCGACCGCCTTCGCTACGGTGTCCATGGGGTCAGCGGACCGGTGTCGATAGCGATCCACGCGGTCGCTGAAGGAGGCGGCTTCGCCCTGCATCGACACGTTGATTTCTCCGAACTCTTCTGGGTCTCGTCGGGACGCGTCCTGCATACCTGGCGGGGCTGCGGGTCGCAGCTCGGTCCGGGCAGCCTCCAGTTCATATCATGTGACGACCAGCACTCCCTGGTGGCCGCGTCTGGACCGTTCCGCATCGTCAACGTCGCCATCAGCCGGTCGCAGGCCGAGCGCTGGCGCAGGCAGCGGGTGTTCGGGCCGCGGTGGCCTTGGAGCCTGCGCGGACCGCTGCAGCTCGACCCGCGACAACTCGCGCACCTCGAGCAGCAGGTCGCCGCCATGCCGCCCGATCCCGACGCTGCCGACCGGCTCTGGCTGGTCGCCGGGGTTGTGCGCGAGGCCCGGGCGGCGCAGCAGCAGCGATCGGCTCCCGGGCATGGGCCACCTCCTGCCTGGCTGGAAGCGGCCCTGGCGCGCTGGCGTTCGGGCGATCCGACCGATGGGGTGCCTCGGCTTGCGCGGTTGGCTGGCCGCAGTCGGGAGCATGTCGCCCGCACCGTGCGGCGTCACTACGCCGTCAGCGCTTCGTTCCTGCTGAACCGGCTGCGCTGCGAGCGGGCTTCCGAGGCGCTGCGTTCGGGCGATGGCCCTATCGTGGACATCGCCATCGAGGTCGGATTCTCGGCCCTGGGACATTTCTACCGTTGCTTCCGACAGGCGTACGGCACCACACCACGTCGCTATCGTGCCGGGTTCCGTGGCGTCATCGGGATCCCGTCGAACGGATTGGACCGCATATGACCAAGGAATCGACATGCTCCTGATCGGCGGCGGTCTGCTCTGGTCCTGGGCCGGCTCGTGCCTCGGCTCCTTCGCCGCCTGGCTGCCGATGCGGCCGAGACCTGCGGTGCAGGCAGCCGCCCTTGGTCTGGCCGCCGGGGTGATGCTGGCGGCGGCCCTGCTCGGACTGGTGCCGGACGCCCTGGCGCAGGCCGGCAGCGGACGGGCATGGGTGGTGTGGCTCGGCTTCCTCCTCGGTCTTGGGCTGATCGCCGTGCTCGACCGGCTGCTGCCGCACCAGCATCCGGGTTCCGACGGGCCTGATCACGCCGTTGCCGGCCAGGGCGTCTCGCGCAGCGCGGCGCAGCTCATCGCCCTGGCGCTGATCCTGCACAACATCCCAGAAGGCATGGCGGTCGGTGCTGCGACAGCTGCGGGCGAGTCCAGCCCTTCCGGGGTGGCGGTGATCACCGCTCTGGCGCTGCACAACGTGATCGAGGGTCTGCTGGTCACCGTGCCGCTGGTGCTGGCAGGGATGCGGCGCTGGACTGCTTTCCTGCTCGGCCAGGCCGCCGGGTTGATCGAGGTGGCGGCTGGCGCGGCGGCAGCGGCCTGGCTGGAGCAGGGATCGACGGCCATCCCGGTCTCCCTCGCCGCGGCAGGCGGGGCGATGGTGTTCATCTCCTTCGAGGAGCTCCTGCCGGAATCCCTGCGCTGCCACGGCGGGAATGCCGGACCGGTCGGCGCGGTGCTGGGCGTCGGCGGCATGATCGTCCTCGGCAGCCTGCTGGCGCCCTGAGGGTCAGCGCAGGTCGGAACGGCCGCCGGCCGCCGCTGCCGCCTCGCGCAGTTCGATCATCGGCACGAGGACGATGCGCAGCGGAGGGGATCCGCTGGGGCGCACCGGCGGGCGGACGATGCACCAGACATGGTCGACGCTGCGCACCCGGTCGTCGGCGGCGAGCACGCGCCAGCCATCGCGCAGGATGCCGATCGCGGTGGGATGGTAGGCGTAGGTGCAGCCTGCGTAGGGGCCGCCGGTGGCGACGCCGGAGCCATCGAGCAGGGCCAGGGTCGCAGGCAGCCGGCCGGTCGCCGCCTGGCAGGCTCCGAGGTCATCGGCAAGGGCACGCAGTTCGACGGGGGCGCCGGCTTCGGGCCAGGGAGACTCCAGCTCGGCCTTGCCCGACCGGTGTTCGGTGACGCAGCCGGCGAGCAGCAGGACGGCGGTGGCGAGGGCGAGGCGGTGCATCGGTCACTCCTGCGCCGCAGCGGGAGCGGGCGCCGGAATCGGCGTTCCGACCGGCAGTCCGGCGAGCTGGTCGAGGTGGCGTTGCAGCAGACCGGCCTCGACCGCCGCGTCCAGGTGCTGCATCTCGCTGCGCAGCTGACGCGAGAGGTCGGCCAGCTCGGCCGGGGTGCCGACCACCTGCGGGGTGAGGAACACCAGCAGTTCGGTCTGCGCCTTGGTCCGCTCGGTGCGCTTGAACAGCCAGCCGAGGACGGGGATGTCGCCGAGGAGCGGCACCTTGCGTACGGTCTCGGTCAGCGAGTCCTTGATCAGCCCGCCGACGACCGCGGTCTGACCGTGCTCGACCACCACCCGCGTCGTCATGGTGCGCTGGTTGATGATCGGCGCATCGACGTCATCGGCGACCGGGATGGTGGCGTCGGCGAGCGCAGACATCACCTGGTCGACATCCAGCACGACGCGTCCGTCGCTGTTGATCTGCGGCGTCACCGTCAGGATGATGCCGACGTCCTGGCGGTCGAAGGTGGTGGTGACGTTGTTGTTGGCGTCAGTGCGCGATCCGTTGATCACCGGCACGTTCTGGCTGACGTTGACGGTCGCCTCCTGGTTGTCGGTGGTGAGGATGTAGGGTCGCGACAGCACGTCGAAGCGGGTGTCGGAGGACAGCGCGCGGATCGCGGCGCGGAAATCGGTGGATTCCAGCAGGTAGCCATTCATGCCCAGGGTCGAGTCGAAGATGTCGAAGTTGCTGAACACCCGTGACAGGGTGCTGCTGCCGGCTGGATTGACGCCTTCCAGCTGGATGCCGACATCCAGCCCCTTCTCGATCGTTACCTCGGCGATCAGCACGCGCACCAGCACCTGGCGCACCGGCTGGTCGAGGTCCTCCAGGATCCTCCGCAGACGCTCATGGTTGCGCTCGGCGGTCAGCACCAGCACCGAGTTGCTGTTCGCCTCGGCGACCACCTTGACCTGGCCGCTGAGGTCCAGGGACGACGAGGACGAGGAGCCGGAGGATGGCGCGGCCGGAGCCTGGCTCCCGCCGGGAACAGTGCGGTTCTGCGCCGTGGTCCTGGTCGTGGTCGCGGTGGTGGCACCGGAGAACAGGCTGGTCAGCGATTCGGCGAGGTCGGCCGCCTTGCTGTTGCGCACCCGGTAGACCAGGACCCCGTCGCGGGTCGAGGTGTCGACGTCCAGCTTGGCCACCACCTCGGCGAGCACCGCCATGGTCGGGGCCGAGGCCCGCACCACCACGCTGTTGGTACCGCTATCGGCGGCGGCGTTCACTTCGCCGGCCTTGGCGCTGGCTGTGCCGGATGGGCCCTGCGACGCCTGCTGCTGAGGCCCGTTCCGGCCACCGAACATCGCGGCGAAGGGGCCGCCCGTGCTCTGGTTATTGCGCGATGCCGTGGACTTGCTGGTGTAGATGTCGTTGATGACCTGGGCGACGGTGGTGGCGTCGGCATGGGCCAGGTTGAACACCCGCACCTGCTGCTCACCGCTGACCGCGGCGTCGATCGCCTGCACGATGGCGGCGATGCGCCGGATGTTGGCCTGGGTGTCGGTCAGGATCAGGGTGTTGCTGCTCTCGTTGGCGGCCAGGGTTCCGGTCGCGGTGTTGAGCAACGGGGCCAGGTTCTCGGCCAGATCCTTCACCGTGGCGAAGGACACCGGGATGATCTGGGTGACCATGCGGTCGCTGTCTGGGATGCGTTTCGGATCCGCACCGACCTCGACCGGCAGGTTCTGCTGCCGTGCGCTGGGCAAGGGTACGATGTGCAGGGTCCGGCCGCGCACGATGGCGGCATGGCCCTGGCTGATCAGCACGCCGTTCAAGGCCTCGACCGCCTCGGCCGGGGTCAGCGGGGTCAGCGACACCAGCGTGATCGGCTGGGCCAGCTCGACCGGATTGGCGATGACGAACCCTGCCTGCTTCGACAGCCAGTCGAGGACCTGGCCGAGCCGGGCTCCGCGGAACTCCATGGTGAAGCTACCGCCTTCGGTCACCTGCGCCGGAGGTGCCGGCGGCGCCGGATCTGGAGCCGGCGTTGCGTCCTCCGCCGCGACAGGCAGGGCCAGGGCGAGCAGGAGCAGGAGCGGGGAGGCGATGCGGTTCATGTGGGTGCTCATGGCGTGCGGTTCCGCTGCTGGCGCAGCCGCTCGAGAATGGCCTCGCGGCCGGGATCGGAGAGTTGGGTTGCTGCAGATTGCTGGCTGCCGGCGGCTGGTCGCTGGCCGCTGGTCGCCGGTACCGGAGTGCCATCCAGCTGCGTGCCGACCGCGACGCGCCTGGCCTCTTCGCCGCTGCCTAGCACCATGCCATCGGCGTCGACCGCGCTGGCGGTGCGGCCGTCGAGCTCCTCGCCGGGAGCCAGGAGGCGTTCGCTGCCGTCGCCGAGATGGCGCAGGAAGGCGACCGTGGCTCCGTCGCGGACGACGATGCCGACCAGGGCCCAGCCACCAGCTGCGGCCGTCGCAGCCGGCTTGGCCGGTTCGGTCGGGGCCGTGCGCGCTCCGCCCCGGCGCTCGGCGAGGAACGGCTTGGCAGCGACGATCGCCTCGCCTGCTGCGCCATCGGCCGGGTCGGGCTTCCATGCCGTGATGCCGTCGGGCAGTCCGCGGGCGCCGCGTACCTTGGCCGGGACCAGGCGGGTCGAGACGGTCAGGGACAGGTCGATCTGGTCCTTGCGCGGATCGCCGGCCGACAGCTCGCTGCGCTCGATACGTAGCGGTTGCGGGGACGCATGCAGCGATCTCAGGAAGGCCATGACCTGGGACAGACCGCCCTGGCCGGTCGCGGTCAGGCGCAGGGTGTCGCAGGTCTCGTCACGGGTCGCCGGAATCAGCTGCCCCCCGCCGACGTTGTCGAGGACCAGCCCGCCGCTGCGCGCTGCCTCGGCCAGGGCGCTCTGCACGCGGAAGCGGGCGGTGGCCTCGTCGTCAAGCAGGCCGGCGGCATGGCGCGAGCGCCAGTCGCCCATGATGCGCGCTTGGCGGTCGATGAGGGCCTGGGATTGCGCTGCCTCCTCGCGGCCCATCCGCGCCTCGGCGCGGATGCCGTCGTACCAGGAGAGTGCCGGACCGACCACCGCCCCGTCGAGGAGCCAGCCGCCCGCGAGGACGCCGACCGCGAGCATCAGCATGCGCTCACGACGCTGCACGGGTGCCTCCGGCGAGTCGCAGGATGAGTTCGAAGACCACGGTGCGCGTCTCCTTGGACGGGTTGCGCGAGCTGCGGATGGCGGCTGCCTCGACCCGGGGATCACGGCGCAGGCGCTCGAGGTAGGCCATCATCTGGGTCCGGTCGGCGGCGGTGGCCTCGGCTATCGCGTCCTCACCCGCGACCTGGCGTACGCGGACCAGCCGGACCTGCTCGTCTCCGCCGAGCGGCGGCAGGGCGGCGGCCAGCACGGCCAGCCCTGGCACGGGCGACGGGCGGATGTCGAACCACGGCGCCACCTCCCCCAGTTCGGCCCGGCGCGTGGACAGCGTCTGTGCGAGCGGGCGCAGGCGGGTGGCGTCTGACCGGGCCTCGGCGCGTTCGCCCAGGGCGTCTGCGACCAGCAGACCGGCGCCGAGCGCGAGCAGGGCCGCCAGTCCGGCGGCGAGCGCGCCCAGGCGCAGGCCGCGGCGCTGCAGCAGCGGCTCGGGCGCTGCCAGCGAAGGAGAGAGGAAGTCCAGTCGCAGGCCCGGGGCGGGCAGGGGGGACGCGTCCTCGGCCACGCCCAGGCGCAGGCGCTCGCGCGCGAGCATGGCGGCGAAGGCCGGATCATCGTGGCGGCCGAGGGCGGCCAGACCGCTGACGCAACCGCCCGCCGAGGCGACCAGGCACGATTCCTCCTGCGCCGTGGCCACGCCGCCGGCCGGCACCGGCACGGTGAGCTCGGCGATGCGCAGCGCCGCCAGGGTGTGGGCGCGGTCGGCCAGGGCGGTGCGCACGGCGGCGATGACACCGCGGGGCAGCGCGATGAGCACGGCGGTGGCTGGTCCGGTGGCTGGTCGTCCGATCAACGCATCGATCGCGGCCGGTCCGAGCGGGGCGAAGGCGCGCTCGGCCTTGAGCCTGGCGGCGGCACGCTGCGCGGCCGGCGCGGCTGGAGGCAGGGGTTCGCAGCGCACCGCGGCGAGGCGCAGCGGCACGGTGACGACGACGGCCTTGGCCGTGGCCGTGCCGTGCAGGGCGGAACCGTCCCAATGGAGGACGGAAGGAGTTTCGCCGAGGCGGAAGCGGCTGGTGTTCATCACGGTTGTCCAGAGGCGAGGAAGGCGGCGACATCGCGCGGAGCGGCTGTCCGCAGTTGCGTCGGCGTGGCCCAGGGCAGCGGCCAGCCGAGGCACTCGATGGGTCGTATGCCGGCCACCCGCGTGGTGCCGGCCGAGCAGTCGATCACGGCTTCCAGGCGGGCCCACCCCGAGCCGTCGTTGCGCACCGCCAGGAGGTCGGCGCGGAAGCGGTAGGAACCGATGGTCAGGGCCATGCCGGCGCTGCGCGCCAGCTCGCGGCCGAGCCCGTCGGCGAGCCAGGACGGGCTGCTCGCGGCCCCGATCGCCGGGCGCGCGGCGATGATGCGCGCCGCCACCTCGCTGCCGACCACGGCGGTCAGGGTCTCGTCTCGGCAGGATGCGGCATCGATCAGGCCGACCCGTCCCTCCGGCCCGATCAGGAACGGCCAGAGTCCGGCTGCCTCCTCGTCGTCGAGTTCGAGGGCGGCGATCAGGTCGAGGCGGTTGGCGTAGGGCTGGCGCTCCTGCGCCGTGGTCGCCAGGGCGGCGCCTCGCGTCGCGCCGAACAGCGCGATGAGCCGGTTGCGCAGCTCGTTGGCCCGGGTCACCGGGGTGCGGGCCGTCCCGTCCGGGGCGTTGGCCGGCTCGCGGTTCTCGAGGCTCAGCAGGTCGGAGAGGCCGGCGTCGAGCCTGCCGTCGCCGTCTGAGTCCTCGCCGGCATCCAGGCGGCCATTGCGGTTGGCATCCTCGCCGAACCACAGTGCATCGCTCACACCGCGCACGAGGCGCAATTCCTCCAGGGTCTCGATCGGCGCGTTGCGCGGGGCATAGGCCACTGCCGCTCCGCTGTAGGCCCCGTCGCCACGCTCAGCGCCACCATCGCCAGGCGTGTCATCGGCGTCGCGCCAGTCGATGATGGCGGCAGCGACCCCGTCGTCGCTGCCGGGCAGGGCGGCGAGGCGGGCAGCCGATGCGCTGTTGACGTCGAGGCGGCCGGCCTCGGGTACCAGGCCGAAGACGGCGTCGGCGCCGGACGGGTCGCAGCCGAGGAGCAGGACGGTGCAGTCGCCCACCGTCTCGCCGCTCGCCACGACGCTGCGCAGCCCGGGAAGGCCGCCGGCGGCCAGCGCGGCGTCGAGATCGTTGGCTACGGCCCGCAGCACACCCAGGGCGGCGCTGCGGGCCGACTCGCGCGCGGCGGTCCCGCAGCTGGCGCGCAGGCGCTGACCGCCGCCGCCTGCCAGCAGCATGGCGATGCCGGCGACGACCAGCACGACCAGCAAGGCCATGATATAGACGAACCCGCCACGACGCCTCATTCGCCGCTCCCGTTCTGGGTCGGGTCGAGGGCGACGTGCGGGAGATCGATGACCGAGACGTGGGACGGACCGTCCTTGCCATCGGCCTCCAACCGGCGCCAGGTGACGCGTACGGCGGCGGGCAGGATGTCCCCGTTCGTGCTGCTGTCGTAGGCGGTGGCGTAGGCGCCGTTCGCGAACGCCTCGATCACGAGGCTGGCGAGGTGGTCGAGCATGACCTCGGCGACCGGGGCGGGGGTGATGCCGGTGGCGAGCAGGTCGGCCGCGCAGCTGCGGGTCCAGGCCAGGCCCTTGCCATCGGCCGAGGTCTGCAACGCCCAGGTCACCACGGTCTGCCCGCATGCGGGGGCGCGCCGGGCCACCTGGGGATGCAGCGGCGGCGGACTGCTGGTGAAGATGGTGAAGGTGCCCGAGGCGAGCACGCATGGTACGGCGAGCGAGCCGAGAGGACGCGGTGCGCACAGCAGATCCTCGCGCAGTTGCGCCAGGGCGGCGGGCTCCTCGACCAGCGGGCCGAGGGTGGCGCGCGCCTGGCGCTCGGCGCGCAGGCTGCCGACCAGGGCCGGGCCGAGCGCGGCCATGACCAGCGCGGCGATCGCCAGGGCGAGCAGCACTTCCAGGATGGTGAAGGCTGACTTCATGGTTTCGGTACGGCCAGGGTGGACACGGTCGCGCTGCCGGACCGGCTCCCCTCGCCCCAGCTGATGGTCAGCGTCAGTTCTCGCACCACGGGATCGCGCCAGGCCGCAACGTGCAGCGACCAGCGCAGGCCTGCCGCATCGGCCCCGTCGCTGTCCGTCTCGCAGGTCCCCGCGGCGGCCGAGGTGATCCAGGATCCGTCGGCGAGCAGCCTGGCCAGCCGCGCCTGCGCCACCCGGCTGGCGAGATCGGCGCGGCGGGCGCGCTCGATCGCTTGCGATCCGCCGCTGACCGCGGCCAGGGCGACCGGCAGCACGGTGGCGACCAGGCCGATGGCGACCAGGGCCTCGATCAGGGTGGATCCCTCACGGCGCATGCGGCGCCCCGTGATCGATGGTGACCCGCACCGGTTGCGGCCCGCCCGGGATGCGCACCGAGGCCGATCGCCCGTCGGTGGCGATGGTCCAGGTGCCGGCCGGATCGGCCCGACCATCGGGCCAGAACAAAATGTCGACGGTCTTGGTCGCGGCGAGGCGGTCATCGCGGGCGAAGCTCGCGGCCAGCTCCTCGGAGCCGTTGCGCAGCGCGGTCATCGCCCCGCCGCCGTCACCAGGCTCCGCTGCCCCGCCATCGCGCAGGACGCGCAGCTCGGCCGAGGGTGCAGCGAGATCGAGACGCAGGCGGACCGGCTCGGCCTGGTGCATGGCGAGGTGGCGGGCGCGCTGCGCCTGCTCGGCGACCTGGCGGGCCGCGACCTCCACGCCCTGCGTGCCGCGCAGCCCGTTCAGGCGCGCCGCCACCACCGACGCGAGGATGCCCAGGATCGCGAGGACCAGGATCAGCTCGAGCAGGGTGAAGGAGGCGCGGCTCACGGACCTACTCGGTCCAGTTGGCGATGTCGTCGCCGCCGCCCTCGCGGCCATCAGGGCCGTTCGACCACAGGTCGAAGCCGTCGCTGCGGTGCTGGCCAGGGAAACGGTAGTTCCAGGCGTTGCCCCACTGGTCGGGCGGGATGGCGTTGCCGTCGAGGTAGGGGCCCTGCCAGGACTTGGCGCCGTCGCCGGGCTTTTCGACCAGGACGAGCAGGCCCTCGCTCGAGGTCGGGTAGCGGCCGACATCGATCTCGAAGCGGTTCAGCGACAGGTTCAGGCTGCTCAGCTGCGTCTTGGCCGCCTTGACCTTGGCCGCCTGGCTCTGGCCGCTGAAGCGCGAGGCGACGATGCCTGCCAGCACGGCGAGGATCGCCAGCACGAGCAGCAGTTCGAGGATGGTGAAGGCGGAGTTCAACCCCCGCGAGCGAGTTACAGGAGGCACAGAGGCACAGAGGATCGAAGGGGGTAGGCACGGCCGGCCAGAAATGCGATGTCTCGCCTCCTCGAAGCTCTGTGTCTCTGTGTCTCCTGTAGAAGAATGGGATGGGAAGGACGTCATGAGATCGCGCTCCAGAGGTCGAAGATGGGCAGCAGCATGCCGACCACGATGGTGCCGACGATGGCGGCCATGATCAGCAGCAGCAGGGGTTCGGCCAATGCGACCAGGGCGCGCAGCCGGCGGTCCAGCTCGCGCTCGCCGGATTCGGCCAGGCGCAGCAATTCCTGCGGCAGGCGGCCGCTGCTCTCGGCGACCGCGATCGCCTCCAGCGCGGCGGGCGGCAGCATCCCGCCGGCTCGGCCCAGGGCGACGCTGAGCGGGGTCCCCTGGCGGATCTGCTCGGTGGTCTCGGCGAGCGAGGCGGCAAGCACCGGGCTGCCCAGGGCCTCGCGCGCCACGCCCAGCGCCTGCATCAGCGGCACGCCGGCGCCGAGCAGCGTGCCGAGCATGCGGCAGAAGCGTACCCGGGCGAGGGTGGAACGCACCGTGCCGACGCCAGGCAGGCGCAGTTGCAGGCGCTCCCAGGCGAGCGATCCGGTCGGGGTGCGCAGCCAGGCGCGCACGCCCAGCGCAGCGGCGACGGCTGCAGCCAGGCAGATCGGGCCGTAGCCGATGAGCAGGGCGCTGGCATGCTGGATCATGCGGGTCAGCAGCGGCAGCTCGCGGTCGAAGGAGGCGAAGAGGGTGGCGAAGCGCGGGATGAACCACACCAGCAGGAAGGCGACCACCGACGAGGCGACCACCGCGAGCAGGGCCGGGTAGACCAGCGCGGTGGCGACGCGGCCGAGCAGTTCGCGGCTGCGCTCGAGGTAGTCGGCGATCTGCTCCAGCACGGTGGCGAGGAATCCGCCGGCCTCGCCCGCGCGGACCATGGCGATGAACACCGGCGGGAACAGGCCGGGTTGCGCCGCCAGCGCATCAGCCAGCGCTTCGCCATCGCGTACTCGCGCATGCACCGCCGACCAGGCGGCGCGGGCCGCCGGGTGGGTGGCCTCGCGCTCGATCACGGTCAGGGCGCGCGACAGCGGCACGCCGGCCGCGACCAGGCCGCCGAGCGAACGCGCGAAGGCGAGGACCTGGGCCTGCGGCACCCGCGAACCGAACACGCCGCCGGTCGCGGCCGGATCGAGCGCGGTCGGGGTCAGGCCGAGGGATTCCACGGCACGCTGCGCCGCCGGCAGGTCATCGGCCTCGATGCGGCCTTCGCGGAGCGATCCGTCATCGGCCAGGGCGGTATAGGCGAACGCGGGCACGCTCAGGATCCGGCGTGGGTGTTGCGCAGCACCTCGGGCAGCGAGGTACGGCCGTCGCGCACCAGCTGGAGGCCGCTGGCGCGCAGGCCGGTCATGCCCGCGGCGAGGGCGAGACTGCGCAATTCGTGGGTCGGTGTGCGCAGTCCGGCAGCGTGGCGCAAGGGCTGATCCAGGGCCATGCTCTCGAACAGGCCGCTGCGTCCACTGTAGCCGGTGCCGTTGCAGGCATGGCAGCCGGCCGGGCCGTAGACCGGGCCGTCGTGGCCGGGCAGCAGGCGCAGGGCGTCGGCGCGCTCTGCCCCGTCGAGGACGTGCTTGCAGCGCGGGCAGAGCAGGCGGACGAGACGTTGCGCCACCACCAGTTCGAGCGTCGAGGCGACCAGGTAGGGCTCGACGCCCATGTCGATCAGGCGGGCGACCGCACCAGGCGCGTCGTTGGTGTGCAGGGTCGAGAGCACGAGATGGCCGGTCAACGAGGCCTGCACCGCGATCTCGGCGGTCTCGCGGTCGCGGATCTCACCCACCAGCACGACGTCGGGATCATGGCGCAGGATGGCGCGCAGGCCGGCGGCGAAGGTGAGCCCGGTGCGGACGTCGACCTGGATCTGGTTGATGCCGTCGAGGTGGTATTCGACCGGATCCTCGATGGTGACGATCTTGAGGTCCGGCGTGTTGATGCGCGTGAGGCCGGCGTACAGCGAGGTGGTCTTGCCGCTGCCGGTCGGGCCGGTGACCAGGACGATGCCGTGCGGCATGGCCAGGGCGCGCTGGAACAGGTCGAGGTCGCGGCCGGTCATGCCGGTGCCGACCAGGCCGACCAGGGCGGCCGAGCGGTCGAGGATGCGCAGCACCGCGGCCTCGCCATGCAGCATCGGGATGATGCTGACGCGCACATCGACATCGCGACCGCCCAGGCGCAGCTGGATGCGGCCGTCCTGCGGCAGGCGCTTCTCGGCGATGTCGAGGTTGGCGAGGATCTTGATGCGCGAGACGATGGCGGCCTGCAGGCGGCGCACCTCGCTCGGCAGCTTGGCTTCCACCAGTTCGCCGTCCACGCGGTAGCGTACCGCGAAGCGGCCTTCGAAGGGCTCGAAATGCACATCGGTGGCGCGACGCTCCAGCGCCTCCTGCAGCACCTGATTGACCAGGCGGATGATGCTGGCGTCCTCGGCCGCGTCGGCGAGGTCGAGGCTGGCGCGCGTACCGGCCTCGGCTCCCTTGCCTTCAACCAGGCTCTGCACCGTGTCTGCGCCGACACCGAGGTGCTCGCGCAGGGCCTCGTGCAGCAGGGCTGGCGGGGCAACCGCAACGCCGGGGATGACGCCGCCGGCCGCGGCACGGACCGCGTCGAGGGCGGACGTGTCGAGCGGGTCGGCGACCGCGATGGTCAAGCCGGGGTGCCCGGCCAGGGGCAGGGCGTGGGCGGCGGCCCACACCCGCAGCGGGACGCGCTTCAGCCACTCCGTGTCAGGCGCAAGCCCGGCCGGAGTGGCCACGACCGCCAGACCCAGCACCTCGCCCATGGCCGAGGCGACCACCGTCTGGTCGGCCACCTCGGAGAGGGCCGCCATCAGCCCCGCGCCGGCCGCGAGGCGGCCGGCGACGGTGGCGCGTGAGTCGGGACCGAGCGCCAGGTGCGTGCAGAGGCGATCGGACAGGGCGCTCATTCGATGGTGCCGCGATCCACCAGCACCGCCTCCTGGCGGCGGTTGACCACCGCGCGCAGCTCCTCCTGGGCCTTGGTCATCGCCGTCTGCCAGGCCTCCCGGGCCTTGCGCACACGGGTAAGCGCGAGGTCGGTCTCGGTGGCGTTGGCCTGGGGATCATCGACCAGCGCCTTGAGCGCCTTGAGCGCGTCCTGGATCTCGGCTGCGAGGGGGTCGAGCGGGGTGTCGCCAAGGAAGTTCTTGGGATCCATCATGCCTGGGCCGCCTTGGCCGCCGGGACTGCCGCCGCGGCCCATGCGCCCTGGCATCATCGCCAAGCCCGAAGCGCTGCGGTCGACCAGCATGCGATGCTGGCGCAGCAGCTCGACCCGATCGAGCAGCGGCAGGATGGCGGTGAACTCTTCATCGCTCAGGGCGATCTGCTTCTGCAGTTCGACCCGCTGGGCGGTCTTGGCTTCAGCCATGCGTTCGCGCATCTGCTTGCCCATGACCTGGGCGACCTTTTCCCGGCCCTCGGGTGTGCTCATGTCCACACCTTTCAGTTCCGGATTCTGCTCGATCATGCGCCGCATGCGGTCGCCGCCGCGGTCGCCGCCTTCCGGCGGAGGGGGAGGCGGCGCGTCCCCAGCCATGATGGCGGGCAGGCAGGCGATGGTGGCGAGGAGGACGGGCAGGATGGGGCGCATGGGGTCTCCGATGCGGGTGATGCCCTCCTCTACCATGACTCGCCTCCGGGTGGTGATCCAGACAGGTCAGCGAATTGTCATCAGGCGCTGATGCATGTCGTCAGGTAGGCATTTTCGCGGATCACTGCCGGAAGACTCGTGTCAGGTCAGCTCCAACCTGGTTCCTGGCGCGACATCGGCACTGATGCCGGCCGGCAAGCGGTAGCGTACGGGAGCCCCGCGTGTCGATCGTTCGACGCAGAGTGGGCCATGCGGTGTCGGCACGGTGGCGCTGAACCCGACATCGAGGCGCGGATCGAGGCGCAGCCGGCTCATAGCCGGTCCGGTCACCTCGATGCCAAGGAGCCAGCGGGCGCAGAAGCCGACGGTGCCGCTGCCCCAGCCATGGCACAGGCTCTTGGGCCAGCCATGCAGGCCGAAACGGGCGACGCCGGCGACCTGCGGCTCGAAGCTCTCCCAGACGGTGGCCGAATCGTTCTCCTCGAGCATGGGACCGAACCAGCCGCAGAGAGCGGCCAGTGCGCCGGCCGCATCACCGCCGCCGGCCCGGGCCATGCTCGTGTAGTACCAGTAGTAGCTGGTGACGATCTCGGGCAGGGCCGGGTCGGCCAGCACGGCCGCGATCTCGGGTCCGCTCGTGGCGTCGGCCAGCCCAGCCCACCAGGCGCGGGCCGCGCTGTGCCGGCTCGCCCCGCTCGGGCCGAATCGCATATGCTGCTCGTAGCTCAGGCGCCGGTGCAGTCCGACGTCGAGTGGCATGCGCCATGGCGCCGATCGTGGCTCGCACAGGTTCAGCGTGTGGTGGAAGCCGCGGCCCGGAGCGCGGAAGCGGTCGCGCAGGATGGTCGCCAGGCGGTCCGCTGCGGCTGCGTAGGGAGCGTCGGCTTCTCCCAGCCAGCGTGCGCAGCAGGCTGCGTCGCGCAGGCATTCGAGCCAGGAGGCCTGCAAGCAGAACAGATCCTCCAGGCGGCCACCGATGGGCTGCGGGGTCCAGTCGAGGAAGCCGATGCCGAAGAACAGGTCGACGCCATCTCGCAGGCCCACCAGGCCATCGCCATCGACCTGACTACCCATCACCCAGGCGAGGAATGCCTTGGCCTTGGCCCATGCCGGGGCGGCATCGGCGACGCCATGACGCGCGATGTGCCGGCGCAGCATCGCCAGCGCGTCGAAGGAGTAATTCGGTATGGCATTGGCCCACTGCCCCACCGGTAGTCCATCAAGCATGGCCAGCGCCGGACGAGGCAGGTCGTATGCCCAGCCGACGGAGTCCTGGGTGATGCGCGCATCGCCATACCAGCCGATGCGATCGCGCTTGATCCCGTCCCAGTAGGCGTCCGGCCGGGTGCAGGCCAGGGCGGTGTAGAGCGAGGACTGCCAGATCCGCTGCAGCAGGGGATCGTCGCAGCGCAGGTCCCCGATGCGTTGCGGAGCCGCGAATCGCGCCTCGACCCGAGCCCGCAGAATCACTGGCGAGTGCAGATCGAGGATCCGGATGCGGACGAAGCGGAAGCCCCCGTCCTCGCAGCGAAGCCGGTGGCAGCCAGCCGTCGGATGCCAATGGCTCTTGCGCGGGCGCTGCTCCTTGCACGTCGATGGAAGCCCCCATTCACGCGCCTCCCATGGGCTCTCGCCGAAGGTCAGGGAGAGCGATGCTGCTTCGCTGCAATCCAGATCGAGTTCGAGCGTACCTTCGACCACCGTGCCGAAGTCGAGAACGAGGTCGATCTCATCCGCGCCGGCAGGATCCAGGCGGAGCGCTTCAGGTTCGCGATGCTGATCCAGCGTCCGAGCCCAGGCGTCGATCGCGGTTGATGCCGCCGGCGAATGCCAAGCGACAGCCCATGGATGCAACTGCAGGCCGAACCATCCGTCAGCCAGGGGTGTTGCCTGGCGGATGGCGGTCGGATCCGGACTGGCGGTGCGTGGGTCGAGGCATGGCATGCACCGATGGCATCGCATGCCGCGTTGAGGTCAATCGCAAGCGCAGCCTGGGCAGCGGTCCTGGCATCAGGGCATACCCTGGCGGTGCGGCCATGGGTGTCCGGTGCCAGCCACCGTCATGGAGGGTGTGGTCAGCGCAATTCGATCGCTGCCGGCCCCGGCTGTACTTCGCCGATGATGCACGCCGGAGCGTCGCCGTGGTTGCGCAGATCATCGACCAGGGCATCGGCGTCGACGGCATGCACGGCAAGCAGAAGCCCTCCGCTGCTCTGCGGATCGGTCGCGGCGAGTTCCCGCACCCGGTCGAGGCCGGTGGCGAGATGCAATCGACTGCCAGCGTAGGCGCGGTTGCCGGCGTCGCCGCGCGTCACGCAGTTGGCTGAGACCGCATCCGCGACCCCAGGCAGCAACGGCAGACGTGCGGTGTCGATGACCAGTCGCACCCGGCTGGCGCTGGCGATCTCGGCTCCGTGGCCGACCAATCCGAAGCCGGTGATGTCGCAGCCGGCATGGACCCGGTGGCGTTGCATGGCCTTGGCAGCTTCGCGGTTCGATCTGGTCAAGGTGTCGACCAGAGCCTGTCCGCCAGCTGGCGCCAGCAGACCCTTCTTCAACGCCGTGGAGAGCATGCCCGTGCCCAGCGCCTTGCTCAGCACCAGGAGATCGCCGGGCTCCGCCCCGGCGTTGGCCACGATGCGATGACCGGCAGGGATGCGTCCGGTGACAGCCAGCCCATAGGTCATCTCCGGGCTCTTGACCGAATGGCCGCCGACGATGGCGCAGCCGGACTCGGCGCAGGCCATCGCTCCGCCCTGCAGCACGGCGCGCAGGATCTCCGGGCCGAGCGCCTCGGGGTAATGCAGGATGTTGAGGGCGAACAACGGTTCGCCGCCCATGGCGTAGACGTCGGACAGGGCGTTGGTCGCCGCGATCCGACCATAGAGGAACGGATCATCGACGATGGGGGTGAAGAAGTCGGTGGTCGATACCAACTGGGTGCCGTCTTCCATCCGCCAGATGGCCGCGTCGTCGCACTGGTCGAAGCCGA
>JFJP01020373.1_pt1 | contig 22135 bp, 16 predicted proteins | sample 431651 | NCBI WGS metagenome assembly JFJP01 (sample SAMN02602958, study PRJNA72255) | Microbial mat metagenome, whole genome shotgun sequencing project. | biome: fresh water; feature: sink hole; material: water; isolation source: purple microbial (photo- and chemosynthetic) mats found in...
CAGCCGGCACATGCTGCTCTTGCCGATGCCGTTGCGGCCGATGATCGCGATGCGGTCGTTGCGGTCGATGCGGGCCTCGAACTTGTCGCAGATCTTCGGCCCGCCGGGGTGGGCGAAGCTCAGCTTCTCGAGCTTGACCACGTCCTGGCCGCTGGGCTTGGGGAACTTGAAATGCAGGCGCGGGGCGACGCGCGAGCTGGGTTGGACCTTCTGGCCGGAGAGCTGGTCGATCAGCTTCTCGCGGCTGGTCGCCTGCTTCGAACGCGCGGCGTTCGACTTGAAGCGTTCGACGAAGCGCTTGAGCTTGAGCACCTGGCGCTCGACCCGGCCGGCCTCCTTGCTGCGGTGGGCGCGGGCGAGCTGCTCCTGGGCCTGATAGACGTCGTAGGGGCCGGCGAACGAGCGGATGGTCTTGAAGTCGACGTCGAGGGTGTGCGTGCACACGCGGTTGAGGAAGTGGCGGTCGTGGCTGACCACGATGATGACGCCCTCGTAGTCGGCGAGGAACTGCTCAAGCCAGACGATCGCCGGGATGTCGAGGTTATTGGTCGGTTCGTCGAGCAGCAGCACGTCGGGCTTGGAGAACAGCGCCTGGGCAAGGAACACGCGCACCTTCTTGGCCGTGTCGATGTCGCCCATGAGCTTTTGGTGCAGGGCCGGCTCGACGCCCAGGTCGGTCAGCACCTCGGCGGCGGCCGACTCCTGGGTGTAGCCGTCGATCTGCTCGAAGCGTTCCTGCAGCTGGCTCATCCGCGCCAGGTCCTTGTCGTCCATCTCGCCCTTGGCGTAGAGCTTGTCGAGCTCGGTCTGGATCGAATGGACCTCAAGATGGCCGCGCAGGGCCACCGAGATCACGGTCTGGTCGTCGAAGCCGCTGATGTCCTGGCGCAGCCAGCCCATGCGCTTGCCCGGCTCGAGGATGACCTCGCCGAGGACCTGCTCGACCTCCTTGGTGAGGATCTTGATGAAGGTCGACTTGCCGGTGCCGTTGGCGCCGATGATGCCATAGCAGTTGCCGGGAAAGAACTTGAGTGAGACGTTCTCGAACAGGACCTTCTGGCCGAAGTTCATCGACAGGCCGGCTACGCTGATCATGGCTGCTCCGTGCGGGTCGGCATGGTCTGGCGCATCCGGGAGGGGCAAGGACGGGTTGAGAGCGGCCCCGGCCCCCTATCATCCCCGTCCATGCCCGAGCATATCCAGATCCGCATCATCTCCCTGCTGGAGGAGGCGGCCAACAGCTTCGAGCAGTTGGAGACCCTGGCCAACCGCACCCTGTCGGAGATCCCGGCGGCGGCGATCGAGCAGGTCGATCTGCGCGCCATCGAGCGCGACTACGTCAACGACGAGAACGAGCCGGGCAGCGAGATGGACCACATCGTCTTCATCAAATACAAGACCGACAAGGTCCAGGCTTAAGCCTGGGGAGGGGCTTGATCGCTTCGGCGCGGGATGGCTGACGCCATTATCCCCTGCACCTCCACGAGCCGCCCCTCCCCAGACCCCACCCCCAGAAACCCCATGTCACTACTGTCCATCGTCAACGTCTCCAAGCACTTCGGTAGTCTCGCCGCGGTCGACGGCCTGTCGCTGGAGATTCCGGCCGGCGAGGTGCATGCCTTTCTCGGCCCCAACGGCGCCGGCAAGACCACCACCATCCGCATGATCTCCGGCCTGCTGCGCCCCGACTCCGGCACCATCGCGGTCGATGGCCATGACGTGGTCAGCGACGGGGTCGAGGCGCGCAAGCTGCTGGCCTATGTGCCCGACGAGCCGTACCTGTTCGAACGCCTGACCGGACGCGAGTTCCTCGACTTCACCGCGCGCATCTACGGCCTTGATCAGGCCGCCTTCCTTGAGCGGATCCGCGAATGCGACGATCTGTTCAACCTTTCCGGCTTCTGGGACCGCCTCGCCGAAGGCTACAGCCACGGCCAGCGCCAGCGCGTCGTGCTGGCGGCGGCGTGGATGCACCGGCCGAAGCTGCTCATCGTCGATGAACCGCTGGTCGGCCTCGACCCCAAGCACATCCGCGTCGCCCACGACCTCTTCCGCCGCCTCGCCAACGAGGGCGGCTCGGTGCTGATGAGCACGCACACCCTGGCCCTGGTCGAGGACACCTGCGACCGCGTGACGGTGGTCGACCACGGCCGCATCATCGCCCACGGCACCGTCGCCGAAGTGACGCAGGGTGGCGATCTCGAACAGCGCTTCCTGGAGATGACGTCCGGGTGAGCGCGGGCTGGCTGCTCCTCGACGGCTCGAACGTCGTCCACCAGGACGCCGAACTGCGCCGGCTCGCCAACCTCGACCCCGAGCGCGCCCGCGCCGAGCTTGAGCGCCTGCTCGGCGGCCGGCACATGACCGCGGTGTTCTGGGACGGTGGACCCGGCGGCGAGATCCGCACCTTCCAGCGCAAGGGCATCCGCGTCGACTACAGCGGACCGGGCGAGGCCGACGATCGCATCGTCGCCTGGCTCAAGCAGCACGGCCCGCTGCACGGCGCCGTCATCACCGACGACGGCCCGCTCGCCCGGCGCTGCCGTGCCCTCAAGGCGAAGGTGGCCAGCGCACGCGGCTTCGCCGTCGGCCTGCGCACCCTGCGCGACGCCCCGCCCGACCGCGGCCCGCCGCCTGCCCACGAGGTCGACTTCTGGCTGCGTGAATTCCGCGTCGCGCCTGGCGAGTAGGCGGTCGCCTATTTCGTCTGCAGGAGGACGCGGAAACGGGCCCCGCCGAGCGGCCCGTCCTCGACCGTCAGGCTGCCACCATGCAGTTGGACGATGGCGAAGGATACCGCCAGACCGAGGCCGGTTCCGTGCTCCTTGGTGGTGTGGAACGGGGTGAAGATCAACTGCCGCGATTCCAGCGGGACGCCAGCGCCATCATCGTCGACGGTGATCGCCAGACCTTCCGGCGCGGACTCGAGCGCCAGCACCACGCGACCGGCGCCAGGATGCGCCTCGGCTGCCGCCTCGCCGGCGTTGCGCAGCAGATTGAGCAGCACCTGCTTGAGCTGGGCGCCATCGCAGAGCAGCGCTCCGCGTGGCGTCCAGCGGTCGTCCAGGGTGATGGCCACACCTGCCGCGCTGGCATCGGCGCCAGCGACCTCGACCACCGCGCGGGCCAGATCGACAGGATCATGCAGCCGCCGTTCGAGGCGGCGCGGGCGGGTGAATTCAAGCAGACCGGTGACGGTGCGGTTGAGGTCGCGCACCCCTTCGACGATGAGCTGGGCGAAACGCCGCCGTTTGTCGCCCTCAGGCAGGTCGCGCACCAGCAGGCTGGCGAAACCTTCGATGCCGTTGAGCGGATTGCGGATCTCATGCGCCACGCCGGCAGCCATCTCGCCAAGCTGCTTGAGCCGGTCGGCGCGCTCGGCGCGCTCGGCCAGACCACGCAGTTCGGTGACATCATCGAACACCTCGACCGCGCCGGTCAGACCTCCCGCCTGATCGCGCAGGGCGCTGGCCCGGGCATCGAGCATGCGGCCCCGATCGCTGCGCTCGGCGCGCAGCGGCCCAGGTTCGCCGGCCAGCACGCGCAGGGCTGGGCTTTCGGGGGCGAGGCGGCGCCAGTCGGCGCCCGGGCACAGGCCGGGCATGACCGCGGCGGCGGCGGGATTGACCGACAGCACGCGGCCGTCCAGGCCGACCGCGACGACTCCGGCGGCGACCCCGGCCATGACCGCGGCGAGCCGGGCGTTGGCCTCGGACAGTTCGGCCTGCTTGGCGACGAGGATCTGCTCGAGCCTGGCGACCTGACCAGCCAACGCCCCGGTCGTCTCATCGAAGAGACGCAGGGCGGCGGCGAGGTCGAGGGGCTCAGCCCGTGCGGTCGATGAAGCGGGAGGCAGGGCGGTCATCGCTTCCGGCGTAGGCACGGGCACCCTCGCCGCCAGTGCGCAGTTCCGCGTTGGCGGCACGCAGCAGGCGGTCGTGGGCGGCATGCAGGGCGGCTTCGGCGTCGCGGCGCGCGGCATCGACCTGGCCAGCGAGGGCGCGCAGCAGGTCATGGTCGCTGCCAGCCGGGGCCGGCTCGGTGATCAGGGCGGTCGCCTGATCGACCAGGCCGGCGGCCTCTTCGATCTCATCACGACCAAGCAGCTCCTGGGCGCGGCCATAGAGGTCGAGCAGCTTGACCGCCCCATCAGGCGTCATGGCGCGGCCTTCGCGAGATCGGCGATCAAGGCGGTGACCACGACCCCCAGCTCGCTGCTGGGGAAGGACGTGGTGAAGGCCTCGGCTGCCGCCCGCGCCCGCACCGCCTGGTCGGCGCGCGTCGCCGCGTCGCCGGGCAGCTTGGCGAGTTCGGCGAGGAAGAATACTTTCAGGCAGGCGCTGCGTGGACGCAGGTGGTCGTCCAGTTCCACAGGCAGGGCCTCGATCTCGACCAGGCCTTCGCGCAAACGCCTTTCACGCTCGGCGCCCTGCTCCTCCTGCGCCAGATCGTGCAGACATTCGGCGATGGCCATGCGGTTCTCGGCCGACAGCGGCGTGACCTGCGCCGCTTGACGCGATGCGCTTGCCTGGTCGAGCACCTCGCGGTCGTTGCGATGGGTGCGGCCAAGCCAGTCATCAAGGGCGGCGCGCAGGTCGCCCAGGGCCTTGTCACGTTCAGCGCGCGGTTGTTCGAGTCCGGCCCCGAGGTCGGCGGCGGCCACCGGGCGCACGCCCGAAGCGGCACGAAGGATGGCCTGGATGCGTTCCTCGCGGCTGCGTTGGGCGCGTTCGAGATCGCGCAGGAGCCGGTCCTCGGAGGACATCGCCGAGGGATCCTGCTGCGCCGGGGCCAGCGGGGCGGCGCGCGGCAGAGGTTCCTGCGGGCCGGCGCCATCAGCGCCGCAGCAGGCCGCGATCAGCATGAGTCCGGCTGCCGAGATGCGGACGATGGTCGTGCGGCTCATTCCGCCACCTCGCCCCGGAAGGCCTGGATCGCCTCGACCAGCCGGCCACGGGCGCGCAGATGCTCGCCGAGGATCTGCGCGGCGTATTCGCGGTCGCGCGCGCCGATCGTCGGATCGCGCAGGAAGCGGCGCAGTTCGGCTTCGCCACGCACCTCCTCGCCGGCAAGCAGCAGGCTGCGGGCCAGGCCGAGCTGGCTGGCATGGCGCAGTTCGGGCGTGGGCTGTTCGTCGAGCACGCGACGGTAGGTCGCAGCGGCCTGCTTGGCAATGCTCGCCTGCTCGGTGCGATCGCGCTTGGCCTGCAGCCACTGGGCGCGGGCGATGTAGAAGAGGACCCGGGCCCGCACCGGACCGGGATAATGTCCGAGCCTGCCGACCAGTTCGCCAAGCATCTGGTCGAGCTGCTGACGGCCGGGGCGGGCATCGGCGACCTGCTCGTCGCGCAGCAGATCGTACAAAGCCTGTACCGCCTGGTCCTCGGCCTCAAGTTCGGCGTAGCACTGGGCGATGCGCACCAGCAGGTAGGGCGCGATCTCACCCTGCGGGAAGTCCTGGCGCGCGCGCAGGAAGGAGAAGAGGGCGCGGACGTACTCGGGCTGGCTGCGCCGCAGCCAGCATTCGCCGCCGCGGAAGGCGGCCTGGGCGTAGAGCGCGACCGGAGCCTGCGGATCGGTGTCGCCGCTCTTCCAGCGCCGGTGCAGACGCTCGTAGCGCGGCCGCGCCTCATCGCTGCGGCCGAGATGGAAAGCACATTCGGCAAGCCAGAACGCCGCCTGGTCAGGAGCGTCATCAACGCCACGGCCGGTCGATTTGAGCCAACGCGCGATCTGCACCTCGGCCTCGCGGAAGCGGGCGGCAGCCTCCGGTGGGACCTCGCTGACCACTCCACCGCTGAGGCCGAGTGCCTGCACGCCGGCGGCGAACAGCATCTCGCCGAGCGCCAGGCGGGCGGCGGCGACCTCGCTGGCCGCACGTGGTTCGTTGGAGAAGTTCTCGAGCAGGCGGTGCAGATCATCGACCGCCTCGTCGTAGGCTCCGGGATCGCTGCGGTCGGCGCCGATGCGACGGGCGGCTTGCGCCGAGAGCAGCAGGACGCGCGCCACCTGCGGATCACCGGCTTCGCTGCGCGCCAGCCAGGCGTGGAAGGCGACGCGGGCATCGACGAAGGCGCCAAGCGCGACCATCGCCTCACCCGAACCCAGCGACGCCCGCTGCACCCAGCGCGACACCGCCAGGTCGGCTGAAGCGCCGTAGCGGTCGATCAGATCGGCGAACCCGCGCAGAGCGGCGGCGTTGCGCCGGGCAGCGGCGTCCTGCGATGCCAGCAGCCACATCGCCTCGGCAGCGGCGGGACCGCGCGGACCGTTGGCCACGCGTTCAAGGGCGCGACGCGTGCGGCGATCGCGATCGGAACTGTCCGAGGCCTTGGTCTCGACGATCAGGCGCCGGGCTTTGCCCAGACCCTCTTCGCGCCAGCGCACCCCGAGCTGTCCAAGCAGGCGATCCAGCGCCTCAGGATACGGCAGGGCATGGACCCGCAGGTGGACCTGCCGGCTGAGCGCGGCCGGGCGCACCTCGTCAAGCGAGGCGCCGAGCAACAGGGCGAGTTCGCCGAGAACGGAATCAGCGCTGGCCGGCCCGAGCGCCGCGTCGACCAGGGCTCCACCGCTGGCGGTGCGGGTCACGCGCAGAGCGTCGCCAAAAGCCTTGCTTGATACCGCCTCGGCCACGGCGGTCTCGGCAGCCTCGGGCTTGGCCGCCGTGGCGGCTTCGCCGGCAGCGCCCGGACCGCTCGATCCGACGGCCAACGAGGCGCGGACGCGGTCGAGGGCGCGGCGCAGGGCCTGGACCTCGACGCTCATCTCGGGACCGGCCGCAGGAATGGCGGGCCGGTTGTCACCACGTCCGGTCCCCGGAGTCAGCTGCAGCACCCGTGGCTCGGGCGGCAGGCCCGGCATCGGTGCGGGATCCTCGGCGGCGATCGCGAAGACGGCGAGACAGGAGAGGAAGCAGAGCCGGCGCATCAGTGGTGCCCTCCTGCCGGCGGAGCCTGTGCTGGTGCATGCTCGGCGGACGCAACCGGGACAGGTGCTGAGCCGGCCGCCCCATCCCGGGTGAGCAGGCGGCCAAGCATGAGGTAGGCGTCGGCGATGGCCTGGCGGTTGCGCTCGAGTCCAGGCAGGGTCCGCCCGGCGGCATCGCGCTCGGCAGTCCACTGCGCCTCGGCGGCCAGCAGGGTATAGACCTGACGGATGGCGCCGGCGTCATCGCCCAGGCGGGTCAGGCAGTCGGCATGTTCGAGAAGCACGCGCGGATCGTCAGCGCCGGTCGTTTCCAAAGCGGCGCCATATTCATCAGCCGCCCGACGCCACGCCTCGCGGCTGCGGAAATGGCGGGCCAGGGCCAACCCGACCTCGCCGGCACGATCGGGATAATTGCGCTTGAGCTCCTCCATCCAACGCACCCCGCGCGCCCGCTCAGCCTCGTCGCTTTCGCCGATTTTCGCCAGGGCCAACCGCAACTGGTCGGCATAGCCATCGACGGCGGGATGCTCGACCTCGCGGACGGCGCGCAGTTCGCCGGAGAGGCCGGAGACCGACATGGTCAGGACGATGAGCGCTCCCGAGCAGATGCCGAGCAGGAGCACGGCGGCGGCCAGCAGCCAACGCGCCGCCTTCCATTCCATGGTCGCGACCGTGGCGACACCGACCAGGGCGGGCTGCTGGGTGTGGAGGCTGGCGGTCGAGGCGGTGTGGCCGAGGACGCTGTTCACATCGACCGCGTCGCGGGTGTGCTCGGGCCCCTGCGGAGCGCCAGCCTCGGCCTGGATGCGGTCGATGTCGGCTGCCTTGCCGGCGATGGCCTGCGCCACCTCCTGCGCCTCTGGCGAGCCGGTGGCCTGGGCCAGCTGCTTGACCAGGGCATCGATGTCCGACTGCGCGATCACCGCCTCGCTCTCGTGGCCGGGCGGGCCGTTGGCGCCCTGCTTGGCGACGATCGCATCGATCTCGTCGGCGCTCAGCGCCTGGGTGGCGTCAGCAGCCTTGGAGGGCGCCGCGGCCACCGGCTCCGGAGCCGGTGGAACTTTGCGCATAGGCCGCGCCGTGACTTCGGTCGCGGCGGTGGCGGTGGCCGGGGAGCTGGCGGCAATCGTGTCGGCGGCCGGGGCAATCTTCGCGGCTCCGATCGAACTCGAGACCGCACCGAGTTCGGCCAGCATCTTGTCGATGGCGTCCTGCGACAGCGGCCCTTCGGGAGCAGCCGGCGCGGCGGCAGCCTGACTTGCGGCCACAGCTGGGACAGAAACGGCCGGCGTCGGTGCCGAGGGCTGGACCGCTGGGGCCGGAGCAGGCGTAGCGGACAGCTTGCCCGTAGCCGGCAGCACCTCGCTGCCACTGCCTGCTTCGCTGGTGACATCCAGCTCGTTGAGCAGGCGGTCGATGTCCTTCTGGTCGAGATGCGCGCTGGCGCTGCTGGCGGCAGTGCTCTTGCGGCTCTGCGGGTCAAGATCGGCAAGCAGCTTGTCGATCTCGCTCTGGTCGAGATGTCCACCGGCCGTACTCGACATGGCGGCCGGCTTGAGTGGCGCAGCCACCACCTCAGCGGTCTGGGCGATCAGCGCGTCGATGGCGTCCTGATCGAGCATCCCATCGGAAGCCGCTGGAGCAGGAGTGCGCGCGGTCGGCGGTTTCGCTGGCGGGGCTTGGGCTGAAGTGCGCGCGGTCGGTGGTTTCGCCGCCGGCTCAGCGGCGATGCGGGCGGTCGGCGGCTTGGCTGGCGTCGGCTCAGCGGGCGTGGGTTCGCTGGCGCCGAGATCACTCAGCAGCTTATCGATGTCGTCCTGTCCGAGAGAGCCGTCGGCCATCGTGCGGGACTCCTACGCAAGCGGCGAGCCTAATTCCCCATCGGCCAGCAAACCGGCCCGTTCTGCCCCGCCAACCCCGCTTTCACCCAGGGTTGCAGGAGCGGTCCGTACGGACACGCCACAGAACTGCAAACGCTCGACCAGGAGCACATCCAGCCCGGTGAACGGTCCCAGACCAGCCTGCGCTGCAGCCACCAACCATGAGCCGACGATGCGCCAGCCAGCCGCCTGGATGGTCCTGCCAGGGACCAGTTCCTCGCTCCAAAGCAGCTCGGCCTGATCATCGTAAGCTATTGCCGGTTCAGGAGGTACTACGGCGACCGTGGCCAGATCAGCAGCTACCAGGCTGATGCCATGGGCCTCCATCCAGGCCCGCCGGCGGGTCATCATCGACCAGTCGACCGCCCCATCCAACCACAACCGCACCCCTCGCTCATCGACCTGGGCCACCAGCCGACCAGCCGGCGCGGCCTGCACCAGTTCGCTGGCGGCCAGCCGGGCCAGCCGTCCAGGCAGTCGGGCGATCAGCTCGCGCACCGCTGCCAGGGCACTGTCCGGGTCGTGCCATACCGGCACTTGGGCAAGATGGCGCCCGGGTCTGACCCGGGCGATGGCAGCCCGAACGTCCTTGATCGCTACGGGCTTGGTGAAGAAGTCGACGGCACCGCAGCGCAGGGCCCGCACCGCATCGTCATAGGTGGCGTAGCCGCTCAGCATGATGAACGGGACGCCGAGCAGACCGACCAGTTCCAAGCCATCGCCATCGGGCAGCTTGAGGTCGCTGACCACCATCTCGGGAGCACCGGCGACGAGCAGGGCGCGTGCCTCGGCCAGGCTGGCTGCAGCGCGCACAACATGGCCATCGCGCTCAAGAGCGCGGACCAGCGCGGTGCGGATGCTATCCTCATCTTCGATCAGCAGGATGTGCACGCCACCGATGCTAATCACCCTCCGTCCTCGCGCATCAGCGATTGCGTCGCGACCCTGGTGACGCTACCCATGGGCATGGGCACAGCCGTCATTTCGCTTCTGGCGCTGGTCCCCGACCCAGTGCAGCGCCGGCGACTGGCCGAACTCGATCTCGGACCAGGGCTCGTTCTGCACATCTGCGGTGCAGCCACCGAGGCCGAACGCCTGGCACGGCGCCTTACGCCAGACGTCGTCCTGGCAGGACATGGTGCCGGGGCAACCTGGCTGAACGAGACGCGCATCCGCGACGCCGATGCCTTCCGCATCCTGTGGTGCAACCGTGACCAACTCGACGAAGCGGTCGCTGCGGTCAACCAAGGCGATGCCGACGCGATCCTGCGCGGACCGTTCGAGCACGTCGATGCCGTGGCGCTGCTCCATCATGGTTGCGAACAGGCCCTGCTGCGCCGGCACACCCGTTCGCTGGTCGATGAGCTGGCAGTGCGCAACGCCGAACTGCTCGGCTTCAACGAACGCCTCGAAGACCTGGTCAGCGAGCGCACCCGGCACCTGGTCGAGGCGCAGGACCGGCTCCAGGAATCGCAGCGGCAGATGATCCAGCTGGAGACGCAGTCGACGGTCAACCATCTGCTGCGTGGCCTGGCCCACGAATTCAACAATCCGCTGGCCGCGATCTACGGCTACACCCAGCGCCTGCGCCGACAGCTCGACGCGAACGCCGATGCCGCCCGGAGGCTCGATGTCATCCTGCAGGAGGTTGAGCACTGCCGCACCGTCGTCCATCAGTTGCGGCAACTCGGCACTCCGCTTTCGGAAGTGCCCATCCGGACCGCGCCGACAGCAGCGATGCACGAGGGCCTGGCCCGTCTGGTAACCGCTGGCCGCAACGCCCCGCTGCTCGAGCACGACCCAAACCTGCCTGATGTCATCGCCGCACCGCGCGCCCTGGTCCGCGTCTTCGAGGAGGTGCTGGCGAACGCCAGCGAGGCCGGTGCCGGCAGCGTGCATCTGTACGGCGAGACCCACGGAGAACACGTCCGGCTGATGCTGGTCAACGACGGCGAGACTCCCGACGAGACCACGGTGGCCAATGCGGTACGGCCGTTCTTCACCACACGTGCCGCCCAGGACCATCGCGGGCTCGGCCTGTCCACCGCCGCCGCCCTGCTCCACGAGCAGGACGGGACCATCGAACTGCTCCGGCGCGAGGATGGCCACGGGGCGGTGGTGGTGATCTCGCTGCCGGCGGCCGATGCCCAGACGCGGGACAGTTCCAAGCTGCTGCCGGCGATCACTACGGCGATCTCAGGCGCCCCGCCCCAGGTCCCGACCACCCTGGTGATCGATGACGAACCGATGGTCGCAGAACTCCTGGTCGACGCCCTGCGCGAAGCCGGCTGCACCACCGCCACCGCAGGCAGTGTCGCCGAGGCGATGGCCGAGCTGACCCACCTAAACGTCTGCGCCCTGGTCGTCGATCTGCACCTGCCCGACGGCAGCGGCCTCGACCTGGCGCGCCGCGCCCTGGCGCTGAAGCCCGCCCTGGCCGGCCACATCGCCCTGGCTACCGGCGACGCCGACCGCGAACACATCGAACACCTGATCGCCGAACACGGCTTCCCGGTCCTCGCCAAACCCTTCCGCCTCGACGAAGTCCGCGCCCTCGCCAAGCGCCTCGCCTAGCTGCCATCCGTGTCCGCGTCCGCGTCAGTACGCGTCCGCGTCAGTACGCGTCTGCGTCCGTACGCGTCCGCCATGCGAGCGCCCAAGCGAGCGACGGACGGTTGGAGCGTCCCGGTGTGGCAGATGTCGCGAGCGCGTAGCAAGCCTGGAACGAAAACCCCCGCTCAACGAATCGGCGCGCGTAAGCGCGACGTGTCGAGCGGGGGAGTTCCGAGGGGCCAAGGCCCCTCGGCGGGTACGTAGGGCAGAGCCCTACGAGCAAAAAGCTAGGAGAAATTAGCCGCCGCGAAATCCCAATTCACCAGATTATCCAGGAACGACTCGAGGAACTTCTGGCGCAGGTTCTTGTAGGTCGGGTAGTAGGCATGCTCCCACACGTCGGCGGTGATCAGCGGCACCGCGGTGCCCTTCACCGGGGTGTCGGCGTTGCCGGTCTTGACGATCTTCAGCTTGCCACCCTCGTTGACCAGCCAGACCCAGCCGCTGCCGAACTGGGTCATGCCGCCATTGATGAACTCCTTGCGGAAGTTGTCGTAGCTGCCGAAGTCGCGGTCGATCGCCGCGGCCAGCGCGCCGGTCGGCTTGCCGCCGCCCTTGGGCTTCATGCTCTTCCAGAAGAAGGTGTGGTTCCAGATCTGGGCGGCCTGATTGAAGATGCCGCCGTCGCTGCTCTTGACGATGGCGAGGAGGCCGGCGTCGGTGGCGTCGGGCTTCAGCTCGTTCAGCTTGACGACGTAGGCGTTGTGATGCTTGCCGTGGTGCAGCTCGACATTCTCCTTCGAGTAGTGCGGCTCGAGGGCGTCGGTGGCGTAGGGCAGGGCGGGCAGGGTGACAGGCATGGGAGACTCCGTGGTCTGGTTCGTTGCTTGGCTTATGCGGCGTGGCGCTGGGGCGGCAAGGAAGGTTTCGGATTCCCAGGACATTGAACAGGCGCGCCCCTTCCTAGGGTGCCGCCCATGCGCGGAACCGCCGAATTCGAGGATCTCAAGCTCCTGGTCGAACAGGGCGCGATCCGCTCGGCGGCCGGCATCGCCCCAGGCCAGATCCAGCCGAGTTCGCTCGACCTGACCCTCGCCGAAGAGGCCTACCGCCTGCCCGGCTCGATCCTGCCGCTGGCCGGCGAGCGCGTCGCCGATCTCGCCCGCGAGCTCGCACTTGAGCGCCTCGACCTGTCCAAGCCGACCTGCCTGGCGCGCAACCAGGTCTATCTCGTGCGCGTGCGTGAAGAACTCGCCCTGCCGGCCGGGGTCGAGGCGTACTGCAACGGCAAGAGCTCGACCGGCCGCGTCGACCTCGCCACCCGCGTGCTCACCGACGGCACCCCGCGCTACGACCGCGTACCGCAGGGCTACCATGGCCAGCTGTGGATCGAACTGATCCCGCGCAGCTTCCACATCATCGTCAGCGCCGGCGTGGCGGTGAACCAGGCCATCGTCTTCGCCGGCCGCCAGGTCCTCGACCAGGCGGCGATGGCCGCCCGCCATGCCCGCGAGCCGATGATGTTCGTCGACGGTGCCGCCTGCGGTCAGGATGCGATCTTCGACGGCCGCCTGACCATGACCGCCGACCTCGACCGCGCGGTGCTCGGCTTCGTCGCCAAGCCGACCCACCTACCGCTCGACCTGACGCGCATCGCCGGCCATCGCGGCGAGGACTTTTTCGAGCCGGTGCGCCGGCCGACCGGCGGCTATCTCTTCCTCGAGCAGAACCGCTTCTACATCCTCGCCACCCGCGAGCGCATCGTGGTGCCCGCCGACCTCGCCTGCGAAATGGTGCCGTTCGAAGCCACCGCCGGCGAGTTCCGCGCCCACTACGCCGGCTTCTTCGATCCCGGCTGGGGCATCAAGGACGGCAAGGCGGTTGGCGCCCCGGCCGTGCTCGAGGTCCGCCCGCACCAGGACGGCCTGATCCTGCGCCACGGCCAGCCGATCTGCGCGATGGCCTATGAGGTACTCTCACGGCCGTGCACCCGCCTGTACGGCGTGTGCGGCAACACCTACGCCGACCAGAGCGGCCCGCGCCTGTCCAAACACTTCGCATGAATCCCACCATGACCGCCGACCCCGCCCAGCTCAACCACCCCGATCGCGCCACCCGGCTGGCCGCCGCCGTCCAGGTCGGACAGGCGCTGAAGCGCGGCGAGCTCAAACGCTCGCTCAGCGACGAGGTCAACTGCCACGTCCACACGATGTACTCGTTCAGCCCCTACTACCCGGCGATGGCGGCGTGGAAGGCGATCGAGGCCCGCCTGCTGGCGGTCGGCATCATCGACCACGACTCGGTCAGCGGCTGTGCCGAGATGCTCGATGCCGGTGCCAGCCTGGGCATCGCCGCGACCGCCGGCTTCGAAATGCGTGCGACCTTCGCCGGCACCCGCGTCGCCGGCCGCAAGCTCAACAACCCGGACTCCGTGGACATCGGCTACATCGCCATCCATGGCCTGCCGCGTCGCGCCTTCGCCGAGGCCAAGACCTTCCTCGCGCCGATGTTCGCGGCAAGGAACCGGCGCAACCGCGCCATGGTCGAGCGGCTCAACGCGCTGCTCGCGCCGCTCGCCATCCCTGCGCTCGACTTCGAACGTGACGTCGCCGCGATCAGCCAGGCCGCCGTCCAGGGCAGCATCACCGAACGCCACCTGTGCTGTGCCCTGGCCAACCGCCTGCTGGCGGTCAGCGGCGGCGGCGAGGCGCTGCTGGCGCTGCTGCGCGGCCCGCTCGGCCTCGCCATCCCGGCCAAGCTGGCGCCGCTGCTCGCCGACGCCGGCAATCCGCACCGCGTCTACGACCTGATCGGCGTGCTCAAGAGCTCGTTCCTCGACCGCATCTTCATCCAGCCCGATGGCGACGAGTGCGTGCCGGTGGCGCAGGCGGTCGCCTTCGGCAACCGCGTCGGCGCCATCCCGGTGTACGCCTATCTCGGCGACGTCGGTGAATCGCCGACCGGCGACAAGAAGGCCGAGCTGTTCGAAGACTCCTTCCTCGACCTGCTGGTCGAGGAGGTCAAGCGCCTCGACTTCAAGGGCATCACCTACATGCCGCCGCGCAACACCGCAGCGCAGCTGGCGCGGCTGCAGGCGCTGTGCCGCCAGCATGACCTCTTCGAGATCAGCGGCGTCGACATCAACAGCTCGCGCCAGGCCTTCACCTGCCCGATCATCCTCGACCCGCAGTTCCGCCACCTCGTCGATGCCACCTGGGCGCTGTTCGCACACGAACGCCTCGCCCACCACGACCCGCGCCTGGCACTGTTCGCCCGCGACAACCCGCTGGCCGGACGACCGCTGCCCGAACGCGTCGCCGCCTACGCCGCGATCGGCAAGCGCATCGACCCGTGGCGCCCCGACGAGGTCGCCCATCTGGTGCCCGCCGCCAGCTAAGGGCTGTCCGCTGCACGATTGCGCGCCGGGCGGGTGACGGCACACCATGCGCCTGAGGAAAGCGCCCATGGATCTCATCTCCCAGCTCGGACTCTCCCCGACCGGCGGCAACGTCGAGCCTGACCGCGCGCAGCTGCGCCGGGTGATCATCGCCAAGCTGGCCGCGCACGGCATCCTGCCGCCGGAACGCCTCGGCGAACTCGGCGATCTTGGCGGCCTGCTGGTTGGCTGGCAGGCGAGCGGCCGCCTCGGGGTCAAGGATCGCTGCCCGGCTGACGCCCGCGTGCAGGCCTTCCTCGAGCGCACCCTCGCGGATTGCGGCGCGCCGATGCCGCACCTGCCGGCCGCCACCTTCGTGCTCGACCGCCACGGCCTGGCCCGCGAGCTGAGCCTGCCCGAGGACGGCGACGTCCACGTGACCCCGCTGCTGTCCAGCTACCGCCTCGCCAACGGCGTGCTGCACAATCCAGCGAGCGACCGCCGTACCACCCAGGGCTCGTTCCACGTCAGCGAAGGCGGCCTGCCGATCGCCCCGGACAAGTACGCCGTGCCGGCCGCCACCTTCTCGCGCATGCTCGCTGCGGCGCTGAAGCCGCCGCACGACCTGCTGCGCCTGCCATGGACGGCGAACTGGGCCAAGCCGGTCGAATTCTTCGTCTCCACACTGCTGCGTCCGCTGGTCGTCCCGGAGATCCCCGGGCAGTTCGCCGCCCAGCGCATGGAGATCCGCTTCCTCGTCCCCGGCTCGCTGGTCGCCAATCTCGACTTCGTCGAATCGATCTTCGGCAACGCCGGCGATCCATTCATGCCCGAACACGACGCCGGCCTCGACGAGAACTGGACCGGGACCACCGGCCTGGTCATCCTCGCGCCGCATCTGACCGCGCTGAGCAAGCAGGAGCTCGGCCTGCCGAGCTGGGACCAGGCCAACCCGCGCCAGCGCGCCGAGGGCATGTGCTGGAAGGACCCCGGTGAGCGCTACAACGGCGGCAACGCCTTCAAGATCACCCATCGCGACGCCAGCGGCGTGATCGTCACGCTGATCGCCGACAACTACTTCGGCTACTGCAAGAAAGAGGTGAAGACGCAGATCTCCTTCAGTAGCAACCTCATCGGCCTGGCCGAGGAGGAGCACTCCGGCGGCGCCCTGGCCTTCCCCAGCTACCACCTCGGCGACCATTTCACCGCCGGCGGCCCGGTCAGCGAAGGCGGCCACACCTTTGCCGACACCCTGCGCACGCTTGGCGACGAGGTCAGCCTGCTGCCCGACGGCTATGCCCGGCTGAAGAGCGACGAACGCATCATCTTCGTCCCCGAGCACGCTGAGTTCGACCTCAAGTCGCGCAGCGTCACCTGGATGAAGGAGGGCAAGGCGCGACGCATGCGTCTGCTCAAGGAGCGCGTCTACGTCCACCCCAGCGGCTACAAGATCCGCCTCGCCCGCCATCCCGGCGCGCCGAGCTGGCGCCTGGTCGGCACCTGGGCCTACGGCACCTTCTGCCACAAACCCAGCACGGTCAGCGGCGGCGGCAAGAGCGAGATCAGCAAGAGCCTCGCCGACGCGGTGATCCATGGCCCGATGGTGGTCTACGACATCGCCAAGGATCTGGCGCTGGTCGACGAGATCATCAGCAACCACTACGAGCACCGCCTCAAGCCCGAGTACCGCCCCGACTACGCCACCCACAAGACCCGCGCGGTGCTCTCGCCGGAACGCAGCCTGGGCAGCGTGATCAAGATGTTCACGCCCAGCGACGACTTCACCGACGCCTACAACGCCTGGCTGCGTTCGGTGCCGCCGCACATCTGGCCGCTCGTCTTCATCGTCAAACGCTTCTACCGCGCCGAATGGGCCGCCGACTGGCGCAGCCACTTCACCGTCGACCGGATCAACGGCCAGCCCGGCTACCAGCTCAAGCTCGACGGCCGCGCCCTGGTCGGCGAATACCTCCGCGTCGGCTTCGAGAGCGACGGCGGCTGGCGCACCTTCAAACTGCGTCAGGACTTCATCCCCGCCGAGAAGGTGCAGATGGAGGACGACATCACCGCCAGCGTGGTGGTGCCGGGCGGGTGGATCGGCCTCGATCCCGAGAAGAGCTACAAGCTGGCCGAGAACTGCGAGAATCGCCTGTTCCAGCGGCCCGATGACGCGATCCACCGCGGCTACGACAAGCAGGCCGAGGCCGATCTCGCCGGCTCCGGCCTGTTCGCCTCGAACTGGCAGCCGCTCACCCCCGATGAGGTCCGCGCCGAGGTCGAGGACGCCCCGACCCACGACCGCTACACCGCGCCGATGAAGGCGCATCTAGAACAGGCGATGGCGCGCGGCGATCTGCACACCATCACCTCGGCGCGGCCGCGCCTGGTCGATGGCAAGCCGTCAAAGAACCCGCGCTACCTGCAGGTCCGCCCCGACCGTGCCGACCCCCTGCCCAAGTGCGTCGCCGAGCTCTGCCTGCGCCTGTTCCACCGCATCCCGATCGAACGCGGCCTGGTCGTGCCGGTCGACGCCGTGCTCGCGGGCCGGCGCAACAACCCGCCGGAGAAGGGCGTGCGCCCGCTCTGCGTGTTCAACCCGATCCATTACCAGGAGCTGCCCGAGCTGTTCATGGACTACATCAGCTCGCTGACCGGCAAGAGCCCCTCGACCACCGGGGCCGGATCGGAAGGCGCGCTGACCAAGGGACCGTTCAACGCGCTGCGCGCCACCGCCGACCTCAACGCCACCCTGGTGTCGATGATCCTCACCGGCCATGACGGCTTCAGCTCGGCCGCCGGCTGGGTCGGCCCGAAGGTGCGCATGGACCACGACATCTCGCTGCTCGTGCCCGAGCTGTGGTGCCGCCTCAAACCCGGCGAGCGCACCGCCGACGTGATGATCCGCGCCGGCCATCTCGAACGCGTCGACGACATGGTCATCGACGGCCGTACGGTCCGCTCGAGCCGGCTGGGCTGGCGCATCACCACCAAGTTCCTGCACGACTTCTTCGGCCGCATCTTCGACAACGGCACCGCCGTCTTCGACCAGTCGCTGCTGCGCCCCGAGACGCAGGGTTTGGCGGAATTCGCCGACGGCGTCGACAACATCGTCGAGGCGCACCAGCGCGTCGCCCAGAGCTACCTCGACGACGGTTCATGGCAGGACGCCTGCCCGCCGCTGCAGGGCCTCCTCCAGCTCATGGCCACCGGCGCCTGGCACGGCAAGGGCGAGCACGACGGCGACTTCCGCGCGCAGTTCACCCGCACGGTCCTGCTGCAGAGCACCTGGTACAAGGAGCGCATCGAGCACCAGCAGCGCCTCGACATCGCCGGCTGGCAGGACCGCGTGCGCTACCTCGAGGCCTTCCTCGCCAAGCCCGAGAACCATCTGCACAGCGGACGGCTGGAGATCGCCAAGCGCCTCGAACGCGCCCAGCACATGCTCGACAAGGTCAGCGCCCCCGGCTGGCGCGACCGCCTGGTCGGCACCATCGGCGCCGACCCCAGGCTGGTCTGACCTGGGAGCGCGGGCCGTTGGCCCGCCCGTCACCCCGGGCCGCTGGCCCGGGGTTTTTCGTGTCGCGCTCCCAGGTTCAACCCAGGCGCTGCTTCAGCGCCGCAAGTTCGCCGATCAGCGCCTTGGGCATGCGATCGCCGAACTTGCCGTAGAACTCGGCGACGCCGTCGGCCTCGGCCTTCCAGCCGGCGACATCGATGCGGGTCAGTTCGGCCATGGCCTCGTCCTTCATGCCGAGACCGCTGAGGTCGATCGCGCCCGGCTTGGGCAGCCAGCCGATCGCCGTCTTGACCGCCACGTCCTTGCCGGCGCAGCGATCGGCGATGTAGGCGAGCACGCGGCTGTTCTCGCCATAGCCCGGCCACATGAACTTGCCGTTGCCGTCCTTCCTGAACCAGTTGACGAAGAACACCTTGGGCGCCTTGCTGCCGAGCTTGGCGCCGATCTTCAGCCAGTGGGCAAAGTAGTCGCCCATGTTGTAGCCGCAGAACGGCAGCATGGCGAAGGGGTCGCGGCGGATGACGCCGACCTGGCCGATGTTGGCCGCGGTGGTCTCGGAGCCGGTCGACGAGCCCATGAACACGCCGTGCTCCCAGCTGAGCGCCTCGTTGACCAGCGGGATGGTCGAGGGCCGGCGGCCGCCGAAGAGGAAGGCGTCGATCGGCACGCCCTCGGGATCCTCCCAGCGCGGGTCGATGACCGGGCACTGGCTCGCAGGGGCGGTGAAGCGGGCGTTGGCATGCGCGCCCTTGCGGCCGCAGTCGGGGGTCCACTCCTTGCCTTCCCAGTCCACGCCCTTGGCCGGCGGCGGCACGCCCATGTCCTCCCACCACACGTCGCCGTCGGCGGTAAGCACGCAGTTGGTGAAGATGGTGTTCTTCTGCGCGGTGGCGAGCGCGTGCGGGTTCGACTTCGCCGAGGTGCCCGGCGCGACGCCGAAGAAGCCGGCCTCTGGATTAACCGCGTACAGCCGGCCATCCTTGCCGATGCGCATCCACGCGATGTCGTCGCCGAGGGTGCGCACGGTCCAGCCGGGCAGGCTCGGCTGCATCATCGCCAGGTTGGTCTTGCCGCAGGCCGAGGGGAAGGCTGCCGCGACGTGGTAGGTCTTCCCCTGCGGACTGGTCAGGGCGAGGATGAGCATGTGCTCGGCGAGCCAGCCCTCATCGCGGGCCAGCACCGAGGCGATGCGCAGGGCGAAGCACTTCTTGCCGAGCAGGGCGTTGCCGCCGTAGCCGGAACCGTAGGACCAGATCAGGCGCTCTTCCGGGAAGTGCGCGATGTACTTCTTCTCGATCGGCGCGCACGGCCAGCTGGTGTCCTTCTCGCCCTTGGCCAGCGGCTTGCCGACGGTGTGCAGGCAGGGGACGAAGGCGCCACCGTCGCCGAGCTTCTCCAGCACCTTGCGGCCCATGCGCGTCATGATGCGCATGTTCATGACGACGTAGGGCGAGTCGGTCAGCTCGATGCCGATCTTCGAGATCGGGCTGCCCAGCGGGCCCATCGAGAACGGGATCACGTACATCGTGCGCCCGGCCATCGAGCCCTGGTACAGACCGGTCATGGTCTTCTTCAGCTCGTCGGGATTGATCCAGTTGTTGGTCGGACCGGCCTCGTCCTTGGACTTGGCGGCGATGTAGGTGCGGTCCTCGACCCGCGCGACGTCGGACGGATCGGAGCGGAAGAGCACGCAGCCAGGCCGCTTCTTCTGGTCCAGCGGGATGCCGATGCCGGCATCGACCAGCAGCTTCTGCATGCGGTCGTACTCGGTCTGGCTGCCGTCGCAGACCACGATATTGGCCGGCGTGGTCAGCTTGGCGACCTCATCGATCCAGGCATTCAGCTTGGCGTGGGCGGTATGGGCGCTCATGGTCGTGTCCTTCGGTCCGTGGAATCCGGATCTTCATGTCCGTTTGTCAGCTGTCATTGCCGGGCAGTCGGAAAGTGCGTCAGCAACATGGAAGCGGCTTGCGATCCATCAGCAATCTGCATCGCAGGGGTCAGGTAGTTCGTGGCAGCGGCGCGTTCAGCAGCCCGCGGGCCAAGCCCTGGCCGTATTCCGGCAGGCGCTCCAGCAGCTCGAAATCAATGATTCCATGCAGCAGGCGGCCATCGCGCTGGCGGCGCAGGCGGCCGTCGGCGTCCGGCCGCAGGATCAGGTGATGGGCTTTGAAATCGAGCACGCGAAACCCCTTCTTGGCCAGATCGCCGCGCACCCGCGTGACCTCGGCCGCCGCCTCGCCCTCGGCCAGGAGCCCATGAAGCACACAGTGGTTGGCGTCATGACCGCGGATCCAGTGGTGGACGGTGATGTAGTCGCGGTCGGCCTCCAGCTGGCAGCGGCGGTCCGGCGGGCGCGCCACCTGATCGGCCGCAAGGCTGGCCATATGGCGGTGCCAGCGCCCCTCATTGCGCCCGAGCCGCCACGACGGGTAGCGCTCCGCCGGACTGTATACCGCCAGCGGCCAGGCCGCCGGGATCATCAGGTCGCGTGGGCCATACCAGCCCTGACGCATCTCCATGACCATCGAGAGCTCCTCGAAGGGTCCGAGGAATTCCGCGCCATCGGCATCCTCGCGGGTGATGCCGAAGGCCTCGGCGTGGTGCAACAGCGGATCGAGGGCGATGCGGCTGAACTTCACCACCAGATCGAAGGTGTCGGCCGGCACCCGGTAGACCGTGCCGGTGCTGTCCGGCAGGCGGTGCCCGCGACGCGCATAGGCCTCGCCGGCGAACCAGCGTTCCGGCAGGATCTGGCGGAGGAACGGCCAGCCCAGCTGGGTCACCCAGAGATCGTCGCCGCTTTCGCCATGCAGGTGGATCCACGGCTGGCAGTAGATCGAGCGCCGGTAGCGCCCCGGCACGTCATCGAAGGAGTGGTCACTGAGGAGTGCGGCGGTCTGCTGCATGCGTGCCGTCCGGTGTGCCGGCGCGCGCGCGCCAGGGAAGCCCGGACCACGGCGACCTTCCCGCCCAGTAGTGTGGCACCCCGAGGCGTGCGCGCTCGGTTTCGGTGATGACGCGCATGGCGCCGGGCTCCATTTCGGCCGGCAGCTCCAGCCCGCCGATGCGATCGCGATGCAGCGTGACCACCTTCCCACCGAGCGCCGCGATCATCTTCTTCACCTGGTGGTGCCGCCCCTCGCTGATCTCGATGGTCGCCCGGCCCGGCCCGTCGTCGCTGAACAGCGCCGGCGCGCATGGCGTGTCGAAGCCGTCGATGCGCACGCCGGCGGCGCAGCGCTCGAGCGCATCGGCAGCCAGGGTGCCGCTGTAGCCGATGCGGTAGCGCTTCGGCAGCTTGCGTTCAGGCGCGCTGACCCGGACGAGAAACTTCCCGTCGCAGGTCAGCAGCAGCAGCCCCGAGGTGTTGCGATCGAGCCGTCCGACGGTGTTGAGATCAGGATGGCGCAGGTCCTCTGGCACGCTGTCGTAGACCAGCGGCGCATCCTGCGCGCCATGGCTGCACGCCAACCCGACCGGCTTGTGGCAGACCAGGATGCAGCGGTCCGGCGGATCGCCCAGGGCGCAGCCATCGAGCGCCACCACATCGCCATCGCGCAGGCCGCGCTGGTACTTCTGCGTCATCACCCCGTTCACCGACACGCGCCCGGCGTGGATGGCCAGGCGCGTCGCCGCCCAGGTCATCAGGGCGGCGCGGACGACAAAGCGGTCGAGCGGTTCCTCATCGAGCGGCACGGCAGCATCCTCGCGCCGCCCCGCGCTTGGCCAGCCTTGCCGCTTCCCCGGCCCCGCCGGATGCCGATACTGCCGGCGTTGACAATGCTATATGGGGGCGAACAGGTTTCGACGGGACTGCACCGGCGAACGTGGCGTGCCGAGGTACAGGAGGCCTCGTTAAACCCCTGTAAAAAACAC
>JFJP01037829.1_pt1 | contig 22125 bp, 14 predicted proteins | sample 431651 | NCBI WGS metagenome assembly JFJP01 (sample SAMN02602958, study PRJNA72255) | Microbial mat metagenome, whole genome shotgun sequencing project. | biome: fresh water; feature: sink hole; material: water; isolation source: purple microbial (photo- and chemosynthetic) mats found in...
GCTTCGATTGGTTATACTGACCAAGATGGTATTTTGAAAAATACAAACATGCAAAGAATGACTGGTACTTTGAGCCTTAATCCTACTTTCCTCGACAATACTTTGAAAGTAAGTGCTAATGCAAAAGGAATGAGTACTAAAAACAATTTTGGCGATGCTGGTGCAATTGGTTCGGCTGTAAATATGGATCCAACTCAACCTGTTGAAGACGGAAACGTTGCTTCTGATGGTTATTTTCAATGGTCAAATTATGGTGCTAACTTAGGTACTGCTAACCCAGTGGAGCAACTTTTGGCTGCTGACAACAAATCTACAGTAACACGTTTTATTGGTAACATACAATTAGATTACGCACTTCCTTTTGTAGAAGGTTTGAAAGCAAACTTAAATTTAGCTACTGACTACACTACAGGCGAAGGACACAACTATCGTCCAACTACTTCACCTTCGGTATTAACTGCACCACTTGCTTGGGGACGTTTGAACGATTATAGTGCCACTAATAAAAACAATCTTCTTGATTTTTATTTGAACTACAACACTAATTTAGGTGCAACTAGCAAATTAGATGTAATTGCTGGTTACTCATGGCAACATTTTGAAAGAGAAGGCGAAAGCTACACACGCGGCGTAGTTGATGCTACTCACGAATATCAAAAATCGGATAGCTCTTCATTTATTACCGAAAACTATTTGGTATCTTTCTTTGGTAGAGCTAATTACTCTTTGATGGACAAATACTTATTGACTGCTACTGTACGTTACGACGGTTCTTCTCGTTTTGCTGAAGGTAATCGTTGGGGTCTTTTCCCATCGGCTGCTTTTGCTTGGAAAATCAAAGAGGAGTCATTCTTGAAAGATGTAGCTGTTGTTTCGGATATGAAACTTCGCTTAGGTTGGGGTGTTACCGGACAACAAGACATAGGAAATGACTATCCTGCACAAGCTCGCTATATGATGTCTTCGGCTGGTTCGTTTTACCCTGTTGCTGGTGAGTATCTTGCAACTCTTCGCCCAAATGCTTACGACCCAGATATTAAATGGGAGCAAACAACAACTATGAACATAGGTTTGGATTTTGGTTTTGCTAAAGACCGTATCACAGGTTCGGTTGATTATTACAATCGTGTAACTGAAGACCTTTTGAATACAGTAACTATCCCTAGCGGTAGCAACTTCTCTAATACTTTATTGACAAACGTTGGTAGTTTAGAAAACAATGGAGTTGAGGTTTCTTTGAACTTAATGGCAATTTCTAAATCAGATATGTCGTTGAATATTGGAATGAACTTTACTTACAACAAAAACGAAATTACAAAACTCTTGATGAGCGATGACCCTGACTATATTGGTATTCTTTACGGAGATGCTTTCACTGGTCAAAAACAAGTTACAAGAGTAGGTTATCCTGCTTATTCATACTTTGTAAACAGCCAAGTATATAACACAGCCGGAAACCCTATCGAAGGTCTTTATGCTGATTTAGCTGGAAACGGTGGAACAATTAACGGCGACAACGCTAATAAATTCATCTACCACAATCCGGTACCTGATTATTTATTAGGTTTCTCATTCCGTTTCAACTACAAACAATTCGATTTATCTGCTACTGCACGTGCTAACATTGGAAACTACGTATATAACCAAGTAGCTGCTAGCGCATCTTACGACCAATTGCAACAAATAGGTTATTGGAAAAATATGCCAACTTACCTAGCCGAAACAAACTTTGTAAAACGTCAATTCACGAGCGATTACTTTGTTGAAAATGCTTCTTTCCTTAAACTTGACAATTTAAGTGCAGGTTATTCTTTCAACAACTTGGTAGAAAAAATGAATATGAGAGTTAGCTTTACTGCTCAAAATTTATTCACAGTTACTAAATACTCAGGTTTAGACCCAGAAGTAAATGGTGGTATCGACAACAATTTCTACCCACGCCCACGTACTTTCATGTTTGGTGTTAGTTTAACTTATTAATTCTTTTTCAAAAAAATAAGCATATATGAAAACAAAAATAATATTGAGTGTCCTTCTTTCAGCAATCGTGATAACATCGTGTGTGAAAGATTTAGACGTAAAACCCAAAGACCCAAATACGATTTTGGCTGGAAACTTAGGCGATGATCCTGTTTACATGCAACAAGTATTGGGCAAAATTTATGCAAGCTTTATGATTTCGGGACAAGGTGCTGCTGGCGATGATATTTCGGCTTCTGATGGTAACTTTTTTACTACTATGCGTGCTTTGTGGAACTTACAAGAAATAACTACCGACGAAGCTATTTGTGCTTGGGGCGATGTAGGAATTTCTGACTTGAATACTCAAACTTGGAGCCCTCAAAACCCATTCTTAACTGCTGTTTATCAGCGTTTGAGCTTAACAGTTACTTATGCCAACGATTATTTAAACCTAACCAAAGACAATACTGACCCTGCGGTAGTAAAATATCGTGCAGAAGCTCGTTATTTGAGAGCTTTGGCTTACTATTGGTTAATGGATTTGTTTGGAAATCCTCCTTTCACAACCGAAGCTGACGGTGTAGGTAAATTTTACCCTCGTCAAATTCAAAGAGCAGACCTTTTCAACTACATAGCTGGCGAATTGAAAGCCATCGAAGATGTGTTAGTTGCTCCAGGTTCATATTCTACACAAGCCAACCAAGCTGCTTGCTGGATGTTACAAGCTCGTTTGTATTTGAATGCTGAAGTTTACACAGGTACTGCAAAATACGATAGTTGTGTTATTTATACCAACAAAGTAATAGCAAGTGGCAAATACACTTTAGCAAGCAATTACAGAAAAAATTTTAGTGCCGACAACGAATACGTTCGTGGCGGAAATACTGAAATGATTTTTGCATGGGAACAAGACGGAATCAATACTCAAGGTTATGTTGGAACTACTTTCTTGATTGAATCAAGCAGCGATGCTACTTATTTGAGAGCTGAAGATTTCCATGGTCTTACTTCAAACACCAACTGGAACGGTAATAGAGCAAGAAAAAATTTCGCTCAAATTTTTGTAGGCAACGATGTAGCTTCTTACACTAGCGACCCAACTTTTAGTGCACACCCCGACAAACGTATCTATTTGAAAATTAAAAAAGAAATAGACATTCCAAGTGCTTCGGCAAGTGGCGATTATGGTATTGGTGTATATAAATTTACTGCTAGAAATTCAAACGGCTCGCAAGCAACTAATTACAGCCCAGCTTTTGCTTCTACCGATTTCCCAATTTTCCGCTATGCCGATGCTTTGCTTATGTATGCTGAAGCAACAAAACGTGGCGCAAGCAACGGAAATATAGCTACTGCTGTAAATTATGTAAACCTAGTACTCGCAAGAGCTTATGGAAATACTAGCCATAACATTGCAGCAAATGATTTAACATTAGATTTCCTTTTCCAAGAAAGAAGTAAAGAATTTTACTACGAAGCACAACGTCGTACCGACTTAGTTCGCTTTGGAAGATTTACAACTTCAACTTATGTATGGCAATGGAAAGGCGGAACTATGAATGGTGCTGCTACAAGTGCTCATTTGAACATTTTCCCTATTCCGGGTGATGAAATTTCAGCCAATCCAAATATTGAACAAAATACTGGTTATTAATTTAAAAAATATAGATAAAAATGAATAAGAAACTAATTATATTATTAGCTTTTATCGGGATTGTAGGTCTTTTTTCGAGCTGCGAAAAAGATGGTGATAAAGTAACCATGCTCGATGATGTTATTGAGCCTACTCTTACGCTCCCTGAAATAGCTCTTGTTAGAGCAAAAGGAGCTGATGTTCTTACTTTTGTAGGTACAACTGTGAATCCGGGCTTTACTGCTTCTGCTACTTATGTTTTGGAAGCTTGTGCAACAGGCGATAATTTTGCTAATCCTATTACTCTTTATTCAGGAATAAAACCTGAATCAATGAAAATAACTGTAAGTGATTTGAATCAAGCTCTTTTGAAAAAATTCAAAGCCGATCAAGCTCATTCTATCGATTTCAGATTACGTTCTACTTTAGTGGTTGATGGCGGAACAGGTGCTGCCGGAACTGGCAATAACTTGTTTGAATATTCATCAACAGTTATTACTAAAACGCTAACTCCTTTTGGTTTACTTCGTTTAGATTTGGTAGGTTCTGAAATACCTTTAAAAATTGTTTCTCCTCTTAGCAATGGCGTTTTCTCTGGTTTAGTGAAAGTTACAGAAACTGGTTTTACTCTTTCTGACCCCGAAACAAGCAAAACCTATGGTGTGTCTGCTACTGCTGGAACTCTTGTGCTTAGTGGTTCTAATGGAATTACTGTTGCAGCCGACAAAAAAGGCTGGTATATTCTGACTGTTGATGTAAATGCTCTTACTTATACGCTTGAGCCTTACATGATTGCAATTGTAGGAGATGCAACCGGAAGTTGGGACAATGACCAAGACATGGAGTACGATTCAGAGCTAAATCGCTGGTCGATAACTCTTAATTTAGTGGGTGGTAAATTCATCAAATTTAGAAGAAACGATGGTTGGGCTTGGAATATGGGTCTTGCCGATGGCGAAACAGGTGGTTTGACTGGTAAATTGAAACAAGGTGGTGTTGGTAACGATATTCCTGTTGCCGAATCGGGCAATTATACTGTTTACTATACTATTTTGAGCGATGCTGCTGGTAGTTACCAACTTATTAAAAACTAAATAACAAATTAACTACCTACGATACATCTATCGTAGGTAGTTTTAAAAAAATAAACAAAATATGAAAAACAGAACAATATTAAATTTTATTGGTGTTTTCTTTGTTTTACTAGCTGTTGCTCTTTCGTGCGAAAAAGATGACATGGTAAAACTTGATGCTCAGAATGAAACTTGGCAAATAACCAACATTACCTCAACTACTGCCGAAATAAGCGGAATGATAGTTGCCGAAGGTGAAGGTTACTCTGAATATGGTGTTTGCTGGAGCAAAACAACGAATCCTACAATCGAAAACAACAAACTATTTGTTGCTACAATCGAAAAAACCGTTTACAAATTTCAAGCTACTGGCTTAGAGCATTTGACTAAATATTATGCAAAAGCTTACGTAAAAACAACTGCTGGCGAAGTGAAATACGGCGAAGAAGTTACTTTTACTACTTTAGCTCATATTCCTACCGTTACGCTTAAAGCTATTTTAACAGATGGAAAAGCTGCCGCTACCGGTGGTGATGTAAGTTACGATGGTAAAGCCGACGTTACCGAAAAAGGTATTTGCTGGAGCAAAACTGCAACCCCAACAATTGCTAACAACGTAGTGAAAAGCAATGAAATAGGTGTAGGTGCTTTCAATAGCGAAATTACAGGTTTAGATGGTGCTACAACTTACTATGTACGTGCTTATGCTAAAAATAAAATGGGTATAGCTTATAGTGCCGAATCTTCATTCACAACCGATCCAAATACTCCTACTGTTACATCTGATAGCGTTAGAAACATTACAAAAACAACTTTTGATGCTTACGGTAATGCGCTTGCAACAGGTGGTGCTGATGTAACTGAGCGTGGCATTTGCTGGGGACTAACTACAAACCCAACTATTGCTGGCAATAAATTAGCTGCAAGTGCAGCCGGTTTAGGTTCATTCAAAGTAACAGTAGAAGGTTTAGTTGACGGTACTGAGTATTATGTAAGAGCTTATGCTAAAAACTCTACGGGTACTGAATACGGTGCAAACATTAAAATTAAAACCGTTTCTGATATTCAAAAACTTTGGTTACCAGGTAACTATCAACAAGCTTCTGGATATAGCGATGGTAACTGGAATCCTGCAACAGCTCCATATATTATTAATACAAAAGACTATAAAGTTTTAGAAGGTTATATCTATTTCTCTGCAAATACAGAGTTTAAATTTACAACCGACCAAACTTGGGATGATGCTTGGGGTGATGGCGATAAAAATGGTGTCCTCGACAAACTAGATAATAACAATATACTTCTTGCAGATGCAGGATTATATAAAATAACTGTAGATTTAGTAACAAAAGCTTACACTGTTACAAAAATAGATTGGAGACTTATTGGCGATGCAGTAGGCGGCTGGGGTGATGCAAACGAAGTAGATATGGTTTACAATAAATCATTGAAACGTTTAGTTGCAACTACTACATTTGTTGCTTCAGGATTCAAATTCAGAGGAAACAGAAACTGGGATATTAACTACGGAGACAACCCTGAAGGTGCTCCTGACGGATTATTAGAGCCAGGTGGTGCTAATATTCCTAGTACAGTTGGAACTTACTCTATTTTGATGAATTTATCTACCGAAGTAGCAGCTGATGACGTTACTAAAAAAGCGTACTCGTATGTTGTAACCCAATGGGGATTAATCGGCGACGCAGTTGGCGGTTGGGGTACTGATGTTAATATGACAGGAAGTACTGATAATAAATGGTCATATACAGGTAATTTATTAGCCGGTCCTATTAAATTTAGAGCCAACGATGGTTGGGACATCAATCTTGGTGGCGCATCATTTGATAAATTAACTTTTGGTGGCGATAACTTAAATATTGCCACTCCAGGTATATACACTGTTGTTTTAGATTTAGTTACAGGAAGTAGTACTGTTACTCCAGTAGGTCCTGTAAAAAGAAAATAATTAACATTCTTTTTTTAGATTAAATATTAAAGCCTGCAAGCAATTGCAGGCTTTTTAATTTTTTTTTAAGCAATAAAGAAACAATAAGTTTCGTTAAATAGCAGTTTTAAATTTTTAAAAAATATCTTATGAAAAAAATTATTCTTATTGTATCATTTTTGATGCTTGTCAGCCTTGGTGTTTTTTCGCAAACAATTAGTTTTAAAACACTTGAAGTTAATTATGGCTCTATTTTAAAGGGGTCGGACGGAGTACGTGAGTTCTCTTTCACTAATACCGGCACTGCTCCCTTAATTATCGAAAATGCACAGCCCTCATGTGGTTGCACAGTGCCTAGTTACCCAAAAGAGCCTATTATGCCCGGACAATCAGATGTGATAAAGATAAAATACGATACCAATAAAGTAGGAGCGTTTCTAAAATACGTAACACTCACCACAAACGACCCTGCTAATAACCAAGTTAGGATTTCGCTAAAAGGCGAAGTGAAACAAGCGGAAAGTGAAAATTCCAACAATAACTTTTAATTGTTTAAAAGCAATAAAATACTTAAAAAAACCGGATATTGAAAATAATCCGGTTTTTTATTACTTTCGTGCATGATGCGCCAAAGCCCATTTAATTTTTTCGTAGTCAATTTTTTCTTCCAACTTAAAATAGAGCGATTTGAGAGTTAACTCCTCTTCCGTTTCGCAAGTTTCGATTGCTTTTAAAACCGTTTCGAGTTCTTCGTTGGTTATAAATTTATGAATATCAATGTTTTTGCCATTTTCATACATCATAGCCAAATGCCCTACAATAGTGAGCGAACCTAAACCACGTTTTTTTATAATTTGCTCTATACTAATCTTTTGTATGCTAAAATAGTAATATGTCAATTTTGAAGTTGAGCCTACAATGTTTTTCTTTTGCGAAAGTTTTTCTTCCAAAAATAGTCCAATAGTGTGCGAAAACTCCAAACCGTAACGAGCTAATTTTTCTTTGCTAATACCCTGAATTTCTTTAAAATCCAGACCATCAATTGGTAATTTTTGAACCATTTCGCGCAGACTTACATCGCTGAAAATTAAGTGAGGAGCTATATTTTCTCTTTCGGCTAATTCTTTTCGTTTTTCATTGAGCAGGTCAAAAAGTTCCAATTCAAGCGTTTCTTTTACTGTAAGTTTGGGTTCTGATTTCTTTTCTTGTGCTTTTTCTACTTCCGAAAAATTTACCAATTTTACCGACTTTTTTTTGTAAAGCACATCATGGCTTGCTTCGCTTAGTTGAAGCGTATTTCCCTTATTGTAAGCTATTTCGAGGTATCCGTGATTGAGCAACTGCAAAATATATTGCTGCCATGCCTGAAAACTTATGTCGGCACCTGCGCCGTAAGTTTTAATTTCGTGGTATTTATTTTCAAAAATCTCGCGTGCTTGCGAACCTCTCAAAACGTTGATAAGCATAGTCATGCCAATATTTCCTTGCAAACGACTAATCGCCGAAAGTGCTTTTTGCGCAATAATAGTGCCATCGAAATGCTTGGGCGGATTACTACACACATCGCAATTTCCGCAATCTTTTTCGAGATGTTCGCCAAAGTAAGCCAGTAAAATTCGTCTTCGGCAACTTACACCTTCGCAATATTCGAGCATTCGATTTAGCTTTGCTTCTTCTATCTCTTTCCTGCCACTTTCCTCCAAAAAACCACGATACACCATGACATCTTGAAAGCTGTAAAATAGCAGAGTATCAGCATCTAAACCATCGCGCCCCGAACGTCCTATTTCTTGATAAAAGCTTTCGATATTTTTGGGCATATTGTAGTGAATAACCCAGCGCACATTCGATTTGTCGATGCCCATTCCAAAAGCAATAGTGGCGCAAATTATGTCCACTTTACCTTTCAAAAACTTATCTTGCGCCTTCGAGCGAGCGTCAGAAGCCATTCCGGCATGATAAAAAGCCACCTTTAAGCCCAATTTTTTCAATTTTCCGGCTATATCTTCCGTGCTTTTCCTACTCAAACAGTAAATAATGCCTGCTTGTCCACTTCTTTGGTCGATAAATTTGCTTATTTGTTCAAATTTTTTCAACCCATGACGCACTTCGAGCCTCAAATTGGGGCGGTCGAACGATAAAATGAACCTTTCGGGTTCTACCAAATTCAAATTATCAGCTATATCTTGGCGCGTAAGTTTGTCGGCAGTAGCAGTGAGCGCAATAATTGGAACGTGCGGAAAAAAGTCTTTCAGTATTTTTAGCTTCGTATATTCCGGTCTAAAATCGTGTCCCCATTGCGAAATGCAATGTGCCTCGTCGATAGCAAAGAGGCTTATATTCAGGCTATTGATGAGATTATGAAAATCTTGAGTCAATAATTTTTCAGGAGAAACATAAATCAGCTTAATTTTCTGATTTCTAATTTGTTGTAAAATATCATTTTCTTCTTCTCGCGAAAGCGAACTATTCAAAAAAGCTGCCGCAATTCCGTTGGCACGCAAGCCTTGCACTTGGTCTTTCATCAGTGCTATTAGCGGCGAAACGACAATAGTTATGCCATCAAAAAGCATTGCCGGAATTTGAAAGCAAACCGATTTTCCACCGCCTGTTGGCATTATTAACACTACGTCTTTTTTCTGCATAACTTTCTCTATCACTTCAAATTGCAAAGTGCGAAAGTGGTCGTATCCAAAATAAGTTTTTAGTATTTTTTTTGCTCTGTCTTTTAAATTTTCGGCAGTAGAATTCATTTTATTCATCTATTTTTTGTATGTTTGAAAAATATTCTTTTGCAAAGATAGTTTCAATTTTTAATATAATAAAAAAATGAAAAAGATATTTTCGTTTCTAGTTTTAATCCTTATTTTAGCAATTTCTTCTTTTTTTGCTTACATGTATTACGTAAATAGCGAAGTTGAAAAGCTTGAAAAACAGCTTTTTAACCTCATGCAAGTGCATACTCCTGTAAAATTTAAAATTTTAGAAAAAAAAGAAGGAGTTCTTTTTTTGAAAGTAAAATATTATGATTTGGACAATAACCAAATAACTGAAAAAGAGTACAATATAAAGGGCGAAGAATTGGTATTCGATTTTTATATTTTTGCGCACAAAAACAAATATTTTGCATTTCCGTATGCAATTTTCACCGACAAAATAGCACCCAAGAATGCTATTTCGATTGTAAATGACTATAATTCAAGTGGTTTTCCTCAAATTTTTTCGTTTCAGCAAATCAACTTGAAACATTTTGTGTTTTTATCGAAAAAATATGAACAATTATTAAGAAAAAAGCGTACTTTTGGCAACGATTTCGGCAATTCTATTCACGATGTAAAAGAACTTAAGCAATTTGAAATCGACGTGGTTTATAAATTTATCGTCCATTCAAAAGGCGGAATAGAAGTTGTTGTTGATTAAACGGGTAATGTTTAATTAACATTTTAACAATCAGCAATTTAACAATAGAACAATTTAATAATAAAAATGAAAGAAACATTAGAATTTATGTCCGAATTGAATTGGTTTTTGAAGCCAATTTCGGATTTTATTATTTGGGCTTTTACTACCAAAACCGGATTAATTATTATGGGCATTTTGTTTGCTTTGTATGTGGTTTTTTCTATCATAAATGCCATTTATAAACGCGAAATTTCTCACAAAGGCACCTCTTCTTACGGAAGCGGGCATATTTCGGGTTTTGAAAAAATATACATCATTTTTAGCGAGTTGCTCAATATTATTTTGGGAATTGTTGCAAAAGTACCTGTTTTGTTAGGTGTTTTAATTTTATTTTTTGCCATTGTTGGTATTTCTAAATCCTTTGAGCAAGTCAATTCGTTTATGAATGCCGAGAAAAAAATGAAAGAGTTAAATTCATTGATTTCGCAACTAAACAAAAGCTATAAAGTTGCTGATATTGAAGTAACTGACATGATTTTTGATGTTGCAACCAGTGAAACAACTACCAAAATGAAAATTGATTTTTATGATTATGAAAATTCCGGCAAAATAGTTAGTTCTCAAAGCATTACTATGAAAGGCAACGAATTTTATTTTGACGCCTTGGTGTTGAATTTTGATTACAGCAATATTACACAAGGTAGAAAAATAAATCTTACCTTACCTTATCGCATTTTTAGCAACGAAGTACCAATGGAACAAGCAGTTATGCTTGAATATTCCGACAAAAACGGAATTCCTTTCATTTTCAATCGCTCAAAAGAAGAAATTTATGCAATGCCAACCGATAGCTTCGATGTTCGTTTGAAGGAAATTTTGAACTATGCCAAAGATGACAAAAAGGCTAAAGAACAAGGAGTTAGAAGCTTTAGCGGAAATGCAGTTCACAAACGTTTTTTCAAAGGTGAGCAAGAAACTATTTGGATAGAACAAACCGGTGGAATTGTGATGCGTCCCAAAGGAGTATTTTAAAATGAATAGGATTTAGTTTTGGAAAGAGAGGACAATTAGCTAATTATGAATAAATTAACGCACATAAATAACGAGGGAAAGGCGCGAATGGTAGATGTGGGAAACAAAAGCCAACAATTACGCATAGCAAAAGCCATTGGGCATATCAAATTGAGCGATGAAACTCGCAAGCAAATAGCCGAGAATAGCAATAAAAAAGGCGATGTGCTTACTGTTGCCGAAATTGCCGGAATTGGTGCAGCAAAACAAACTTCAAACCTTATTCCCTTGTGCCACACACTATTGCTTACCAAAGTAAAAGTAAGTGCAGAACTTGACGAAAGCGGGGTTACTATCCGTTCTGAGGTGCGCTGCATTGGACAAACGGGAGTAGAAATGGAAGCATTAACTGGTGTAAGCGTTGGGTTATTAACAATTTATGATATGTGCAAAGCTGTTGATAAAGCTATGATAATCGAAAATATTCATTTACTCGAAAAAGAAAAGCATGATTTAATCAATGAATAGTAAATCACACATTAGAAAGTATAAAATGCTAAATTTACTATAAACGAAAGATAAATGAAAAAAGAAGCATTTAAAGACCTGAAAATTAGAGTAATTACATTAAGCGACAGAGCAAGTCAAGGAATTTATCCCGACAAAAGCGGTCTGCTAATAAAAGAAATACTCGAAAATTATTTTTCCACAACAAGCTGGAAATACCAAATTGAGTACAATTTAATTCCCGACAACGAAGCACAATTGACCGATTTACTCCTAAAAAGCACACAAAATAAAGAAGATATAGTAATTACAACCGGTGGAACAGGAGTGGGACCTCGCGATTTTACTCCCGAAGTAATTAAAAAATTTCCGGTAAAAGAAATTACTGGAATAATGGAAAATATCCGAACCAAATACGGTTCTGAAAAACCTAATGCTTTGTTGAGCAGAGGAATAGCAGGCGTAATTTCCGAAACACAGATTTATGCTTTGCCCGGAAGCGCAAAAGCAGTAAATGAATACATGACTGAAATTTTAAAAACGCTAGAACACCTTGTTTTTATGATTCATGGCATTGATATTCATTAATTTAGCTATTAAAGAAAGCGAATGTTAAATTTTAAAATACGCCACTAATTTATTCAAATCTTCCGCCATTTTGAGCAATTTACCAGATTGTTCGTTAATATTTTCTGAGTTGTTCGTATTTTCGTCAGCTATTTTATTGAGCGTGTTTGTTATTTCGTTTAAACTATCAACTGTGGTAGTTTGCAGTTTTGCTCCTGCATAAATTTCTTTAACTATCGACACTGTTTTTTTAATTTCTGGAATAAGTAATTCCAAATTTTCTCCTGTTTTTTCAACGGCTTTTACGCTATCAGAGGCAAGCATATTCATCTCTTTTGCAGCAGTTTGGCTTTTTTCAGCCAGTTTTCGTATTTCAGATGCTACTACCGAAAAACCTTTTCCTGTTTCGCCAGCACGTGCAGCTTCTATTGCTGCATTTATAGCCAAAAGGTCAGTACGTGCCGAAATTTCATTAATTACCTGAATTCTTTCTGCTACAAGCTTCATTACATTTACAGCTTCTCTCGATTCTATTGTGTTGTTAGATATTTGCTTGGCTATTCCTTCTGTAATTCTTTCGGCTTCTGCCGAGTTGTGTGCATTGTTTTTTATATTTTCCTGCATTTCTTCTACCACATGGTTCACGTCATCGGCTCTATTTCTTTCAAATGACACATTAATAGTAAGTTCGCGCGAATTAGTAAGCAGGCTTTTTCCATTGGTTTTCAAATCGTTTGAAATGGATTTTATTTTTATGACTATTGCCTTTAACTTGCTAGTCATTAGCTTTATATGATTTGTCAATTCGCCAATTTCATCTTGGTTTTTTACAGTTATTTCAGAATTTAAATTTCCTTTGCTTATTTCTTCTGTATATTTTACGCCTACCGCAATGGATTTATTGATGTTTTTTGAAATCAATAAAATACTGATTATCAATAAAATCAAGCCAATTAAGGCAAAAATTAATGAGTTTATCAATATTTTCTTCGAATCCTTTAAAACATTATTCATTGGAATAATCATACCGAGCGACCATGATTTGTTTGTGTTGCCTATTTTCACTGGCACATGAAGTACATAAACTTGTTCGTTCGTTTCGGAAAGCGTAGTCATAAATCCAATTTCTTTTCCCTGTTTTATTTTTTCGCTAATGTGAAAAATACTGTCTTCTTCTGGATTTATATTTTTGAAATAATCACCAACTAACTTTCTGTCTATGTGCGAAATATATTTACTATCGTTAGAAAGCAAATAAGCATATCCAGTTTCAAATACTTTTAAATTTGCAATAAATTCTTCGTAATGTTTTAAGGTAATATCTATCCCCGCAACTCCTGCAAAACGGTTTTCATTGAAAAAAGGGACACAGATGCTTGTTAAAAACACTGAGTCGGTAGAGTTTGCTTTATACGAAAAAGTATAAGGTTCTAAGATAGTTAGCTCTGGTTTTTGTTTAATTTTATAATAGTTGCCTTTATTTTCAAATAAAGTATCCATTAAATCTTCGCGTAAATTGATTTGGTTTGTTGAGTCTCTAAAATATAAAAATCGCTGTCGACCAAAATCTTTTTCATAGTTTGGTTCTAGTTCTTTCAATTCCCAGTGCGACCATGTAGAAACAAATTCGGCTTTTTCGTGTATTATTTTTTCGAGTAAAAATTTTGTTGAATTTAATACTTCGGGAGTTGAATTTTGAAAATAATTACTATTGTTGTATGCTAAAACAGAGCAAGTTGCAATGTATCCATTCATTTCTGTTTCTATGGTAGCAGCGGTTTGATACGCATACGATTTTGCATATTTTTGGGCATCGCTAAATGCTCGTTTATTAAAATTATATAAGAAATATGAAATGATAATTCCTACTACAATTATGGTTGCCGAAAGTACAAAAATAAAAAGTTTATTTTTTATTGTAAGTTTAAGTAAAGCCTTTTTTAACTTTTTTGCCATAGCTTATCGAGTGAATTCTATTGAAATAAAATTATAGTTAATTGTAAATTCAAATATAAAAAAGTATATCATTTTATATTGAAAGTGTAAAAATTTTGCTAGTTATTATTTTTAAGCGTTTGTAAATATAATGATTTTTTTGAATTAAATAAAATTCTTTTAAAAAAAATATACTCTATTCATGAAAAATTTCCGACAGTAGAAATCCATTTTTTAATAAATTTTCTGATTTTAAAATAGCTTGTAGTTGTGTTTCGGATATTAAATTCAAGTCATTGTTTGCTTTGAAAATATTTACTTCTTTGTTTTTCATGTAGTTAGCTAATTCTGCGGCTTTGTGATAACCAATAAAAGGAGTGAGTGCTGTGCTAATAGAAGGGCTACTGAAAAGTTTTTTTTCTGCAAAACTTTTATTAATTTTTACATTCGAAAATAAATTCTCTTTAAGCGTTGAATTACAAGCAATTAAAAGCTTTAGCGAATCAATCAGCGCATTTCCGATAGAAGGCAAATAAGCATTCAAATCTAAGCAGCCTAAACCACTTAATGAGCTTATTAACATATCATTAGCATAAATTTTGTGAACAGCCGAAACTACAAATTCTACTATCACTGGATTTATTTTCGCTGGCATTATCGAACTTCCAGTTTGTTTTTGAGGAATCTCTATTTCATTGATAACCAAAATATTAGAAGACAACAACCGCATATCGGAAACTATTTTTTCTAAGTTTACGGCATGCGCTTTCAAAATAGCATGAACTTCTACAAAACTATCGGCATTGTTGGTAGCATCTGCCAAATTTTCGCTTCGTGTGAGTGGCAATTTGCAGATATTTTGTAGTGTATTGGTTACCTCCATCACAAAAAAACGTGGAATTGCCAAAGCTGTTCCGGTTGCACCGCCGCCCAAATTGATTACTTTTATGCGTTCAAAAGCCTTAGAAACTCGCCACCAATCGCGCGAAAGTGCCTCATTATAAGTCGAAAACAAAATTCCATACGATGATGGAACTGCTTCTTGCATTTGAGTATAGGATAGGCGAAGTGTGCTACGATGCTGTTTTTCAAGTTTTTCGATGTCGAAGCGAAGCTCGTTAATTTTTTCTTCTAAAACTGTAAGTAATTGAATTACAGCTAATTTTAGAGAACTCGGAATTACGTCATTTGTACTTTGATAAATATTAGCCTGCTCAATAGGGTCGAGGTATTCGTATCGCCCAAAATCTTGCTTTAAATATCTGAGTGCCAGATTTGTAATTATTTCATTCACATTCATATTGATGCTCGTTCCTGCGCCGCCTTGTGTGGCTGGAACGATGAATTGGTCAAAATAAATACCTTCCGAAACTTTTTCTGAACTATTTATCAGGGCATTAATCTGTTCGTCAGTCATTAGCTTTAAAACAGAATATTGCGAGCCATATTTTGATACAATTGCTTTTTTGAACTTTTGATAGGTCAAATAGCATGCAAGTTTCACTGTACCAATGGCTTTGTACCATTCTATCGGAAATTGATCATTGATAGGGAAATTGTTTTTTGCACGCATCGAGTGTATTCCGTACAGTGCTCCTGTCGGAATTTCCATTGCGCCTAAAAAATCTTTTTCCGTTCTTGTTTTCATATAAAAAAATAATATACAGTTGAATTATTCTATTTTTTTATAAATTATAAGTTACAAAATCTCGTGCAATTTATAAATTACATAACACTTTAATACTTAGCCTAACTTTATTTACAAAAAACAAAAATACAATTTTTTTTATAAAATTTCAAAACCACTGGCATTTAAACTTACTTTCTTGTGGTGTACTCAAATTTTAATCTTTTATAATTCAGAATATGAACAATATAAGTGTATTTCCCGAACAATTTATTTCATAAATACATACTAAAACTAAAAACTAATTTTATAACATATTTTAAAAGTTTTAGGTATTCAAAAATTAGTTATTTTTGCAAAAAAATTCATTGACAAAAACGATTTTTAAACCACAAAATATCTTAAAAAAGAAATTATGAAAGATACACAAATATTTGATTTGATTGCAAAGGAAAAAGAGCGTCAAACGAAAGGCGTGGAGCTAATTGCTTCAGAAAACTTTGTAAGCGAGGAGGTTATGGCTGCAATGGGTTCTGTTTTGACCAATAAATATGCCGAAGGTTACCCAGGAAAACGTTATTATGGTGGCTGTGAGGTAGTTGATGAAACTGAACAAATTGCAATTGATCGCTTGAAAGCTCTTTTTGGTGCCGAATATGCTAATGTTCAGCCACATTCGGGAGCACAAGCAAATATGGCTGTTTTAATGACTATTTTAAATCCGGGCGATTCTTTTCTTGGTTTAGACTTATCGCATGGGGGGCATTTGAGCCATGGTTCACTTGTAAACTCATCTGGAATCCTTTATAGACCAATAGCTTACGGTGTAAAGGAAGAAACTGGAACTGTTGATTATGACCAAATGGAAAAACTGGCATTAGAGCATAAGCCAAAATTGATAATTGGCGGAGCTTCAGCTTATTCCAGAGACTGGGATTATGAGCGCATGCGTGCCATTGCCGACAAAATAGGTGCTCTGCTTATGCTCGACATAGCTCACCCTGCTGGCTTGATAGCCAAGGGGTTACTCAATAATCCGATGCAGCATTGCCATGTGGTAACTTCTACAACTCACAAAACATTGCGCGGTCCTCGTGGAGGAATTATTATGATGGGCAAAGATTTTGAAAATCCATTTGGCAAAAAAACACCAAAAGGCGAAACAAAATTGATGTCAGCTTTGTTCGATTCTGCTGTATTTCCAGGCATTCAAGGCGGACCACTTGAACACGTTATTGCTGGAAAAGCGGTTGCTTTTGGAGAAGCTCTTTCCGATAATTTCAGAGTGTATCAAGAGCAGGTGATGAAAAATGCAAAAGCTATGGCTAAAGCCTTCACTGACAGAGGCTACAAAGTAATTTCAGGCGGAACCGACAATCACTCTATGTTGATTGATTTGCGCACCAAAGTACCTGCAATTTCGGGCAAAGTGGTTGAAAATACGCTTGTTAAAGCTGATATTACCATCAATAAAAATATGGTGCCTTTCGATTCGCGTTCGCCTTTCCAAACTTCGGGAATTAGAGTAGGAACACCAGCAATTACTACGCGTGGCGTAAAAGAGGAAACAATTGTGCAAATTGTTGGTTTGATGGACGAAATTATCACAAACATTGAAAATGAATCACTTATAGCCAGTGTGAAAAAGCAAATTAACGGTCTAATGGAAAACAGACCTTTATTTGCTTGGTAGTTTGATGTCTTTCTAAAAAAACAAAGCCATTTTTCGATAAAAAGAACGAAAAATGGCTTTTTTATTTCAATTTCTTAGTTTATCGACTATTCTTTGCCTTTCACCGATTTCTACTTTTTTCAGCCTATTTTTCGTTCTATTTTTGTATCAAAATTAAAACAAAGTAAAAACTTAAAACGATTTAAAGTCATGGAACACTATAACAAAAATCACAAAAGTATAACAGTAGGGATTGTGCTCGTATTGTTGGGCGTACTATTTATGTTGAAAAATTTGGAAGTATTGCCGCATTTTATTATCGATAATTTTTTTAATTGGAAAACGCTGCTCATTTTAATAGGTGTTGTTTTTTTAATCAACGAACGCCGAAAATTAACGGGTATTATTTTAATTACCATCGGAGGGTTTTTCTTATTGCCAAATTTGCTACATTTTCCGTTTAATTTTCACCATTTATTTTGGCCAGTTTTGTTCATTATTATAGGAGTTTATATCATTTTTTCGCGTAGAGGAGGGAATTACAGTGTTGATAATGAATATGAAGGCGATGACGTGATGAATGGAACAGCTTTTTTTGGCGGCGGTAAAAAAAAAATAGTTTCTTCTTCTTTTAAAGGCGGGAATCTTACGGCGGTTTTTGGCGGTTTTGATGTCGATTTGTCTGATGCTGAGCTTTCTGATGGCTTAAATGTTCTCAACGTTATGATTTTGTTTGGAGGCATAAAGTTGATTGTTCCATCTGATTGGAAAATAGATATGAATGCCGATGTAGTTTTGGGTGGTGTGAATGATAAGCGTTTTAGTCAAACTATTCAAGTTTTACCTGGCAAAACCCTTGTTATCGAAGGTTTTATAATGTTTGGTGGCTGCGATGTAATTGGTGCTTTTCAACGCTATAAACGATAATTTTTTCCGTTTTAAAATATCTGTTTTTTTTAGCAAAAAGCTCGCTACAAAAGCGGGCTTTTTGTTTGTAAAAAAATAAAACCCTCGCCGGAGGGAAAGCGAGGGTTTCTGACAAAAATAAAAATTATGAAACATTCTGCTAGTAAAACGCAGAAATAGTAGTTATATTTTTAAAATTGACTATTAAATAAAAAGATAGGCAAATTTAAACGATTAATTGAATGTAAATATTTTATAATTAATTACTTAACTATTCAATTATTTCAAATTTAATTGTAATACTTTTTTGGATAGGTGCTTCTACCTCTGCGCTGTCAAAATTTACGATGGCTAAAAAATACTCGCCAGTAAACTCAAAATCAGCAGTTGAAATGCCATTTGAAGTATAAAAAACTGTATTTTTAGCACTTGAAACTAAATTTCCACCTAAATTTTGATAAATAAGAGCACCGATGGCATCATCGCCGCTTACCGAAATTCGCAATTTATATTCACCATCTAAAAACTTCTTTTTAGCTTCTGAATTTAAGGCTTTTAAATCAAATTTCAAGAAAGCTGCGCTATAATTTTCTAATTCAAAATTGACCAAATACGTGTTTTTTGAAGAATTATTTAGTTTTTTAGCCAAGCTAAATTCTTCGTTGTGAGTTACTTCTATTTTTTTTCCAACCAATTTTACTTGCATTCGTGCACGGTCGAAAGGCAAGTAATCAAAAAAAGAATTGCTAGTAAAAGCGGGATATAATTTTTGAGGATTGCGCAAAAGTACATCAAAAAATTCGACATAAATGTTGCTAAACTGTTTTTGGTTTAGCACTTTTTGCATATTTTTTTGTAAACTTAAATTATTGTCTTTTAGTGTTTTGTACAAATCGCTGCCAAAAAATAAGCCTCCTTTGCGCATTAAAAAAGAAAAAAACAAGCTATTAAATTTTTCAGCATTTTGAGTGAAGAAAAATGGCGAATTTAAAGCCTTAAAATCTTGAGGTTCAAATTCTTGTACATGCAACGAATCGCTGAGTGCAATGGATTCGTACCAATTGGCAACTGCCCAATTGAATTCATTATTCAAACTGTAATTATTTAAACAATAGCTCATTAAGCTTTTTCCTGAAAGCATTTTTAAATTACTAATTTCGGAATTACTCAAATTATCGGGCTCTACATTTATATAAGGTTTTTTATTAATTTCTATCCACTTTTTTTCTGGAACATACAGATTTTGAATGAAATAGACACTTTCATTGTCAGTTAAATCGGTAAAACGAACCTGTATTGGTTTTGAGCTTTGGCGTGGCGCAAAATTTAAGTTGCTAATTTTAGAAAATTGGCTATCAAGTTCGCTCAATGTGTAATTCAACGAAGTTTCGCTAAGATTTTTGGTATCGAGAGCCAGAAAATTATGCGAATCAGATTCCTTAGTTAGGAGTGGGTCTTCATAACAAATTAGCTCAAAACCAATCTGAAAATCAACGTTTTCATCTTTGGAACTATGGTTTGAAAAATCGTAAATGCCATAAGCTTCTTTTTTCTCGGTATCAATTTTGATGCGCATATAATTTGGCATTAAAACGGTGTCTTTCAATGGAATACGATAAGATTCCTCGAACGCAATAATGAACAAATGAAATTCTAAACTTTCACCATATTCTTGAATCAAATCTTCCGGAACTTTGAATTTTACTTTTAGCTTGCCCGAAAAATCGTTCAACTTACCATTGAAAATGAAGCTTTTAGACGACCGAAAGCTTAAGTTGTCGTCATCAAAATCAATGCTTGCTATTTTTTTCAGTTCAATAGAATTTGATTCGCTTGGTGAAAAATCATAAAAAGAAAATTGGACTTCGTCAGATTCAAAACTTGCTTTTCCATCTTCAAAAACAAATTTTGTCAAAAACTCTTCTGAGTTTTTCAAATAATAGATAAAAGCAAATAATGCTGATATAATTACGACCAAAAGCGTAAGTAAAGTAATCTTTAATTTGTTCATTATCAAATTTATATCTTAGTTTTAATAAGTCAAAATATGTGTTTTTTGAAATAAAATCTACTGAAAAAACAACAATCAAAAATACCTATTTCTACAAATAAAGCAAAATTTAATGCAAAAGTTTTATATTTTTTTTGCAATATAAATTTTTTTTATACTTTTGCACCCGCTAAGCCCAGATGGCGAAATTGGCAGACGCGCATGGTTGAGGGCCATGTTCCTATTACTGGAGTGCAAGTTCGATTCTTGTTCTGGGCACGAAAAAATCCGAATCTTTTTAGGTTCGGATTTTGTTTTTTATAAAAAACCGGCAAATTTATTATTATTTCTTCAATAAAAAACCGTAATATTTCCTACTTTCTCAAAATATTCGTCGTTTGGAGCTGTTATTTTTACTATATAAATGTAAGTTCCTTCGCGTGCCAGTTCGCCGTTTATGCGCCCGTCCCAAGCTTGATTTATGTCTTCTGTTTCAAAAACTACATTTCCCCACCGGCTGATTATCTGCAATTTATACGTCTTAGCAAAGGAGATATAAGGCTTGAAAACATTATTTTTATCAATGTAACTTAATGGATTAAAGGCATTTGGTGCAAAAACTTGTGGTTCGAGGGCAATGCACGAAACATTTGAAGTGCTTATGCCTTTAACACTTGCGCTACTTCCCTCGTTTTCAACAGCTTGTACATAGTAGCAAATATTTCCAGCAAAACTGCCATTTGCAATCAAGTCGTTAATTAAACTTCCGGCGGCATCGCTCGCCAATGTGTCAGTGGTTGAAACGATTTCTTCGGGAGTATTTGTTCCTATTTGCCTCATTAGCTTGTAGTTTTGTAAGCCTGCTTCGTAGCTTTTGTAGCTTGTCCAATTTAGTTTTATTAAGCCAAATTCATTTTCAGAAAGTTGCTGATTTAGAACTATATTCGATGTAATATTACTTTCTTTAATCAATAGTTCGCAATTGTTGAATGCTATAATTTTATAAAAAAATTGCTTTTCAGTGTCCACGCTATCAATCAATTGGAATGGAATATTTTTGATTTCGACTTTTTTGAGTAGTTCAAAAGAGCCATTTTCTTTTTCAGCGCGTAAAAGTCTAAAATCTTCTATTTCTGAACCTAAACTAATTGAAAAAGAGAGTTTTACCTTATTTTTTTCAATTACTTCAGATTCATCGGCATTCATATAAAAAGGAGGTTGTGGTTGACGAGTATAAACAGCGTTGTAATTTGAGGAAGTTGTTTTCTTATTGTTTTTATGTTTTGCTCTTATAAAATAATAATATGTTTCATTGGAATTTAAATTAGAATGAATAAACTGCTTCGTAGAACTTGAAACCTTTGCAACTAATTTATAATCAATCATTGAAGCCGTACTGTAATAAATTTGGTACTCCGAAATACTATCTTTCCAGCCTACATAATGCTCCCAGTTTAGTTTATTTTCATTTTTACAATTATTAAACTCTATTGTTTTGAGCCATAGTGTTTTATGCTCTTCGCTTAAATTGCTGTAATCGTAATTAGTGCCGTCAAAATGATAAGCTTCAACTACATAAGCCTCTTGTCGCAAATCTGCTTGTGTTAGGGAATAGCTCGAAGTTGTATCCACAAACGATGTTTGGTTGGGGTCGGGGATAGTGATGATATTTACAAAACTGCCATCAATAACGCCAGAAACACCGTAAACTCTGCGCTTTATGCGATAGCCATTTATTTCCGATTTTTTTTTGTATGACCAAGTAATACGAACGCTCAAATCCTCTTGGCTTACAGTAAGTGAGTCAATTACAGGAATTTCCAAATCTTGCGCATGCAATTTGCTTATAAAAAATGACGAAAAAATAATAATAAATAGTCGTAGTTTCATTATTT
>JFJP01024484.1_pt1 | contig 22118 bp, 16 predicted proteins | sample 431651 | NCBI WGS metagenome assembly JFJP01 (sample SAMN02602958, study PRJNA72255) | Microbial mat metagenome, whole genome shotgun sequencing project. | biome: fresh water; feature: sink hole; material: water; isolation source: purple microbial (photo- and chemosynthetic) mats found in...
AGAGCCGCCAGAGAGACGGCGCTAAAGACTGCTGCCGTAAAGCGAATAGACAAAAAAGTGTTTATCAACTTCTTACCAACCGCCATCTATAACCCTGAAAATTGTCTTTTGGATACCGTCAGATGGGCAATGCAACTGGAGTTTGACCCGAAAAATATCGTATTTGAAGTCGTAGAAACAGAAAAAATGATAGACACCGAACATCTCAAAAAAATACTTGATTTTTACAAGAATCACGGCTTTAGTGTAGCTCTTGACGATGTAGGAAGCGGCTACTCTTCGCTTAGTATGCTCTCGCAAATACGCCCGGACATTATCAAAATAGATAGAGAGATAATAAGCGGTATAGACAAAGATGCGTTCAAACAGTCTATATTTACGGCTCTGACCAAAGTAGCAAGCGATCACGGTATCACGGTATTGGCGGAAGGGGTGGAGACGCTACCGGAGGCCGAATGGGTGAGCGATAGCGGAGCGCATCTCGCTCAAGGGTATTTCTGGGGTAAGCCGACGGCGGAACCTATACGGACTCTCTGTTAAGCCTCGGAATTTTTATATAGGCAACAATGGCGATAGACGACATAACGGCTATGTAATAAGCCGGAGCAAGTTTGTCGCCGCCGAGTCGTATCATATATGTGCAAACAACGGGAGCAGTGCCCGCAAAGACCGCTACCATCACATTAAACGCAAGCCCTAGTGAGCGGAGAGAGAGCGTGTGAAAAGGCAAGCAACACAGCAAGCACGCTTTGAGCCGCAATAGCCATCCAAAGCTCTCCCGTATTTGCAAGCAAAAATGACGGATACAGAGCAACCGTAAAGAGCGTAAGCGAATATACAAATATTCTTTTTGCACCGTACTTATCAGCCATGCTTGCGCCAACGACGACGGCCAGAGCGTAAAACAACAGCGACACGAAGTTGTACGAAAGCCCCTCTTTGATGTGCGGCTCTACTATCGTCGCCAGATAGGTCGGATACCAGATAAAAAGCGTATGAAAGGCGACTCCGATATATGCGGTCAGCAAAACGACAAATAGAAGTGCTTTTTTGTGGTGTTTTATCGCTTCCAATGCCGGATTGTGCGTTTTGTCTAGACTCACATGCGGCTCATCCATATTTCGCCTCATCCAGATGCCAAAAGCGATAATCAACACGCCAAGTAAAAACGGAATTCGCCAGCCGTACTCCAATACTCCCGCCTCGCCAAGCGTCGCAAAAAGTAGCGCACAGACGCCAGAACCTAGCAAGATACCGCCCAGTATCCCTATGATGGCAAAACTGGAGTAAAAATATTTGCGCCCGGCAGGAGCAATCTCGCTTAGATAGACCATCGAGCCTATAAATTCACCGCCGATTGAAACGCCCTGCACCACTCTGAGCAACACAAGCAGTATCGGCGCCAACACGCCTATGTCCTCGTATGCCGGCAAACACCCGATTAGCACGGTCGGAGCGCCCATTGAAAGAATAGAGAGCCTCAAAGCCGCTTTTCTACCCCATCTATCGCCTACAAAACCAAAGATAAGACCGCCGAACGGCCTAGCAAGATATGCGCCGGCAAAAGCCCCTAGTGCGGCTATCGTGGAGACACCTTGGTCTGTTGAGGGGAAAAAATGATGACCTATAATAACAGCCAAAAGTCCAAAAACGGCAAAGTCGTACCACTCTAGCATATTGCCGACAAGAGCTGCTAAAACGCTTTTTTTTGTTTGTTTCAAAAGCTAAGACACACCCTATTTCTACCGCTCTCTTTTGCCTCATATAGCATTTTATCAGCAGATTTTATCGTTGCATCAAAATCGGCGGATTGAGGATTGATTAGGGCGCCGCCTATTGAAAAACTGAGGTATCCGATTGGGGATTTTTGGTGCTCGATATGCATATCTTGCAACGCTTTTAAAATATCGTTTGCTACTTTTGTAAGTCCATTTTTATCTATATTGGAAAGTACGACACAAAACTCCTCTCCGCCAAATCTAAAAGCGGAATCGCCGCTTCTAGATAGGCAGCTTTTTATGGACTCCGCTGCGGCGACAAGCGCTTCATCCCCCTTGTGATGTCCGTAAAAGTCGTTATAGAGCTTGAAAAAATCTATATCAATCATCAAAAAACCAAAATCTTCGCTGCGTCTATTATGACCCAAGATTATACTATTTAGCTCCGCCTCAAGATGTCTTCTATTAAAAAGCCTTGTTAAATGATCGGTAACCACAAGCTCTTCTACCTTTTTTTTGTTTGTTACATCAAGCCATATCGCCATATAGCCGACTACCTCACCGTTTTCGTCGAGTTTTGGCGTAATCGTCAAATCAGCCCAAAAAAAATCGCCATTCTTTTTTTTGTCAAGAAGCTCGCCTCTCCACTGATTACCGTTTGTTATCGTATTCCATAGCTGCAGATATACGATTTGCGGCGTGCATCCGGACTTGAAGCAGCAGTGCTTATGCCCGATAAGCTCATCTTTTGCAAAGCCGCTCATTTCGCAAAGCGCATCGCTCACATAAACCACTATACCATCCCTATCCGTCTGAGAGATGGCGATATTACGCTCTACCATATCGACATACTGCTCCAGCTTTTCGTTTTTCTCTTTTATTTCATCGCTAAGCTCTTTTAGCCTCAAATGCGTATTGACTCTCGCAAAAAGCTCCTCATTATAAAACGGTTTTAATACATAATCGACTGCGCCCAGCGAAAAAGCCTCAACGACGGAGTCTTGCTCTGTTTTTGCAGTTATAAATATGATAGGAATATGCTTTGTGCTCTCATCTTCTTTTAGCTTGGTGCACACCTCAAATCCGCTCATTCCAGGCATCTGTACATCCAAAAGAATAAGCTCCGGAAGCTTGGCGTGCGCTATCTCAAGAGCCTGCGCGCCGCTAGTCGCCAAAAGTACTTTATGCCCTAGCCTCTGAAGATTTCTAGCTAGTAGCTCAAGATTTTCCGCTACATCGTCAACAACCAAAATCACTTTTTGCTTTTTTGTCTCAATGCTTATCATCTACTTTGTCCTTTTATCAACTTCTCAAACTCTAAAAATATCTTATTTATCTCTTTAATCCTAAAACTCTCACACGCCTCGATAAGAGAGTTTGCATACACCTCAAGCGCTTTAGAGCCTATTGTATCGGCGGTTGCTCTAGCCAGCCTTGCAAACTCCTCTATTTCGTCGTTTGATTTTAGCCTAGCGACATTTAACCACTCAGCCTCAAGGCAAGACGCCACCTGCTCTCTCTCATGCCCTGCAAGCTCGATTGTTTGTGAGCTTTCTTTGAATCTGTTTTTGACGGTTTTGTGCGGCAAAAACTTTGAAAGTTCACCGATAAGCGTCTTTGAGTCGACCGGTTTTTGCAGGTAACCGTCACAAATCGACTCTATCTCATCTTTTTGCCCCCCAAGAACCGAGGCGGTGAGCGCAATAATAGGAATATCTTTTGTAAGTTCGTCTTTTTTTAGTATTCTTATCGCCTCGTATCCGTTCATGACCGGCATTTGAATATCCATCAAAATAAGGCTTGGTATTTTCTCCTTGGCAATTTGAACCCCTATTTCTCCATTTTCAGCCTCAAATACAGTAACGCCATGACTTGATAAAAATCCTTTTACAACCTCTCTATTTGTAGCAATATCTTCAACAAGCAACACAACGCCGCTCTCTAGCTCTATATTGTCGTCCTCATCTTCCTCTTCATACTCTTTAACCGCAGCGACCTCTAACCCGCTCAGATGCAACACAAACAACGACCCCTTTCCAACTTCGCTTTTTACATCAATGTAAGCCCCCATAGTATTTGCCAATTTTCTGCTAATGGTTAGCCCAAGCCCTGTGCCGCCGTACTTTCTAGTGCTTTGTCCGTCAGCCTGACGAAATGCATCAAAAACATCCTCAAGCTGCTCTTTTGGTATTCCAATGCCACTATCTTTAACCTCGATAACAACATCTATACACCCAGGTATATCTTGCGACTTTTTTGCGCTAGCGGATAGCTTTACTATCCCTTTTTCGGTAAATTTTACGGCATTTCCAAGAAGATTGAAGAGTATCTGCTTGACCCTTGTCTCATCCAATAATAAAGCTTTTGGGAAATCATCGGACACCTCAACTTCATATATAAGCCCCTTCTCTTTTGCTTTCATCTCAAAAATAATCTGCAACTCTTTAAAAATTCTTTTTAAATCGGTAGGTTCCAGCGAGATACTCATCTTTCCGGCCTCTATCTTGGATAGATCCAAAATATCGTTAATAAGCCCAAGCAGATTTCTTCCGCTCACAATAATCCCGTTTACATAGCTTTTTGATTTTTGATCCAGCTCCTCATTTTTTAATAGCTCCGCAAAACCCAACACTGCATTCATTGGAGTTCGTATCTCATGGCTCATATTAGCCAAAAACTCCGATTTTGCCCTATTTGCATATTCTGCTATATTTTTAGCGTTTTTCAAATCCTCTTCTATTTTTTTGGATTCGCTAATATCCCTAAAGGTGCAAAACATGACAGGACCGTCTCCGATGTAAATAAGCTTGACAGTTACAAGCATATCTCGTATTTCACCGTTTTTTGCTCTATGCTTAGTCTCAAAATTATCGAAACCAAGCCTTTGAATTTTCTCTATGTGTGTTTTTGTTATCTCAGGCGTCTCTATAATATCTATATCTTTAATAGAGAGAGCGGCAAACTCTTGGGCTGTATAACCAAGCTGAGAGTGCGCTTTTGCGTTAAAATCAAAAAACAGTTGGGTAACCGGATTGATAATAACAAGCCCGTCGTGCGACTGTTCAAAAATAGTTTTAAACTTTCTCTCGCTAGACTCAAGCCTTCTCTCTACCACTACCTGCTCGGTTATATCATGCACGATGCCTATCATCCGCACTGCGTTGCCGTTGTCGTCAAAAAAAGTATTACCTTTTTCTTTTACTATTTTTTCCTCGCCGTTTTTGAGAACTATTCTATGGACTATTTCGTACTGCGTTTTATTTGCTATGGAGTTATTTACAGCCGCCGACACTGCATCTCTATCGTCCGGGTGTATCCGCTCCAAAAACGCATCATAAGTGGCGGCAAACTCTTGCGGCTTTAAACTGAAAATACGATATATCTCATCCGACCACCAAAGATAGTTTGTCTCCAAGTTAAGATCCCAACTCCCAAGATGCGCAACACCTTGACCTCTATCAAGGCTCTCTTTGATATAGATAAGCTCTTTTTCCGTTGTTTTTTTATCGGTTACATCTAGATTTTCGCCTATAAGCCTTTTTACTACGCCATCTTCTTGTATAACCTCCGCTTTTGACTCTATGTAGCGTATCTCGCCGTTTTTATTGATTCTAAACTCCATCTGAAGCTTTGAACCGTCACTGATTGATTTCAAAAGCTTCTCTTCGGCTTCGGCTAAATCCTCTTTTAATACGGCCTCTCTCCATATTTCATAGTTATTTTTACCGCTCTCCCTTGGTATGCCGTACATATCGTAAAGAGAGTCATCCCAGATAAGCTCATTTGTATCGATATGAAGATCCCAAATGCCAAGTCCAACCGCCTTTTTGGCAAACTCAAGCCTCTGCAAGTTTAAAGCGGCGGCTTTTGTTTTTTGCTCCAGCTCTTTTTGGAGCTCCACTATATGCGTTATATCGTTGAGTGACAACTGGAAGCGGTCGCTATCCGACATTAACGAACAAATTTCAAAATATCGCTCACCGGTTAAGGTCATAAGCGGTTGCACCACAGCGTCACAAGAGCCAAGAAATACCCCGCCCCAATACTCCTCGCCCACTATTTCACCTAGTCTCCTATCGACAAGCCCCATACCAAACATACTTTTTGCCCGCTCATTTGCCCACTGAATACGATATTCGCCGTCAACAACGACTGTCTCCATTACTATCTGCGGCAATGCGTTTAGAGCGTCTCTCGTGCTTTTGAGTTTTTTTTGAAGAAACCGCCCGAAACTGCCCTCTATATTTCTAAGCACAGCCATGGAGTCTATAACTCCGACGGCAAAACCATCAGAATCCAGCACAGCCAAATGCCTAAAACCCATACTCTGCATCTCTTCTACTATTCGACCCAATGGGGTTCCCGTAGAAACGGAGTCGAGCGGAGCGCTCATTATCTCGCTCAGTCGCATCGTTTCTATTTTTGACAGAGATAGAGCAAGAAGCGTCGACTCGGTGACTATACCTATCGGCTTATTATCGTCATCTACAACAACGGCGCTGCTTACTTTTTTATCCACCATCTCGATAAGCGCTGCTTTTGCGATAGTATCAAGGTGCATACAGACTATGTCGCATTGCGAACCGAGCAGATGAATAGCTCTAGGCTCCTCGTAGTACGACTGCTCGTTAAACTCAAACATCAAGTCGTCTTGCGTAACCAGACCGATATACAAACCGTCGTCATCCACTACGACTAGCCGCCTAATATCGTGATTTATCATAAGATGCATAGCATAATCTATGCTTCGCCTGCCGGAGGCGTAAATAATATCTCTCTTTGCGTACTTCATCGCAGGCTCGTCGAACAAAACCCTATCATTCAGTAAAAACAGCAAATCCCGTCTCGTAATAATACCGACAACCCTACCCTCGTCCATAAGCACGACTGCGCTCTTATTTGACAGTATGAGTTTTTGGGCATCAAAAAGCGAGGCATCTTTTTGGGCTATCGTATCTTTTGAGTGGGCTAACGCAGCTATCTCTTTTTGCAAAATAACTTCCTTCTTAATCATCTACTCTTAAATCGTCGTCATCATCCAATAAATCACCGTTTTCGTTTATCCTAGCAAGCCCTTCGTTTGCCGATAGCGTTGATTTTCTATGCTCCGCCAGCTCTGGAAATATCTTATCTATAGCTTTTCCGAGTTTTTCGTTAGTTACTGGTTTTAGCACATATCCGCTAGCTCCGGCTCTTATGGCACCCATCACCATATCTTCTTGCCCGTGAGAGGTCACCATGATAATCTTTGCGTCTTTGTGCTTCTTTTTGATCTCCATAACAGCCTCTATGCCGTCCATATCAGGCATCGTAATATCCATTGTCACGAGATCCGGTAAAAATCTTTCGTATGCCGCAATCGCCTCATATCCGTTTTTTGCGTCTACCGGCACACGAAAACCCATATCCGTAAGCATCTTCGCCAAATTTCTTCTAAGTATCAAAGAGTCGTCGACAACGATTATATTTAGCATAAATCTACCCTTATCTGTATTTTTTAGTCTTACCCGATAATTGCCAAAGTAATCAATCCGCTTGCGGTCTCTATTTTTGTCATCGCTATTTTTGATTCGGCGTTTTTTGTTATAGTTTTGCCATGTTCTATCATAACCGGTGGGGTAATGGTAACGCCGTTGCCACCTCCGGGAAAGTTCATTATCGCATTTCCAAGCACCGTGTTTGCCGCTTCACACACTACGCTCTCCTTCAAAGACTCAAGCTCGCTCTCATCAATCTCTCCGTATGTAAACGCTCTTGTCAAAGTCTCTAAAATATCGTTTTCAAAACTCATAGTAAACATTAGATTTGCCGAACCGCCTATACCTATCATCGTCGTGTACGCAAAAAGCTCCGCCTTATGGGGATATAGTATTTCAAAACTACTATTTTTAAGCTCTATGCCCATCTCATTCGATAAAAATTCGATAGTTCTCTCGACTATCGGTCTTAGTATGTAGTCATTATTCATATAGCGCGCCTTATCTCTGATTTTGGTATTTTAAAAATCAGCGTAGAGCCGACACCGATTTTTGTAGTTATTTTAAGGCTACCGCCTATTTTTTGAAGCTCGCTTTTTACCGCACCGAGCCCTACGCCTCTGCCCGATATATCGTTTACCTCTGTTTTTGTCGAAAAACCGTCCTCGAAAATAAGCTCCAATATTTCATCTTCAGGCATATTCGCCACCTGCTCCTGCGTCACCATACCGTTCTCGATCGCTTTTTGCGCTATCTTGGTCGCATCCATACCCCTGCCGTCATCCGCTATAGTTATCTGCGCACACTCGTCATCGGTCGAAACGACGCAAGAGATTGTGCCGTTCTCATCTTTTTGGCTCAAGATTCTCTCCTCAGGAGTTTCCAGCCCGTGGTCTACGCTGTTTCTAAATAGATGTATCAAAGATTTTATAAACGGCTTTACGGCGTCATCGACATATATATCTTGACTACAAATGAGTTTTACCGGGTATATATTTTTTTCAACTCTTGCGGCAAGCTGCCAGACAAACTTTGGATATGAACCAAGAAGCTCGCAGAGTGGTCTTTGTCTTAGTTTTTCTATTTCAAAAAGAATGCTTTTTAGCTTTTCGTCCTCAGGCTCGCTTCGCCCGACCATTACTCTTATTTTTTCTTCCAGCTCCTCCAAAAGCTTCGTATTTATCACTATTTTGTCTTTTTTATCAAAAAACTCCTCGCCCAATATCTGAGTCAAAATATCCAAATCTTTTTTTAGCCAAGCCTCTAGCTCTACCTTTTGAAGCACTCTTATCAGCTCTTCATTGGTCGTATTTTTTTCATTCATAAACTTTGAAAATCTACTCTCTAGCTTGTGCAGCCCTTGCGGCGTCGTTATAAAATCCTTTTGCGCAAACACACCCTTAAAGGTATGCACCATCCTGTATATCTCCGATATGTTGTGCAATACCGTCTTTGAGCCGTCAATATATGTAAGCCTCTCAAGCATAAACTGCTCATAATCATTTGTTAACTCAAAAAACTCGGCAGGATTTACAACCGCCGAGACCACCATCTTTAGTATATTTTTCTCTTTCTGGAGGTTTTTTTCAAGTATCTTTTTTTCCGTTATGTCGGTTAACACCACCATAAAATCATCGACATCAACCCTCTTATAATCCACTTGAACTATTTTGTCGTTTATCTTAAGCCCTCTAGGTAGTAGCGAGAGTATATTCTCAACCATCAACGCATCGTCATCTTTGCCAAAAGAGCGAATTGCGTCCGTAAACAATGTTTTTTGTCTCTCATCGCCGTAAAATAACAACTCTGAAATATCTTCGCCGCCTATCTCTTTTGCAAAAATCCTAATACACTCTTTTGAGTATTCATTATGGACTGTGAGGTCTTGCGAAAATGACAAAAACCCCTGCTCTGCATTATCAAGGAGCGCTTTTACCTGCTTTGTTCTCTCTTTTACTTTGTTTTCAAGCTCATCGTTAACCTGCTTATTGTGTCTTCTATACGCGACAAAAAGTGGTATCAAAATAACAATATAAAAAAGCATCTCGGATACGGACTGCATTAGTACTCTACTCAGCTCTTGTTCTATAAAATCTATTCTAACATCGGCGCAAGCAAGATAGGTGACTCCATCGCCGCTTTTGTACGGAATACTTACGGTTCTAAAATGCCCCCATTTATCAACAGTCTCTTCAAATAGCGGTTTCTCACCAGTAAACGCCTTAAAGAAAAGCTCTTTTGCATCATCATAAACATCAAAATAGTGCGAAAGCTTTTCATTTTTTGCCAGCTCTTCATCTGTGGCGCTACTGGAAGTAAAAATAATTTTATTATCTACTTTTATGCAGGAGTATATATATTCAAGACTTGCCAGCTTTGCTTGCTCGGACAGTCTTTTGATATTTTCCATATCTTGTTTTTCGGAAATATCTCCTTTTTGCATTCCTTTATGATGAAAATTCTGAGGCAGTATAAGAGGTACGCTTTTTGCCCCTCTCGTTAAGTTTTCGTCTATCTCTTTTATGATTGTTTGTTTTGAGGTTGTGTAGTTGTTTGCAACATACAAAAATGCGCAGACAAAGTAAAATGAGAGGGCTAGATAGTAATATATTTTGTTAAATTTTATTTTTTATCCTTCTCTGCTTTTTCCTTCGATTATACAGATATAAAAATGAAATGCCGCTTTATTTATTCATTTTGGATACTGGCTAGCTCTATCGCAAAAAGCGCCCCCGTTATCTTGTTGCCCTCTCTTTCAAATTCGGCATTTTTGGCCTCTATCTTACCGGCAAACGAACTTTGTATTATCTGTTTTGTCATATAAAGCCCTATTCCCGTGCCTTGTGATTTATGCTTTGTCGAAAAATAAGGGTCAAATACCTTGCTAAGGCTTTTTTTATCTATACCGCCACCGCTGTCTTGCATTGTCAATAAGGCTCCGCCGTCTATTTTTTTACACCCTATTAAAACAGTTTTTATTTCGACATCGGATGATATTATCGCATCCTTTGAGTTATTGAGAATATTCAAAAGAGCCTGTATGAGTCTGTTAATAGAGCCTTTTATTTTTACATCCTTGCAACCGTCGCAACTCATTTCAACTCCGATAAAATGATTTTGATAAACCGCCTCGACAAGAGACAACGACTTTTTAACGGCGTCTTCAAGCAAAAAAGAGCCGCTAGGGTCGTCTTTGTAAAAACTCCTAAAATCATCGATAGTTGACGATAGATACGAAACCTGTTTTTTGACCCCCTGTACCGTATCGTCCAAAAATTCGTCGGTAATAAGCCCCATCTCTTTGTATACCGATATTTTTGTAATGGAGCTTTGAATAATATTTAGAGGCTGTCTCCACTGGTGCGCAATGTTGCCTATCATCTCGCCCATCGCCACAAATCGAGACTGAACCAAAAGCATCTGGTCTTTTTGTTTCAGTGCGGATAGGTCTGTAAGATTTATAATCGCAGCATCTCTGTCTTTGATGTGCAGATATGCTAGAGAGGCGGCAACATAACACTGCGAACCGTCCTTTTTTTTCAAAATCACCTCGTCAAAACTCTTGGCATGATGTCTATTTCTTGGATTTGTTATATCAAGCGCCATAGCAAAATCACTTTCATCGTCTATCTCAAAAAGCGCATCTATTTTTTTACGGAAAAATTCAACCGCTTCATATCCGGTAAGCCTCGAAAAAGCCGGGTTGGCATATATAAGATTAGTGTCAAAGAGCATAAGCGCATTCGGAGAAGCATCGGCCAAAACCCTAAAAAGCTCTATCTGCTCATTTAGCTCCCTAGTTCTATCCCTTACCGTATCCTCTAGCGTTTCGTTAATATGCATTATTTTTTGCTGATACGACACCAGCTTCTCTATTGCTAGCGATACGCTATTTTGAATGATGGAGATTTCATCTTTTTTGTCGCTAACTTGAAGCTTTATATTTGGATGTTCGGGATTGAAGTCATTGAGCTTTTGCGTTAGATTTTTAAGAGGGGTAAAAAATAGATTGATTCGTAAAAGCCCCAGAAAGCCGACAAACAAAGCCGCTCCAAAAAGTAAAAAAAGTGTTTTTAGCGCAAATAATTTAGCATTTTCAAAGTCTGTTTTTGAATAATAAACGCGTACTGTAGCCAGCTTTTGAATGCCTAACGCATCATATATCTCTCGTTCAACCAAAAAATACTGCTCTTTAGATATTTTCTTACTACTCGCATACCCTGTTTTGATTGGCGTGGCCGAAGTCGGCTCTTTGACCTCTATCTCCAAAATATCGGGGTTTCTATCTATCTGCCTAATTATCTCCGCCCTTACATCGCCCTCCAGCCCGAGTTGCAACGGCGCCGCGATATTGCCGGCTATCATTTCCGCAAAAGTTTGTGCTTTTTTTATCTCTCCGTTTTCCAAATATTCATCAAAAACGAAAAAATTTATTAAAAAAGTAGACCCAAATACGGCAAAAAAACTAAGTATATAAAATACAAAAATTTTTATTTTTAGGCTTGAGAAGTTGATTTTATTCATCGTACACTTTCACAAGCTTAAGAAGCGAAGGTTCAAAAGAGAGTCCGGATGCGTTCAGCGCTTTTTTGTTTAGCAGTATTGAGGTCTTATTGGTTATCTCCACAAAAAACAGAGCGCCGTTTTTCTCAAATATCCTTTTTGTTCCGGCAAAAGTAAGAGCGCCTTTCATCTCCGGCAGAGAATAAACCCTAAGCTCATCGTCATGCTCAAAAAATAGATAAGAGGCTGCAAAATCTTTTTGGATCGATACTTTATCTCTATGAACCGGTCTTACGCTAATCATATACCCCTTGATACCGTTTTTATGTATCCTTTCGCACTCTTCTTTAAAAACCTCTGCAAATCGCTTCGTAGCATCGGAATATACGGCGATTATAACTATCGGTTTTTGTGGATTTAACTCTTTTGTTTTTGCGGAAAAAAATATTAGCTGAGGATATATTTTTGCTTGTATCGCTATTTGAGTCCTATCCAGCTCAACGCCAAATAGGTTAGCGCAGAAAATCGCAAAAAATAGAAAGGCTGCTATTTTTTTTGGCATGAACCTATACGCCTTTTAGCTCTATAATAAACTCTGCGCCGCCGTCTATGTTTTCAACCTTAACGCTTCCGCCAAAATGCTCTTCGATAATTTTTTTGGTAATATAGAGTCCAAGCCCCGTACCGTTATCACCTTTGGAGCTTACATATGGAGTGAATATATCTCTCATAATATCATCTCTTATCCCGCCAGCATTATCGCAAATAATCAACTGTGCCTTGTCGTTCACATATTTTGCGTCAATCTTAATGAGCCTGTTCTCGCTTGTTTCATCAAAAGCGTCAACACCGTTTGAGATAATATTGAGAATGGCTTGATTAAACTCTTTTGGATAGCCAAATACCATAATAGACTCATTGATATTTTCTTCCACACTGATTTTTCTAGCTTTTAGCTTGGCCGCTATGATGGTTAGCACATCCACAACAGATGTCTTAAGCGAGAAATTTTTTGCGGTTTTAGACGGCTTCAAAAAATCGGAAAATGTATCTATCGTATTTGCCATAAAGGAGACTTGTTTGGATATTAGCTGTGTGTTTTTATACACCTCTTCATCGAGCGGCTGCCCGGTAAGCTCTACGACCCTATCATCTATATTAGAAGAGAGTATATTTATCGCATTTAGCGGCTGTTTTAGCTGGTGAGATATGATGCTTATCATCTCCCCTAGAGCCGCCATTTTACTCTGTGTAATCAGTAGATTTTCAAGCTCTTTTTCTCTCTCTTCCATCATTCTTCTATTGACGGCTTTTGCGATTTTGAGTAGCCTATCGAGAAATATCATGCTGTCTACCGGTTTTAGCAAAAAACTGTCTATGCCTATATCTATCGCTTTAATAAGCTTGTCGGCATCGCTATGCGCAGATACCGCCAAAATATGCTGAGCCGGATGCAGAGCTTTGATGTTTTCGCTCATCATAAGCCCATCCATCTTCGGCATCGTAATATCCGTAATCACAAGGTCAAAAAAGCTTCTCTCCCTATATTTCGCAAGCCCCTCTTCTCCATCCATCGCAACCTCAACAGTGCCAAAAAACTTCTCCAGTAGCTCTTTTAAGATATTTAAAAAACTGGGGTCATCTTCCACAAACAAAACGCTAAGATTTTGCGCCTCTTTCTTTAACTCTTTTATCATTTTTTTACGCCCCTCTTATTTGATGCCTGCTTTTACGGCAGTATAGAACACAAAAATGCGTTTTTAATGTTATTTACCGATTTCTATCTTATTTCTACCGCTTTTTTTCGCCCGATAAAGAGCGGTATCTGCTCTTTTTAGCATATCCTCGGTCAAGTCGCCGTGCGAAAAAACAGATACGCCAAAACTCGCAGTCACTCTTTCGGCAAAATCAAAGTGGTTTTGCTCTATCTCGCTTCTTAGTTTCTCAGCCAATGCGACAGCGCCATCAAGCGGCGTAGAGACTGCCAATACCACAAACTCCTCGCCGCCCCATCTAGCGAAAACATCGCCTCTTTTGATATTTTGCGAAACTATTCTTGCAACTTCGCTAAGCGTAGTGTCCCCCATGCTATGCCCAAAAGTATCGTTTATCTCTTTGAAGTGGTCGATGTCAAAAAGTATTAGGCAAAGCTCGGAGCCGTTCAGTTTTGCTTTTTTTATCTCAAGCTCAAACACCTCGTCAAACTTATATCTGTTAAAAATACCAGTAAGCACATCGGTAGAAGCTTGCTGCTCCAAGTTTTGCGTCATATCGTAAAGCTCGTTTACCTTTTTTTTCATCGAAAAATTGAGAAGTTTTAACTGCTCTTTTGCTTGCTCAAGCTCGGTTATATCATGCCTTATGCCGATAAATTCCACTATATCACCGTCAACATCGACTATCGGCACAATAGTGGTGTCAACTATATATGTACTACCGTCTTTTCTGAGGTTTTTTACGACGCCTTTCCATATTTTTTTGTTGTTTATCGTGCTCCACATATCCCTAAAAGCTTCTTTTGGCATATCCGGATGCCTTATGATATTGTGAGGCTGCCCAAGAAGCTCATCCTCGCCGTACCCTGAAATTCTGCAAAACTGTGGATTTACATAGGTAATAATGCCTTTTGTGGTTGTTTTTGAGACTATATTACTCTCGTCTACGGCTTTTTTGTACTCATTTAGAAGTCTTATATTTTGCTGCTTCTCCTTTTCATACACATCCCCAAAATCGTAAACTTTGGCGAGTAGATGCTCGGAAACCTCTTTAAATATAGTAGAAAACAAAAGGTCAAGCTCATCGCTAGTTTTCTTTGATAGCACCAACTTTTCATACAATACGGTAGAAATAGCGCCTCTAAGACCATCTTGCAATAGCACCAGTTCATGATATTTAACCAATTTTTGATTTGCAAATTGTAAGAACTTTTCAAACCCTTCCGAGCTTGTAACAGACGAGCCCCACTTGATAAGTCCGATAATAGCGTCCATTATTCCGTCTGCAAGAGAGTTTTTGAAGTATTCAGAGCTAATATCATATCTTGCAAAAACACCGGATGCCCTATGACTTGCAAGCCATATGGCTATAATCTCTTTTTTATTGGACTCTAAAATATCCGTCAGATGTTGTAGCTCCACAAAACTATTCATTATTTATACTTCCCTGCTTTTTGACAATTATAATACTAAAAATAAAAAAGTTATCCCGCCAATCCGACAATCAAATAACAAATAAGCGACATTAATGCGACAGTAACGGCGTACGGCAGTTGCGTCTTGATGTGCTCCATTGCATCACATCCGGCGGCCGCAGCGGAAACTATAGTGGTATCCGATATAGGAGAGCAGTGATCACCAAACACGCCGCCCGCAACAGCCGCCCCGACCATCAAAGCCGGATCAACGCCCATGGGAACGCCAAGCTGCACAGCTATCGGAATCATAACGCTAAAAGTACCCCAACTAGTTCCGGTAGAAAACGAAATAACCGACGCCGCAAAAAATACAATGGCGGCAATATAGGATGGTGAGGTAAAACCTGAGACCATACTCGCAAGATATGCGCCCGTACCAAGCTCTTTTGTAGCCTCTCCGATAGCAAAGGCAAGTATCATCATAACACCGATGTATGCCATATCAAAAGCGCCTGTTTTGAGATGGGAAAAGTACTCATCCACGCCAAAGCGCTTGTGCCAAAGCACAAAATACACAAAACAAAAAACAAGAGTCGCAATAACGGCGTAAAAAACGGCGCTAGTACCACTACCTTTCATAATGTCTCCGCCGCCGCTAATAACCAAAAAAGCTATTGAACTGATAGTAAGCAAAGCTATGGGAAGTAGTATAAAAACTATTTTTGCACCCTCATTTGCGTGGTTATGCTCTGTTTTGATATGTTTTTGAGCGGCAAGCTCGCTTTGCTTCATATATGAAAAATCTTTGCCGGAAACAATGATGTAGAGCACAAACAAAAGCGTCAAAATGGAGTAGAAGTTGTAGGCTATGGAGTTAACCACAATACCCACAGCATCTCCCGCTATCACGCCGGAGGCTATTTGCGCCCCAACAAGCCCCGTCATCAGAGCGCCCCATCCGTTGAGCGGAATGAGAGAGCAAACCGGCGCAGATGTGGAGTCGCAGATATACGCCACTTTTGCTCTGGAGGCTCCGAATTTCTCGGCGATGGGAGTCGTTACCGCCCCGACGACAAGCGAAGTAATCGTGGATTCTATGAAAATCGTTATACCGATGATATATCCCATCAAAAGAGCGGCTCTTTTGCTCTTTATCCGCTCCGACCTCTGCACTAGATATGTAACAAGCGCATCGACTCCGCCGCTTTTGACGACAAGAGTCAATATCGAACCCACAAGAACAATAAAAACAATACTTTTGACGACCCAGCCCTTGGCAAACAAAGATACGATACTCTCAAAACTCAGATAAAGTATCTCAAAAGGCGCAAAATACCCAAGCTTCACGCCCTGCCACGCAACAACACCCAAAAATAGTGAGAGCACAACCTCTCTAGTGAGCACAGCAGCAACGACAACCACCAAAGGAACGCTAAGAGACAAATATCCGTAATCCATCAAAAGCTCATTTGTTAAATTTTTTGTTATTATAGTCAGATGAACAAAAATATTTTAAGTTTTACACTCGCCGTACTCCTACTATCAGGGTGCGCTATCAAACAACAAATCATCGTCCGACAAGACACCTCAAATATCCAAAAAGCCGTAGTTGATTTCTATGAAAACGGCTCGCTTATCGCATCATATCCTGCACAAATAGGCAGAAATGGAGTAGCAAAAAGTGGCGAAAAGAGAGAAGGAGACGGTAAAACCCCTAGCGGAAACTTCCCCATTACTGTGCTTTTTGGCAAAGAGGCTTTTACAAATACCGCAATGCCTTTCTTGAAGACGGAGGCGAGTATCTATTGCGTCGATGATACAAAATCAAAGTATTACAACCGTATCGTGGACGCTCAGAGAATAGAAAAAGATTTTGATAGTTTTGAGTATATGCTAAGAGAAGACGGTCAATACGACATAGGAGCAGTCGTAGGATACAACAAATCAGGAGAGAGCGGCAAAGGCTCATGTATTTTTATACACATCCAAAAAAATAGCGGCTCGCCGACCGCCGGATGCGTAGCCTTGTCAAAAGAGGATTTGAACTCCCTTTTGAACAGACTAGATGCGTCAAAAAATCCGCATATCAGGATAGTGCCTTAAATCTCGGCGTATGTCACGCTTATTGCAGCTTTTAGATCTGAAAGTTCGGATAGCACACCAGAGGTTATCTCATCATCTACGATAATTACGGCTAACGCCTCTTTGTGCTGATTTCTTCCTAGCCTAAAGTCCGCTATGTTGATATTGTGTTTTGCAAGCGTAGTACCCACATCGCCGATAACGCCCGGTACATCAGAATTTTTGAAGAATATCATTTTGCCCTTCGGCTCCACATCTACCTCAAAGCCGTTGATATTCATCACTCTCGCCGTATTTTCATCAAACATAGTACCGCAAATAACAGTTGTATTGCCGCCTGCCGTCGTTAGTTTGACACATATTTTGTTTTTGTAGCCGCTGATATTTTTGTCCTCTTTTGTAAGCACTTCCACACCCATCTCTTTCATAAGGAATGATGCATTTACATAGTTGACATTTTCGCCGACGGACTGCTTTGCGGCGCCTACTATCGCAAATGTCGCCAAAGGCTCAAGATATGATGCAATCTCACCTTCTGCTACAACTTTAATAGATTCGATTGCGCCTTTGTTGATTTGGGAAGCCAAAAACGCCATTTTTTGAGCAAGCTCTAAATACCCAAGGGCAAACTCAGGCACTTCGCTTACCTTCACAGGTAGGTTGAGCGCATTTGGATACGCTATTCCTCTTGCGGCTTGAAGTGCATTTGTCGCCGCCTCTATCGCTATTTTTTCTTGAGACTCTAGCGTATTTGCGCCAAGATGCGCCGTCACACAGATATTGTCGAGGTCAAGAAGAGGGTTGTCTATCGCAGGCTCTTTGTTGAAAACATCCATTCCGGCAAACGAGATTTTTTTTGATTTTAGACCCTCATATAGGTCTTGCTCGTTATACAATCCGCCTCTTGCGCAGTTGATAAGAATAACGCCTTCTTTCATTTTAGCTATCTCTTTAGCCGTTATCATATTGATAGTTTCTTTGTTTTTAGGCGTATGGATAGTGATAATGTCGCAGACAAGTATCTCATCAAAGCTTGTCGTATAAGCCACGCCTAAGTCTGTTGCTTTTGACGGTTTTATGTATGGGTCATATGTGACTACTTCCATACCAAACGCCAAAGATCTCGTAGCTACCCTACTACCAATATTTCCAAAGCCTATTACGCCGAGTTTTTTGCCGTTTAGCTCTCTACCGTACCAATCTTCTCTTTTCCAGACTCTCTTATCTTTGAGTTGGGAGTGGGCGTATGGAAAAGTTCTCATACAGCTTAGCATATGCGCCATCGTTAGCTCTACGGCTGCGATAGTATTCGCCGTAGGCACATTCATAACGATTACGCCTTTTTTGCTACAGCTCTCGATATCTACATTGTCAACACCGACGCCAGCTCTAATAAGCGCTTTAAGAGAGTGTGCGCCTTCCAAAAATTTCGTATCTACATCTGTTGGGCTTCTAGTCACTACCACATCGGCATCACCGACTAGTTCCGGTATTTTTGATTTCGGCTCGTTCGCAATATTAACATACTCGATGTCTTTTGCGTTTTCTAGGATTTCAAGCCCTTTTTTGTGTATATGGTCGCATACGACAATTTTTGTCATCTTCTTATTCCTTGGCAACTTTTTTAAAGCGAATTTTTTAGTTCGTTGGCCAGTTTTTGCATAGATACTTTATCTTTTAAAGAGATATTGACGGTAAAACCGTCTCCATCTTTTTTGACGCTATACAAAACCTTCAAATCATTGAGTTTTTTTTCAACAATTCTAAACTTATCTTCGCCGAGTTTTGAGACCGAAAGTATATAGTAAAACTCTTTACCCTCCTCTTTTGGCTCATTCATATCGAGGATAAAAGCTATTTCCGTAGCAGGGTATAGATCTGAAGATTCTTTGTCGGATATTCTTGAAAACCAGCTTTTCTTGCCGCTAGGCTCTATCATTCCACTCTCTGCTTTTTGTTCTGATACTACGGAAAAGACAGGGGTAGATGATATTTTAATATAGAAGTAAGCAGCTATGGCTCCTGCCGCAAAAAGCAGGCTCCACACCGCAAGAAGAGTTTTTGGTTTTCTCATCTAATTAAAGATTAGTTTTTAAGTTGCTCTCGCAAAGATTCGTTAAAAGATCCGTCATCGCTATTTTTATTGACTTCTCTAAGTGCGTCTTTATCTTTATCTTTTTGAATTTTTTTGACGGAAAGTCTTATTTTACCCTCATCCAGCATCGTCAAAGCCGCCTCTATCATCTCTCCGATAACTAGCTCGGTAGCTTTTTTCGGATACAAATCTTCTATTCTTATAAGTCCGTCTACGCCTCGAGAAAGCTCAACAAACACTCCAAACTCTTTAACATCCCTAATTTTACCGTTCACAGTATCGCCAATTTTGTGCATTTTTGCGTAAGCTTTTACAGGACTCTCTGTTAGCTCTTTTAAGCTAAGAGATATTTTCTCTTTATCGGAGTCTATTTTGATGATTTTTACCTCTATCTCATCTCCGCTTTTTAGAACATCTTTGCATTTTTCATCTCTAAACCAAGAGGCATCTTCGTTATGTAGCAAACCTTCTACTTCACCTATTTTAACAAATGCGCCAAAATCTGTAGTGGAAGTTACGATACCCTTAACAACTTGACCTACTTGGTATGACGATGAGAACTTGTCAAATGGTTTTGGAAGAAGTTTTTTAGCTGAGAGTCTAAGTCTTCTAGCGCCGACATCAAGTTCAATAATTTCTGCATTTATCTCTTGTCCGACTGTAAGCGCTTCGCTTGGGTGTTTGATGTTTTTTTGCCAAGAGATTTCTGAGATATGCAAGAATCCTTCTATATCGTTACCTATATCAAGGAATGCGCCGTAAGTCTCGATGTTTGAAACAACCGCTTTAACAGCGTCGCCCACCTCAAGCTCATTTTTGATGTCTTCCCAAGGGTCTTGCGTAGCGGCTTTGATTGAAAATGATAGGTGTTTTTTGTCTTTGTCATAGCTAATAGCTTTTACCATTACAGTGTCGCCCACATTATATAGCGTCGCAGGGTTTACCGGACCTTTAAAGCTTATCTCGTTGTAATGCACAAGCCCGTCTACGCCGTCAACCTCTACAAACATACCATAACTTGCTATTTTTTTGACCAAGCCCTCTACTATCTCGCCGTCATCAACAAGTTTTTTAACAGCTTCTCTTTTTACTTTTCGCTTGTCGTTTAGAAGTTTTTTTCTAGAAAGAACGATAGAACCGTTACCTTCATCTATTTTGACGATAGCCGCAGTTATTTTTTTGCCGATAACATCTGCCTCGTCATGTCTAATCAAGGCTAGGGAGTTTGGCATAAAAAACTCTATACCTTCATCGTTTTCAACAATAAAGCCGCCTTTATTTTTTCTAAGAATCTTACCCTCTACGATGATTTCTCTCTCTTCGTAGTCTTTGTTGGCTTCCATAAATGCCGTTTGTAGACCTTTCTTGATCGCATTTTTATGCGAAATCATCGGTCTCTCGCCCTTGTGTCCAGAGATAGCCACAGGTATCTTGTCGCCGACTTTAAATTTCAGGCTACCGTCAGCCGCAGTAATCTCAGAAACAGGCAGTCTGCCGTCTATCTTTTTGCCGACATCTACGGCTACATAGTCGTCTTTTATCTCAACGACAATCCCCTCGATAACTCGCTCGCTCTTCTCATTTCTGAAGGACTCTTCCAGAAGCTTTGCAAAATCTTCTTCATCGCCCATTTCCTCGAAACCTACCGGCCCTTGAATCATACATATTCCTTTTGTTTTGTTTTTATTTATAATTGCTTTAGTTTACTTAAATCTTGCTTTTAAAGAAATTTACTCTATTTTTGCTATTTTATAGGCTTTCGCTTGGCTTTTAGTTGATATGTTTTGTTTGATGGTTTGACTATATTTTGCCTACTCTTTCTATAACTTCAGATATAACCCAATCTGGTGTCGATGCCCCTGCGCTAATACCGCAAAACCTCTTGCCTTCAAACCATGAGTCGTCAATATCTGCGGCAGATTCGACCAAAAAGCTACTTTCGCAATTTGTTTTGCATATTTCAAATAGCTGTTTGGTATTAGAAGAGTTTTTGCCGCCGACTATCAGCATAATATCTACTTCCTTGGAGAGTTCATTCGCCGCCTCTTGGTTTTCTCCGGTGGCGTTGCATATAGTATTGAACACCCTAACCTCTTTTGAGGCGGCTATCAGGGTCTCTACTATCTTCATAAACTCGGTAAATTTTCTAGTTGTCTGAGACACAACGGCTATTTTCTCCCTAAGTCTCAAAGCAAAGAGCTCATCTGCACCAAGTACGACAAATACCCTATCCGTATCGTCGGCATAGCTCATAACACCCTTTACCTCCGGATGATCGCGATCTCCGAATATGACTATATCATACCCCTCGGCGCTCATCTTTTGGCATATCTCTTGCGGCTTGGTTACATACGGGCAGGTAGCGTCTACGACATTAAAGCTACTCTCTTTTAGCCTATCTAGCTCATTTTTTTGAATACCGTGCGTCCTGATAACAACGGTGTTCTCTTTTTTTAGTTCGTCAAAATCTTCCGTTAATCCGACGCCAAAACTGCTCTTTAGTCTATCTATCTCCATTTTATTATGAATCAAAGGACCGTATGTCATGCTGTGCGGTGTATTTTCCGCTATCTTAATCGCCCTTTTTACACCAAAACAAAAACCGTAGCTAGAGGCTAATTTATATTTCATACTCTCTTGCTTTGCTGATTTTTGACAGTAGCTCTACGAAGTTCGGAAAAGATGTAGAGACCGCCTCAAAACCGTCTATCTTACCGCCACATCTTAAAGAAGCGATAGCAAAACTCATAGCAAGCCTATGGTCTCCAAAGCTTGTCACATGCGCCTCTTTTAGCTCCCCGCCTCTTATTTTGTAGCCGTCCTCAAACTCTTCACACTCTATGCCGAATGCTTTCAGATTTGTCATAACGGTTGTTATTCTATCTGACTCCTTTACCCTGAGCTCTTTTGCATTTCGCACAATACTCTCACCATCAGCCAGAGCCATTGCGACAGAAAGTGCCGGGAGTTCGTCTATTAGCCAAGAGATATTTTCACTCACCTCTACCGCTTTCAGTTTTGCGCCCTCTATGACGATGTCGCCTATAGGCTCATACACATTCTCTTTTTCTATGAACTCCACTTTCGCGCCCATTTTTTGCAAAATCACA
>JFJP01041557.1_pt1 | contig 22109 bp, 22 predicted proteins | sample 431651 | NCBI WGS metagenome assembly JFJP01 (sample SAMN02602958, study PRJNA72255) | Microbial mat metagenome, whole genome shotgun sequencing project. | biome: fresh water; feature: sink hole; material: water; isolation source: purple microbial (photo- and chemosynthetic) mats found in...
TTGTGCTATTTCTTCTCTGACTTGACTAGTTATTGCTCCATTTTCATTAGCGTATAATGGTGCTATGTTCTTCTTTGAGAAGTATTTATCGATATGCTTTTGACTTACGTGTGTGAACTTTCCGATTTTTTTTGTAGGTATGTTCAATCTTGCAATAATTGCCCAAATCTGCCTAGTCTTAACCCCATATTTTTCTGATATTTGAGCTAATGTATAAAAGTCTGTTATTGGCTTAGGTTCTGCCTTTAGCTGCTTTTCGAATGGTTCTGCCACTTGTAACAGATTATCAATATCTGACCTTTTGATTACTGTCATACGGCTTGATAAACGGACCGCTTTGAGTTGCTTGGTATAAATAAGATTGTAGATTGTTTGTTTACAAACTCCTAATAAAACTGCTGCTTGAGCACACTTTAAAAATTCATTGTCTTTGAATTTTTCAATTGGCTTGTTTTTGATAATCTCATCTGTTACTTTTTCGACAGCAACTTTTTTTTGAAGTCGAGCATTTGCCTTATATGCTCGGCTGTTACATGTGTGTGAACAGTACTTTGTACTTTTGGTAAGTGCGTCAAATTCGTTGCCACACCATTCACAAACTTTTCTCATAACTACTAATGACCTGCTCATGATTTCGCCTTTTTAAGTCTATTATAATCTATCTTATTACACCATAGTCCAAAAGTGTGCAGTCAAGTGTGCAGTTTTTTAGTTTGGACTCCCTCTCTAACTGTCGAGGTACAACAAAGGTACAAAAAATATATTTACAAGCATCATCATTGATTAGAAATAATAGTTATAAATACTAAAAAAGCCCTGTTTATCAGGGCTTTTAGTATCAATGGTAATTGATAATGATTAGTGAAAATTCGGGATTATTTTCCGATACAGAATTTTCCGAAGATATTTCCCAGAATTTCATCGTTTGATATTTGTCCTGTAATCTCGCCCAGAAAATGCATACATTCGCGTATATCCTGCGATAAGAAATCACCACTTATTCCGCTTTCAAGTCCATCTGATACCCTTTGGATAGCAGTGAGTGCTTTTTGTAATGCTTCGTAATGACGAATATTGTTTACTATTATATCTCCGGGTTGAATTTCGGGTAGTTGTGCTGATTTGATTAGTACTTTTTCGAGTTCCTTTGTATTGATGCGATTTTTGGCTGAAATATACAACCTCTCACCTTCAAATTGATCGAATAGTTGACTAAGCACTTCTTTTTCTTCTTCCTGAATTTTATCAATTTTATTGAAAATCAATATGATCTTTTTTCCCTTGGCACGTTTGGCAATACGTTCAGTAAGCCACTCTATATGTTCACTGATTTGAGTACAATCTACAATCCACAACACAATAGATGCTTGCTCAATTTTCTGATAGGTACGTTCAATACCCATGCTCTCAATTTTATCTTTTGTGTTCCGAATGCCTGCTGTATCGATAAAACGAAAAGAAATACCACCAAGATTAACCAAATCTTCAATTGAGTCGCGAGTTGTACCATGAATATCTGAGACTATTGCTTTATCTTCGTTGAGCAAATAATTCAGTAGTGTTGATTTTCCTACATTGGTTTCGCCCACCAATGCAACCGGAATTCCATTTTTCAATGCATTACCGACACTAAAGGAGTTGGAAAGTTTTGTTATAAGTAATTCAATTTCAGCAGATAATTCTTTTAGTCGGGAACGGTCAGCAAATTCTACATCTTCTTCCGAAAAATCAAGTTCAAGCTCAACAAGTGATACAAAATCAAGTAATCTGGTGCGAAGTAGGTCAAGTTCATCAGAAAATCCACCTCGCATTTGGTTCATTGCCATTCGATGAGAGGCTGCAGAATCGGATGCAATTAAATCAGCAACTGCTTCAGCCTGAGATAGATCCATTTTACCATTCAAAAAAGCACGTTGGGTAAATTCACCGGGTTTTGCCAATGAACAACCCTGATCAATTATTAATTGTAAAATCTTTTTTTGTATATAAACTGATCCGTGACAAGAAATTTCGACTAAATCCTCTCCTGAATAGGAGTGAGGTGCACGAAAAATGGTTACTAAAACATTATCTATAATTTCATTTTCAGTATTAACAATATTACCATGAACTACCGTATGTGGTTCTATTGTAGACAGTTGCAATGCTTTATTTATAGGTCGAAAAATAAGATTTATATATGATAGTGCTTTAGTGCCTGAAATACGTATAACTGCAATTCCACCTATGCCCGGAGCTGTAGATATGGCTGCAATAGTACCCCCAGCCCCTAAAGGGGAGTTTGAGTTAGTCTCGTTTGAAATTATTTTATTTGTATTCATAAATGTTTTTTTAAATATCTATGCTAAATTCTATTCCCCTTTAGGGGTTAGGGGTAGTATTTTAGGTTTTTATATTCTGTCTAAAACGGTAGTTACCAACTTCTCAATATATGGTTTGTAATCTGTATTAGCAGCTTCTACGCGGCGGTTGGCAATAACACAACATACTGTCATAGCTTTATGACCCATAAGTTTAGCTAATCCTGCAATAGCTGAGCCTTCCATTTCGTAATTGGTAATTTTATAGTTTTCGTATCGGAAACTTTCAATCTTATCGTTAATTTGCATATCTGCCAAATCGATGCGCAAAATACGTCCCTGTGGCCCGTAAAATCCATTTGCCGAAATTGTAATTCCACGTAACATATCATTTTGCCCAATTCTCTGAATCAATTCTGAGTCGGCATCTACAACATAGGGTGCAGCCAATTGCGGATTCCAGTTCAAGTGTTTTTTCATGGCCTCTTCGAATTTCAAATCACTGACTGAATCGCGACCGGCATAAAAATTTAACATTCCATCGAAACCAATAGATTTTTCGGAAATAAGAAAACAGCCCAATGGAATTTCGGGTTGCATTCCTCCTGATGTGCCTATTCTTATAATTGTCAATTGTTTGAAGTCAGATTTTTCGGTTCTGGTTATTAAATTGATATTCGAAAGCGCATCCAATTCATTCATCACAATATCAATATTATCTGTTCCTATACCTGTAGATATTACTGAAATTCGTTTTCCTTTGTAAGTGCCAGTTATGGTATTGAATTCTCGGCTTGAAACAGAGCACTCCTGAGTGTCGAAATAGGCAGCAACTAAAGCTACACGTCCTGGATCGCCAACAAGAATTACATTGTCTGCTAATTGTTCAGGTTTTAAATGCAGATGGAAAATACTTCCATCACTGTTTATAATCAGCTCTGATGGTGGAAATTGTTTCATAATTATCTAAGAGTTAATTTTGTTGATTCATTTATAAGTGAAAACCACAAAGCTACTCAAAATTTACGAAGTTGCAAATAATTTTATTGAAACAAGGACACAAGGAAACTTGAAAACGGTAAACAACCCGGAATACTATCGGGAAAGCAAACAAAGAAACTTTCAAACTTCAAACTTACTTATTTTTTTATTTTCTTAATTTCAAACCTTCGACATCAAATTTTCAAACCCTTACAGACAAAACATGCCTTGCATCTTCTAACTAATCAATTCAATATTATCCTTTATCTCATCCACGCATTGCTTTACAAACTGAAATCGGTCGTAATCATTTCTTTTCTGAATGCCATTCCAGAATATTAAATCTATATCAATCGGAACTTCGCCTCGATGATTGGTTATAGACGATCTACCCATTTCATTTTCAATAAGTTTAAAAAGCCGTTCTGTTTCTTTATGAGTATCATCAGTAATTAATTTTAAAGCCTGATTATAGAAATCGGTGCTATATTTTTTACCAATAGGTTTAGTTTGTATTATTGTACTTTCGTCGATAATTTCAAAAAAACTGTTTAATTTTTCTTTGGCTAACATCAGATTTTCCTCCTGATTAATATTTGCTCCGAGCATTATTATTGCAGTATTCATAAATTTATAGTTGATTTTGTAAAAATTATTGACGAAACAAAAAAATAGAGATAGAAAAAATTAATATTATTGTTTCATATTATTTAACAAAAAAAACCGGAGAATTGTTCTCCGGTTTTTTTAAATTTTTTATGAAATTAATATCTGTAATCTTTCAGCTGTTCCTGCAATCGCTTACGTGCAAGGAAAATACGGCTTTTTACGGTGCCAATAGGTAAATTCATGGTTTCAGCTATTTCCTCATATTTGTAACCTTGAACGTGCATAGAGAAAGGAATCCGGTATTCATCTGTAAAAGCTTGAATACTGTTTGTTATTTCGCCTATTGCATAAGAACCTTCGGGACTATCGAACCCTGAGTTTTGAGGCAGATTAAGCAAGTGAGAGTCTTCTGTTTTGTCAAAAATCGTTTGGTTTCTTACAATTTTACGATAATTATTGATGAAAATATTTTTCATTATCGTTAACACCCAACCTTTGAAATTGACATTATCAGTAAACTTTTCCTGATTGTCTAATACTTTCAGCGTTGTATCCTGTAAAAGGTCATTAGCTTCTTCGCGGTTTAGAGTGAGTGAAAAGGCAAAATTACGCATATTATTTTGCAGCGCTAACAATTCATTTTCAATGTGAACATTTGTCATACTCAATTTTTGTTTTAATGTGAATAAATACAATCAATCTTTAAATGGCTTAAAATTGGAAGTTAAAATAAAACGAAATTTATTTAATTTCCGTCTGCAGAAACAAGTATTTGATTGTCAGTTGTCTATACTGAATAATGAAATTTTTAAGAGCTTCTATGAAAATTTTATTAATAATTTTCGATACAAATATACATGATTTTTTTTTATTTTATTACTTTTGAGAAAAATATTATCTCTTATGAAAACAATTTATATATATTTCACATTTGTAATCATTTCAATATGTTTATCTGCGGCTAATGCTGAAACAGTTTTCTACAAAATTGACTTAAAAAAAGAAATTGGAAGCACAACGTGGCTTTATATTAAAAACGGTTTTGCAAAGGCAGATACACTCAAATCTAATGCCATAATCATCCATATGAATACTTATGGAGGTGAGGTTTTATATGCCGATTCGATAAGAACAAAAATATTAAATAGCAAAATTCCGGTTTATGTTTTTATTGACAATAATGCCGCTTCGGCCGGAGCATTAATTGCCATATCGTGTAAAAAGATTTTTATGCGTCGGGGTTCGAGTATGGGAGCAGCCACTGTTGTTGATCAGACCGGTCAGAAATTGCCCGATAAATATCAGTCGTACATGAGGGCAACTATGCGTGCTACAGCCGAAGCTCACGGTAAAGATACCCTGATAAACGGTAAAGATACTGTTTTTAAATGGAAGCGCGATCCTATCATTGCTGAAGCTATGGTTGATGATCGAACTGTAATTCCAAATCTTATTGATAGCGGAAAAACATTGACTTTTACTCCTGAGGAAGCTATAAAGTATAATTATTGTGAGGGTATGGCCGAAAGCATTAATGAAGTAAAAGGGGTTTTTAATGAGTTCTATTTTACAGAGCATTTTAATTATGTTAATTATCGGAGGTATATATTTCGAACTTCAATCACCCGGAATTGGCTTTCCACTAGCTGTAGCTGTATTATCAGGTATTTTATATTTTGCACCTTTGTATATCGATGGATTAGCTGCCAACTGGGAAATCCTTTTATTTATCATTGGAATTATTCTTATCGGATTAGAGATTTTTGTGGTACCTGGATTTGGTGTAACCGGTATTTCAGGAATCGTACTTGTGGTAGCAGGTCTGACATTGAGTTTGCTAAATAATGTAGATTTTGATTTTCAACCAGTAAAAAATAAAGAAATAAGCAAAGCCCTATTAACTGTAATTGGCGGTGTAGCACTATCTTTTGGGTTAATAATTTATATCAGTTCAAGAATTGGGTCAAAAGGTCTTTTTAGAAAAGTTGCACTCAATAAAACCTTAGATAATGAGTCAGGTTATTTAGGTGTACCCATTGAATTCAAAGAAATTGTAGGTAAAACCGGTGTTGCTTCAACTGTTTTGCGCCCATCAGGAAGAATTTTGATAGATAATAAAACCTATGATGCGGTTTCTGAAGACGGATTTATTGAAAAAGGAACACCAGTAATTGTTATTCGCTACGAAACAGGTCAGTTGTATGTGGTCAAAGCTTGAGATTAAGAAACCCCAAACCCCTGAAGTAGAAATATATGAATCATGAAACCTCTCTAAAGTTAGGCAGGTTTCTAACATCAAACAAAATCAACGTGTAACCCGAAACTGTGAACCCTGAACGTCAAACCTTAAAACGTTTCTTAACGAATATGTTTTTCGGCGCAATAAGAGGAGCGGACAAATGGTCCGCTTTCAGCAATGCGAAATCCTTTTTTCAGAGCAATTTGTTTATATTCTTCAAAAACTTGAGGTGTAATATATTCACTTACAACAATATGTTTACGAGATGGTTGCATATATTGACCAATGGTAATAATTGAACAATGAGTAGCAAGTACATCATCCATCAATTGAATAATTTCCTCCTTAGTTTCACCCAATCCTACCATTATTCCGGTTTTTGCTTCAATACCTTTTGATGCAATATATCTCAGTACATCTAAACTTGTCTCATATTTGGCTCTCGATCTTATAATCGGAGTTAGTCTCCTCACTGTTTCTAAATTGTGCGAAATAATATCGGGTTTTTGATCAATTATTAAATCAATTAATTCAGTTTTTCCATCAAAATCAGGTATTAAAACTTCGAGTGTAGTTCCTGTATTTACCGTTTTTATGGCATGAATTGTTTCTGCCCAATGTTTGGCGCCTCTATCGGGTAAATCATCTCTGTCAACCGAAGTTATTACTGCATGTTTTAAATTCATAAGTTGTATAGAATCAGCTACTTTCATAGGCTCCTGAGTATCAGGCGCCAATGGTTTTCCACTTAAAGTGTTACAAAATTTACATGCTCGGGTACAAATTTCACCCAAAATCATTATTGTTGCAGTTCCTTTATTCCAACATTCACTCAGGTTTGGGCATCTACCACTTGTACAAATTGTATGTAAGTTGTTTTTTTTTATAACATTGCGTACTTGAGAGAATTGATTATCACTTTTTAGTTTGGTTTTTAGCCATTCCGGTTTACGTAAATAGGTCATTTTCTAAATTGTTTTCATAATTTTGAAATGCAAAGATACATATATTTTGAAACAGGGTGATATGATTGAGTTTTATGAAAAGAATTTCATCTTTTAATTAATATATTAAATACTTGATTATAAACATTATATACAAATTGTAATGTTTTTAATTTGTAAAATATTATGCAATTTTCTATTTATAAAAGTATCTGTAAAAATAAATGAGTAATTTCGTGTTCGTTTTGATGTAACTTTTTTGAATAAAACAGTAAATGATTTTTAAAAATGAAATTTAGAATAGGTTCAAATGTTATAGTTATTTTTTTGTCATTTTGTTTAATAATTTTTATTTCTTGTAAAAAAATAATAATAAATGATCCAAATGACTTGAAAGATGTTCTTAAGGAGGGCAGACTCAAAGTAATAACTGATAAAAGTATTTTCGGTTTTGAAATTGAGGGTGATAGCATTTATGGTTTTCAATATGAAATGATCAAGGCATTTGCTGATAGTTTGGGAGTTGAGTTGCAAATTTCTGAACAAAATAATATAGCAGAATCTTTACTAAGTTTAGAAAATGGTGAAAATGATATTATTGCCAGTGTTATACCTGTTATACCTGAATATAATCAATTCATTTCATTTTCTGAAACAATATTAACTGCACGATTAATGCTTGTACAAAGGGTTATAAATGATACGGTTACTGATAAAAATGTTTTAAAGCAATCTGATTTGGCAAACGATACAATTTATCTTCCTACTAATTCTCCTTATATAATGAGGATAAAAAATCTCTCAGATGAAATTGCCGAATTAATTCATATTAAAGAAATGGATAATGTTAATAATGAAGATTTAATAAGGATGGTTTCAGAAGGAAAAATAAAAAACACCATTTGTCAAGATAAATTTACCAAAAGATACAAAACTCTCTATTCAAATCTCGATTTTTCTTTGCCTTTAGGATTTAATCAGAACTATAGTTGGGTAGTAAATAAAAATTCAACCTATTTATTAGAAAAATTGAATAGTTTTCTAAATGAATTTATTGGTAGTAAGGATTATTGGAATTTGTATAATAAATATTATTAAAAAGTTACAAGTAAACAACCCCGATAGCTATCGGGAAAGTAAACATTCAAACGTATTAAACTTTCTAACTTTAAGAACTTTCAAACTTCAAACCACAAACTCTTCAAACTTAAAAAAACATGCCATTAAATATACCTATAACATTACCGGCAGTTGATGTATTACGCGAAGAAAATATTTTCGTAATGGATTCAGAACGAGCTTCTCATCAGGAAATTCGTCCTTTGAAATTGGTAATACTAAATTTAATGCCAATTAAAATCACAACTGAAACTGACCTGATTCGTCTTTTATCAAATACACCATTGCAGATAGAAATTGATTTTCTACACATGGAAAGTCATACTTCAAAAAATACGCCCATCGAACATTTGATGACATTTTATAAAACTTTTGAAGAAATAAGTAAAAGCAAATATGATGGAATGATTATTACGGGTGCTCCTGTAGAATTATTAGATTTCGAAGAGGTTAATTATTGGAACGAAATTACTAAAATTTTTGAATGGTCACGTACCAATGTTACTTCTACGTTTTACATTTGTTGGGCTGCTCAAGCAGGTTTATACTATCACTATGGTATTCCTAAGTATCCGCTCAATTCCAAAATGTTTGGAGTATTCGAACATTTTAATAACAATCCCCAAAATCCGATTTTCCGGGGATTTGATGATGTGTTTTATGTTCCACACAGTCGTCATACCGAAATACGTGCCGAAGATATTCTGAAAAATCCTGAATTGACATTACTTTCGGAATCGCCAGAATCGGGTGTTTATATGGTAATGGGTCGTAACGGTCGTGAGTTTTTCATAACCGGTCATTCAGAATATTCACCTCTGACGTTAGACACTGAATACAAACGAGATTTAGCCAAAAGATTGCCAATTAATATGCCTCAGAATTATTATCCTGAAAATAATCCCGATAATGAACCAATAGTTCGCTGGCGAAGTCATGCTAATTTGTTATTTTCAAATTGGCTGAATTACTTTGTATATCAGGAAACTCCATATGATTTAGAGAAAATTCATTAACCCCTAGCCCCATCCCGATAGCTATCGAGAGGGGTACAAGAAATAATACATTTGTGTTATTAGTAGATAAAATTAAAATGAAATTAACATCAAATATATTAACCAAAACTAACTTCAATTCCTCTTCCGATAGCTATCGGGAAGGGGTTAGGGGTAGTATTATCGAACTACTTTCTCCCGCCAAAAACCTTGAATGTGGTTTAGCTGCCATTAATCATGGGGCTGATGCTGTGTATATTGGTGCTTCGCAATTTGGAGCACGTGCTGCTGCCGGCAATTCGATAGAGGATATTGAAACGCTTGTAAAATATGCACATCAATATCGTTCAAAAATTTTTGTGGCTTTAAATACCATACTTACCGACGATCAATTGCCTGAGGCTGAAAAGTTAATTCATCAAATATACAATGCCGGAGCTGATGCATTAATTATACAGGATATAGGGATTTTGAAAATGAATTTACCACCCATTGCACTTCATGCCAGCACACAAACCGATAACCGTACCCTCGAAAAAGTTCGCTTTCTACAGGATGTTGGTTTTTCACGCGTGGTGTTGGCTCGGGAGTTAACTTTGAAACAAATCGAGGAAATATCTTTGAATACCAATGTTGAACTCGAAGCTTTTGTACATGGCGCTTTGTGTGTTAGCTACAGCGGACAATGCTATATGAGTCATGCAAATAGCGGACGAAGTGCCAATCGTGGTCAATGTGCACAATATTGCCGGTTACCTTATAATTTAACCGATGCTGATGAAAATATTTTGGCAAAAAACAAGCATTTACTTTCACTCAAAGATTTGGATCTGTCGGATTCTCTGGAGGAAATGATGAAAGCAGGAATTATGTCGTTCAAAATTGAAGGACGACTGAAAGATGCTGATTATGTAAAAAACATAACTGCTTTTTACCGAAAAAAAATTGATACAATTTTGGAAGGAAATTCACAATATAAAAAATCATCTATTGGCAAAACCACTTTCTTTTTTGAACCAAATCCTGAAAAAAGTTTCCGACGTGGGAATACCGATTATTTTTTACACGGACGACACAAAGAAATTATTCAGCCCAATACGCCTAAATCGATGGGTGAACCAATAGGAAAAGTAAAAGAAATTGGGGAGTATTATTTTACCATGTCCAGCGCCGAAAAATTAAGTAATGGCGATGGACTTTGTTTTATCAATGCTCATGGTGATTTGACTGGGTTTAGGGTTAATAAGGTTGATGGGCGGCGTGTTTACCCGGCAGATATGCCTAAATTAATAGAAGGAAGTTGGTTATACCGCAATCAGGATCAGGCATTTGAAAAAATTATGAAAGGCAAAACCGCCGAGCGAAAAATTGGGGTGCACATTCTTTTTCAAGAAAGCTCTACCGGCTTTTCTATTCAATTTACTGACGAATTTGGAATTTCAACAGTTTTTGAAGTGGAGTGTGAAAAACAACCGGCTCAAAAACCGGAAGTTGTAAATGATAATATCCGCAATCAACTTTCGAAAATGGGAAATACTATTTACGAAGTTGAAAGCATTGATATTCAAATTAGTTCACCCTGGTTTTTTCCTACATCAATATTAAGCGATTGGCGTAGACAAGCAATTGAAAGATTAGATGAAAAACGAAAAGATAGCTATGTTCGTGAATCACAAAAAGCTCCAATTCCAACAGAATTTCCATTAAAGAAACTGACTTATTTGGGAAATGTGACAAATAAACTTTCCGAAGACTTTTATCGTGAACATGGTGTGGAAGAAATTCATCCCGGTTTCGAAGTGAAAGCAGAAGAAGGAGTACCTTTGATGTTTACCAAACATTGTATAAAATATGAAATGGGCTGGTGTCCGCGTGAAGGACACAAACCCACTTTCAAGGAACCACTTTATCTAAGAAATAATGACCAGAGGTACGAATTAAGGTTCGACTGTGCGAAATGTGAAGTGTTGGTGGTAAAGACCAAGTAAGATTTTTTATATTTCAAACTCTTTAGTGTACTCAGAAAAGTCATTTTGAATCTGCCTGTGTCAGAAAGGCGCAAATTATGCAAATAAACGCAAATTTATATATAATAAGATTGAGCCATATTGCTGATATATAAATATTTAATTGTTTTTTCTTATTTGCAACAATTTGCGTAATTTGCGTTCTACCCTTCTTCAGAGTGTACTCAACTTTTTTAAACTTTCAACATTCCTCTAAACCCTCTTACTCCATAATATGATTCTGCTCCATTGTGATAAGTAAATACATGGTTGTAACGCCGGTCGCAAAACAATGCGCCACCTAATTTTCTTATTTCGGATGGAGTTATAATCCAACTCGAAGTTTTGGTGTCGAAATTCCCAAGTTGCTGAAGTTGCCGGTATTGCGTTTCGGTTAAAAGTTCGATACCCATCTCGGCAGCCATATCCATGGCACTGTTAGCTGGCTTATGTTCTTTTCTTGATTCTAATGCTTCCCTATCGTAACAAATACTGCGGCGATCCTTGGGAGTTTCGGCTGAACAATCCATAAAAATAAACTTGTCTGTCTTTTCATCATAATCGACCACATCAGGTTCGCCATCAGTTTGTTCCATTTCATACAGTGACCAAAGTTTTTTTGCATTGAGCTCTAATTTGGACTGCACTTTTGCCCATTCAATATTTTTATGACGGTTCATATTTTTTTCAAACCGTGCTTTTAAAACTTTTAAAAGTTCATTTGTTTGCTCAATTGTGAGTTCCTTTTTATTTGCTGTTGACATAATCTATTTGTTTTAATCTAAAAATCCCTGTTTTTTCAGGACATTCAGAAATTTTTCGGAGAAAAATTCATTGTTCTTTTTTGTATAGCGAACATCGGTAAATACCTGAGCCAATGTTTCCTTCTTGTTATCGGCAACAAAGTTCTTATAAAAATCTCTGCCCTCTTTTTCTGCATAAAGTTCATCAATCTTTTCCGCTGTAAAATCTGTATATGTTTCAAAATGAACAATAGAATCCAATGGAAGCCGGTCGGTGAGGGGAGGAGTTTCATCAGGATATCCTACAGTAATGGTTGTTACTGGTACAACTAATTTTGGCAAGTTAAGAATGTCAATAATTTCCCCGGCATTGTAAGTAGTAGTTCCCAGATAGCAAATTCCCAATCCTACACTTTCGGCAGCCACGGCAAATGTTTGTGCAAAAATCAAAGCATCGATGGCTGCAGCCATGAACGATTGAAAATTATCATACCCGGGATTGGCATCACGCTGTTCGCACCATTTGGTAAAACGGTTAAAATCAGCACAAAAAGTGAGAACAAGAGGCGCATTTGCAATCATAGGTTGATTGAAATGAGTGGGCGCTAAATTTTTTTTGATTTCAGAATCCTTTGTAACAACCACACTGTATGCTTGCATATTACCTGTATTTGACGATTGAGCTGCAGCATTAAGTAATTCGTTGAGCAATTCGTTTGAAATTGCCTGGTTGGTGTATTTACGTATGGTACGTCGATTATTTAATAATGACATCATGATTAATCTGTTTTTTGTTGAATGTACAAAGATAATGAGAATGTGTAAATATAATGTGGTTTAATTAATGGTCGAAACTGTTTTTTATTAATTTCACATCTCTTTATTAAACAAATCACTAATTGAATCGTTATATTTTTGAAATATAAAGTCATTTTTTAAAAAATCATATTTATGGCATTACAAGTTGGCGATAAAGCTCCCGCCACATTAGGAGTAAATCAGGATGGAAAAGAAATCCTTTTGTCGGATTTTGCCGGAAAAAAAGTAGTATTGTATTTTTACCCGAAAGATCAAACCCCGGGTTGTACCGCACAGGCATGTAGTTTGAGGGATCATTATCCCGATTTAAAAAAAGCAGGGTATGAAGTAATAGGTGTTAGCGCCGATTCGGCAGCATCACATCAAAAATTTATTTCAAAACAAAATCTCCCTTTCAACCTCATAGCCGATACCGAAACAAAACTCTCCGAACAATTTGGCACCTGGGGTGAAAAATCGATGTACGGACGCTCGTACATGGGTATGTTTAGAACTACTTTTGTTATTGATGAAAATGGTATCATTGAACGGGTAATTCTGCCTAAAGAAGTGAACACCAAAGAACATGCTTCTCAAATTCTACTATAAATCTTTTTTCTTGTTAAAATGATTGACGAAGAAATTAGAATCTATCTTGTTCCAAGATGGGCGGGGAATATTCATTCCGATTGGTATGATCGTATTTTTGAGTTAATCAAAAATAAATATAATATCACGATTGAAAGACTTGAAATGCCAGATTGGTATGAACCAAATATTCAAAAATCAATTGAGTATTTATCAAATCATGTTAAACAAATTAATAAACTAACCTATTTTATTGGGCATAGTGTAGGTTGTCAGACAATTATTCGATTTTTATCAAAACAGTTTGAAGAGAAAAATGAACTGCAGATGGGAGGTTGCCTTTTTGTTGCCGGATGGTTCGAAGTTGACAATCCATGGAATACTTTGAAACCGTGGTTGGAGGTTAATGATATTGATTTAAAAATGATTTCAAATAGATTAAATTTTAATAAGCTTATTTTATCAGATAACGACCCTTTTACAACTAATTATTTAGAAAATAAGTGTTTATGGGAAGAAAAGTTAAATTCAGAAGTTGTAATATTTCCGGGCAGAAAACATTTTAACGATAGCGAAGAATTAAATGTTTTTTTAGAGATTGAAAAAATGATTTTAATTGCAAAAAATATGTTGCTTTGTTAGAATTGAAAAGTATTAGTTTTAATACTCAAAAAAGCAAGGGGAATACAATAAATGATTAAAAAGGTTTTAATTATTTATAAACCTTCCTGTTTTACAAATACAGCGGACAAGAAATCCAATAAGTTTTCTTACGAAAAGAATGAAATTTATTGCAAGCAATTATAAAAGGTTTAATCAGTTCAATTTTATTTAATTATTATTTCATATACTGGAAGATTAAAGTTAAATAAATTAAATAATGAAAAACAGTTTAAACGCTTTGATTCCACTCAGGTCAAAGTAAACAGATTGCAAAAAATAAATTATTATAAACATTAAAAAACTATTGTATCATGAAAAAGTATGGAATTATAACATTAGCAATTGCATTTATTTTTAGTCTGGCTGTTTCTGCTCAGAGACCTACGAAGGGACGTCAGGAAGGACAGAGAATGGAACATAAGAAAGAGTTCAAGCAAGACCCCAAAATGAACCTTTCTCCCAAGAAAAGAGCTGGTTATCTGGCTGTAGATATGGACTTGAGCGAATCTCAACGTGACAAACTTCAAAATTTATTTGAAAAGCAGGATAAACAACGTCAGGAAAACATGGAAGAAATGACGAAATTGAAAGAGCAGCTAATGAAAAAAAGAGAAGTAATGATGAAAGCAAATGCTGCTGAAATGGAAAAAATACTTGGAACTGACAAATTCAATGAATTTAAAGCAAAGCAAGCTAATCGTAGCAAAATTGTAAAGCAATTTAAATTTAAACGTATGGAAAATCAGGATAAACCAGGTTTTCAGGGCAAGAAGGGACAAAATGGAAGAGCTCTTAAAATGGAGATAAAAGAACCCGAAGTAAAGTAGCAAATATTATCTTAAATAGATCTTTACAAAAGTATTAAAAAATCAGGGATTATTTTTAAAAGAATAATCTCTGATTTTTTTTTGATATGTAGTAAACAAAATTCAAGCTTTTTGCATTTAATAATTTGAAAAGCTTTTCTTCAAAAGTTCTTATTTCGCTAAAAAGTATGAAAAAAACAATTATAATCATTGCACATCCAAATTATCCCACGTCAGTAACTACAAAGCATATTGCTGAAAATTTGAAAGAAACAAAAGAATCAAAAACAGGGGAAATTTTGTTTCGGAATCTTATATCACTTTATCCGGATTATAAAATAGACAAAAAAGCTGAACAAGAGGCTTTGATGTGGGCAGAAACTGTGGTTTTGCTATTTCCATTTTATTGGTATAGTATACCCGGAATTTTGAAAACGTGGATGGATGAAGTGTTAGAATATGGATTTGCTTATGGTAAAACGGGTGATAAATTGAAGGGTAAACATCTCATTCTTTCTTTTAGTACAGGTGGGCCAGCAGAAGCATATGCTCATGGAGGACGTAATAACTTCGAAATTGAGGAACTCCTTTTTCCTATTGTACAAACTTCAAATTTAATAGGTGCAATTTTAGAAAATCCAGTTATCAGTTTTGGTATGGCCAACATTCCGGGTATTGAAACCGATAAAACAGCTACAATTCAAAAGGCTACTGAACATGCCCTGAGATTGTATAATAAAGTATTATCACTTTAATAAGAGTTGATATTCATATTATCCGGCAGTATAATAATTAAAGTCTTTGAGAAGTGTCTCAATTAATTTTTTATCTGTTTCGAACTTATAAGTAAGTTTTGTTATATCATAAATTTTTTCTGCGATTTTTTTTAAAAGAATATCATTTTTTAATTTTTTGGTAAGCTCAAAATTCTCTTTTATAATTCTAATATCATTGTCTGAAAATAGCATGATCTGATTCCTGTTAAAATGGGGTTGGTAGCTTTCAGCTACCTCCATAAGTATAGTATGATTTATATTATATTTTGATTTTTCGGAAATTACCGCTGTTCCAGCTGCCAAATCGCCCAAACGTTGTGTGTTTTTTGTACTTACCATGGCTATTACACCGGGTATGTAACCTATTTGAATATCAACTAAGGCAAAAATCCAACGTACAAAATAATCGAAAAAACCTGCCTGATAACCATCAATCTTTACTACTTTTATTTTTAATAATTTTTTGCCAAAAGTTTGCCCTTCCATAGTGGATTCGCAAATAAGTGAATACAACATGATAGGAAGAGAAATCAACAAAAGTACAATTGAGGAACTTACATCAGGATTATTAAAATAATGGTTAAAAAAATCACGCAACAAAATAAACGCTACAAAAATTAAATATGCAATTTGGATGAGTAAATCAATCAAATAGGCCAATATTCTTTCTCCTATCGTAGCAGTGGTGAAAAATAAATTAATATTTTGGGTTGTGTTTATATGTAATTTTGACATAAATTTATACTTTTGTAATAAATTATGAGAGAAATAGCTTTTATCAAAAGAAATAAATCAAAGTGGTTGGAGTTTGAACAATCCCTGAACCTGAAGCAACAACGCAACCCCGATGAGTTGGCCGATGCTTATATTCAGCTCCTCAATGACTTATCGTATAGTCAGACTTATTATCCAAAAAGCAAAACCACCGAATACCTGAATTTCTTAGTCACGCAAATATACAGAAAAATTTACAAAACCAAACGGCTCGAGAAAAACCGACTCAAATCATTTTTTATTGAAGAAATTCCTTCCTTAGTTTATCAGTATCGTAAACAAATGATTTTTGCATTTGCATTATTTTTATTTTTTGTTACTTTGGGGGCTATTTCTGCTGCTCACGACGATAGATTTGTACGGATAATTTTGGGCGACGAATATGTGAATATGAGCCTCGAAAATATAAAAAATGGTGACCCAATGGCTGTTTACAAAAAAGAAGGTCAGTTGAATATGTTTATTGGTATCACCATCAATAATATTGGGGTTGCAATGAAATCATATATTTTTGGTTTGTCAGCAGGTGTATTGACCTTTTTTATGTCTATGCAAAATGGAATTATGCTGGGTTCATTTCAATACTTTTTTTACGAAAATGGAGTGTTCGAACAGAGTTTGCGAGGGATTTGGCTTCATGGAGCTATGGAAATTTTCAGTATTGTAATTGCCACGATGGCCGGATTTATTTTGGCAGGTTCGATACTATTCCCTGGCACTTATTCTCGTTTTCAATCTTTTGTTACTGGTGCACGCCAAAGCCTGAAAATTCTCATTAGCACCTTGCCATTTTTTGTTATGGCCGGATTTATCGAAGGTTTTATAACTCGGTTGTCTAATACTATGCCTCTGTGGATTAACGTTTTAATCATTGCTTTTACATTGACTTTGATATCATTCTACTATTTCATATTACCTTTTATAAATCATAAAAAACAAAACTATGTCAGAATTTCAACTTTACAAAAAACGTAACTTTAATGCTTACATCAACGACAGTATCCAGTTTTTTAAACTGTTCGGCAAAAACTATTTCAAAAATTATATCACTATCAATGGGGCATTATTGCTTGTTTTAGGCGCGCTTTATTATTTTACTTTTAAGGATTACTTCGGCAATATGTTTAATCCGGAAATTGCTAATAACTGGCTCGTAAGTGATAATAATATTTTTTTAGTTATAGTACTATTATTGCTCTTCTTTTTTGTATTAGTTGTGTCATCGGTTCTTAGCATTGGTCAACCAATTGTGTATGTAAAAATGTTAGAAAAAACCGGGCGCATTGATTTTACAGCATCCGAAATTTTACAGGAAATTCTTAAAATTAGTGGGAAAATATTACTTTTTGGATTTTTTTCTTTTTTTATTATTTTTCCGGTTATAATGATATATATGTTGCTCAGCATGGTTCTAATTTTATTAATTGTAGGTATTCCGCTTCTCATAATAGGACTTCCCGCGCTGATGGTTTTTTCAATTCAGGCTTTGATAGTTTATGTTTATGAAGATGCAGGTTACTTTGAAGCATTAGGAAAAGCATGGAAAATTGTATTCAGTAATTTTTGGCATATTGTTGGATCGTCAATTATAATTTACATTTTTGTTTCGATAATTCAGAGTGCAATAACTATGGTGCCTTATTTTATGATGATGGCCTCCTTTTTTTCATCAGGATCGGATATGAATTCTTTCGAATTTCCACCCACGATGGTATTTCTTTATGTGTTGGGAATGGTAGTTACTTATTTATTGCTCAATATATTTTATATTCAGCAAACCCTGGTTTATTACAGCGCAATAGAAGATACCGAACATTTACAGGCAATTTCTGAAATTGACAATATCGGTGGTAATGAAGCATAAGGCATTTTTGATTTTGCTGATGTTTTTAAGTATTCAACTTATTGCACAGCAAAACAATACTTTAAAAAAAATCCAAACCATTTTAAATGACAGTTTTGATGTGGATAAAGATTCATCGGTAAAACGTATGTTTGCCGATCTACCTTCCGATACCATTAAACGTCAGGTTAAAAGTTTTCAGAAAAATTTTAAATCGGAGTATTTAAGTGACGAAGATTTTAATTACACTCAAGGAAGTGGTAGTTATTCATATTGGCAACTTTTCAAAAAACGTATTATTAACTTTCTAAAAAAACTATTTGGTTATGCTCCTGATATGCCTGCACCTAAGTTTACTGAAATTTTGATAAAATCGTTGGTTGGCATAGTTATTCTTATTGTTTTGTTTATTGCCATTCGTATTTTTGTCCGGCACAAAGGACGCTGGTTTTTTGAAAAAAATAACAAAGAGCTTTCATTGGATATTTATGATACGGTAAATCTAATTGAAAAAGCAGATTTTCGACAACTTATAGCTGAAAATGAAAAAAAAGGAGATACACGTTCTTGCATACGGTTATATTTTCTGTGGATTCTTAAAACATTGAAAGATAAAAATTTGATTCAATGGATGCCCGATAAAACCAATTCAGAATATAAGAATGAAATATCAGATACCGTGCTGAAAGATGAATTTTCCTATTTGTCATATATTTACGAATATGTTTGGTATGGTGAGTTTATACTCGAAACAAACGATTATTTGAATGCAAAGTTGGCATTCGAAAAATTATTGGAAAAGGAGATTCAAAATGGGTAAAGCAATAAAATTATACTTAGCTGGAATCTTCCTTTTGGTGTTGATCATATTACTAATTGATGCTTTCAGAACTAAACCAACCAATTGGAAACCAACTTATTCGCTCGATCATAAAAATCCGTTCGATCTTTATGTTTTTAATCGCGAGATAAAAAATATAATTCCTGAAAACAGAATAAAGAGAATTTTAAAGTCACCATACGAATACATTCAAGAACAAACCAAGAAAGTTACCTACTTATTGATAAAGCAAAATATGTATATTGTTGGTGATACTTTGATACTTGAAAAAGTAAAAGAAGGTAGTAATTTATTTATTAGTAGCGAAAATTTTGTTAGAAATTTTACAGATACCTTAGGTTTGAAATATACCGAAGTTGACTCAGATTTATCCTTGAAAAAACTGGATTTGCTCAAACTTTCGCTTACCAACCAAAACAGGGGGTATGCCGATTATAAATTGAAACCGGTGCTTAACACTTTTGCATTTGTTGATGCCGATTCGCAAACTACAACCATTTTAGGAACTGAGAAATTACCTGACGGAAAAATATATCCAAATTTTCTAAAAATTAAATACGGAAAAGGGTATGTTTTTATACACAATCAGCCCCAGGTATTTACAAATCATGCATTACTTTCAGATAAAAGTTCTGCCAATTATGTTGCAAATCTGCTTTCGTACATTCCCGAAAACTTGCCTGTGGTCTGGTTTGTAAAGGGTCAAACATCAAACCCCGATGCTCCAAAAACCGAAAACGGACTTTCGGTTGTATTTAGATATCCGGCATTAAGAGCAGTTTGGCTTTTACTTATTTACGGACTTTTATTGTATATTTTATTCAATTCTAAACGTAGGCAACGAATTGTACCTATAATAAAACCATTAAAAAATACAACAGTAGAATTTGTACAAACCATTGGTAATCTGTATTTTCAACAGGGAAATGTGGCAAGTATTGTTGAGAAAAAAATAGTTTATTTTCTTGATCGAATTCGTACCAATTATTTTATTGAAACATCAAAATTGGATGAGCGCTTTGCTGAAAAACTGAAGAGTAAATCGGAAAATAACATAGAATTGATCAATGAAATTCTGGAATTTATTAACAAATTCAGAAAAAACAAAACTGCTGAAAAAAATGATTTGATCCATTTAAATATGCTTATTGAAAAATTTTGGGATAAAAAATTAAAACAAGAATAATATTAAATTTACAGAATATGGAAAACGAACAAATAGAATCTACAGACATTCATTTTGAAACTCGAATTGATTTAAACGAGATACAAAAACAAGTTAATGCGATACGCACCGAACTTAAAAAGGTGATTGTAGGGCAGGATAGGGTGATTGACTATTTATTGGTAGCTATTCTTGCCAACGGACATGTCTTGCTTGAGGGTGTTCCGGGAGTGGCCAAAACTATGGCGGTAAAGTTACTTGCCCGTACATTAAATGTAAAGTTCAGTAGAATTCAATTTACCCCCGATTTAATGCCTTCTGATATACTTGGCACTTCAGTATTCGACCTCAAAAAATCGGAATTCGAATTCAGACGCGGACCTATTTTTGCCAATATGATATTGATTGATGAAGTAAATCGTGCTCCGGCTAAAACACAAGCTGCACTTTTCGAAGTAATGGACGAAAGACAAATTACAATAGATGGAAATACTTATATCATGGATTCGCCTTTTTTGGTAATGGCAACCCAAAACCCGATAGAGCAGGAGGGGACCTATCGTTTACCTGAGGCGCAATTGGATCGTTTTATGTTCAAGGTGGTGATTGATTACCCAAACCTGGAGGATGAATGTGAAATTATAAAACGCGAACACGAAGCAATAAATGGTGATAAAACTATTGATGTGCAAACAGTTATAGATAAATCCGATATTGATAATGTAAAGTCTATAGTTCGTAGTGTATTGGTTGAACATAATATAATTGAGTACATTGCCCGCATTGTTCATGAAACCAGAGAGCACCCTTTTTTATACCTCGGGGCTTCTCCACGCGCTTCACTTGCCATACTGAATGCTTCGAAAGGATTTGCAGCGCTTCATGGACGCGATTTCGTAACTCCGGACGATGTAAAAGATTCTGCTTTAGCTGTGCTTCAACATCGAATTATTGTAGCTCCTGAAAAAGAGATGGAAGGCGTAAAAACCGAAGAAATTGTGAAACAAATTATTGATTCTCTGGAAATTCCACGTTAAATGAAGGTGCTTAAATCATTGTATATTAATCATTTGTTTTTCAATATCCTCCTGGGTATTGGAGGACTTTTTTTCATATCTTTCTTTGTACAGTGGTTATATTACTTTGCCTTGGCTTTGCTAATTATTTTTGTTCTTATGATGTTTGCTGATATTTTCATTTTGTTTTCAGTAAAAAATGGGATTGAAGCCAACCGACAATTACCTGAACGCTTTTCAAATGGTGATGATAATGCGATTTTTATTCAAATATCAAATTTATATCCTTTCTCTGTAATATTAAGTGTAATAGATGAAGTTCCATTTCAGTTTCAAAAACGAAATTTTTTACATTCAATAAAATTAGCCAGTAAAATAAAACACGAAATAAAATATTTATTAAGACCAACTGAGCGTGGTGAATATCTATTTGGGAAACTAAATATTTATGTTCAAACAAGTTTGGGCTTAACATCCAGACGCTTTGTGTTTTCGGAGAATGTAATTATACCAACCTACCCATCTTTTATTCAGCTTCGCAAATATGATTTATTGGCTTTCTCTAACCGATTGACTGAGTATGGAATCAAAAGAATTCGTCGTATTGGACACACCATGGAGTTTGAACAAATAAAGGAATATGTTCAGGGAGATGATATCAGAACTATAAATTGGAAAGCATCGTCCAAACGAAATCAACTGATGGTAAATCAGTTTCAGGATGAAAAATCGCAGCCTGTTTATCAAATTATTGATACAGGTAGAACCATGCAAATGTATTTTAATGGTTTAAGTCTATTGGATTATTCAATTAATTCAACCTTGGCATTGGCCAATATCATATTAAAAAAGCAGGACAAAGCAGGAATGTTGACTTTTTCAAAAAAAGTTGATAACCTGTTA
>JFJP01058857.1_pt1 | contig 22109 bp, 16 predicted proteins | sample 431651 | NCBI WGS metagenome assembly JFJP01 (sample SAMN02602958, study PRJNA72255) | Microbial mat metagenome, whole genome shotgun sequencing project. | biome: fresh water; feature: sink hole; material: water; isolation source: purple microbial (photo- and chemosynthetic) mats found in...
TTACTCGGGAGAAACCCCTTTCTCCTGCGAGTGGTAAAACTCAAAAAATCCATTTTGAAAACTCGCGTCGCGCTAACTTGACGCGTATGCCTGAAAGGGTTGTTCTGTTTTTGACTGTAACCTGGGGTAGCCCGCAGACGGGCAACCCCAGGCTGACATATAAAACCCCTTCGGGGTATAAAGAAATCCTGCGGCGTAAGATGCAGGCAGGGATGCCCGCACCACTCTCCTACACCATTCATCTGCCACCCATTTCCGCGCAATTCGGTTTCATCTCATTTCCTTATCCCCTACTTTCTTCCCCATAGACTTCAGGATGTCTGAGATTAGGGAAAATTAGGCGAGATCTTTCAGCCGCTGCTCAAGCTGGGCTTTGCGCATAGACAAGTTTTTGAACCGCTGCCTATGTTCCTCCAAAACCGCAGGTGGAACCTTGGCCGCAAAATCTGGGTTGGAAAGCTTGGCGTCTGTCTTGGCCAAGTCATCCACAACTTTTGCGATTTCTCGATTCAACCGTTCCTGTTCCGCTGCGAAATCTACCAAGCCTTCAAGAGGGAGTGCCAGCTCCCCTATTTCAGTCAGGCACACTGGCGTCCCTTTGGGCAAATCGCGCTCTTTTTGAATATCAAGCGTGGATGCATTGAGCAGAGTTTTTAGCGCGTCGCATTCCGCATCCGCCCAAAAACTGGGGTCGGTAGGCAGGAAAATCCATCTGACGCGCTTGTTCGATGCGATACCGTATTCGGCACGAAGATTTCTCGCTTTGCTGACCGCCGAGAAACATGCTGTCACCTGCCCGTGCGCCGAGACGAATTCTTGAGCCTGAAACTTAGCGTCCGTTTTCGGCCATTCTGCAAACTGTATCGTCCCCCCCGAAAACCCCAGTTGCTCCCACAGCTCTTCAGTGATAAATGGCGTCAGCGGATGCAAAAGCCGCAGTGCTACATGCAGGACAAAATCAATCGTTTCAAGCGTGGCCTCTTTGCGCTGCAGCAGGCATCCATCCTGAAAATCTGATTTTACCGATTCAATAAACCAATCGCAAAAATCTCCCCACACGAAGTCGTAAAGAGCCTGTGTCACCTCATTGAAATGGTAGCTTTCATAAGCCGAGCGGACTTTGCTCACAGTAGCATCGAGCTTCCAAAGTATATCCTTGGCGAAAGGCGAAAGGTGCGCCCCATGCCGCAGCGGGTCTGGGCTGCTGTGGCACGCCCCCTGTAACTGGCGGAATCTGCAGGCATTCCAAAGTTTGTTGCAGAAATTACGCCCCTGCTCCACATCCTTCTCGTCAAAAAGGACATCCTGCCCGAGCGGCGCAGTGCGCATGGTGCCGAAACGGAGCGCGTCCGCCCCATATTTGGCAATCAACTCCAACGGGTCAGGCGAGTTGCCAAGCGTCTTAGACATCTTGCGCCCCTGCTTGTCGCGGATGATACCAGTGAAATATACATTCTTGAACGGCATCTCCCCCATGAACTCATAACCCGCCATGATCATGCGGGCGACCCAGAAGAAAATAATGTCGGGGCCCGTGACTAAATCGCTCGTCGGATAAAACTTCTTCAGCATGGCGTTTTGTCCGTCAACCTGCTTGTCGCCCGTCCAGCCCATCGTGGCGAAAGGCCAGAGCCACGAGCTGAACCAAGTGTCGAGGACATCGGGGTCTTGGTCTAGTCCAATTCCAACAAGATGTTGGCCAAGCATTTCACTCGATGAACAAACAATAATTCTGTGGTCAGCTTCGCATTGTCCTAGTTGCGCACAGGCGAAATCCAAGCTGTTTAAGTCACAAGAAATTATGTTCCCGTCAATGGTCAAAACTGTTTTTTCGAACTCTTCGGGAGTAACGCCATTCAGCGCAGCCATTTTAAGCACACCACCAAGCAGGCTAAAAATACTGGCACCTGACAACAACCCACTCCACACTGGAATTCGATGTCCCCACCAAAGCTGGCGGCTGATGCACCAGTCTTGGATGTTTGAGAGCCAATGATCGTAAACTTTCGCCCAGCGGTCGGGGTGGAATTGCATTTTCCCAGTGGAGTAGTTGACATTTCCGACTAAATCGCTTATCCCTATCGCAGCGTTCGGTGCAGGCTGGGTGTCCAACTTCTCCTTTAGGAGATGCGCTTCCAGAGGTTTACCACCGAACGTCATTTGCTGATTCACGCAAGCCCTTGATTCCTCCACGGCAGGATACTTCAAAAACCATTGCTCGCTCAAACGCGGTTCAATCGGCACATCGGCCCGCTGGCTGAAGCCGACATTATTCTCGTAGGGCTTGGCCTCGATCATCACGCCCTGTTCCGTGAGCAGTTCCACGGCGACTTTGCGTGCCTTGAACCGATCTAATCCAGCCAGTAGCTCACCCGCTAGGGCATTCATCGTGCCGTCGGCATTGATGACTTCGATGAGCGGCAGTTTGTGCCGTGCGCCAATGTCAAAATCCGCCTTATCGTGCGCAGGCGTGACCTTGAGCACGCCCGTGCCGAACTCGAAATCCACATGCTCGTCACCGACAATCGGGATGAGCTTCTGACTGTGCGGCAGCTCGGCGGGCAGCGGTCGCACGATGTGTTTGCCGATGAGATGGGCGTAACGCGGGTCTTTCGGATTCACCGCCACCGCCGTATCCCCTGGGATCGTCTCGGGTCGCGTCGTGGCAATCGTCAGCCAAGTCTCTGGAGTTTCGTCCACCTGCACCTTGAAATGATACATGAAACCCTTTTGCGGTTTCATCTCCACTTCCTCATCGGAAAGGGCGGTCTGCGAGACGGGACACCAATTTACCATCCGTTTACCGCGATAAATCAGCCCTTTTTTGTAAAGCTCAACAAAAACCTTTTGCACGCAGCGGGAATACTCGGCATCCATCGTGAACCGCTCGCGGGACCAGTCGCAGGAACAGCCAAGCTTTTTGAGCTGGTTTATGATTATGTCGCCGTGTTTTTCCTTCCACACCCAAACGCGTTTGAGGAACTCCTCGCGCCCTAAGTCGTGCCTAGATTTTTTCTCCTCTTTCTTGAGCTGTTTTTCAACCATCACCTGCGTGGCGATACCTGCATGGTCAGTGCCTGGCAACCATAGGACTTCGCATCCGTCCATGCGCGAACGCCGCGCAAGCATGTCTTGGATCGTGTTGTTTAGGACATGCCCCATGTGCAACATGCCAGTGACATTTGGCGGGGGAATAACGATTGCGTAGGCTGGCTTGCCCGACTTCTCATCGGCGACAAAATGCTTTTTATCAAGCCATGAACCGTACCATTTTTTCTCGACCAACACTGGCTCGTAAGCCTTGCTCAATTCTCCCATAGTCCCTTTGAAATGACACATTTGAAGCACATCGTAAAGAGAGAAGGTGAAAAGATTCGGAGATTATGCAGTGGTATCAGATTTTTCTGGCAATAGCTGATCTGGAGCGGCATCTGCCGTTTCTTGTTTTTGCTCTGTGCTGGACAGAACATCTACGGCAGCATCCCCTTCTGCTGCTACGGGTGCGGGCTGCTGCTCCGGTTTATTTTTCTTGTCCTTCTTAGGTGCTGGTGGCTGAGGCGGGAGAGGCTTTTTGGCCAACTCCAACTTGCCGTTATAATATTCGATGAGATGCCCTCCATCCACCAACCACCTCAAATCTCTCAAAAGAGCTATTTCTTGCGGCGTGAGTTCTGCCGGTGCAACTGCTGCATCCGTTACTTTAGTCTGTGCGGCAGGAACCTCAGCAACTGTGGCGGCTTCTTCCTTTGCCTCAGAAACTTGCTCCTGAACTACTGGCACTGTGGCGGGTAAAACCTCTGCGGGCTGTGCCGCGACAGGCGCGGAAGGTTCGGCTGCCTGCGCGTTTGAAGCGAGTGCCTCCATCATCTGTGCGCGAGTGCATTTGGGGCGTTTCTGCACATAGTTTATGATGCTGCGAATATTTTCTGAAACAGCAGTATTTTCTAGGTCTAGATAGTGCGGACGGGAAACGGACACAAAAGTCGTATTGCCCTGCGCCTTGAAAAACCGGAGACCTTCCTTGGCCAATTGCGTGCTTATGTAATTGACGAGCTTCATGGGGAAGCGCGTCTCCTCTTGCATGAAACGGCGAACGGCAGCGGCTATTTCTGGGCAAAGTTTTTTGAACGCTTCAGTTGCGGGCACATCTATCGAATCCACCTTCTTAATAACCGACTGGGCGTAATTCGCCACGAAATGCGCCTCAATTTCTTCTTGGCTTTTCATGCGCGGCTCATCGGCGTTCAGCGGGAGGTGCTCGTCCCGCGAAGTCTGCAATTCCAACCACGCTTTAACATGAGCCTCATCACGCGAAACTTGGACGCGGTTTTTGAAAGCGTCAAAGGACATGTTGGCGAAGCGTTCCGAGTGCAGCGAGCGCAGCTTGGCTTGGTAGTCGTGGTGGTTGGGCGGGCCGAGGTTGGTCTGGCTCATCCCGCAAATACCAACGCAAGTGAATTGCCCTTTTGGTGCTTCCACAGTCACTTTATCAGTGCGGTAGTATGTGGCAAAAGCAGTTTTTAAGACATGCTTTACTACATCGGATTCGGATGTCCAGAAAGTCTGATCCAGCGTACATTCAAACATATCCATGGCGTCTTGCACCTTGGCTCGCCTCACGCGCACTTGGAATCGTTCCCGCTTTTCAAGTATCATGTGCGCCATCTGGAAAATCGGATAAGCCCGTTTCGTGAGCTTGATCTGTTTAACTAATGATGCGAGACCTTTGGGTTCTGGCAAAAGTTCTACCGTCACTGGACGGATTGGCGCACTCTGTGCCGCCTGCGAGCCTTGGTCACCGCCCCTCGAATCTGGTCGTCCCCCCCGCTGATGCCTGCGGTCATCGCCACGGTTCTGGCGACGATCTCCACCTTGCGAGTGCGCTGCCGCGCCGCCAGGCTGCCTATCGCGTGAGCCTTGACCTGAAGGCCGCGTTCCACCACCTTGACCTTGCCGTGCTGAATCGCGCCCTGGCTGCGGTCTGCCACCACTGTTGAATGGCGGGCGTCCACCTCCACCAGTTCCACCTCTCCCTTGGCGTTCGCCACCGGGCGAAAAACTCCTCCCTTGATGCGGCCTGCCGCCGCGTGAAGACGCACCAGAACCGCCGCCGTCAAAGTTCTTATAACGCTCGGAACTCTCCTTTTCCTTGGCCCATGCGGGCAAGAAATCTAGTTTACTTAAATCTATCTCAAAACCTTCGCTCATAGTGCAATCTCCTGTCGGGGGCAGAGTATTGGGGAAGATTCTTTCAGAATGAAAGCATAATTTTCTAAATGAACACTGTAACACAGGGCTACTTCATCTGATTTTGGGCGAGCCGCTTTGAAGCAAGATCAAACATTGACCGTTTTTCAAGCGTGCCCGAGCCTTTCCCTTCAAAAGGCGGGCTGGGCTGGCTAGGGTCGTGAACAACTTTCTCAAGTTGTTCAATGCGACGGAAACAACTCGGTTTCTCACCTTCCTTCTACCGCCATAAACAATCTTTTGTGATGAGCCTGATTTAAATTGATTTGAAAAACGAACGCGAGCAAAATTTCTCCCATGCACCCACTGGAAACTTATCTGACCGAAATCGCTACTTTGAGTGGGGCGACCCAAGAGACTTCGGGCTATCCAGTGCTAGCCAACCTTTTCAACGCCGTCGGCCAGACGCTCAAGCCCAAGGTCAAATGTATCATCCACCCTAAAAACAGCGGCGCGGGCATTCCCGACGGCGGCCTGTTCACGCCGGAACAGTTGAAACAGCGGGACGAGAACGAAATCCTCCGTGATCTGTTCCCGTCCCGCGGCGTCATCGAGATCAAATCCGCCGGGGAGAACTTGGAGGACTTTGTAGATTCCGTACAGGTGAGAAAATACCTCGCGTGCTACGGGCAGGTGCTGGTGACGAATTACCGCGAGTTTCTTCTGCTCAAGCGCACGGGCGATAAAACGGAATGGCTGGAAAGTTTTCAGATCGCCCACGACGAAAAATCTTTCCGGGTTGCCGCCGCCCATCCGCGCAAAACGGCTGAGGCACTCGGCACAAGCTTGATGGAATATCTCATGCGCGTGATGTTGCACAACGCGCCCATGAACAACCCCAAGGATGTCGCCTTCTTCCTCGCCTCGTATGCCCGCGACGCCCGCGCCCGCGTGGAAAATGTGGGCAAAGACCTGCCCGCACTCGCCGCCGTCCGAGTCGCTTTGGAGGAGTCTCTCGGCATGAAGTTTGAGGAGGGGATGGGCGAACACTTCTTTCGTTCCACCCTAGTCCAGACGCTTTTCTACGGCGTCTTTTCGGCGTGGGTGCTCTGGCACAAGGAAAGGCCACAACGCCCCAGCGATTTTGACTGGAGGTCGTCCGCGTGGACGCTCCATGTGCCCATGATCAGGGCACTCTTCGAGCAGGTTGCCACACCGACCAAACTGGGGCCGCTCGGCTTGGTGGAAGTTCTCGACTGGACTGCCGCCGCGCTCAACCGCGTGGATCGCACCGCGTTTTTTGAGAGGTTTGTGGAAGATCACGCCGTCCAATATTTCTACGAACCCTTCCTCGAAGCCTTCGACCCCGAACTCCGCAAGCAATTGGGCGTGTGGTACACCCCGCCAGAAATCGTGAAGTATCAGGTCGCCCGCGTAGATGCGGCACTGCGCGATGAACTAGACATTCCCGACGGCCTCGCCGACCCGCGCGTGTTCGTACTCGACCCCTGTTGCGGCACCGGGGCGTATCTCGTGGAGGTGTTGCGAAAAATCGAAAAGACTTTGAAGGAAGAAAAGGGCGAAGGTGTCGCACTGGATGCCGAAGCGGTCAAGGAAGCCGCCAAAAAACGGGTCTTCGGTTTTGAAATCATGCCCGCCCCGTTTGTCGTGGCGCATTTGCAGATGGGGATGTTTCTGCAAAACCTCGGTGTGCCGCTGGACGACGAAAAGGAGCGGGCTGGAATTTTTCTGACCAACTCTCTCACGGGCTGGGATTTCGCTGGCGAGAATCCCAAGCTTGCCAACTGGCCAGAACTGGAAGCCGAACGGGCGGGGGCGGGAATGGTGAAAAATGAGGAGATATTAGTCATCCTCGGCAATCCGCCCTACAACGCCTATGCGGGCACAAGCCCCGAGGAAGAACAGAGGCTGGTGGAGCCTTACAAAAAGGGGTTGGCCAAGGAATGGTGCGTCAAAAAATTTAATCTGGATGATCTTTATGTCCGATTCTTCCGCATTGCCGAACGGCGCATTGCGGAAAAAACTGGCAACGGCATCGTCAGTTTCATCTCCAATTTTTCTTACCTGAACGACCCGTCATTTGTCGTGATGCGACAACGGTTTCTGGAAGAATTTGATTCGCTCTGGCTGGACTGCTTGAACGGAGACAGCCGCGAGACCGGCAAGCTCACGCCAGATGGCAAGCCCGACCCGTCCGTGTTTTCTACCGAATACAACCGCGAAGGCATCCGCGTGGGCACGGCTGTTTGCACGATGGTGCGAAAACCGGAGCACGCTAAAAAAACGCAAGTTTTCTTTCGCGAGTTTTGGGGCGTGGATAAGCGGGCGGAGCTTTTGGAAAGCCTCAACGCGAAGAAGTTTGCCAAGCAGTATGAAAAAGTAAAACCTCAAAAAAACAATCGTTTTTCTTTTTGTCCGTCGGATGTGACTCGAGAATACTTGCAATGGCCGCTCTTGACAGAATTTTGTGCTGAAGCACCGAGCAACGGATTGATGGAAAAGCGTGGGGGTGCCTTGATTGATATTGACCGCATGGCCTTGGAGAAGCGGATGCGCGATTACTACGATCCCCGTATTTCTTGGGATGATCTGAAGGTCTTGGAAACTGGACTCACGGAAGATGCCGCTGGTTTTGATGCCCTTAAAGTAAGGACAAAAGTTCAGTCGGAAGAAGATTTTGATCCAGCCAATATTCGCCGTTATGCGCTCCGTCCTTTTGAGTCTCGGTGGTGTTATTATAGCGATGTCAGTCCGCTGTGGAATCGCTCGCGTCCCACGCTCTGGCAACAATGCTGGAAAGGAAATTCGTTTGTGATGAGCCGCCCCGCCGGCATTGCCAGCCCAGAAGGTTTTCCGCTGTTCTGCACCTCCTTGCTTGGCGATAACGATTTTCTGCGTGGTCACGCCTACTACTTTCCCATTCGCCTACGCATGTGCCCAGCCGCCAAGCCCAAGAAAAAAGACGGCAACGGCGAATTTGGAAAAATCCTGCACGAAGCCGCGCCCGCCTACAACGCCGGCAAGATCACCGCCAACCTTTCGCCGACAGCTCGCGAATATCTCGCCAAGCTCGATATTCTAAACCCCGATGATGACGCGGAGACGGCGGGGTTGATCTGGATGCACGCGCTCGCCATCGGTTATTCGCCCGCCTACCTCGCGGAGAATGCGGACGGCATCCGCCAAGACTGGCCGCGAATCCCTCTGCCCGATTCCCGTGCCGCATTACTCGCTTCCGCCCGACTGGGCAGGCAAATCGCCGCGTTGCTCGACACCGAAACGCCTGTTGACGGAGTGACACAAAATCCCTGCCAAGAGCTAAAAAACATCGCCGTGCTCTCCTCGACAAAAAATCTTTCCGTCACTGCCGGCTGGGGGCACGGGGGGAAGAACGGCGTGACGATGCCTGGCAAAGGGAGGCTGGAGACGCGCCCGTTCACGGCGGAAGAATCTGGCTTACAGTCGCTTGGAGAGTCCACACACGATATTTTTCTGAACGAAACTGCTTGCTGGCGTAATGTGCCCGAGAAAGTCTGGGATTACACGATTGGCGGCTATCAGGTTATCAAGAAGTGGCTCTCCTATCGGGAGCATGAACTGCTAGGTCGCCCGATCTCCGTGGATGAGGCGAGAGAGGTCATGCACACGGCACGCCGTCTAGCCGCCTTGATTCTCCTCCAGCCCGACCTAGATGCCAATTACCAGCGAGCAAAAGAAAACTCTTTTGTTTGGAACCCATGAGTGCCGTGCAGCCAGAGTTATTCGAAGCACCGCCACGCCATCCGTATTATGTTCCACCGGGTGTCTTGGCAAAACGGGGGATGGTGGACGAGGTCTTTGTGGAGCGTTCCGTGGTGGCCATGTGCGATAGGCCGGATGCGGAGAAACAGTTGAACCAAGCCATGTCGGATACGATAGAGGGTATTCGTGCGATTGATCTGGTTTGTGGTAATAATCCAACCGAATGGTCGTCAACTACCCGCGAAAGATTGTGGTTGGAGCATTATACCGTCGAGGCGATCTTGCGGGGTTTAAAACGCCGTATGTCTGGAAAGGTGTAGATTCACCATGTTCTGCCGAACACCACAAACGATGAAAATGTGATGCCGGCAAACTGCCTGCATCTTCCGATTTCGGCGGCAAGATGCCGCCGCTCCTTTCTTGCGCTTCGCGTCTTGCTTTCGAAATTCGTTTTCGATACTCGATTTCACTCCGCCTCGCGTCTTTGATCCGCACGATACAAAACGCGGGTGACTAATAATGTCCGTCACTTGGCAATGAGTCGCAACTGAATGTTTTCGTAAAACAGGATATTGCCTTTGCGCTGTGGCCTCACGAGGAGGAGCGTCACTTCGTTGCCGGGCTTAATTTTGCCAAGCTCTTTCGGGATTGCGTTGATGTCCGAGACGACATAGCGCCCCACAGCACGGAGGACTAAGCCGCTTTTCAAACCAGCTTTTTCTGCGGGGCTACCGGGGATGGTATCGGAGATGAGCACTCCGCTGATCATGCGGAAACCGAGTGCTTGCGCGAGGTCTGGTGTCAAATCTTGCAGGACGATGCCGAATCGCTCTTTCAGCACGCTGACAGTGTCCACTGGCTCAGGCGGCTTCTTTTCGCCTTTAGCTATTGCGATGGCGTTTTTGACCCAATCGGCGGCGATATCACCAGGAATCGCAAAAGCTATTTTTTCTGTGGGCACGCCTTGGCTGAAGCTGATTTTCATTGAGTTGACGCCGACCAGCCGCCCCATTATGTCAACCAGCGGGCCGCCGCTGTTGCCAGGATTGATGCCAGCATCCGTCTGGAGCAGGCCAGAAACCGTCCCGACAGTCCTGTCCTTACCACTGAGAATGCCTGAGCTTACCGAACTCTGATAGCCGATCGGGTTGCCTAGTGCGATAACGCTCTGACCCACGACATTTGGCGAGCAGTTGTCCGTGTCAATGAAGGGGAAGGACTCGTTTTCCCCTTTATTGTTTTGGAGTTGCTCTTCGATTTTCAGCAAGGCGAGATCACGATCCCGCTCGCCGTAAACATATATGCCGTTGTAAGTTTTGCCGTCTAGCGTGGTAATTTTAATTTTCAAATCAGCAGCTCGTTCGACCACATGCTCGTTGGTCAGAATGAAGCCTGACGGATCCACGAAAAAGCCTGTGCCGAGGCTCCTGACAGTCTGCGCCTGCGCATAGCGGCGGTTAAAAATTTGCGAGCCAAAAAACTGGTTAAACAGCTCGTCCGATGGATCTGTTACTGTGCGTGCGATAACCTTTTCCGTGTTGATGTTCACCACAGCGGGGAGCGCACGGGAGACGGCCTTCACGATAGGCTCGTTCAGAACTGGGTCGTTGTCAGGGAAGCTGGCGGTAGTCTTGGTTGTCGTGACAGACGGTTTGCGTGCCGTTTTTGCTGGCTCGGGAAGCGCGGGCTGGGATAGGGTAAACAGAAAAATAAGAGCGGCACAAAACCGGTTTGCCTTTTTTGAAAAAATGTTAAGCTCTAACACGAACGCAAGATGCCACAGACAAAAAATATTTCACGCTTTTTTTCGGTTTGGCGCGGTTCTTTTTTAAACGAAGAGCCGGACAGCCACGCGAAACCTTTTTCAGAACGCGAGTTGCAACAACTCTGGTTCGAGCATCTTTTACCGTCCACGCTAGAGACTCTCAGCGGGGAGCCTGTCAAAATCATACAGGCCGGATGGTGGAACCAAGAGGGCGGCCCAGATTTCCGGGACGCTGCGTTTCAGGTGGGGGAGCAGGCGGTGTTGCTCGGTGACATGGAGATGCATCTGGACGCATCGGACTGGGAGCGGCACGGACACCACTTGGACTCTGAATACAACCGAGTCGTTTTGCATGTGAGCTTGAAGGGGGCACCTGGCACTACGCATGTCCGCCTGCAAAACGGGGCGAGGGTGCCGACTGTTGCGCTGGAACATTTCCTTGGCAGCGACTGGTTTGGGTTGTCCAGAGAATGTCTTTCACATGCAGCCGTGCCCCGTTCGGCCATGCCGGGGCGTTGCGCGGAGTGGGTGGGGCGGATGGAAGAAGCGTCGCTGCACGCCCTGTTGCAAGAGGCTGGCATGCACCGCCTGCAAGTGAAAGGCGCCCGAATGCTCCGCCAGATATGCCGCGATGGACGGGAACAGGTATTGTGGGAAGCGTTGGCAGAAGCCTTGGGCTACAAAGAAAACAAGATGCCGTTCCGTCTTCTGGCTCGCCTCTGTCCGTGGCGCGAAATAGCTGGGCTGCCTCCAGCGCAGCGAGAGGCCCGCCTTTTTGGCGTGGCCGGTTTCTTGCCAGAAGTGGAAATTACCACGCTGAAAAAGGATGGGCGCACGCACGCCTCTAAGCTTTGGCGCGAATGGTGGCAAATGCGCGAGGGACTTTCTGGCCAAGCACCGTTTTTTCCGGCCAAAATCTGGAAGGGGCGCAACACTCGCCCGGCAAACCACCCGCAGCGGCGTGTGGCCGCGCTTTCGATCGTGGCTGGTATTTTGCCTGAAATGCTTTCCGCACTGAATGAAAGAAACTGGCGCGAAGCCACAAGACGGATGGCCAAAATGCGGCATCCGTTTTTCGATTGCCACGCTACGCTCAAATCCCCTGCCCTAGAATCTGGCGAAGCTTTGGTGGGTGCTTCGCGCTTGGCCGAAATCCAGATAAATGTGTTTGCTCCGTGGCTTCTTGCGGCTGACCCGCAGGCAGGGGCAGAATTAATTGCATCAATGCCCACAGCGCAAAGCAATGCGTTGACGAAGCTGGCTTATGAAAGAATTATTGGGACGCAGCGCCCAACATTCCGAGCCAAAACACCAGTCGAACAGCAGGGGCTCATAGAAATTTACAGCCGTTTTTGTTCCCGCGATGAGTCGGGCTGTGCCGCCTGTTTTTTTCCAGAAGGGCTCTGCCGTTTGCGCGAGGATGCGGCAGGCTGATTCCTATGAGATGGGCGTGATGCCGTCGGCTGCACCTCGACAAAAAGGCGTTTTTCGCGCCGCCGCACGAAACGGTTGCCCGCAAGGTTGATTTTTGGCGGGTGTTCAAGGTCGCACAAAGCTAATACAGATTCAATGTCTGTCCATGAGATGTCGGCTATGGCTTCGGATTCGAGCCAGAGTTTCACCACGCGCCTTTGTTGGCATATGGGCAGAGACGCCAGAGCTGGGATGACGATGCGGTGCGGCAGGCTCCTGTCGCGCACGGACGATAGCTGCGATACGGCCAGTTCGTGCAACCACGAGTCTTCATCGGAAAGCACGGTGGCTGTCCTACAAAGCGCGGAACTTATATCTGGGTGAAAATGTTTTTTCAAATACGGAATCAGCCGTTTGCGCACGCGCGAGCGGAGGCGGAAAGTCTCGCTGTTGACTGGGTCTTCTACCCACTCAAGACGGTGCTTGCGTGCGTAAGCCAAAACCTCTCGGCGCGACAGTTCCAGCCAAGGGCGCAGTAATGTTACGCCGCCACGGGAGACCGCTTTTTTCATTGCCGATAAACCGTGCGAGCCGCTGCCACGGATGAGGCGCATGAGCACTGTTTCGGCTTGGTCGCAGGCGGTGTGCGCTACCACGACCTTGTCGCAGTTGTGCGCCCTGGCGGTCTCTGCCAAAAAAGCGTACCGCTCTTCGCGTGCTGCGGTTTCTGTGCGCTGAATTTTACCGTGGCTTTTGCCGCAAACAAACTGGAGACTATGGGCGTGGGCAATTTTTTTACAGAAAGCGGCGAACCCGTCTTCGCACGGATACCAGCGGTGGTTGAAATGAGCAACTATCGGGCGGTGTCCAATTGCGGTTAGCCAATGCAGAAGTGAGACGGAATCAACGCCGCCGGAGAGTGCCATCAAAATGTTTGCAGGAGGCGTTGCCAGCCCGCTGCGCACGGCAATTTCCTGCATTTTGTCATTTGCGCTTGTCATTGTAGGTTGTTCCCGCTTTAAACGAACTTAACTATGATAGTCACCACAGCGCAACTCTTTAAGAGTGCCTACGGCAAATATGCCATTGGCGCTTACAACATCAATAATGCGGAACAAACGATGGGCCTTTTCAAGGGCTGCATGGATTCCAAAGCTCCTTTTATCATCCAACTCTCCAAAGGTGCCCGTGCATACACCGACAAAAGGATGATTGAAGCAATGATCCGTGCGGCTGATGAAATTTTTCCTGATGCAATTTTTGCGGTACACCTCGACCACGGCGACGAGCAGACATGCTACGAATGTATTGATTCTGGATTTTTCAGTTCTGTGATGATTGACGCCTCGCACGACCCGTTCGAGAAAAATGTCGAGATCACCAAGCGCGTTGTCGAACGCGCACACGCCAAAGGCATTTCAGTCGAAGCCGAATTGGGGATGCTGGGCGGCGTGGAAGAAGACATCGTGGTTGAAGAAGGCCACGCTTGTCTGACCGACCCAGAGGAAGCCGCAGAGTTCGTGAAACAGACTGGCTGCGATTCCTTGGCTTGTGCCATCGGCACCTCGCACGGTGCGTTCAAGTTCAAGGGCAGGCAGTCCTTGCATTTCGATGTGCTCGAAAAAATCAAAAACAAAATGCCCAGTTTCCCTCTGGTCATGCACGGTTCCAGCTCTGTTCCGCAAGACGAAGTGGCTCGCATCAATGCGGCGGGCGGCAAAATCCAAGACTCGATGGGAGTGGATCCGAATGAGTATTTGCCAGCCGCCAAACTCGGTGTGACCAAGGTGAATATTGACACCGATGGACGCCTTGTCTGGACTCGCGTCCACCGCGAATTTTTCCACGACAAGCCCGGCGAATTCGACTTCCGCCCTCCCGGCAAAGTCTTCATACAGGAATACGCGAAATTCATAGCCAGCCGCAACGACTTCTTGGGAAGTTCTGGCCATCTTGATGATGTCCGCAAGGCCATCAAAGGCTAAAAGTTTTAATCGCATGCAAAAGCGCGGGAAGTTTTTCTTCCCGCGTTTTTTATTGTAGTGGCTTGGCGGCGGGCTGTTAGTGCTTGACTTTTAGTTCAAATAAAGGAAACTTATATCGTGCAAGTTTTTTCAGCAGAGGCAGCGATGCCAAAACTTTTGGTGGAATCAGGGCCGCAGGCTAAAATGCCCAAGCCCTTAAGTGAGACTTCGTTTAATAATGCTAAAATTGATGCGTCGGTGATTCTTAAAAAGACGGCAAAGGCGTTGCCCGCCACAGATAACCCGTCGGAAGCCGTAGCTAAAAATCCGCCCCGTTCAACAGAAGCTTTTGCTGCCACTTATAACCAACATGGTCTGACCACGGTGGTGAGAGAGGCTGGAATGAAGCTGAATCTGAAAACTTAGTGGTCTGCCTGTCTGGGCTCATTTTTTTATTCCGCATGAAAATGGGATATGCTTTTTTAATTTTATTCATGTTCATCTGCTCACAGGCATTTTGTGGAGCAGTATTTCTTTCACCAGAACAGGCTGGGCGTGTCGGGCTGAAAGTATGGAAAAACGAGTGTGGCGGCACTGTCGAAGGTTTGGTTTCATGGAACGATGGTGAGGATTTTGCATCTTTGGGCATCGGCCATTTTATTTGGTATCCAGAAGGGATGCGCGGCCCTTTCGAGGAAAGTTTTCCGAGGCTCGTTGCTTTGGCAGTGTCGTCAGGGATGGAACTGCCGCAGGTTTTGAAGGAGCACAAGCACTGCCCGTGGCGGGATCGGACTACTTTTCAAAAAGCGTCCAGCTCTGTGCAGATGTGGCAACTGAGATCGTTTTTGAAAGAGACATTCCCGTTGCAGACGACCTTTCTTATTTCACGCATGGAAGCCGCGTTACCCAAAATGCAGGAGGGGTTGGGCGATGGTGAATGTGGCAGGCTAGTATCGCGCTTTCGTGGACTGGCCGCGACTGCTCATGGCGCATACGCGATGATTGATTATGTGAATTTCAAAGGCGAAGGCGTGTCCGAAAAAGAACGGTATGGCGGCGAGGGATGGGGTTTGAAACAGGTTTTGCTAGGGATGCAGGAAGAGATTTTTCACAAGGATCAATGCTTGGCGTTTTCGGAGAGTGCTAAGCGCGTTTTGACGCGCCGTGTCAAAAACTCTCCACCAGAGCGTAAGGAGTCGCGCTGGCTCCAAGGGTGGCTTAACCGTTGCGACACATATCGCGATTAGTCCCCTGCCGCTCAAATCCTGCGCATTATGCGCAACATTTTTTCGCACGCTTCGTGTGTTTCGTAGTTCATTCTTCTCTTCCCTTGCCCCTTGTCACTTGTCGCCTGCCCCTTCCTCCCTTGGCATCAGCTTCGCTGGCTTGGGTTTTGACAGTTTGATATTTTGGCACGGTAGATGCTTCTTCTCATGCCATGAAAAATCACTACGAGACGCTCGACCTGCCGCGCCATTGCGGCCCCGATGAAATCAAAAAATCATTTCGCGGGCTGGCCTTCCGTTGGCATCCTGATGTGAGGCGTGCCGACCCTGTAGCAGGCGAGCGTTTCAGGGAGATAAGAGAGGCATACGAGACGCTTGTGGACGCTGAATTGCGCAGCCAGTATGATAGCTTGCTCGATAGTCATCTATCATCTTTTACCAGCTCCCGCAAACCTTCTTCAAGCTACGCGGCATCATCTGCCTACGCCCAGCCCCGCGCACGCAAAGATGCAAAACATGAAAAATATGGTTTTTGTCGAGCGGGCATCCACAGCGGCTCATTCCCTTGGGATTCGCCTTACGACATACCGCTTTCGCTTGAGGTTTCCATGGAGGCATCGCTTAAGCCTAGCCTGCACACATTTCGCATTCCTGCGGGGTTCAGTGAAGCGCAGGCCAACCGTGTGATTCAGGTGCCTGGCGCATTGTTTGACGGGGCGTTGTTGAGGGTTCAGGGCGGTGGATACATGAATCCTCGCACTGGACAGCGCGGCGATCTTTGGGTTTCTGTATCACTGACAAAATCGCCCAGCTTCCGTTCGCTGGGCTCACATTTACATTGTGATGTGACTGTTTTACCGTGGCAATCCGCGCTCGGTGAAACGGTGGAAGTGGCGACATTGGATGGAACCGTCAAAGTTGCGTTGCCGTCCAATTTCCAATCCAGATCGAATGTCCGCATCCCCGAACGCGGCCTTTTTGACAAGAACGGGCAGCGCGGAGATTTTTGGGTGCATTTCCGCATGAATGTCCCCACCTGCACTGGCGAGCGGGCACGCCGTCTATGGGAAGAGCTGGCGAAGGAATGTGGTGCCAGTGGTCTATAACACAAAAAATTTCGTATGAGTGGCGATCAAAACAACCTGGCATCGAAGCGCAAGGAGGGAAGATATCCGTAGCGATACCTGACAGACGCGCAACGAAGAGGACGGGTTGTTTTCATCGCCATCCTTCGGACAGTCATGGCGAGGGGCGTTTGCCGTTGTTGCTCCTCAGTCACAGGTCTCCACGGACATGCTCCTTCGTCGCGCCTAGGTAAACACCCCTCCGCACGACTGCTCATGCGAACCTTTTTGTGTTATAGACCACTAGCTGCGCGTGAATCTCAAAAACATATTGGGAAAATCGTTCAACCCGTATTTTGTCATTTGCGGGGCAAATGCAAAACTGGGTTCAAGATAAAGAGCGGCAGGCCGAAGGCTTTTTCAAACATGTTTTTCTTTTTTTCGAGCGCGAGGATTTCCTGTTGGCCTATTTCATCAAACGGGCTGCTGAGGCACAAGCGGGCGGAGTCGTCTTGTATTGCCACCGATCTGATGCCCTGTAAATGTTGGCGGTCTAGGGCATCTGCCAAGCGCAGGATGCCGCCGAGGATCCAGACTACTTTTTGTTCGCCGTGGTCGAGCAAGGAAAAGCCTTCGTGGTCTTTTCTTGGGAGCGATTTGCGGTGGTATCTCGCCGTGAGTGCTATGAGAAGTATATCTTTTTCGGAGATTTTTTTCCACGGAGTGCGGAGTATGATCCAGAAAGAATATTTGTGGTGCTGTCCACCATCGGGCGATTCACTCCACCCCGTGTCGTGCAGGAGTGCGGCGAACTCTAGTGCAATCCGCTCCCTCGCACCCAGTCCGTGGCGGTAAACGAGCTGGTCGAAAATCTGTAGTGCTAGGTGGGCTACATGGCGCGTGTGCGCCGGCTCAGATTCTTTTTTTAACAGTAAATCTTCGATTTCTTGCCGGGCGTTTTCAAGAGATGCAGCGTGGCTTTCATCCATGTTTTTCGAAAGTGTTTTCATGCTGTATGCGCAGCTTGGGCGAGGCGATCCATGAGTCCGTAGCGTAGCCCGCGGTTTGATACGAAAAAGGTGTCTGCGTTGAGCATGGCAAAGACTTTGCGGAAAATGATCGCCCCAGCCACAATAACATCGGCTCGTTTGGCCGGTATCCCAGGCGTGGCAACGAGTTCCTCAAGTGTTCGGCGTAGCAGGAGGTGAGTCAGGTCGTGTAGTGCGGCTCGCGACGAGGAGAAGGAACCGCCCGTTTTCATTATGTCCCAGAAAGTCGGTTGCATGACGCAGGCCAAACAGCAGAGCGTCCCGCCCGTGCCCACGAGTGTGCGGGATGCGAGAGGAAATTTTTCTAGGATTGGGGATAGCACCATTTCTAGGTGCGCCTCCAACTGCCGCACGCCATCCGTTGGTGGGGGTAGCTGGCCAGGGAAAAAGCGTTCGGTCATACGCACGCAACCTATGTCGAGGCTCGCATTGTTAGCGATAGCGTGGCGGTTGCCCAAAATCCATTCCGCACTGCCGCCGCCGAGATCCATGACAAGCAATTCTCGTCCGCTTAACTGCGGATCGCTACAGACACCGCGAAAGACTAAAGCAGCCTCTTCTTCGCCGCTGAGAACTTGTATGTTCAGACCGTGCTCGTTGCGTGCGCGATCCAAGAAAGTGCTGGAGTTTGCGGATGCACGCAGGGCGCTGGTGCCAACTGCGCAGACGGTGGTCGTGTTCAGTTCTGCTGCGTGACCTACCAGTGCCGAGAGCGTTTGCATGGATCGGGCGATCGCTTCGTCCGATAGGTTGCCAGTGGAGAACAAACCTTCGCCAAGGCGGCAGTATTCGCTCCGCTCATAGACGACATCGAAACCTTCGGGCGTGATGTCCGCCACAAGCAGTTTGAAAGTGTTAGAGCCGAGGTCGAGCACACCTAAGCGTTTTCCGGCTAGATTCGTGCTGGCTACCATCTTTCAACTGTGTTTTGAAGTTCGCCGATAAGGTCATCAATTTTTTTCAGGTCTTTGCGGCGGCCTTTGGCGGGTTTGGTCTGGAGTGATTTGATGTTGTCCATCATCTCGCGCACATCTTTGGAACACGATGGGGATATTTTGCTGGAGCGCACTAGCGCGTCAACGGAGTCCTTAATGGCGGCTATTTCGCTTTCTAGCCGAGTAATGTAACAATCTCCTATTTCCCTGAGCAGCGAACTCATCTCCTCCAATTCGTTGGAAAGGTGCTTGGCTGGCAGAAACTCGTCATGGCTCTTCTTTTTCATGTTGTAAATTGAATACAATTCGCACTTGCATCGGCAAGCAGATTCCGCAAAATATATTCCTGAAATGAATATCCAGAATTGTTTGTTGCCCGTTTTTTCGAGGGGGGCGGCTGTTTTTTTTTCGATTGTAACAATACTGTGTCATAGCGGCTTAGATGCTGCGCAGGTAGTGTTGCCCATCAGCCCTTCCGGGCAGGTGTGGGTCAAGCAGGTGCCACATTTTTTTGTGGTCGGCACAGAAATCAAAGGTGACCCTTTTTTGGCAATAGATGCGGCAAACCTAAAACTCAGCCAGTTTGTCGCCATGCAGCGCATGGAGACAATCAAACCACTAATACTGGAGTTCCCTGATTTGAATTGGCGTCCTGACGATTCCACGCCCGTCCTTTTTTGTCTGCCCCTAGCTTTGCCACGGGCACCAGAGCACCCTAAGGACGATTTGCTAATTGTGGAGCAGCGTGATTCAGGCAAGGTGGCTTCCATCTCTTTTTCCGGGGAGTACATCTACGAGAACATGGTTCCGCACATGGTCAAATTGGCTGAGTGGCTCAAGAGGAGCGGGACAGTGGTGGCTGGGCGTCCTCGTCTGCTCATTTACCACTACCGTGCATTCCGACCCGATTTCACGCGTGAGGCTGAGTTGCAGATACCTATCCGCTGAGTTATTTGCTCTCGCTTGAAGTCGTGGGCAGCAGGCAAGTGAAGATTTTTCAGTTCGGACATGCGCAAAAAAAATTCGATGTTTCTTTTAAATGTAGAATCTGGGGTTAAACTTATTTTTATGCGTTGCTGGCACAGGCGTATTTTATGTGCGGCGGCTTTGCTTTTGCTGCCCTGTTTTATGGAAGCTGCTCCACCCAAAAAGGAGGAGCCTACTCCTGCGCAGCAGCCTGCCCCTTTGCCACCGCTTCCCGAGATTCCGATAGGCCGTTTAATGGCGACCCAGAGAGCACTTTTTGAAACAAGGCAGTTCGGGCTCGCTGCAGAAGGGTATCTGGATTTGCTCAAGCGTATCCCCGAGATGCCTAAGCGCGACAGGGAAGAGATTTTTTATCAGCTCGGAGAGTGTTACAGGCAGCTAGGAAGGATGGATGATGCGGCTAAGACATTCGACTTGGTTTTGGCCGAGTTTCCCGATGGCGAATTTTCCATGAAATCCATGCTGAGAAAAGGCGAAATCCTTTTTGAGCAAGGCAAGCACGATGACGCGCTGGCACTTTTTCGCGTAGCAGCGTCCAATCCGCCGAACGCAGGCATTCGCCTCAACGCGCAGTTCCACATAGTCGAGACCTTACAAAATCTGAACCGCCTCGACGACGCGCTGCCAGTGCTCGAAGCCTTGTCCCAGCCTGAAAAAGGCAACCCGTACCGAGCTTGGGCATTTCTCGGTTTGGGGCGTCACGCCGAGTGCCGCAATAATATGGAGGCGGCTCTCAGTCATTACCAGCAGGCTCTCGCGCTGGCTCAGACTGCGGAGATGCGCGGGGAAGCCGGAGTGCTGGCCGCTGCCGCAGCCTACAAACTCAGGCAGTTCAAAGAGGCCATCGCACTCTTCGAGACCGTGCGCCGCTCCGAAGTGCCCGAGCGGTGGCGCAAATATTCGGTTCTTGGCTTGTTCCGCGCCCGTTTTGCAGCAGGCAACCACGCAGAGTTGCTGGAATTTTTCAATGGACTGCAAAAGGCAGGTGGCTGGACCGAAAGTGCTTCGGAGGAGGGACGCCCAGAAATTCTTTACAATACAGCCAACTCTTGCCGCTCCCTCCAAAAAATGCGGGACGCCCTTGCGCATTACGATGATCTTCTGAAAATGTTTCCAAAAAGCGTTTACGCCGAGCCAGCATCGTATGAGCGGCTGCTGGTTCTGGCCATTGACCGCTCGGATAAACTGGCAGATGAAGCGCAAGCGTTCTTGGATGCCTATCCGTCTTCGTCTAAGACGCCAGATGTCCAGTATCTAAAAGCGGACTTTCTTTTTTCGAAAAAAAATTATCTGGCTTCAGCAGAGATTTTTAAAAACATCATCTTGGACGGCAAACCCGAGCCTGTCCAAGAGGACGCGCACTACAAACTTGGCTGGGCACTATTTTCTTCCCAGCAATTCGCAGAGAGTGCCAAGGTTTACAGTCTGTTGGTGGAGAAGTTTCCAAAAAGCCAACTTGTCCCTGAATCACTTTGGATGACTGGCCTAGCTATGGAGCAGATGGAGGATTTTCAAAGCGCGATGAGTTCATGGGGGCGTCTTGCAGAACAGTTCGCATCTACGCCTCAGGCCGAGCACGCTCTTTATCGCAAGGGACTTTTACATGGGAAGATGAAAGATTGGACTGCTGCGTGCGCTGTTTTTTCCGAATGGCTAAAACGGCATCCCAAAAATGCTGCCCGACCCGAAGTCCTTTACCGCAGGGGCTTGGCAGCATTTGAGCAGAAGGACTTCAAGGGGGCGATAGATGATTTAAAAGGTGCAAATGTGTTGGACGCCAAGTTTATCCCGATGACTGCTGAACCGCTTGTTTTCGCCGCTTACAACCTGAAGGATGCAGCACAGCTAGAGCCGTTTTTGGATGCTTGGGATCAGTGCCGCATGCGCGGCCAGTGCGGGGAACGCACGCCCCCAGCACCGATACTCTTTTGGCTTGCCAAAGAACTTGAGGTGCAGGGCAAATGGGCGAAAACAGAGGATTTCTATTTGCGTGTCATGGAATCGGGCGAAGCTGCATTGCGCCCGCAGTCACTCTACGGGGCAGGTGTCGCCCAAGTGCATTTGGGCAAATTCGCTCCCGCCATTAAAAACTTAGAAAACTATCAAGCTGAAAACCCCGCGTCGGCACAGGCACCCCAAGTTTTGATTGCCCTCTCGCGTGCATATCACGGGGAAAAACAGTTCGACAAGGCACAGGCTTTTGCCGAAGACCTTATGCGGCTCGTGCCAGAAGGAACGGTGAACGCCGAGGCACGCATGGCTCTGGCAGACGCGCTCATGGGCAAACAGGATTTTGCGGGTGCAGCAAAATATTACGCCTCAGTCACGCTGCTTTACGATGATCCGTCCATCACGCCCGAGGCTTTTCAAAAGGCGGCCAATGCGTATCGCCTAGCGGGCAACGAAGAAGATGCCTCTCGCATGGATAAAGAAGGCGCAGGGCGCAAAAAAACAAAGTAATCAGGAAGTGTAATCCCAGATTTTGAATTTGTGAGACCGAATCTCCTAAGCCGGCGGAGCTGATGCCAAGGGAGGAAGAGGCAGGCGACAAGTGACAAGGGAAGAGAAGAATGAACTACGAAACACACGAAGCACACGAAAAAAATGCACGGAAGCTTTTAGTCTCCAAGCTCTCAAATTTTCGTGTATTTAGTGCCTTTCGTAGTTAAAAATTTTTTAAAAACTTTTGAAAGTAATTCGCCTATGAATACAGAAGAGCGAACTACGAAAATATGTTTTCATAGCTAATCAGGGGCG
>JFJP01038419.1_pt1 | contig 22107 bp, 16 predicted proteins | sample 431651 | NCBI WGS metagenome assembly JFJP01 (sample SAMN02602958, study PRJNA72255) | Microbial mat metagenome, whole genome shotgun sequencing project. | biome: fresh water; feature: sink hole; material: water; isolation source: purple microbial (photo- and chemosynthetic) mats found in...
AGCAAGATCTACTTCTGGTTTCTCATATTCCAATTATATTCAATACTACTACTATCTATTATAGTGAGAACAAACACTTTTCATATGACGAAATTATTCAAATCATTGTAGAGATGAATGATCAAACTCAAAAGAGTCCTCTATAAGGATTTTCATTTATAGATCTACTTAAAATGAACATTTGCATGATTAATTCATTCTGTATATTTTTTTGACTTTAAGATCTTTGCTCAAAAAAAGTTATCTTGGGATCATTTAGAACTCCCTTAGTCAAAAGGGCAACCTAACTCATAGTTGTTCGCGAATCTTGCCCCATGACCTGGCAGACGCACGAACTATCAATCATGGACTATTTATTGAACGCGTATATATTATATACTTATACGTTTGGTTCTCAATATCAGTAGTCAATATCTCCATCTAAGTTATCTTCCATATCATCCATATCAATGTCATAAGTATTAAATAGAAATGCATCAGTATCTTCGTTTTCTTCATCCTCTTCATCCATTATTGTTTCAATTATTTCATCAGATTCTTCTACTATTTGGCGCATAACTTTGAGTTTTGCAAAGTTAAAGTCTTTTCGGCGCGCCTCTTGTGCTATAATTTTTTGAATTAGGAATTTACCCAGCGCAATTACCTGAGATGCATCATTTTTGGATATAGTCTCGAGCAACTTTAGCAATTGATATATTTTGATATCCTTTTCATAATTTTGGTAATCATATTCTGGAAGATCCGCCATTGTTATCTTATTTGGTTTGGATCCCTTAAAGAAATTTACTTTGACGAAATCATAGAATTCTACATCTGCATGTTTTGACATATCGTAGGATACATTTTTTGCATATGTGTATCTCTCATATATCAATCTAATATATGAATCAATGGATGATTCGGACAATTCTGTGATATCAGTTCCCTTAATATCGTAAATATTAGTGATGATGAGTAGTAATCTATTGATATTAGAATCTAATTCTTTATCAGATTGATTAATTAATGGCGCTGTAGGATTAGAATACTTTTCTTCAACAATCGCGGAATTAGCCTTTTGTACCAACTGTTTGAGAATATTAAGTTGATATTCATCAAACTTCGTTAAATATTTTTTATAGTATTTGAGATCGTGACTCAATAGTTGTTGTTGTTCTACTCCGCATTGCGCGCATTTCTTGTCTTCAAAAATATGATTATCCTTAATAGGGCACGCCATTGAGTATAATTCAAAGAATGCATTTACGGAAATTTCTCGATTGATCAAATTTTCAATATGCGTATTATGAGAAGCTGAAATGGATTTCATATCAATTTCACATAATGTGCATTTCCTTTTGATCCATTTATGTTTCTGCAATTCTGTAGAATTACAATATATCAAATTCAAATTATTCAGTTTAAATTCTGATTCGCGGGAATTTACTTCATCCAAGGTAAATTTTGGATTCTTAGTTCTATTAAAAATTTTGTTATGTTGTTCTAATTCATATGACTTTATAAATTCACTTAACTCTGGATTGATATCATATTCTTTATATTTGTTATTGGAGATAAAGGATCTGATATTTTGAAATGATTCTCTAATATATTTGGATCTTGAATCAGTTCCTTTAGTAGTATCCTTTGGAACATTTGAATAAATTCCAGGATTGTTATTTCTAGTAATATTCACACCCATTACTGCATCAAAAGGTAAATTCGAAATGACTATATTCTTATTTCTACACACAATGTATCGTAAATATGCATAGATTGGACTTTGTTTAACTTCTGCAATAAATTTATCTTCATTGCTACGAATCATTGATGAAACATCTGCGATATCTCCTATATCCTTGGCAATTTTCCGGTAATAATCTATTAGCATCGCCTTAATCTTTTCATCCGATATCATCAATAATTTGTATTGAGCGGAATTTTTGATAATCGCAAATGCGTTTGCAAATTCTACCTTGATTGATCCGCCGGATATAGAAGATTCTTCATCACTTGAATTTTCGGTTAATTCATCATCAGATGATGGCTTTTTATATTCCTTCTTGGTTATCTTTATAGATTCTGGATATAATAATACTTTCTCCGACTTGAGCACATTGATATTGAGCGAAATTAATGCACATAGAATTAAAACAAGCGCGGAGAATTGGATATGATTATCAATCGTATCATCATCTTTGAATTTTCGGAATGAGTAAATAATAGAATCCAATTGTTCTCTGATAATTGGATAAAGTAGTTTCATCATTTTTTTCTTATCCAAATTTAAAACCAGTGGATCGACATTTTGTTTGAGTAGATTGGATAGAAGAAAGTAAATATTAGTTCGAACATCATCAGATTCTATTGGTGCATATCCTCTTAAAGCAACTTCCTTTATCGCAACTTGAATAATATCATCACTTTTTCCTAATTCCTTAGAGCAATATTTACAAGAATATGAATATAGATCGCTCTCATCCATACTTTGCTGAGTAGATTTGTATCGATTAATTATATTTTGCTGGATCGCATAAATTTGATCATTTCCATCTTCGCTTTCCTTAGAGATAACCACATTTGAATAAAATTCTACTTCATGTTCGCAAAGAAGAGGATAGCTACAATTTTTACAATAATGAGTATGATCATCATTGGTTTTTCTATCTTGATCTATGAATGGCTCTAATTCTTTATAAGCATTGATGTCTTGGGATAGTTTCTTGATTATCAAAATATGCGGGCACTTGTTTTCAATAATCGCTCGTTGAAATGCTATTTCCTTTTCTAATAAAGTAGAAACTTCTTTACGATGCGCGGATGTTAATTTAGATAAACTAAAGCGAGTAAATCGTTTGAATATTCCGCGACGATCAATTTCACTAAAATAAAATGGAAATTGTTCGCGCGTAATCTTTTCAGCGCGAGTTAATTCTAATTGTTCTTGAGCTTCTTTGGCTAATTGCAAGAATACTTTATGATTTTCCTCCTTGGTATATTTTAATTTTGAGAGATAATTATTAACAAGATTGGATTCAAATCCGTACAGAAATATTTGATTATATAATAACCAATTGGCGGTCGCTTGTAATGTTTCGTAATAGGAGAGCGTAAAGGTTGTATCTATTTGCTTTTCCAATAATTGATTTAATTTATGAATGATTGGATTATCATTGAATGGACTCAATTGTTGTAAAAGAGTATATTCCTCCACATCTTTATGATTAGTATGATCGCATTGATTTTGAATTGATGTTATCGCGCGAGTGTAATCTTGTAACTTTAACTTTATCAAAGTCAAAATATTATTGTAGAGATCTACATCTTCGAAATAACTGGGTTCGATAAGATAGTACGAAATCAAATTATTGGAATCCCGATGTATATGCTTTTTGAGTCCCTTCAGATGTGAAAGATCGATTTCTGAAGAGATATACTCAGCGGGGTAGCGATAATAATATTTCCATTCGAAAACACTAATATCCAAATTGTTAGTCAGTTCGGGTAGAAACGCAAATCCAAGTAATGTGTATTTATCTCCAGAAACCATTTTTAGTCTATCCTTGGTCGCATTATTTATGATATACTCAGTGTTAAACTGCGCGGTTAGCGAAATCCCGCGTCTATTATTGGAATTTCTTGGAGCTACTATTGGTATTGAGTAAAGTAATATTTTTTTTATAGCAAGCAAGTGAAGATCGGAAGGTTCGCCTATTCTATCCTGTTCGTATTCTAAGAATTCGGAAATTGCCAAATCATCAATTTCGTGACGTTTGTAGCCAGCTTTTACCAATAGATCGCTATATATTGCTTTACCCTTTAATACAGATGAGCTTGTTGTATTCAGAATGTTCATCATTGCGATTTCCTTAAATTGAAATGTTTATATGATATACAAGAAGTAATCAAAGATCTATTCACAAATTCTACATTATATCGTAAATGAATGTGATTTTCAAAATAAATGAATATACCACGAGAAATTATGAACAAACAATCGCAAAATAAAATTATTTCATTGTTGGACGTTCTTGGATCAACGATAGTCGATGTCTTCTATAATCATATATATGATAGAGCCATTGCTATGAAGGAGAAAACTGGAAATAACATTACCGACTGCTATTGCTCCGCCATTATTGATTATGTAAAGAGCAGCGATAGTAGCGAATTTTACAAAACATTAGTCCATAGCATTCATTACTATACTCGCATTAGCACAGTGTATAGCGAACTGAGTTTTGTGGATTGCATAAATATGTATTCCGGATTATTCGTTCCAGAAGTGTATATACAATCGCTAACAGAAAAACAAAAGCACGACATTCTATCAATGGTATTACGAGAAAGTGTTCGTTCATTTTCCAATGAATTGTTATCTACGTATCTCACACTAATTATTGATGAACATCAAGATCCTACAAATATTTCAGTTCTGCAGGATGTAATCTTAAGAGAACTTCTCAATCACCGAGAGAAAAGTTATGCAAAATTCATTCAATGCGAGCAAAAAAAGAAGGCTGCCGCTAAAATTATTCCTATTCATAAACCAAAAACTGCTCTATCGAAACTGACAAAATTGTATAAGGATGTTATAGATGAGAAAACAAAATTGAAACAGAAATACAATCAGCTACAGCAAAAATATAAGGCATCGATTGCGCAAACGCATGAGCTTCATGGATTGCTACTGACACAGATCCAACTTTATAAAAATAAGGAATTGGAATTAGAATCATATAAGACATCCCCGATTCGGGAGCCAGTTAAGGCAAAAATAATAGAGCCAGAATATGATGAACTCTTTAATGTTAGCTATGCAGATGAATAGTTTATACATAATCAGAAAGAATGTTATCTATTTCAGAACGATTCGTCTTAGACACTTCTAAGGGTTCAATAGTTGGAATCTCCAATGCGCCTTCTTTTTTTGAATTGTGATTTACTAAATTATTTAACACGAAACCTACGGTAACTATGATGTATGTGGTAGTAAAATGTTGAATAACCTCTTTATTTTGCGTATTCTCGAATCGCTTTCCATACCCCATATCTATCAAGTAAATAATGGATACTATCAAAATACCTATAATAAATGGATTTGATAAAATACTCTTTACGATTGGAGTATCATTGATCCAATCCCTGAGGTTGGATGTTATTTTACCAGCGCTAATGTTAGCCGATGTCATTATCTTTTATGTTTAATATATAAGAAATAATATAAGAAATCTTGGCTAAAATTGATTGGACTATACATAATATAGGATATCATAGATTTCTAAATAGTTTATAATCGTCATATACGAGAACTAAAGATAATGGCTACGTATTTTAATTCTACAACTGATTCTCTTTCGGTAGAAATTGGAGCTATTATTTTATCGAAAATGGAATTAGAGCTCTTAACAGAAAATATCAAAAAGGCCAGCTCTGATGTTCTCACTGATCAAAAAATTAGACTTAATTACCAAAATGGTAAATTCAAATCTAAATTGATTGCCCAAACTGCAACTCAAAACGATACAATTTGTGGATCCGATAAAATAGTTACAAAAAAGATCCTTGGTTCCAATAAAACGGAATTTGTTGTAAAAATTACTAATACAACCACGCATTCGTGTATAGATGGTGCAGTTAATAACATTATTCTTTCATATGAAATGAAATATCAATTATCCAAATTTCCAGAATGGACGTTAAATATTTCGGCGATCAAAAAAATGGACAACCCGCAAGAATTTACAACCCGACTACATGAATACAAAAATAGATTACTCAAACAATATAAATCATTTGTTCAAGAAGTAGATGAAACTGCATACGATGTAATCAACCTATCTTTAAAATATCACGGAACTTCTATTTCCAAAGATGATATAGTATCGGTAATCGATATGGTTAGTTCTATAGTTCTTCCAAATAATGATTCCAAATATTATCAGAATACCTTGTTTGCCATTGCTAAGGAAATATATCGAGATCCAATTATCGCTAACCGATTTAAGGAGCGATCTGGATTCAAAAAACTTCTACCAAGTGCGGTAGAGATGAGTAGATCTATTTACTTTAAACAAGTTCTTCCTATTATCGATACATTCTATATTACGGATAAGATTGATGGAATGCGAACAGTTTTGCAAATTACTGAATATTCAAAGAGAACTGGAAAGAGTAAAGTCATACTTGGAGCAGATATCATTTATATATCAAGCGATCTCGTAGTTATTCAAAAATTTGATAAACCCGCTTCTCTTCGAGGAATTGATACGTCAGTTACGATTTTGGATGCTGAGATGATCATTGAAAATGAAAAACCTACATTTCATGTATTCGATGTAATTGTAATTAATGGTCATAAGGTAAGCAACCTTCCGTTTCGATTGAGAATTAAGGAATTTGAAAATGCTAATGCTATTTTAACTCATTACAAACTTGGACATACCAAAAAGTTTGTAAAACTGTCTAAAACTGGATACAAACAAGAATTAGAAAAGTTTTATGAAGAAGCTCAATCCAAAGATTACGAAATTGATGGAATAATATTTACACCCGCTGGAGTGCATTTCAAAGAAGTGCTGCGTCAAAAGGTAAAACTCAATACGGAATATTACAATACGATTTCTTTTAAGTGGAAACCCGTAGAGCAATCCACAATAGATTTCTATTTAATGAAAGTTGATTCGCCTAAAGAGCTACTCAAACGATCTGGAAATATTATGAATACTTCAGATACCGTTTATGCACTATGCTCTGGAGTAAATATCGCAACATTCAAAACGTTAAATCTTGAGTTCTTTGCAGAATATGTAGCACCCGAATCAGAAAATTCATATCAATACTTTCCAATTCAGTTTTCGCCATATGATAATCCTTATATGTATGTTTGGACATCTAAAGAACCTGATCTTGGAGGAAGAGTTGCCGAATTCAAATTTATTGATTCCAATGGAAAGTTCTTAAAGAAACCAGAAATTGATAGAATGCGCGATGATCGAAATGTGGATGTACGAAAGGGAGAATACTTTGGAAATGCAATCCAATACGCTGAATTGATTTGGCATTCTATTAAGCATCCATTAACATTTGAAATGCTGGGATCCAAAATTAATGATATTGGAGGATACTTTCAAAGTGAAAGTGATGAAGGATATTTTGCTCAAAGAGCTTTTAATTCATTCGTAAAGAATGAATTGATTGATACTTATTTCAAACCATTAATTAATCAAGGAAACACATCATTAGTGGATCTCATGTGTGGAAAAGGTCAAGATTTGGCACGAGTTATCGATGCTGGTTTTACTGAGATTACAATGATTGATCGCGATATTGATGCTATTTATGAATTACTCCAGCGGAAATACAATCTTCGGCTCAAGACCAAAGATGCTATAGCAAAGATTCATATAAGACAGATTGATTTCGAAGAATCATTTGATCATATTGTTAAAACGGTAGATCTTCCTCAAGGAGTTGGTGCCGGAATGATTAATTTTGGAATTCATTATTTGGCTCATGATCATTCAGAAACTCATTCTGGATTACCACTTAATGAATTTTTCAAATTGGTAAATCATATGTTAAAATCCAAGGGCCGCTTCATGATTACTTGCTTTGATGGTAAAAAAATATTTGATCTCTTGCGAGATACGAATGAATGGACCTCAAAGAATAAGAAATATTCTATCAAACGCGCTTACTCATCTAATGAACTAACCGATTTGAATCAAGCTATCGATGTATTATTACCATTTAGCGGCGGATCTTACTATAGAGAGTATTTGGTCAATTTTAATTTCTTAGAACGCATCATAGAACAACATGGATTCAAAGTCATTGCTAACCAAAGCTTCTCTACAATGTTTCAGCAGTTCAAACGAAATAATTCTAAAGTATATTCGCAACTGGATGATGCTGATAAGGAATATACATCACTATACTCATTTGTAATTATTGAGAAACAATAAATCTCCGATTCGATATTTTTTTGATTGATCGAATATAATAATGAACCAATCGCAAGTTGTTCCAGAGAAATCAAAATTACAATGGCCTCGCTTTAATCAATTATCACCAAAAAGAAGAGCCTCTATATTTGATACGACATTTTTAAATAAATTAGGTTCAACTCCATCGCAAAAGAAAGTTTGGACTGTAATTATAGGATTTTTAATGATATCCCTCATAGTATGCATTATATGGTTTATAAATAAACCTACTCATTGGGGGTTTGATGAAAGTATTCCAAAAGGAGAAATGGGTATAAATGGGTTCTATTACTGGGCTACTGTCACATCAACCGTGGGATTTGGAGATATCTGTCCAAAAACGAAAACGGCTAAGCTCATAACGGCGCTATACCAAATGTTTGTTGCAGGAGTATCGTTTGGTCTAATTTTGAAGATTACAGATGAACACCTAACTATAAACAAAAGCGGTAAATAATTCTAAAATTGACTATTTATATAGTTAATATATCTCAACATATAGAAACAGACTTATAATCCAATATTGCCAAAAATGACCTCAATTAAGAACCAAGCAGAGCTTATTCCTATTATTGAGTCGGCTTTGAACAAAGATTCGGTTATTAGCGCTACTCTTAACAGCTTTAATCATTTCGTGGAACATGGTATTGCGCAAATTGCGCAGGATGTGTTCGAAATGAAGTTTGAATTAGATTCCAAAGATACATCTGAACGCGATCCAACCATTGATAAATATTCATTAGATATCACGGTGGATAGTATCAGAGTTGCTAAACCAGTCAAATATGACTATACTCAGCATCAGACTTTGGCACTCTTTCCAAATGAAGCGCTATTGAAAGATCTTACATACTGCTCTGGTGTGTATGTAGATGTGACAATGATTGCTAAGGCTTATCATAAGAATGGAACAGTCTCTACGGAGAAACTCTCTATTCCAAATATGATGATCTGTAAGCTACCAACGATGGTCAATAGCAAACTTTGCAACATGTATAATCGCTCCAGCGAATCGCTTATTCAACTTCAAGAGGATCCGTCCGATATGGGAGGATACTTTGTTATCAAGGGTAATCAATACATTATTATTAATATGGAGAGTATGAAATACAATGAGAGTCGAGAATTCGTGAATGATCATAAAAATGAAATCTGTCGTTCAGACATTATCTCCAAACCAGGAGATGCATTCGAGAACTCGTACAATCTTATTCTTAAATTGTTAAACAATGGATCCATCGTAATCAATATGAGTATGGCCGGATTCAAAGATATTGATATTCCATTCTTTATATTCTTCCGAGCTCTGGGTGTTCTCTCCTCCAAAACAATTATTGAATACATTACGTATTCATTGAATGAAAAGGATACGATTACCAAACAAATGCTCAATATTTTAGAAAAAGGATTGACTAATGCATATCCAGATATGAATAACATTTTGAAAAACGAAATTATGAAAAAGGCATCGAACACAAATGTCACGGCAAGTGTGAATACTATCTTAAACCAAGATGATGTTCTTAGATTGATGACCAGATGTATCAAGTACTATGACTCATATCGTAGCAAATTGAAATCATCCGCTGATAAACAAACAGAGGATGAAGTAAATATTGAACGATTCCTAATGTCGCGATTGATGCAAATCATTGATCTCAAGTTCTTACCGCATATTGGTTTAGATGCGGCGTCGCGAGTCAAAAAGGCTGCATACTTAGGACACATGATTCATAGACTCTTATTGGTGCATTTGGATGTTCTTCCATCTACTGATCGTGATTCTTATAAGAATAAGCGAATCAATGATGCCGGAATGTCTTACTCCCGCGTTTTCAAAACACAATTCAACTTCATGTTCGTCCAAAAATTGAAACGACAATTCATGAAAGACTTCAAGAACAACTCATTTGCAGATATCAATCTTCAATCGTTATTCAAGAATGCGGTGAAACCCGAGGACTTTGAAAAGGCGCTGATGAATTCCATTGTAAGCGGAGACAAAACATTGACTGTGAATAAACTCACCTTCAAGAATCGTCTCTCTTCGCAACAATTGCATCATAAGAATAAACTGAATGTTCTAACTACATTGAAAAGTATTGATACTCCTAATAAGAGTAATAGTGCTAAATCTTCGGAACGAGCTATTACGCTGCGTCAAGTGCATCCCACGGGAACTGGATATATCTGCGGAATTACTTCTGCTGATACTGGTGTTAAAGTAGGAATGAGCAAACAATTAAGCGTTAGCGCTGATATTACTGCCGCTGCTTCATCCGAAGTTCTCAAACATATTGTAATGGAAGACGAACAACTGATCACACTCGATAAATTATTGAATGATATGACCAGAATCTCCAAACAGAACCTTCATAAGGTGCTGATTAATGGATATTGGATTGGATGTGTCGAAGATTTTGAACTATTCTTGCGAAAGTATCGTCAAAAGCGACGCGATGGTGAAATTCATCATCTATCAACAATTTCGCATCATATTACATCCAACGAGATCCAATTATGGGTAGATTCCGGTCGCTTAGTTCGTCCTCTCCTTATTGTTCATAACAATATTGGCGAAAAGGGATACACTCATGATAAGTTCAAACAATGGATCAACCTTACGCAAGAGCATGTAGATAAGATCCGCAATAATGAAATGGATATTGATGATCTCATGAGAGCCGGAATTATTGAGTATATCTCTCCCGAGGAACAAGAGAATGCATACATTGCATTTGAGCATGATCACTTCAAGAAGTTCGAACATGATCCACTTCATAGATTCACTCATGTGGATATTCCTCAAGGAATTGTTGGATTGGTCGCACTCACAAGTGTATTTGCCAATCACAATCCAGCGGCTCGTGTCTGCTTTCAGACTAATCAAGTCAAGCAGACCAATAGTTGGCCTCTAAAAAATTGGTGTCATACTGCGCACAAAGATCTATACGTTCAAGCATATACCGAAGATCCATTAGTTTCTACAATGGCTTATAAATACATTCCTCCAATGGGGGTAAATGCAATTGTAGCTATTGCAATCTACGGTGGATACAACCAAGAAGATTCATTGATCATCAATAAGAGTTCAATTGATCGTGGAATGTTTGATGCTATTCATATGACATTCGACAAGATCGAATGCGAACAAAGTGAAATCATTTGCAAACCTGATCCTTCAACAACAGCCGATATCAAGAGCTATACAAATTATGAAAAGCTTGTTAATGGAATTGTTCCGGAAGGAACTTTCGTAGAAGAAGGCGATTGCTTGGTTGGAAAGATCGCGAAGTTGCCTAAAAGTGATATCAAAGATCCAAATGTGATCTACACCGATCGTAGCATGATCTACAAAAAGAAAGAACCCGCATTCATCTGGAAAGTTATCCAAGCATCTAACAATGATGACAAGGATATTGTAAAGATAGTGTTCAAGACATTCCGACAGACAGAGTTGGGATGCAAATTCTCTAATAGAGCAGGTTAAACCTTTACTGGCCTGTAAGAAGCAGCTCGATAAAAAGAGTCCTACTGCTTAGTGAAGCTGAATATACGTTATAGTTCAGTGAAGCGAGACGATTAAATTGCTGGAACCCCTTAAAGCTTGTGATACCGTTTCATATTCGAAAGATTATGCAAACACTCTGGGTAGCGCCCCGAGGTATGGTAATAACTCACAAGATGTACAATAGGAAATCTGCAGCGAAACTTCTAAAGTATTCAAAGCTTGCTTTGATGCTATGAAGAACGTTCAACGACCATAATTCGCCGGTCTCTCAATTGAGAGGCTTATTGGATGGTCTAATCCCCTGTGAAAGCAGGAATGTCCGTAGTGCTTAACGCGTCCGAAAGACATTGCGAGAGTATTTATACTCTCAGGGTATCCTTGCAGAAAGGAATTACAGGGTTTCTCTACGACGAAGCTGATATGCCTACCACTGGAGATGGAGTTAAAATCGACATGATCTTCAACCCTCTATCGCTAATTACTCGTATGACAATGGGTGTTGTGTTTGAAGGAATGTTAGCAAAGCTCAGCGCTCATACTGGAACCAACACAGAAGCTACGATGTTCAAAAAGTTGGACACTGATGGAGTTGCTGATACATTGGAGTCTTATGGATTCAATAGAAATGGAACAGAGCGACTCTATAATGGAATGACAGGGCAATACTTAGATTGTGAGATCTTCATTGGTCCGATCTATTATCAAACTCTTCAGAAATACACATTGGATACAATTGCGAGCAACTCATGGAGTCCAACTGATGCTCTTACAAGACTTGCTCTTCAAGGTAAGTCAATCAATGGAGGAGTGCGGCTGGGAAGTATGGAGACATCTTGTATGAGTGTCTCAAGTATTAATTTCCTAAACGAGAAGATGACGAAGCATGCCGATGGTATTGATGTATATGTCTGTGAGAAGTGCGGAAATAGAGCATCTGTGAATGAAGAATTGGACTTCTATCGTTGCTTGGAATGTAGAGATGCAGCTCGCATCTACAAGATCAGATCTACTCATACAAGTAGTCTCTTCCTAAATGAACTACAAGCAATGAGTGTTGGAACAAGATTCAAACTCAAGCCGGCGACATATGAAGCATTGGAATAAGAATCCATAGATGATGCATATTATATTTTTTTGATTGATTCAAAGAAATATACAAATCACGATTACATAAATGAGTCAAATATAATTTCTCTGAATTCTTATAACCATGAATATTCCTATCCAAGTAGATGCGTCAGATTTCGATCTCCAATCGATCAAAAATTGGCAGAAGATTCCAAAAAAAGATTGCTACATTCTATTGGTAAAGTCATATAAGTGCTTTTACTGCATTGAATATATGCCAACATTTGAACAATTCGCAGTTAAACATCCAAATGTAGGCTTTCTAATTCTCGAAGCCAGTAATAATTTTCAATTACTCCAAGCATGGAAAGAATTATATAATCCAGCATTTACCGTAGATGGATATCCAACGGTAATCCTATATAATGCGAGTGGAAATCCAGAATATGTGATTTCTGACAGAAATAATTTGACCTACGATATCACCAAATTGCTTTTATAATGGGATCACACTGTTAGTCAATAATTTTACATTATTCTTATTATGGATTCACTTATTGCACAATTTAGTAAAATTATTCTGAACAAGTCAATAATAGCTATCCAGTCATTATGGTATTTGGTTGAAATTTTCTGAGAAAGGAAATCTCCAAATACTACTTTATGTTTATCAATGCAATCCAACATTTCTATAGTCTCATCTATTTCGTACATATCAAATACAATATTAGGATTTTGCATTCGGGTGTAATCAATAAGATCTCCACGTCCAATTGATGGTTCTAAAATAATTTTTGGATTGTTCTTAATAAAACTAAACAGCATTTGCTTCAACATTATATTTTCTGTAAAATATTGCCCCAATTGGCTCATAATTCTTACAATTATATATAATGTTATATCTTTGTCAATTTTAGATCCGCGATCGAATCGACGATCCATTTCAGATTAGTATGCTTTATATTTTCATTTTCTTCTCCATCAATCGCAAAATAATGGCTAATGGATGAGTCAAAATCAGATTTTGTCATACATTGAGGAATTCGCAAGTAGCTATTCTTTGGCTTATACAATTTGGCAGCTTCCGGATCAAGAATCTTTTCTAATGCAAATGCCTTATATTCTGGAAGATCCGTAATTCCATAACAATTAATACTCGGAAACCATATTTTGGAAGACTTGGATGATTCTTGCATAAGGAGCATCATCTTCAATAAAGATTCGTAGTATAATGAATTTATACTTCTCAGATTATCTGTTTTGGTAAATACTCTATCACGTAAGAGTTGCATCAAGGTATAGTCAATACTGGTAGAAACTATTTTTTTACCATTCAATTCGAAATGAATTGCTGAAATGCGCGAACCATACGAATCACTTATTTCAATATTGTATTCTTTATAATATTTAGAAATAGTTATTGGCTTCGTATTAGCCAGCGCATTAAACATTCGAATTCTCGGGTTGCTCTTTGGTTCAATTTGTTTGGTTAAGTTATTTAGAGTATCGGTAATATTGTTTGCGCAGTTTAGAAAAGATAAAGCCATTCCAATAGGTATATCAAATTCTATAGAATCTTTAGTAATATTTATGTTTGGATCAATAGTTCCATTGATTGGTTTATTGCTTTTGATGAATTCATTATAGAATAGCGCATAGGATAGATATCCGCTACTACAAATATCACCAGTATATACAAAGCAATTTTCATTTAGATTATTTATACGTTCCTCTTGTTGTTCTAATATTTTAATAGGAATAGAAACTCGATGAGTAAATATTTTGAGATCTGAGATCTGAGAATTATCGAGAGCAAATACTTCGCGTAGTATTTTGTTTCTCTTAATATCTTTGATCATTCTATTAAAGATATTAAGAGAAACGCCCGTATCAGCCATAAGTTTGCTTAGGGATAATCTTTGATCAATTTTTTGGTAATCTGGATGCACCAAACGAAACTTTCCAATATCCAAATATGGAATCTTCTCCATTAAAGATTCTGGAAGATATGTGGCATCCAAAAGAGTAATATTCTTTATGCGCACGCGGATAGTCGTGATATGAATCGCGGTAATTACATTAATTTCTTTGATTCCTTCATTACATAATATTTCAGCCAATGTGGTGGCATGCTTTAAATTATGATTTGAAATTATATCATAGTCGGGAAGGGCATTATCATCATAAATTCGTTCTCCCTTAGAACGAAGTGCCATATCAATAGCAGTTCCGCCTGTAAGTATCAATCTATATTTAGATACATATTCGGCGGTTATTTCGAGAGCCCTTTCTATGGTTGGTTTGTTAAAATCCAAACTATACAACAATAGCTCGGAGTCATCACTTTGTTTTAAATCGCAAATCATATTTTGATATATGATTTGTTTTATTAGGTTATATATATAAGAAATCAGAGATTCCCTATTCAGTTCTTTGAAACGCATTAATAGAGATGCCATACTCTGCCATAGATGCCATTAAAAATTTTGTCCGTAGCGATGGAACCACATGCGGGTCCATAGAGGAGATCTTCAAGTATCTAAAGGGAAAGAGTGATCGTTTTCCATACGATCAAAATGGAAAACAAATAAGTATGGGGGAAAATGTGATTGATATCATTGCAATTGGTATATCACAAAATGATAATCGCCCTATAGTCATGTCATTAGACTATAGAACTTTCCAAAATGCCGAAAAACAAATTGATACTGGAGTAGGAGATCCTATCAAAATTCCAAAAACGCCAGAAGTGTCGTTGGATGAAGATATAGATTTACGTATGCTTTATAGAGAACGACTTATTCCGAGATTTAATAGAAATGAACTATTAAGATTAATTGATATAGAACCAGAACTGCTTCCTATCGAGTCTGAACTATTAGAACCACCGATACCAGATCGATTTTTTGGACCAGACTTTTTACCTAATCATAATTATACTCAACAAGCAAAACAAAAAGCTACTTGTATGAGATGGGGAGATCTAATTAATTGCAATGCGATTATTGGAAGATCGATTAACTACAATGCAGTAAATACTAATTATACTTGGAAACGACCAAATCAGTATGATTACTGGAATACTATGGAAAGACAAATTTCAGGAGTAGAGACTGATCCAACATTTGATAATGCAGAATGTACCGAAATGACATTCTTATTTTATACAATGGGAGTTATTGACGAAATTCAAACTCGATTGGGATACAAGATTCCGCATAATGAGGATCCATTTTCTTGGATGAATTGGCTTTCTGGGTCAGATACTGGTAGCCCTGGTATGGGTAATGGATTCTATAAGCTCATGTATCTTACAGAGTTTGACTTTTATATGCACGCCGGAACTATGGCGAACCCCGATACCTGGATGGATGATAAATTTTGTCAGTCGATATCTTTTGATTCTATGATAAAACAAATTATTAATCCTACATTAACCAATACTAATACTATGGATGATACGAAAAATCAATTCGGGACGAATGCTCTATTTAAGGGTAATCGGATGATTGCTGGTCAATATATTTACTCAAAGGATTATAAATATAAGTTACATCTTCGTCATAATGGGCATCTTCGCGTATGGGAATTTCCTATCACCGATGGTAATTTGGATATGGCTAAAAATACGATAATGGTTCCTTCTCCTTGGACTCCTACTATTAATTCTCCATTTAGCTGTTCTTTAACTATTCAACATGATGGAAATATGGTAATTTACATATTTCGCGGAGGACCAATTGCTTATTCGGGAACTAATGGTAATGCATATTTTGCTATGAGTGAATATCAAGTAATTGTTATTCCAGGAGGAACATTCGTTGCAGTTAATGCTGGGTTAAGTAACAAAATAGGAACTGACCAGGTAGCAATGATAAAGAATAGCAATCTTGCAGGACAACAACATGTTACTAATAATAAAAATGATCTTCAATGTGTTCATGGATGGAAATTTGTAAATACCGATGGTACCGGCATTCCAAATCTTAATCAAATTACAACTCTTACAAATCAGGGAAATAATTCGCAATGGTGTTACACCAATCCATTTATATTTTATAATGATCACGACGGAACTCAATATAAATTTACACGAACCAACTATCAGCAAATTTTATGGCATATCGGAGATATGCCCGATGCAATTGATAGCGTTTATACGTTTCTAACAAGCGGAATTCTCGAAAAGGCTCAAACATTAGGGTGGAATGGAGGATTATCTATTAATTCGGCGGATGGAGAATTAATAGTTGTGAATTATTGTTTGCGAGGAAATCGATGGATAACTAATAAATTATGCCGGGAATTATATGGTAGAGCTCAAGATTCATCTCTCCCAATCAATCTTAAAAGATTGATTGATTTTGATGTAAAAAAACGTATATGCGCTAATCCAAGTTCCGATAGTGAATCTCAAAAGGATTTTTGTTATCCTGCATTCTTAGATCTTGTTTCTAATCCTACTACAGAGTTGTCCTCTCCTGATTTCAACAAAATCTGTGATTTGTCAGCGACATCATTATCTAATCCAAACGACAACCCATATTTTAATACGACTCAGGCCAAAAATATTCAATCTGCATGCGATATAACTTATGGTACTAAGATGTGCGCAATTCCGGCAAATAGATATAAGTCTCCCTTTAAAAATAAGCAAGGCTTCAAAGAACGTAAGGTCATTAAGGGAGCGCAAAGGATCGAAACATTCAGTGGTGCAGATTGTATTACCGTGTGCGATAATCCAAATATTAAGCAAGAAGTAAAGAATGCATGCGAGGCGGGAACGCTTGCATATTGTAATCAGGGTGATAATATATTTGGAGATAATTGTACAAATGATATGTCAAAATATCCAAACCTCGTAAATATTAAAAATAATTGGTGCCGCTCAAATCAAACACATCCAAACTATACTTTACGATGCCCCACTTCCATATTACCCTCAATACCTTCCATATTACCCTCAATACCTTCCATATTACCCTCAATACCTTCCATATTACCCTCAATACCTTCCATATTACCTTCTGCTCCTTCTGCTCCTTCTGCTCCTTCTGCTCCTTCTGCTCCTTCTGCTCCTTCTGCTCCTTCTGCTCCTTCTGCTCCTCCATCTACTCCTATATCTCCTTCTACTCCTATATCTCCTTCTACTCCTATAACTCCATCTACTCCATCTACTCCTGATGCAATAGGACCAGATCAATCCATTACAAACGGACTCCCGAGTGTAATCTCCGATGTTTATATACCCGACTCTATGGATTCGGCATTATCTTGGAAATGGATTTTAGCAATTATAGTCATAGTATTCTTTGTCAGTATTGGCGTGTATAAAAAATTAAGAAGAAGATCTACAATGAATACACCACCTTCCATTCCATCATTTAGCGCTCCACCGCAGGGACCATCATTTGGTGCTCCTCCTTCTGGACCATCATTTGGTGCTCCTCCTTCTGGACCATCATTTGGTGCTCCTCCTTCTGGACCATCATCTTCTGGACCATCATTTGGTGCTCCGCCTTCTGGACCATCATTTGGTGCTCCGCCAATAATTACACCAATATCACTTTCATTGCCAATGTAAAAATAATTCATTGATCAAATTGGTATTTTTTTATTTAGTATATACGCAATTATTATGGATGCTTTCGTGTGCGAAAGAGGAATTGCATTGGTGGTTAATAAATTCATTCAGTTATTTGGTAATGAGGAATTTTTGCGATTGAAAAAGAGATTGACAATTTCTACAATTGATAAGATTACTAAGATACCAAAGAAGACAGCTATGTTTAATATTATTCGAACTCCGGAAGGTCCTATAATAGAAATTCCGCGATTCTGTCTAAGCACCCTACAAGCAAAAAGGTATATTAATAATGTAACTTACGATTTATCATCTGGGGAACCAATTGTGTGTAATTATGTTGGAAGAAGTAATCCAAATCAGGTAATTGTGGTAGATCATACTATGGATATTTTTAATAACGCCAAATCATCATATGGAGGAGCAACACTGAAGGTAATGACGGGCGTAGGAAAAACTTTTATAGCAATGGATATTATTAATCAGGTTAAGAAGAAGACACTTATTGTAGTTCCTAATACATATCTTTTGGATCAATGGGTCAAACTTTTGACTGAATACTTTCCATCCTCTACAATTGGAGTTCTCTATGGAAAGGAAAAACGCGATGGCAATATCATCGTAAGTATCATTAATACAGTTGCCGATTTGAAAGAATTTGAAGTGAAAGAGAAAAAGCCATATCCAAATATTGGAAAGACTCTTAAGTATATGAAAGTTATACGCGTAGTTTCAGTTAATGATATATTATCCAAAATAGGTTTGACAATATTTGATGAATCTCAAATGTATGTCTCAAAAGAATTTCGAAAGGTATTCCAAAGAATTCACTCCCGACTAACCATAGGTCTTAGCGCTACACCAGATATCCGTGAAGACAAGTTAGATCGAATTCATACCTCTTGGTTAGGCCCTATTGTAACTGCAGAAGAACTGGAAAATTATTCAGTATCACAAGATGCATTTCAGTCGAAGGCTACTCTGATTAAATATCACGCGCATGATGACAATACTGCATTCAAGATCCGAGATGATGGAATGATGGATTACCAGTCTATAATCGAATCCTTAGTTAATGACCCCAATAGAAATAAATTAATTGTAAATCAGATTACCAAATTAGCCAAGAGAGGGCATTATGTATTTGTCTTTAGTGATAGACGAACTCATTTGGAACATTTATATGATCTTATAAAGGAACTATCATTTGATATTCCGATAAATTTAGAGATGCCTGAAGCAGATAAGAAGATTATTCTCTATGGTGGATCGAGTGAATCTACGATAGAGACTGCAAATAATATATCGAATATAATATTTACTACATACCAATACAGCTCAACTGGAGTGTCGATCAAAAAAATGGATTGCTTAGTTCTCACAACCCCGCGTCGATCCAATATGAAACAAATTATTAATCGTGTATTTCGCTTAGGATCTGATCAAACTATTGAGAGACAAATAATTGATATCATTGATATGAAGATGCCTATTAAGAACCAATATAAGGAACGAGTAAAGGCATATGAAGAGCGTGGTAGTAATATTATTTCCATAGATCATATAGTTGAGCAAAATTGATTTAGTAATAAAATATAATACACAATGAATGCATCAGATCTTGCGTTTTCTAATTTTTCGATATTGGATGATTCTAAGAAGTTAGAATTTATTTATTCTTTAGTTTATAATAAATTTGATTTTAATAATGAATCTCAGCCAGAAGCATGGATTCAGCCACTAATATTGTCAAAATTATACGATCCATTTATTATTAGTTCTTGCATCGCAAAGATATTTGATATTAATATTATTTGCTCCGAGCTATCAATCTGCTATGAATATCCAATTTCAATATTGGATGCAATTTCGTTTATGATGGATTGTCCAAACATTGATTACGAATTGGAGAAAAAAATACTTTCGATTATGCATAATTTGATAGAATTGGGAGCCAAAAGTGGAAATTTTATACTTCGACCAAACGCAAGAGTCGTATAGAATGCTTTAACATTTTTTTACAAAAAAAATGTAATCGGCATCTCATATACTCGTGATTGATGCATATGACGGATCCGCGATGTATTCTTTTTTGAGGGTATCGAGGTCTATATCTCGTGTTTGCATAACTCCATTTTTGATCAACGCATTTTTAAGACTTTGGATATGAATGCTGAAAGAATTATCATCAGATGCATCCAATTCATAATCCAGAGCATCTAAAATAGTTTGATAACTTCCCTGACAATAAGACGATTCTCGGCATATTATGACTGTCCCGAAGCATTCGATAATTACTTTAGCAACATCATCTATATCTATATTTTCATATAAGAATCGCTGCATAACAGCTTCTGGATGCGATTCCAGCCAATATTCATAATTTTGTTCCTTCATCTTCATCATAAAGATAAGACGAGCGGTTCCTGATAGATTATCAAATACATCGAAGAACTCGGTTGAATTCATAGTTGGATATATTTATTCAAAAAAATATCAATTTTTGCGCTTACGTGATTCGATTCCAAAGTGATTTAAATGGATTAAGTAATTCTTCATCATCATCATCATCGTCGTCGTCGTCCAAATCCGTAGCAATTGAACTATTGTCTAACTCAAAATACTTATTGATTTTTTCAAATGCTGGTAAAATCGCGTATGAACCGTCCTTTTTGTAAAGGTTTAGTAAAATTTCATGGTCCCACTCATGCGCGTGACGCGCTCCTTCATCGCATAGAGCTATTCCGAGATCCATAATTCGTTCCTTAAATTCAGAATAACCATAATCGATATCCATACTTAGACTATCCAGAATAGTCATAAATCGTTGCATTTTAAAACTGACATCGCGGCATACAAGAACTATCCCAAAGCATCGGATCATAACATCTGCAATTTTTTCTGAATTTGTTTTGCACGTATAAAACTTTCGCATGATTGCTTCCGGATTTGCTTCTTGTAAAAACTCATAACCATCCGCTTCTGCTTTGAGCAAATAAGAGAGAAGAATTTCAGGATCTTCATTTAAGACCAAATTTTCAAAAATCGAAGAAGTCATTTAGTAATCCTTATATTACAATCTAAAAGTATCAATTTTGTTCGAGTCTTTTTACTGCGGCGGCGAGACGATAATCGCGGGAGCATAATTTTTTGTTATTTCTAATAAACTGATTGTAAAGAGACTTTAGCTGTTCCAAATTATGCTTAGGAACTTTCAATCCCATCTTAACTAAATAGGTTCCGTTTGTTAGATACGCGCGTTTCATATATCTGCGTGTTATATTTAAACTATTGACATTCATTGATACATTAAGCATTACCCAAGGATAAGCATCGATGAAACATCGCGTGAACCATTTCTTCGCATCTAAATAATTTATCTGTAAAAGCACCGCATAATTAGCTAATAACATCAATCTCTCTATGTGATGCGCATAAGCATAGTCTAAAACTTTTTGTATAGATTGATCCAATATTTCAATTCCGGTTTGCGCATTATACCACGATTTGTCTAACTTATTAGTCATATTCTTCAAATGATCCCATCCATTGTCCCCATAAAGAACATACTTCATGCGAATATATTCGCGCCAACCAACGACTTGTCTAAGAAATCCTTCTACCGATTCAATTGGAGCTTCTCGAGACAATACCGCAGAAATCACATCATGTGGAGTAATTAAACCAATATTCAGTGGAGCGGATATACATGAATGATTTCCAACAACAACATTATTTTTCATCGCATCTTGATATGGTCCAAACTTATCTAAACGCTGATCTACAAATACTTTAAGATCATGTAATGCCATTTTTCTATTGGTTGGATAGATCATATGTTCATACGACTGCGAAAAATTAGAAAGTTCCATAATTGGCTTAGCTTCGCCTCAGAAGATCATATGAATTATCAAGAGATACAAAAGTATCACAATAATTCAGGGAGGATCTTTTGTTTTTTATTTAGGTCCGAAGTA
>JFJP01027087.1_pt1 | contig 22097 bp, 27 predicted proteins | sample 431651 | NCBI WGS metagenome assembly JFJP01 (sample SAMN02602958, study PRJNA72255) | Microbial mat metagenome, whole genome shotgun sequencing project. | biome: fresh water; feature: sink hole; material: water; isolation source: purple microbial (photo- and chemosynthetic) mats found in...
AAAAAATAACTAAATTTTTCAACGAAGAGATCAATTATCGTAACTATAAAAAATAAAAGGAAATTAAAAATTATTAAAAATTTCTTTGAACAATTTTTTTTTTGGATGAAAATTTTTAAAAAAAATGAAATTAATTTTTTTTTCAAATTTTGCTCTGAAAATTTGAATTCGAAATTTAAAAAAACACATTATAAATAGACTGAATGAATTCAAATGATCATGAACAAAAAGATTCCTCCCCCTCTGCATCAAAAGTCAAAGTGGCTGTCCGAATCCGTCCCTTAAATAATAAAGAGCTAATTGAAGGCTCGTTAAAATGCATAGAATGCATTCCTCAAACATCACAAGTTTTTCATTAATCTTATAAAATTACAAAACTTTTTAATTTTTCCATTAGATTGTTATTGGTAAAGATAAAAATTTTGCTTTTGATAAAATTTACGATGAATATTCAACACAAGAAGATATATACAAAACCTTCGTTCGAGATTTAGTCCTTGGTTGCTTTAATGGTTATAATGCCACCGTTCTTGCTTATGGACAGACAGGCAGCGGGAAAACCTTCACAATGGGCAGCGCTTTATCAACCAAACCCGAAGACACAGGGATAATTTCACGTGTGATTAAAGATATTTATAATGAAATCGAACTTAGAAAAACAAAAACCGAATTTTTAATCAAGGTTTCTTATTTAGAAATATATAATGAAGAAATTTATGATTTATTGGACTCAACTATCACATCAAGTTCACGTTCAAAGCTTTCAAAGCCTAATGGTTCGATTAATATTCGTGAAGAAAAAGATGGTTCCATTAGTATTTATGGCATCAATGAAGAAAAGGTTTTATCTTATGAAGAGATGATTGCCTGTTTAGATAGAGGGTCCTTACATAGATCAACAGCATCAACGCTGATGAATGAGGTTTCTTCGCGATCACATGCTATTTTTACTATAACTCTCGAACAACATTGTCTTGATGATTTATACAAACCAAAAACACCAACAAAACCAGCAGGTAAATTTTAATAGAATTTTTTTTTTTTACATAAAGTTTTTCACATATAAATTGAATGTTTTAAAAGTATTATAATTTAAATTTTAGCTAAAAGAAATGAAACCAATTACTTTCTAAAAAACATTTTTAAACTCCTTTTTTGAAAGAAAATTAATTTCTCAAATTTAATTGTTTTTCAATATTTTTTTTCATTCATTTTTTGCTAAAAACTCTAGGTCCTATCTCTAAAACACTGGACCCTTCCACAGGTTTCATGACGGCCAAGTTTCATTTCGTTGATCTCGCAGGTTCCGAGCGCATAAAGAAAACTGGTGCCAGTGGTTCTATCATGAGAGAAGGCATCAACATAAATCGTGGACTTTTAGTCTTAGGTAATGTGATTTCGGCTCTAACCGAAATCAGTTCAAAATCAGTTCATGTTCCCTATCGTGAGTCGAAGCTTACACGTATTCTTCAGGACTCTTTAGGCGGGAACTCCTTGACAGGAATGATTGCATGTGTGAGTCCAGCTGAAAGCAATTATGAAGAATCATTAAATACAATTAAATATGCAAATAGGGCCAGGAATATTCAGAATACTCCACATATTAATAGAGACCCACAAACTGCTTTGATTTCGCAATTAAAACAACAGATTTTCGAGCTTCAAAACGAGAATGTTTCTTTGAAACAATTGTTATCGTCTTCTGATATAAAATGGGAAGATAAGAAACTGAATTCCGGTGGATTAAATCCACTGAGATTATCAGTTTCTCCGATGATAAATAAGGCGGGAATAGATCTCGAACAAGAAGATCTCAGAAATTTAAAGATAAAAATGGTGCAAATGGAGAAACTAACCAAGAAATTACAATCAGAAGTTATCAATAAGCAGAAATCTTTAAATGAGCTCGAAATTTCTTTATACACAGTGATTAAGGAACGGGATCTATTAAGACTGTATAATGAAAGGTATCGTGAAGGGAAATTGGACCCTACAAAAGAAGAGTTCGAGGAACTCCGGAACAAACAAACGATTTTAGAAAGCTATAAGGGAGAAATGGAGAAATTAAAGCTAGATATACAACGGAAAGACGAATTCACCAAGGAATTACAAATAGAATATGAGCATTTATTGATTAGTTCTCGTAAAGATCAAGACATTTTGCTCGATAAAATCCGTTTATTGAACGTTTACAAAAAACACATTGAAAAACTCGAGGCTCAGAAACTATTAGAATCTGATAAAACTGCAACAGATGTTGAAAAATCTATACAAGAACCTATCGAAGAAGATGAAGAATGGCTTGATTTAGAAAAAGAGCTGGTTTCTTTTAAAGCAACAGCCGAAGATGAAATGAATTGCATGTCAGGAACCTTGAAAGAAAAAGAAGAATTACTGAAGAATATCACAGAAAATAATATGGAATTAGAAAGGGATCTCTTGGATGTGATGAAAAATCAATACCATCAAAAGATCTCGAATTTGGAAGGGGAATTGAATGTGATGATTGGCGAAGTGAAGAAGATTGAAGGCCAAAGGGATAAAGCTTTATCACAATTGAACCACAATCAAGGAGATGTTAGAAATCGAGATGTAGACGATAAAAACAGAGTAATTGTTGTGAATTATAAGAATAAAATAGGATTGATGGAGAACCAATTGAAAGAATTTAAGAAAAAAGAGAAAGATCAACAAAATTTACAAAGACTTGTTCAGAATCAACAGAACAAAATACATGATTTAGCTTCAGAAATTAAGTCGATAAAGCAGCAAAAATTGCAATTGAATAAAAAATATAGAGAAGAAATGGATAAATTAGAAAAGTTTAAAACTTTAAGGAATAAAGAGAAAATTGATTGGAAAAAGAAAGAATTAGAAAAAGAATTACAGATCAACCGCTTGAAAACAGAAAAGGAAAAAATGAGTGTTTTAATGAAGAAAAAAGATGAAGAAATCGTTAATAATAAAAAATCTCAGGAGTTATTCCGAAATCTTTGTAATAAAGACTTCAATAACAACCAACAAAATCATGGGAATTTCCCTCAGGATTTCAAAGTCTTAGGACTCAGAAGATATGCTACAAGGAAAACCTCTAAGATAATAGAAGAAAAAGAAGGTTTTTCTATGGAGTTCGATGGAAATGAAGAAAATATTGCCATATTATTGGATAAAATTCAAGAAAAAATACTAATAATCCTGGGGATTGGTCAGAAGATTTTGAATGAACAATACGAATTAAAAAGGACTGAACAGGATTTAGAAGTGGAATTGAAGAAACAGAGCGAGTTTCTTTTGAAAAAAGAAAAAATTGACTTAGATATTGAAGAAAATGTGAACGATTTCGAAGAAAAAGCTGGTTTTCAAAACGAGAAAATTGAATTAGAAAGCCATATCAATGAAAACAATATGAGAGTTGAAAATCTCGAAGATAAGGTCGAATTTCTCAAAGGAAAATTAAACGATTTGAAGAAGAAAAGCCAGAAATTGGGAGGAATTAATGAGATATTTTACCAGCTTATTCAAAGTGAAAAAACTAATAATAAAGGCTTATTAAAAGGAATATTTGAAAAATGGGGGGATATGTTAAAAGACATGATTAAAATGCAAGAAGAAATCAAAAGAAAAAGCTGGGAATTGAAGGAGATTTCGATAAAATACTCGAAACTTGAAATGAAATATAAAATGACAGAAGCCACCTTTCAGCAAAACGTGCAGAAAATACAAGAAGAATATGAACAAAAGCATTTGAAAATGCTGCAAAAACAAGATTTATACACTGTTTGTAAAAAAGAATCAAAAGAAAGATTGAATAAAGAAATTAATAATGATGTGATGGAAATTGAAAATAATAATAAAACAAATGTAATAAACTTGGTATCTTTCAAAGAAAAACGACAATTGATAAGACAAGAGAAACTCAAAGGGAAGGAAAATTTAGAGAAGATATTATTGGAGCCACATGGAGTAAATGTTCAGTTATTAGAATCATTGAAAGTCTCTCCACCAAGAAAAAGAGATATAAAAGGAATTGGAATTTTCAATGAAAAACAAATGCAATTACAGGAAAGCCAAATGAAAATTAATGAAAACCAAATTAATATCAATGAAAATCAAATTAAAAAAAAAGAAAGACTTAATGAAAAAAATGCGAATTGCCAACAAATTCAAGAAATGACAATGAATTTCTTCCCCGAATTCAAGGATTTTTCCTCATGTGGCCGTTCTTTTTTCGAGTTTAAAGACGAGGATTGTTCTAAATTTCGTTGTGTTTTTCAACACAATGCAGTTAATTCCTCTATAACTGGCTTAAAAGTTATGGAGAAAATCTTATTTATTTCATCAGAAAACAAAGTGCAAATAATGGATTTAGAGTGCAATAGATTGATAAACGAATGGAATTCAGAGCAAAATGAATATAAAATTCAAGCAATGGCCTTGAATAGAGAAAAGAATTTGTTGATACTGAGTTATGAGAATTATGTGGAATTGAGAGATCTCTCCACATATCAAAAAATTGATTGTTTGAAGGCTAGAACTCCTGAAATCAGAGATATATGCTGTTTAGATTATCTGATGTTTACAGCTGGAAAAGGATCTATTAGTCGAGGAGCTTTGCTTTCATGGGATTTAAGGAAAAAAAGGTTCTATATATTTTTATTTCAATCAAAAATATGATGTTTTTTTTGGTAGTTGGGTGAATGAAAGTGAATATAATTCGGATATTTCAAAAATATTAATAAAAGACAGAGTCTTGTATTATGGTGGAAAAGAGAAAATTATCAAGAGAATTAATATTGACACCGGTTTGAATATTTATCCATATGTGCAGAAGCATACGGATTCCATTAGTGCTTTAACTGCTTTAAATGATCATGTTGTAAGTGGGTCAAAGGATAAAACTATCAAATTGTGGAACGCTAATAGTTTTATAGAAAACTGCACAGATTCTTTCAATTTCAATAATAATTCAGCTGTAACCCTTGAAGGTTTTTGCATGATTTTTATTTTTTATTTTAATTTTTTACCTTTATAAGCTTCGCATTGCTATTCAAATATGTTTTATTCTGGAGGAATTGATGGAAAACTGAGTGTTTTTGGACTAAAATCGGAGAAAATAAAAAGAATCCAGGAATTTGATGCTCATAAAGTAAATTAATTAAAAATAATCGATCTTCATAACATTTCTTAGAGTTCAATCCATGCTTTAACTGAAAGCAACTTTAATAATTCACATTTGCTTATCACGGGAGGCAAGGATGAAATCGTAAAGGTTTGGAGACCAGGTGATGGGATTATGGATTATATGAATTAAATTAATAAAAAATAACGTTTTTTTCGTGTTGGTTTTTTAATTTTGCAATTTTTTTAAAAATTTTGCACTAATTTGGATTTTTATATAAAATTTTTTTACGTTTTTATTTACATTATTAACTAATTTTTTCTTTCTGATCGACAGAAAAGTCACTATTAAACTCTTTATTAATTAATTTCATTTATTAATGAAATTCAAAATTCATTATCCACAGTTAAAATAATAGTATTTCAAAATAATCTTAAATGAAAAAAAAATCGTTTTTTTACACATACTGCAATTTAATATTAATATATATTATCTTTTTATAATATAAAAAAAAACTCATTCATTTTGAAAAATAAACCTCAATTCTCTAACAAAAACCGAAAAAAATCCCATCTACCCCCTTTCTCATGCGAATCGACCTCAAACCAGACATTCAAGAAAAGGTCTTTAAAGCCCTGCTTTCTATTCCCGAAAACAAAATTTGTGCAGATTGTTTAGGCAAAAACCCAACATGGGCATCCCTCGATTTCGGTGTTTTCATATGCTATAATTGTTCAGGATTTCATCGTGAATTAGGCCCAACCGTCACCAGAGTAAAATCCTTGACTCTGGATAAATGGAACACTGAATGGATTGAAATAATGGCAAGTCATGGCAATAGTAAATCGAATGAATTTTGGGAAAACAAGATTCCTGCACATTATACAAAGCCTAAAGCTGATGATGAGATGAGGAAATTTATACAAGATAAATACCTGAGAAAAACATTTGTGCCAAAGAATAAACGAGACCCTATTTCAACTTTTCTTATTGCAAGACAAAGGAAAGAATTGCCTGAGTTTAATCTCGAAGAATTGATTGGCGAAAATCCCGAAAATATTGTCAAACAGAAATCTCCTTTTATTAACAACGATAGAAGAAATTTTATGAAATGGCAACAAAAAGATGATTACAATAATTTCGCTACTTATCAGCCCAAAAAAAATAAAGACCTTGAAAACAATCTTGAATGGAAGACTTTTGATAAAAAACATGATGAAAATCCAATAATAGTGCCTGAAAAAGTGCAATCAATTGATTGGGCTGGACAGAAAATACAACGCAATGATTTTAATGATAATAGCAATTGGCTGAATTTCTCAAATAACAATAATAACAATAAAAATAAAGCTACTGGTTTTGAAAATAATAATAATAATAATAATAAGAAAACTAATTGTTTTGATGAAAGAGCATTCAAAACTGTTTCTGCGATGAATAGACAAGATTTATTAGACAGTCAAAATAAATTTACTCCAAAGAATGAACCGATTCTAAGTACTGATCTGATCAACTTTAATTATAATAATACTCCGAAGACGAAAATTCAAGTCTCCACTAATACTAAACAAGAAGTAGCAAATTTATTGGATTTTAGTCCCAAGTTAGACAATCTTGTTTCTCCAAACACACTGATGAATCGTTCTTCAAATCATCAAACACATATGAGACCTTCCTCAGTGGATGCTCAAACTTTTAAACAAAAACAAAATGAAAACAGTAACAGTGGAAATTGTATTGGCCAAAAACCTTTGCATGGATTAAATCCTTTTCCAAATAAAGCCACACCAATTATTTACCAAACACCAGTTCCAATGAAAACAAACATAAATAATCAAATAAATCAGATCAATTCTCAATCAGTTCCAATGAAACAGAATATGAATAATCAACTGAATCAAAATAATCAAATGAGTAATATGAACAACGCATCTTCAGTTCCAATGAAAACGAATATGAATAACCAAATGAATCAAAATAACCAGATGAATAAGATGAACAATGCTATGTTTTTACAAAAAAATGAGATGAATCCACAAGCAGCTGCTCAAAACAAAAATATGGAACTCAATAATTTTTATCAAAACCCACAACAAACACAAAACCCTCAACAAATACAAAACAATATGCTTTATAACCAAAATAACATCAATGGTAATAATTTGAATATGAACAATATGGGTCAAAACAATAATTTTAATAGCTATAACCTCTATAATTTAAATGCATCTCCTCAACCACAGTTTCTTATGAATCAAAATGAGATGAATATGGAAGGTAATATGGGTTTTTTTGGCAACACTAATTTAATGAATAATAATTTGGGAAATCAAATGCAAAAAAATCAGCCTTATAATATGAACTCTGATAAAATTTTAGCTATGTACAACAATTATAATAATAATACTATGAGTGGGTTCAATGGCTTTAATAACCCAAAAGAGTTTTACACGAATGTGGCAAAAAAATGATATTAATTATAAAAAAAGACTGAAATCATGGCTTTTTTTTTTATAATTTAAAACTTAATGTTGATTTAATTTCTTTGGGAAAAAACTCAGAATTTATTTTGAAAAATCAATATTAAAACAAACTAAATTTTTTTATCCCCACTTATGATCTGATCAATGAAAGTTTTCTTCTTTTTCCTTTCAAATTCAGAAACCTCATCAGTTTTATCCTGTTTTTCCTAAAAAATAAATAATGAAAATCTTGCAAATGAGAATAAATTAAAGATAATAAAAATCAAACTGTTTTTTCTCTTTAAAAAATAATTTAAACTAAAATATCTAACCTTTTTCAAATTTAAATTATGATCATAAAGATCAGTCAAACTGGGCAAGACCTCCAATTTATTTTTCTTCTTGGCTTTCAAGAATTTTTCAATTTGATTCTTATCATCACCTGCCTCTTTCGTTTGTATTGGCGGAATTCTATTCACGGGTAAATCAGCTCCAAACTTCTGTTTAATATAAAATCTTGAAATATTCCCAGTATTGATCATATTCCTCAAAGTCGTTATAGTCATATTTTTCTGATCTCCAAACATCGTATACGAATGGGTTTTACTTCTTTTAAGCATAGTTGGGGAGTCATTCATATTAACAATGGGACTCATAGGGCCTTGCTCATTAGGATCTTTACTGGGACTTCGGCTTTGAAAAGAAGATTCAATTTTTTTGCTGAGTTTGATTATTTGATTTTGTTCATTTGAACGGTATTTTCTTCTTTTTAACTCACCTTCAAAACGACCTTTTTTCATTGCATATTTCGAAGATAACCCTTGAATCCGTTTGATTTCGTTCTCATGCAAATGGATTTTCTTTTGTAATACATCGAATTCTTTCTTCATATTGATAATAAGCTTGTGTTCTTCGTTTTGCAGCTTGGTTTTCATTTGTTTGACTTCTTTATCCTTTTTATTAGAACTAAGAATTTGTTTTTTTTATAAAGAGGACTTGTTTTTTCTGGATTTCTTTTCTTTGTTTTTCAGCATTTTCAATTTGCAGAGCTTCAACTCGAACTTTTTCACTTACTTCTAAATCTTTTAACTCTTTTCGAAAATTTATGGCTTCTTCGACTCTTGAAAAAACATTTTTATTTATAAAATAAATTATATTTTTAATTTCAACCTTTCATCAACAGAAACTAATTTTTCTTGTATTTGATATTCTTTTAATTTTGTCTTTGGTTTGATTCTAAAAAATTTGAAATTTCCAAATAAAATATAAAAATTATAATTAATATTCTAAACTACTTCATTAATTCCACTGCTTTCCCCAATTTATCTTCTAATTTAGTTTTTTCTTCAAGATGTTGTAACCTTAACTGAGTCAATTTTTCTCGTTTATAATCATTGAGCTTTATTAAAAACCATCATTTTCAATTCCAAAAATAAATTTGAATAACTCTTCGGAAAGCGTTATCATATTTATCATAGAAGTCATCCATTCTTTCTTCCCCGATTGTGCTGTAAATGTTTAATTCTTTCTTATGGATATTTTTTCTCAAAAAGTCCTGATATTTAGTAACGTCAAATTCCAATTTTCTTATTTATTCAAAGTTATTTGATCGAAATCAACAAATAAACTTTTAGAACCTGACCTCTTTCATCAATGCTTTGAAAAGCTCATATTCCTGAATTTTGCATAATTCTGTAGCCAATCTTTGCATTTTCTCTTTGATCGTGCTGAAAATCAGAATTTGTTCATCTTCATTCAAATAACCATCCTTTTAATAAAGAGAATAGAAAAGATTTTTATAATTTTTTGTTCAATAAAATACATTATCTTCATCAAATGTCTCAAAAAAATCGTCGAGTGTTTTTATCTTCAAAAATTCATAGATCTTTTATAAAAAATTTTGCATTCATTTTCTAAAAAATCATATTAGATTTTACAGTAAATCTATTCTTTTCGAAGATCTCCTCAAACATTTTCGGGCTTGGAGTTCCTCCTGTCGTCAGATCTTTTTTCCTTATATCACACCATAAATTAGCACATTTTTCAGGTGCTGAAAGCTAATGTTTTCGCATTTTTTTTTTAATGGATAATTAATTCACAAAAAAAACAAAAAATACCAATATTTCACCTTCTCTTCTGAGTGTCAGTACATAAGTTTTTGATAGATTTTGTGCATAGTTATAAGAAGTTTGAGTGATTTTAAAGGTGGAGCTTGAGGTTTTTGATTCTCTATCCATATATTTTCTCTTAATTAAATTATGAATGTTATTGAGGAGTTATAAAAAAAATTAAAGAAAAAAAAAAAAAATTTTTAAAGAAAATTTATTTTTTTAATGAAAAACAAGTTTTAATTAAATTTAATTTATTATAGTTTTAATGAATAATTATTCATTAAAGACATGAAATATTTAAAAGAGTAAAAAGAAAAAAATATGAAAAATAAGCAGTTGCCTTTTGATCTTTTCCTTTTAAAAGGAAAAATTAGTTATTCCTTCAAAATTTGAGTTGTTTTCCTTTATCAATTCGATAATCTCATCCTCTTTGTATCTCTTCCCATTATTTTCCAAAAGATCTTTAATATTTATCGAAAACAATTCATCCTTATTTTGGTTATTTATCAATTTCTCCATATTCATCCTAATTTCTTTTTGCAGAAAAATCATCAGAAATTCTGTATAGCTCAAATTTTTTTTTATTTGAAAATTTTTCTTTATTTTTTCTAGTTCTTCAGCTGAAATTTTCGCATCATTTGTTAAAAAATTCAGCAATTGAATCGTGCTGATTTTGCCTTTAAAGGTCTTATCAAGAAACAGGAAAAATCTCTTGTAAAAAGTAATCTCAGCTTCTTCCATTTTCTTTAAAATCATCTTCATGATCAAATCTTCAAGTTTTTTCGGCTCTTTATAATAGATTAATTTGTTTACAATCTCTTGATAATTGCTTTTGTCGAAAGGAATTGTTTTCAGCCAGGAACTTTCCAAAGCTTTTTTTGCTGAAAATCTTTGCTCAGGGTTTATTTTTAATAGTTTCTTCAATAATTTTGATGCTATTGGGAAATTTTTCAAACTTTCATTATTTAAAATCTCCTTTAGTTCATGTGATGGCTTCTGGAATTCGATTGAAAATAGATCAGAAGAACTATTATGGGCAGAAAAGGGCTTTTTGGTCAGAATCATATACATAATAATCCCCACACTCCAAAGATCGCATTTTTGTGTATAAAGCGAATTTTTTTGAGAAATTTCGGGAGCTACATAAAAAGGAGTCCCCACTTGGGCATGCATTTTGTTTTTTCGTATTTTGCCCTTGGAAAATTGGCTGAATCTTTCTGCGAAACCGAAATCGATGATTTTCAGACTAATTTCTTTTCCTATTAAACCAAAAACTTTATTTATGCAAATTAAGAAGTTTTTATTGTAAACTTGTTTTTGTAAAAATGATGTTTTCTGGCTTTAGATCTTTGTGACAAATGCCATTATGATGCAAATATGCGACTCCCAATAGGATTTCTCTGATAATTTGTGCAATGTTTGCTTCGGTTAAATTGTGATTTTCACTGAAGAATTGATTCAGATCTCCACCATCTAAATATTCAGTGACCAAATGAATGTAGTCTTGATATTCATAGACTTCATATAGCTTGACAATATTAGGATGGTCTAAGGAATAAAGAATCGAAATTTCATTGTAGATTGCATCCAGATTTTCGCAGTTTTTCAATATTGATTTAACTGCAAATGTCTTTGAAGGATCAGATTTCTTTATTGCTTTGCGGACGACACCATATTTACCAAATCCTTTAAAATCAATATAACTAAATTGTCTTTTTTAATTAATTATTATACCTATTGGATTTTTGGAAAAATAGTAGGTGTTTTTAATATCAGACACTATGGGTTTTGGAATAGTGAAATTCTTTACAGTTTTTTTAAGTGATTTTTGTTGAGCACAATGGAAATTGTTCCCCATTTGAAAATTTGCTTAGAAAAATATATTTTGAAAAATATTTAATTATTGAAGGCATGTCAAGCCGAGTTAATCTCTAAGATAACATTGGAATATAAATATATTTTGGTTTATAATACTTGTAAAATCAAACAATTAATAATATTTCTTTTTTAGCATTCTTAATAGTGTATAAATATAAAATGAATTTTCTAAGAATTATTTGAAAAAATCATTTCGAATTTTTTTTTTTTTCCTTTAAAAATCACCAATAAAAAAAAAAAAATTACTTATTTTTTTCTATTTTTTTTTTAAAAAATCTTGAAATTTTTATTTTTTTAATTATTTTTTTTATGGACTAGAAAAATTTGTTTTGGATTTTGAATTTGATGTTTTTGACATTTTAATTAAAAAATAAGAACAAATGAAAAAAAATTAAAAAAATTAAAAAACATTTTTTCAAAACTTTCTCAATACCAAAATTCAAAATTAACTGACGAAGCCTCTTGTTTTTTTTTAAATAAATTTATAAATAACGATCTATTTTGATATCCGAGCTCGACAAATAAATATAAAATAAAAACCATCCTAACCGTAATAATATTTAATTTTAATTAAATTTTAAAAAAAAAACCTGCTAAATGATCATATAAGCCATTATTCAAGAATTTTTCCAGTCTTAAAAAATATGTCCCTCTTGTTAAATTTACAAGGTCATTTGTATGGCTATATGTCTCAACCATAGGCTTTGAAAAATTGAAATTCTGATAAGGCAAATCTGAAAAATCGGGTTTGAATGTTTTATAAGGAAATTGGTAAAGAGCTAATGAAATTTTATCGCTTGATTTGAGTAATATCTGTTGCTCTTTCTCAATAGTGATTATATAAATAGGTCCTATTTGCTTTTTGTGATTCTCGGGAGTCAGTCTGTTTTTAATTTTCAGTGATTTCGGTAAAATCTCCTGCAATTTCTTCAATTTAAAACATTTTACCTCATTTTTTGAACTTATTTTCACAGAAAAATCCGCTTTTTAACAAAACTAATTGATTTTTTTTAAAAGAAATAGAAAATTTCACCTGAAGAAGTACAATTTTCTGAATATACAATGAAATTGACTTTATCAATATCATAAAAAGAATATTCTTGAATTATCAAAGACTTATTTACTTTCTAAATAGAAATTTTAATAAAAATGAAAGATTAATGATAAAAATGAAAACATTTTCAATAGGGTTTAACTGTAAACCGAGTTCATTCATCACTGATTCAGAAATTCTTTGATTAATTGACTCTCTTTTCAAAATATTTATTGACAAACATGTTTTTAATTCAAAGCTGCTGGAATTTTCAAGTTCAATAGTCAAAGCCTGGTCATTATGTTTTCCTATCTCTCCAAAATCAATATAAAACTGTAAAGAATTCTCAAAATTTGTGAATCCTTCACTTTTTTCTAAGGCAAATGTCTCATGAAATTCATGTTCTTTGTTGGTGTATTGGATTTCTCCCAATTCAAAAGGTATATTTGAATAAAAATACATTCTTAAATGAAAAATCAATCAATCGATCAATCAAAAATCAATAAAATTATATCAAAATGAAAAATTAACAAAAAATAAATAAAATCAATCAAAATGAAAAATAAATCATAAAAAAATTAAAATAAAGATAGAAATTACGAATAAGAGATTAAAGATGTGAAATCAGAGCCTTGCGAAGAATCAGAATAAGTAACAATGACTATAAACTTCATAGTACTCACTTTATACTTTTCATAAATGTCTTTGAAGTAAATTTTCGCTAAAGAGAATTGCTTTTTATGGTATTTAATCAAATCCAAAGGAAAGGTTTTATCAGGAAAATAGCTCTTATCAATTCTTTCAACTGAATTTTGAGTTGTTAGGAAAATTTGTAAATTAACGACTTGCTGTGTCAATAAATTGTTAATTTAGTTAATATTAATAGAAAATTGCTTTTGATGGTTCTAATGGCTTCTCTAAATGATGGTGAAGCAGCAACCACATGACTGGATTCGGATGATTAGGATCGAATTTCACATTATATATCAGAAACTGTGGATTTTTTTCTAAAACATTTTTCTTTTTGCTAAACATTTTTTCTGAAAAATTACTTAACGAGTTATTGAGAAGATAATTCGGAATTTTCTCCAAACGAGCGATTTCTTTATTATAGCTTTTCGGCAGGAAAATAGCTACAGGATTCCAGCTGATATGTAAATCTTCAAACGACTCACAAAATCGCCCAAATTCAATTAGAAACATCCCTTTATCTTCTCCGTTTTTTATCTCAGCTAGAATTTGCTTCATTTTAGCAGGAAGCGAGTTATAATCTTTAAAAGAGAATTTATCCTGAATTTCCGATTTTCTCCAAGGGTTCTGCATTATCATCAAATTTAACGTTTTTCCAGAACCTATTTCGATATCTATTGTATCCAAAATCGCATAACAATGTTCTTCTGCTAATCCAAGCTTCCTTTATATAAAATTATCAGAAAGCTTTTTAAATTTATTTTTATTTTAATAAAAACCCTGTATATGAACCTGATCCCGCAGCCATTACCCCTGAACCATACTTAGAAAGTGTGAGCATTTTCTTCCATAAAATTGATTTATCAGCATCAGCTATGAAGATAAATTCCGGAATCCATTTTATTAATCTCCATATATCACTGCTTGAAGTACTTCCAGGGAAATCATAACCATAATGGTACTTTGTTTATTTATATGAATAAATTCATTTTCTTTTTTAAATTACTTTCAGATAAGCTTTTTCTAGAAGAGATATATAGAGTTCTCCTTCGGTTATTGTATGAGAACATAATAAAGTGTTATATTTTGATATCGGGAGAAAATCATCTATGATGACTTTACACCATTTTCCGTCTAAAAACAAACGAACAGCGTATTTTCCGGCTGGATTATAACAATTGGGGAAAACCAAATCTTTGGAGATAACTAATGTATTGAATTTTTGCTCGTAATTGAGTAAAATTATAAAGGAAGATATTAAAGAGCAATCACCTAAAAAAAATTAAATTTCAGTTTATTCATAAATTGATTAAAAATATGAAGTATTACCAACTTGTGTTTGTTTGATTTGATTTGGTTTAATGATATCTTTAATAACTAATGGAGTCACAGTATTCTTTAAAAATTCTCTAGGTCTTTTCCAACATGAAAAATTACTTTCTAAACTTTCTGATAAGGTCAGAAATCCTTGAGGATCAACAAAATTATTTTCTGAATACAAACTAAAAAATTAAAAAAAATATATAGCAAAAATAACTTTTTCTCAAAACCTTTTGATCAGATTTGCATCAGTGTAATCCCATAATTCAACAGGAAGACTATTGTAAATTAATACAGAATTCGAAGGGCTACTTGTCTTTAAGGGTGAGCTTTCACTTGGATTTGTTTTTAATTTTGGGCTTTCATTTAATTGCGTATTATAGTTATTCGGCTGTTTAAAAAAAAATTTGAAAAGCATTTTTTTTTAAAATATGAACTTGAGAATTGGTAAGTATAAGTCTTAAATATTTTTGGAGGAGGACACCATTATATTCTTTGCAAATTGCATTCAAAAGTTTGATTTGATTAAAAAAATATTCTTTTTCCTTAGGATTAGAAGATTTCTCGCAAATTAACATACAGGTTTCAATGCTAAAGGATAAAAGTTTCATGATTTCTGCGAGGGATAAAGAATCTTTTTCTGTATCAATTTTTTTGGCGATGTCATAAATCACTTCTATTGCTTTTGAAAAGTTATTTGAACTCGAATTCATAAGGGATAATTTCTAAAAAATGATTAGTTTTTAGAGAAAATCAAAATTTTATAGAATAAAACAAATCAATGTTTAATTTGATAAAAAAAACAAATGTGTTTTTTAAGTAAAAAATCAAAATTTAATTTATGAAGAAAACATTGAAAAATAAGGAAATTTTTTTTTTTAATTTTTTATCAGATGAGTAAAAAACTACTTAGTTTTGAACTCAAAAATAAGCCATTTTTTTGCTGTAAATAAAATGAAAAACAATTTGAAAAAAACAATAAAATTTTTAAAAAAATGCATAGTGAGACCCTATTAAGCTTGAATGAAAAAGATTTTGGCTTCACTCATATCCCAAAAAAAGTAAAACTATCAATCACTCAATTTTTTATGATTTTAAGGATGAAGCCTCCAAAAACTTTATGAAATTTATATATGAGCCCCTCAAAGACAGTTTAAATATGATTCCTTGTAAACAAACAATTGAGTACAATTTTTAAGAATTGATTGTTTTTGATAAAATTAATAACTTATTATTAGCTTGAAAAAATTTTATGGAAAAAATTTCAATACTTTTCCATTTTTTGAACAAAATATTAAGGCAAAAAGGCAAATAAATAAAGAGAACAATGATAATAATGAATATTGCATAGTTGATGCTATAATACCAAAAAAAATTTATGTAAATGACTGGGAGCTTTATGATTTCCATTTCGATTTCGAAAATGCTTTTGAAAGATTCAGTATTTTTATTTTCAGTTTTTAAAGATAGATTTTTTATTCAAAAGAACCCAAAATCAAGAATTATGATGAGGAGAAAATCCTAAATTTTCAAAAGAATTTATATAAAAATCTCAAAATGAAAAAAAAATTTGATTTGCCAACAAAAAAAATGTTTAAATTTTTATAAATAAATAGAATAATTGGGTTTGTAATTAGAAAAACTGATGTTTGTTTTAAAGAAATAAATAATTTTTTAAATGAAGATCAGAATATGGTTCTTGTTTTGAGGCCTAATGAAAGCCAGATCGCTGAATTCATCATTTCTTTCGAAAAAAAAAAAAATTCAAAAAAAGCTTTTCATGATTACCCCATTGAACAAATCAATAAAGAAGAAAATTTCTACCTCCAAACCACTTTTTTCACTTTAAGAAATAAAATCAACACAAAGGATAAACAGTTTTTTATGAGTTATTGTGATAATTTATTGAAATCAACTCTGCCAAACTTCGAAAAAAACTCAATTTCGAATAAAAACGTGAATTTTCATGTAACAGAAAATAAAGAAAATGAGATGTGTCTACTGAAAATGTTCAAGGAAATAGAGTTATTCTTGGATGTAAAGATGGAATTTTCTTTGAAAATTTCATCTGATATGATTTATAACAATTTCGTAGATCAATTATGGGATGAAATACTGAATTCAAGACATTTTAACATGAACATCAACACGAAATTTAACTTCACAAATTTCTTGGAAAATCACCAATACAAATTTGAACTGAGAAATCACAAATTTGAGAAGATTTTTCTACATGAGAGAAATTCGAAAAAAAGATTCATAGAAAATAATGATTTCAATTTGCAATGCGAAAAAAAAAAAAAAAAAGATGATTTTTTTCAAGCAGAACCAAAAAAAGAAGATATTTTTCAAGCAAAACCCCAAAAAAAGTAAAAAAATCTTAAATTTTCAATAAAGTTTTTGAAAAATTAACAAATAGCCAGGAAAACTACCTTTATAAAATAAAGGTCTTTGAAAAAAAAATCGAAAATGATTCTAAAACTAAAACATATGAAAAATACGTGAGAATTAGTTCAAGCTATGAATCAACAAAAGGCTGCAACATTGATAAAAATACAAATAATTTGAAAAAGTCTTTCATTTCTCCTGAAAATGAAAAAAGGCAAAAAGTTAATCAAAATCAAACAGCTTCTGATTTTAAGAATTATAAGGACCAGATTCTATTGGAACTTCTAAAGCAATATATTGACAATCCTGAAGAAAAACAAAAAGAAGATCAACTTGAAATGAATTCTTCAGCCGTTTTTCAAAAAGAAACTCAGAATGATAATAGCTCAAATAAAAGAGTAGAATTTGAATTTTCATCAAAAAAGCATGAAAAAATTTCAGAAAAAAAATCTGATCAAAAAAGTTATGCTTTGGATCTTTTTCCCAATTTCAAAGATTTCAACAATTTTTCTTTTGAAATGCTTGTGAATGGCAGCAATCCACAAACTCATAGTTTATAATAGTTCTAAAAAAATAAACGATAAATTTCTTTTATATGTAGAGATAATAGAAAGCATGCAGGATTCTTTTGATATAAAACTGTTCAGTTTTAATATTAAAAGCCATTCAGATATAGACATCGTTTTAGATGATAAAACTGCTATTTTGATTTGCTTTTTCAATGAAGCTGATGATTTCAAGCAAAACTTTTATAAATTTTCAAAAGCAGCTCTAAAATTTCAAAAGATTCATTTAATTTTTGAATGTTCTGAAAGTTTCAAGTAGATTTTTATTTGTATATATTGTATTATAAATAAAAAATTCTTTTAAAGATTTTTAGATTTTATTGAAAATCCGATCAAAAATTTGTTCAACACGTTTATTGCATATTCCTCAATGCTGATCAATGATGTAACATTTTATTTAAGTAATGGAAATCAGGAAACTTCAGAAATAATCTGGTGTTTGATTTCGAAAAACAAACAGAGTTTTTGTTTAGAAGAATTGAAGAAATTTTTTATTGAAGAAAGCAAAAACGATATTTTTCAATTATTGATATCTTTTCCCTATTTCAATTTTTTCCATCTGGCTAAAATGTACAGGATTTTTCAAGAAAAAACATTGAAAATCACAGATATCGCGAAAATGAGTTCTGAACAGATAGTATTCATTTCAAAAATAATTTTTAGTGAGAGCTACTATAAGGAATTCATAATGAGAAGCTTGTGTTTTTTCTTAAAATTTGTGAAAATGCTTCACAATTTCAAATAAAATAACAGAAAATTTATTTTCCAAAAAAAAATAGATTTGTTTTCAATTAATGAAAATGAATTTTAAACTTATATATGAAAATACAATAATTCTTAAGAATTTAATATTCAGTTGTAGTGAAAAACTATCAACTTGATTAATTTTTATATTGATCAAAACTTCCCAGTAAGAGCATTTTCCCATTGTTTTTTCTTTTGTTCATTAAACAATTTAATTTCTTTTATCTCTTCTTCTCTATCTTCTCTCATTTTTTGTGAAAGCACAGTTTTAATTATTTGTTCATTATTTTTTTTCGAGTTTGAATTATATTTCACTGTATCAAATATCGCAACATCATGTTGACTCTCCAGCTTCTTTAACTCACTTAATTTTTTTCTTGAAGGTATATTTGACATTGAGACCGCCTTTTGAACCTCTCTCCTGTTGATTTCAATGTTTTTCAGGCTAAAATTCTTATAATCTTTGCAATCTAAAGCAAAATTTCTAAAAATAAAATAAAATATTGCTCATACTTAATGTAATAAACGGCATATCTATGAGCTCATCTGCTCTCAGTCTTTTGTCCTGATTCTTCTGCAAGCAGCAATCTAAAAACTCTCGACCATCTTTACTAAGTTTATTCGGATATTCAGGGATCCCTTATAAATAAACTCTAAATTCAAACATTTTTTCTAGTTTTAATTACTTCCTGATGCTATAATCCCAATAATTTCTTCAAGAGTCTGATTATGTTTAAAAAACGGCGGCAAACCAGTCATCATTTCAATGATAACGCACCCAAGACTCCATATATCTGCTTTAGGTCCATGACCTGTTCTCATTGCAATTTCAGGAGCCATCCAATTGGGAGTGCCTTTTAATGATCTGGACAATAATCCATCTATATCTTTTCTGGAGATGCTGAAGTCTGTTAATTTAATTGTTCCATCAATATCGATCAATATATTAGCTCCTTTAATGTCCCGATGAATAATTCCAAGAGAATGCAAATAGATCAATGCATTCAAAATCTGATATATATAAATAGCCACCAATTTTTCATTAAATTTGCCATATTGATGCAAAACATCTTTCAAAGATCCTCCTGGGATATATTCCAGTAAGATATCGACCTCTTGCTCGACTTCCTTCACCTCTAAACCATAATATTTGACGATGTTTTCATGCGATAATCCCTTCAAAATTTTGATCTCTTGTTTTAAACGATTAATTTCAAGCTTCAATCTTCGATCTTCGTTTGAAAGCTTTAGGGTTTTCACTGCCAAAAGATCGCCTGAACTCAAATTCAAGCATCGATACACTTTTCCGCATGATCCTTCTCCTATTAAATCTCCTTTCTTATAAGAGACTGGTAATGATTTTATTTGTTTAAATGGTGATCCTATAAAGTTTTCTCGGAAACTATATTCGGAATTACGAGAAGTTTTCAAAGATGGATGCACAATAGATGTATTTGATCTTAAACTACATACAGTACCCATTTACAATTTTTTTTTTAATTTAGTTTTAATGAATATTATTTTTTTTTATATATGAATTTTTGAACTGATTCCTTTTTTTTATCCTTCTTTTAAAAGTCTTTAAAAGAAAACAAATTATTTTGATTTGGTTCTTAGCACAAACTCCTTTGCAAAATTTTTTGTGTTTTTTTGTGTTTAAATGAATTTTTTTATTTTTTTTTATCTGATTGATTTTTTTTTAAATCCTCTTTAAAATTTTCGATAATTTTCTTCTTTTAAAAGTATTTATAATGAGGAGCTCTCTTTCTAATTTTGCTGTTATTTCCTCTGTTGGGTAATAAAATACCGAGATCTGTCAATAGCGCATCTCTAGTGTCAGTGGTTGGGTCATTGCCAACAGGTTCTTCGGTCAAATATCTCATTCTTTGGAATTCTCGATTATAATAATAATCATCATTTGACGCCACAGTATACATATTCAGAATATTTCCACCATTTCCTTAGATATATTCATTTTTTTCATCGAAAAAAATAATTAATTCTAATACCATAGCTGCCAAAAACATAATGCTTTTGTAATTTATTCACTAAAACAGTGGCAATCAAACAACTTCCCAAAATTCCAACTAAAATAAAGAAAAATTAAGATGCTTTCATTTCAGCTATTTACGCATATATGGTCCAGCTCGCCTATAATTCTTATAGGATTGTTGCAATTTTATTGTATCAAGACTGATATATTTGTAGAGTTCCGGATGACGGATGGAGCTTGGTTCTGGAAATAAGTTGGGATTATGGACGTTGGCGATCGTGGTCTGAACCGGTGGAGGGTTTGGTTGTGCTGACATTTTTATTTCAGGTTAAATGAAAATTTTCCAAAGGAATTTTTATCTAAAATCTAATAATTAATTATTTTTTATTAGAACAGGAATAATTAATTTATTAATCTTTTGAGTGGTTTTATTTTTAAATAAGAGCTTCTGAGAGAGAAAACACAAAAAATTCTTAATCTTTCTCTTTTTATATTTATTATGAGTATTTGATTTTTCTTTGAACATGGATGTTGATGCTTAATAATTGAAGCTTTTTTTTTTTTTAGAGTACAAGTAAATTTATTACATTGAAATTTATTTTTCAAAAGGCAAAAAAGAATTTGTGATAAAATTTATTTTATCCTTCTCTCATCTTAAAGACAATTGCCATTGAACCATAGGAAGGGTATTTCCTGGTTTCAATAAATGGGCTAAATTATTGAGATTTTTATAACGGAATTTCTCTTGATATTGTGGATAGAAAATATCTGGATCGCTAATAATAAATCAATAAATAAATGATATTTTTTCTTTGAATTTATTTTACAAGCCTGTTTCTAATTTCATTTTCGTCAAATCACCACCCTTTAAAGTTTGTCTTAATTTCAATTCTTCTTTAAATTTTGGTAAAAAACTTGGAAATTCTTCAAAAAATTCTCAAAATAATCAAATTTTCCTATTAAAACCTTTTCTATCTTTTTTCGGAAGCGTTGACCAACTTTTTTCTTTTTCAATGAGATCTGGAGCTGTTTTATCATTAGATCGCAAAGAAGTTTCAAAAAGCAGTGTTCCTAACCCAGCAGTTGGTCCCAATCGTCCTCTGACTAAATGATTGATCTTTAATATATATAAATATATATAGGAGTTTTATTAATTTTTCAATAAAAAGAACTGAATTTATATTTCCTTTGATATTCAAATCAGTCATATTTTTTTTACTTTGAGTGCATTCTAAACCCTTCCCATAAAAAGAATACAAATGATCAGTTACTCTATAAATTACTATGGAATTAGGAAAGAACTATAATAGAACCTCTTTGATTTCTCAGTTACATCCAAATCTGGACCTCTGAGCTTTAAAACCCAATCGATATCATTTTCTGTTATATTGAAGCCTCCATCAAAACCACTGATCAAATGTCGATATTCATTGATATTCCTATATTTAATTTAAAATTTTCAAATGAAAAATAGAATCATTGATTTCTTTTTCAAATAATAAAAGAAATCATTCATTAGTTTTTTCAAATAAAATGGAATCATTGAAAGGAAATTATTGATTAAATTTAATGCTTTTTTAATACCTAGGAATTGACTGGTGAACATTTGATGCAGTTTTGATATTTCGCTTATTTTCTTTCGGTTGATTTTCCATATCTTCGAAATTGCCTCGATTTTTCGAACTTTTTTTGAAACATTTAAGTTGGTTTTTTTTTTTTTCAAATGAAAAAATAAATAAACTTCTCAAGATTTTTTGAAGTGGGTGGCCTTTTCTCACGCAAATTTTTCGCGG